>Ga0247738_10000278_pt1 | contig 20717 bp, 20 predicted proteins | sample UWRJL013104B2_FD_180936 | JGI IMG/M metagenome (GOLD analysis project Ga0247738, IMG submission 180936) | Plant litter microbial communities from Arlington Agricultural Research Station in Wisconsin, United States - UWRJ-L013-104B-2 | ecosystem: Environmental > Terrestrial > Plant litter >...
GTTGGGCGGGTTGATCGGGCGCGCGTGGCGCTCTACCACTCTGTAGGACAGGGCGGGCGCTTCTGGCATTGTGAAAGGGTCAATTGATAATCGGTCCGCCAGCACAGATGCTTCCCTCTCTGTGCGGTTGCACGTCTTGCCCTGGTCTCATTAGCAATCTTAGGAACTTGATGCTTTTCAGTGGCACTGCTTCCTTGCAGTGTCACCGTCCCCTCAGTTGACGGCACTTCGATTGCCTCGCTTAGGGCTAGGCCTGGTTCTGCTTGTCGGTGGGCTGCCTGAATAGTTGTGCCCTGCGATCCAGGCATTCGATGAACTTGAGTGCATCTTCCGATAGGGTCTTCGCTGATTCACGTACAAGCAACACTCCCGAATCGGCGTTCCAATCCAGCTCGAGACGGGCAGGGCCGCTCTCGTTGTATTGATCTTCGGCGGACCTAAGTCGGTCTATCTGGTCGGTTGTGAGAGCGCGGTACCAAAGTAGGCTCCGCTCGAGACTCGAGAGCGTTTCAATAGACTCTGCATCAAGCGCCTTCTTAAAATCGTCGCTCCATGAGATTGCATCGACGTAAAGGACCGTCAATTCAAGTTGCAGAATCATTGGTCTACGAGATCTTGAAAATCCAGGATTAGACCCGCCTTCAGGAGGGAATACGTGTGCCAGAGCCGTTTGCGGGTAGCATGCCTTCTCGGCGGTCGATCTCATCACCAGTATCTGTGCAGTGATCGCTTCGTCCTCCCGTCGTTTTCTTTCTTCGCGATTCGCGCTCTGGGATTTGGCCTCTGCCTCTTCGCGCTGTGTGGCCGACTTCGCTTCAGCAGTTCGAGCATCTTCGGCTTCGCGCGCGAAAGCATGAGCTGCCTGGCCGATCATTATTGTAGCGATCGCCGCAACGCATGCGGCCACAGCCGCAATCCAGTCGGCGAAGCTGCCAAGCTCCTCCCCGAACCTAGGAAACGTCCAGTCGCGTCCTAGCTTAAAAAGCAACCATACACTTGCTGCACCGACCAAAAACGCGAACGCTGTGACGCCTACTAGCTGCATGCTCTGATTAGTCTGACTGGGTTTCACGTGGCTTCCTTGCAAATTCGGTCATGCGGCAGAGTTTGCCATGAGCTAGTGGCAAAGTTCTCGTGAAGCGGTGCCTAGGCAATGCTAAGCGGGGCGCTTTTGACACCGTGGAATGCGGCATACAAAGCCGAATGCTATTGGCTTGCATTCTAGGTTTCCAGCCGCGAGTCATGTGCCTGCCAAGCAACCGTTCCATTCAAATCAAAGTCGCACTCCAAGTGCATCCAGTGTCGGAGTTGTCATCGTTCCTGTCGCTCGAATGCCGTGGGCTAGTTGAAACATCCGCAGCGCGGACTGGGTTTCAGGGGTAAGCACCCCGTCGATGGCACCTGGATCGTAGCCCTTGGAATAGAGCGCTGCCTGGACGCGCATGATGAGCAGCTTCAGCGCATCGGCGTCCCGTCCCTCCGTGACCGGCTTGTCGTAGGTGCCGGGCTCCAAGGTCAGGTTGTTTGCAGACCGGGAGTTTGCCCGGGCGGCCGGCTCCAAATTCTGGGTAGGGTAGCTATTCAAATGGCTGGCGCCACTCCCGGTGGTTCGGGGAGCTGCGGGCGCCGCCGGTGCCGCTGGGGTGGTGTAGCGGGTGGGCGGTGGGGTATAGGTCGCCGGTGGCGGGGTGTAGGAGCGATACGAGCTTCCCGACCCGGACGAATGGGAGCGATGGGAACTGTGTGAGCGATGTGAGCTGTGGCTGCGGTGCCCTGCATACAGGTTGTGCCGGCCTGCATTCAACGAGGCGCTCAGGACGGTCGCGTATTTCCCGTCCATCTCTGAGAGCCTGGAAAGGTTGGACTGGCCCTTGGGCGGCTCCGTCCCCAAGGTTCCCAAGGTGGCGGCGCCGACGATCATCAGTGCGGTGGACATGATCAGGTTTCCAGGACGGGAGAGATGGACCGACTGGTCCAAGCCGGTGTGACCCACGAGAAGAAGCCGCCGCACCGCTGCCGAACCGAGCAGCCGTCACAGGCGGGCAGGTAGTCGTTCTTCCAAGGCGAAATGCTTTGCGCGGCGTAGGGCCAAAGCGATCGTTCCAACGCGCATAGGGGCAGGTTGTAGAGCGAGACCGGAATTCCGCCTTCGGTCAGCAGCCCCACCGCTTCGGACAGGACGTCACCGTAGTCCGCTGGATCGGCCCAAAGCTCACGCTGATGGGCTTTGGCAAACCCGATAGGCTCGATGCCCATCAGTGCAACGTGTTCGACGAAGGGCAGGTTTCGCCAGATGTAGCGCGCCAGCTGTATCAGTCGCTCCACCGTGGGCTTGACCAACACGACTCGGATCTCCACCCGCTGCTGGGCGGCCTCCAGTGCGTAAAGCCCTCGAAGGGTCTGAGCGAACGCACCCTCGCTTTGCACCACGTAGTCATGCAGGGAATAGCGGTCCCCATAGAGCGGAATGCCCCAGCTCAGGTTCGGATGGAGGCCCGCAAATTTCGCGTGCAGGCCGGGCTCACGCAGTCGGCCATTGGACAGGATATGCAGGTGGGTGTTGGGCAGCACGTGCGCGCATTTGGCCACCACGTCGACCAACCCGTCACCCAGCAGGGTCGGTTCCCCGCCGCTGATCGCCAGCGAAGGTTCCTCCGAATCGATGAGGTCGATCAGGTCCAGTAGGTGCCTCACCCGCCAATCGTCTTGAACGTCTCGGGGCGGCTGAGAGCACATCAGGCAGTAGCTGTTGCAGCGCTCGGTGGCGAACAACACATTGCCGGTGTCTCCGCGCCGATATCGGATCGCCACCTTCTTCTGCAGGGGATTGAGCTCCACCACGTCCCCAGGCTTGCAAACACCCGGCGGACCTTCCAAGTGAACGAGAGGGGCCTTACCGGGTGAGCGCAACCCGCTCGAGGGCAAGACTGCACCCCAAGGCAGGTTTAGCAGCTCATTGCTGGCGTGGTCCGCTGGGACGTCCCGCAGGTCCAGAGCCAAGCGCTCGAAGGGAAGTGCTGATTGGGCAAACTCTGCCAGCGACACGACCTTGAGCAGGCTGGCCTTCGCCGACGGCGCCAGCTCGGCTCTGGTTTCAAGCGGCAGCATGGACGGCGTCCTCTACCGATGGCTTCGGATTGGCCCAAGAGCGCATCAACGCTTGGATGTTCCGGTCAGCCTTCTCGTATCGTTCCAGCAGAAAATCAAAGAGCCCCATGTTCCGTTGGCAGAAGTCGCTGCTGGGCCGATGGCCGATGGGATCCCCCTGGCGGGCGTAGTGCTCGATCGGATCGGCGCCGCACATCGGCACAAACGCGCAGTCGGAGCACGTGGGTAGGGCCTCGGCGACCCCGGCGTCCAGCAAGCGGGCCATGGCGGGCGAGAACAGCCATTGGCTGACCGGTTGGCTGACGTGGCCCAAGGCAAAGGCATCGTCCCCCATTGCGGCCAGCATGCGTGCCTCGTCCGACGGATAGACCCGCCCGTCGTGGTCGTAGATGACGGCGCCCAACCCGGCTCCGGAGGGCGATCGGAGATCGACGTAGCCGTGCCCGAAGGACGTGAAGAGCTGGGAGAGGAGGAGAGACGCGTAGGACTCTTCCATGGCGTAGCCGGCCAGGTTCACCGACAGCAAGTGGTCGAATGCGCGTCGGTAGAAGGCCAGGAAGTCTTCCGTGGGGTAGCCGGTGCGGCGGGCCGTCTTGGTGGCGAACCCGTAGGGGCTTAATGGACGCAAGGAGATGCTGTGGAAACCCAGCTTCCGGTATTCGTCGATGATGGCCTCAGGAACCTCGAGGCTCTGGCGGGTCAGCGTCGTCAGCGCCGAGACGCCATCGTCTCCGAGCCAACGGCGTGCGCGTTCAATCCCCTCCACAGTCCGCCGATAGCTGTCGCGGCCGGGCCGGGGGCGGTTGGCGTTGTGGAGCCATTCGGGACCGTCCAGCGAGGTGGAGAGCTTGAAGCGATGTTCGGTCAGAAACGCCAGCTGGTCGTCGGTGAGGTCATGCAGGGTGGATGCCAGCACGAAGCGCAGGGTGCGTCGGGCGCTCTGATTTCGCTCGACGATCCGCCGGGTGATGGCCTTCACTTGCTCAAAATTGAGCAGGGGCTCACCTCCTTGGAATTCGATCGTCAGTTCTTGGCTCGGCCATTCGAACAACCGTTCCACCGCCTGTTCGGCGTGCGTACCTTCCATGTCGAACGCAGTGGCGCTCGTCTCCTGCCGGGACACCTGGCAGTAATTGCATGTGTGGTGGCAGCGCAGCGACACCACGAAGATGTGGAGAGCGGGTCCACCCATCAGGTAGGACTTTCGGCTGCGAATTTGACTGAGCAGGGGCGCCAAGCTGCTTCGGTCGATCCCGGCGACGGCCAGGTGCCGGGCTTCCAAATCTGCAAAGAGGGCTGAGTTGGTCGGCAACTGGTGGGTCACCAGGCACTGAACGTCCTCCATCTTCATCAGGAGCCAGTCGCCTGCCATGGACGAGACAAAAGCACGGTGTTCGTCCCAGGGAAGGCGTCTGAACCGTAGAGGCAACAGTTCGTAGGCCGATGGGCCGGCGAAAGCCTCAGCGAGCCTAAACCTCGACATGGGGCACCGCCGGCTGTGCCTGGTTCAGTGCTGCACGAAGCAGCTCCTGCTGAAGTCCGCTCGTCTCCGCTCGCACGGCCGCTCGCAGGCGCTCGTCCAGCAAGTCTCGGGAAAACCGGGCCCAGAGGTCCTCTGGCAAATTAGAGCCGTCCAGAGACCACAAGAAAACGGTGAGGTTGGCGCCTTGCCCGCGTATCTCCACCCCAAACTTGTCGGTATAGCGATGCGCCGCGCGAGCGGTCACCTCGTCCGAATACAGTGTGCGATCAATAGTGAATTGCGAGCGTTCCATTGCCCATCCCCCTTTGATGCACGAACTGTGCTCCTGACCGGGCGCTGTTGCAAGTTCGGCAGTCGGAAGTCCCACTTGCTGCAGATTCCCTGTCTCCACAAAGAGCAGCGGTAGCTTGGGGCCTTCTTTCAAGCGCTGGACGCCCGCAGCCTATGCTCCGGAATGAAGCCAAACAAGCTTCTTTGCAGAGGATGGGCGGCCATGAGAGACATTGTCTTTCGGTCTTAATGGCGCCGATCGTGGAAGCGCGATATGCGGGCTTGACCGAGCCGATAGTGCTTACTCGCAACTACTTGGGGCAGCGACCTGCTCCTTGATGCGCAGGCAGTGATCTTTCAACGTTGGATTGAGCGCAAGTGCCGGCATTGCCGTCGCATCAGCGTGGAGTGCGAGCAGCTGGCTTTATCGGGCGAATCTGACACCCAAGTGCGGAGCCTGGTCGATATTAATCAACAATCTCCATGCCAGCCCAGCTGAGCGAATAGCCCGGGGCAGGAATGCCGCAGCGGCACAAAAGAAGGCGCCGCGCTCGTGACAGATAATCAAGAGCTCTCCAGCAATCGTGCTGAAGCGATAACTGAGCTTAGTTAGGTCGTTCTGTTCAGGCCTCGTCGCGTGGCAGCTTTCTATCGAACCTTTCTCGTGCGGATCGAAAGCTGCTGACGTTCTCTACAATCCAAGTCCAAAGAGGGACCATTCGAACCAGGAGCTCATATCCAGAGTCGGAGAGTGCATATTCGACATGGGGCACCACTTCATCGAACTCGCGACGCACTACCAGCCCATCGCGCTCCAAATGGCGAAGCGTACGGGTCAGCATGCGTTGCGTGATTCCGTGCATCCGACGGCCGATCTCTGCATGTCGAAGCTGACCATAAACGCCTAGTGTATGAATGACACCTAGCGACCAACGGCTGCCTGCATGGGCAAGGACCTCTCGACGAAGCCCATCGTCATCATCTCGAAGTCCATCGCAGACCGTCTGGGAGTACTGAAGGATGTCTTCTCTACGGAGATTGTCTGACGGCAGTATCACGCGTGTGCCCATCTTTCGCGCCAGTTCACGGGCTGGCAGTATACCGGAAAGACAAGCTGAAGTGAGTGCAGTGATGAATAATGTGAATTATGACGTTAAGTCGAGAAATATTCTTGTATTGGGAGCGGGTGAGCTCGGTATGCCGGTGCTGCGCAGTCTGGCGCGTCGTGCGAAGGAAGTTGATGGAGCAAAAATAAGTGTCCTGCTTCGCGAAAGTGCCGTCAAATCGGGCGATCCGTCCAAGCAGAAGGATATTTCAGATATTCGTAATGCGGGTATCGAAATTGTGCTGGGGGATTTGGTGGATGACTCGATCGATGAGTTGGCTTCTCTCTTCTCCCGCTACGATACTGTGATCGGCTGTGCTGGCTACGCTGCGGGCATCAACACGCCTATGAAGCTTGCCAAGGCCGCGCTCCAGTCTGGCATTCCGCGCTACTTCCCATGGCAGTTCGGGGTGGACTTCGAGGCGATCGGTCGTGGTGGTCCGCAGGATATCTTCGATGCGCAGCTGGACGTTCGCGAGTTGCTGCGGTCGCAAGACAGGACCGATTGGGTCATCATCTCGACAGGTATGTTCATGAGCTACTTGTTTGAGCCCGAGTTTGGCGTGGTTGATCTCGAGAACAGTGAGGTCCACGCGCTGGGTAGTCTTGATAATGCTGTTACGCTAACAACACCCGATGATATTGGCCGCCTAACTGCGGAGATCGTGTTCTTTGATCCAACGATTCGTAATGAGATTGTCTTCTTGGCTGGCGACACCGTCACCTATGGTGAAGTTGCGGATAAATTGGAGGCTGGTCTTGGTCGATCCTTCAAGCGTTCCGTCTGGACGGTGCCTTTCCTCTTGGAAGAGCTGAAGAACGATCCCAAGAACATGATGCGCAAATACCGGGCTGCATTCGCCATCGGCCGCGGCATGTCTTGGTCGAAGGCCGGGACATTTAATGAGCGCGAAGGCATTCCGGTCACGGACGTGTCAGCGCTGATCGCCGCTGAGCTGGGAGGTGTTAAATAGCTTGCCTGGGCTAGTCGTCGTCCTCGCTGGGCAACTGGCGGTAGAGAGGTAGTCCTTGCTAGATCTGCGGCGAGTTACTTGAGGTGCTGATCGCAGCGTCTGTTTAGTAATGCCAAGTGGTTCCACAGATTAGGTGGGAGTCATGTGTGTCCCTGAGGTCCGCTACTTGCGCTGATTCAGGAGCCGCTCAGCGCCGGATAGCCCACCTGCGATGAGCGAGCGATGCCGCTTGGCGGTTGATTTTGATAGGCGGTCGGCCTGAAGTTCACTTCATGTTGCCTCCAACACCGAGGTATCACGCCAACGCGGCCGCCCTCCGGGGCGGACCGCGGCTTTGATGACACCAGGAGAGAGCTTGTGCGTACCGAGCTCCAGTTGTAGACGGAGCTAGATTCTCCGCCACGGGCATCGAGGAGGCCGTCAAGTAGCTGGGAGTGCCGAAGGGCTCGTTCTGCTACTACTTCGACAGCAAGGAAGCCTACGACCTTGTCCATCTGAGCGATCAGCCCAAGGGGGCTAGACTGCCCCAGCGGCACTCAAAGGCGCTCTGGTCGAGCCAGGCATCCATGAACTCTCCAGCAAGCACGCTCAGTCAATAGTTGAGCCCAGAGAGATCGCTCTGTTCAAACCTCTTCGCGTGACAGCTTGCTGGCGAACGGCTCTCGTACGAATCGAAGGCTGTTGAGGATTCTCTCCAATCCAAGTCCAAAGAGGAAATAATTGAGCCAAGATTTCGTCTCTCGGGTCAGCAAGTGCATATTCGACTCGGGGTGCCAGCTCATCTAAGTAGTGACGCACTTACCAGCCCATCGCGCTCCAAATGGCGAAACCTACGGGTCAGCATGCGTTGTGTAATCCCGTGCATCCGACGTCCGATCTCTGCAGGACGAAGCCAACCATTGAAGCCGAGTTGGTTATGCGTGTGTATCCCTGCCTCCGTCCGGGAATATCCATTCAATGGGAGATGGTCAGGGGCAATGTGGACCTCTCCCCTGACAGGAGGCGCCGCCTGCCTCGAGGGGGGCATGTCCTTGCCTTCGCTGGCAACTATGGACAAGTCATGGACAAACGAAAGATACATGTTCCTGCTGATTTCGATGGCGCGCAGCTGTAAACGGGCAGGACCGACTCTTTGGATACGCAGCGCCTGTCAAGAAAGGTGGTGAACGTCGCGCAATGTCGCTTATATGGTGGTCATTGCGAAAAGTCCAGGTGGGGTGCTACTCCGCTGTGGGAGGGCTAAGGTTGTGCCGGATGGGGCCGATCACTGGCCCGCTGACGTTGTCGGCCAGGAGCCAACTCCTCCCCCATGAAAGGTGTGAATGTGAAGAATTTCTTGATGCGGTTCAGGGTCGGTACCCGCTTGAGTGCCGCCTTCGCTATCTTGATCGCGGTTGCGATGTCCATCGTTGCGTCCGGTCTTTGGACGCTGTCCCGTGCTGAGCGAAGCATGGACTCGATAGTCAAAGAGAGCATGGAGCGCATTCGACTCTCCAAATCCATGGCAAGCGCGAACATGCAGATCAGTATCTCGTTGCGTGAACTGATCATGCTGCAGGACAAGGATGTCCAGGCATCCTTGATGCGAAAGATCGCCGAGCAGCGGAAGGTGTACGACGAGGCTCGTGATGCCCTCTACGCAACCCCTGCCGACGAGGAAGGGAAGAGGATTCGTGCCGTCATCACCGAAAAGCGACTCGCAGCGCGTCGGGTCAATGACTCAGTTGTCGAGGCGGCCTCGCAGGGTGACGTAGTTCAGGCTACTAAGCTTCTCGCAGAAGGAGATGTGCTCCTCAATGAGTGGCAAGCTGCCATCTTTGCCAACGCGGAGCTTCAGGAGCGCTTGGCGGACGCAAGCTATCGTGAGGCACAAGCCGCGAGCGCCAGCGGTCGCACGATGCTTATCACAGCCGGGCTTCTCGCGATCGTGCTCAGCATCGCGTTGGCAATTGCGATCACGCGCAGTTTGACCGTTCCTTTGGAGCAAGCCACAAGAACTGCCAATGCCATTGCATTGGGGGGCATCGAGAACTTAATCAAGGTGGAGGGACGAGACGAGACAGCAGCACTGTTGAGAAGCATGAGCGCGATGCAGGATCGCATCAAGGCTCTCATCGCTGATCAGGAGGAAATGGCCTCTGCTCAGGCCGAAGGGCGGACGTCCCATCGTATTGATAGCTCCCGTCATCCGGGTGCCTTTGGCCAGCTCGCAATTGACACCAACGCCATGGTTGAGCGCTCCAACATGCTGATCGAACAGATCGTCGACATCGCTCAGCATTACGCGATAGGGGACATGAGCGTACGGATGGAGGCTCTGCCCGGAGATCAGACCGCTATCACAGAAGCTATGGAGACCACACGAAGCAATTTGTTGGCGATCAACGAGGAGATTCGTCGTCTTGTTCAAGCCGCGGCATTGGGGGACTTTTCACAACGCGGAACTTCAGATGGCTTTAGTCACAGCTTCCGAGAGATGATTGATAACCTTAACCAGATGTTCGACGTCAGCGACCGAAGCCTTTCGAGTATCGCGAGTCTGCTGGGGGCGGTGGCTCAAGGCGATCTGACCTACCGTGTAGCCGGCCAGTTCAGTGGCGTTTTCGCCAAAATGCGTGATGCCGCGAACTCCTCCTCGGAGCAGCTTGGCAGCATCGTACGAGGCATCCAGGACGGAGCCGGAGTCATTCGGGTGTCCGCCGCGGAAGTGAGCAAGGGAAGCTCGGACCTGTCACGTCGCACGGAGCAGCAGGCGGCGAACCTGGAGGAGACGGCTGCGTCGATGGAGGAGTTGACTTCCACGGTGCGCCAGAACGCGGATCATGCCTTGCAGGCTAGCAAACTCGCTTCGGACGCTGGTGAACTTGCCCTTCAGGGGGGCCGCGCCGTTGATCGGGCAATGGAAAGGATGGAAAAGGTTGAGGGGTCGTCTCAGCGCATCGCAGACATCACCACGGTGATCGATGGGATTGCCTTCCAAACCAACATACTAGCGCTGAACGCGGCCGTGGAGGCTGCTAGGGCAGGGGACCAAGGTCGGGGGTTTGCAGTGGTTGCAAGCGAGGTCCGGACGCTGGCCCAGCGCAGCGCTGAGGCAGCGAAGGAGATCAAGCAACTCATTGATCGCTCGGTCCAGGATGTGGTCGACAGCTCGAACGAGGTCCGGCAGACGGGGGCCACCATCCATCAGGTCGTTGAGAGCGTCCAGCGCGTACGCGACATGATCACGGAGATATCCGCAGCCTCCCAAGAACAGACTGCGGGCATTGAACAGGTTAACCAGGCGGTGATGCAGATGGACGAGGTGACACAGCAGAATGCTGCATTGGTGGAAGAGGCCTCAGCAGCAGCCGGTGCCGTCGAAGACCAGGCCGATGGGCTTGCTCAGGCAGTCGCATTCTTTAAGGTAAATACTGAGTTCCGCCTCCGTTTGGTTCACGCCAGTTGAGTCCGATCCCGCCGGATAGCAATCTGTCCGGCGGGTCCTAACCCCGGAGTCAGGAATGCGCAAGTCATCCGCTAAGCGGCGATCTTTGCGATGGGCACTTCTCCGTTCAGCGCCTTTTCTTCTGGGGATAGCCGTGGTCGCGAGCACTCTGGCGGCGGCCCAGTTGGCAGTCACGCAGCGGGCTAAAGTTGAACTTGCCGACTATACGGTCGTTCTCTTGGAACACGCTCAAGATGTTGCCCGTGCCGGCGTTGATGGGTTGAACAAGGCGCTGTTGATAGATGCCGCGCCCTGTGGAGATGAGGACTTAGCCGAGCTGCGTCTCATAGCGTTTCACTCCCGCTACATTAAGGATGTTGGGAGATTGAGCAACGGGCGATTGATATGTACAGCAATATGGGGGCGCCTTCCTACGCCTGTAAAGCTTGTCGCTCCGAATCGCCTCGTTCGAGGCTATTCGCTCTGGCGGAGCGTGGCCGCCCCTGGCGATGGGCGCATCAAAGTGGACCTCGCGTCGTACGGAAACGCCATTGTGACCACGGCTCCAACGGCGTTTGAGCGAGTGGCAGTGCCCATGGAGGGGGGCGGAGCGTTGGTGGTCACGCGAGACGGCAGACACCGGTTTCAATCCTTTGGCGCAGTGCAGGAAATGTCGCTGGGCACGAACGGGGCGTTGACTCCATCTGCCGGGCACGTCGCCACACGCGCCTGCAGCAGTGAGTTCGATATCTGCGTCGTTGCCCAAGCCGCATCCGGCAGCCTATGGAACGAACCTTCTTGGACAGTTACGTCCATCCTTGCGCTGGCTCTGGCTGGAGGAGCAGGGTCAGGGGCTCTACTGAAGGTCTTCCAAGGGCGGCGGGAAGCTCTGGACCTAATGCTGACTCGCGCAATCAGGCACGGAGACATCGACTTGGTCTACCAACCACTGCGACGCTTGTCTGACCGTCAGATGATCGGTGTCGAGGTCTTGGCTCGTTGGCGGACACTGACTGGATCCGATGTTTCGCCCGACACCTTCGTACCCATGGCGGAACACCTGAAACTCGGCACTGAGCTGGCGAAGGTGGTGGTCGCGAAAAGCCTAGATGAGATTGGATGGCGCCTACGATGTGGGGACGGCTTCTACGCAAGCATCAACCTGTCTGCCCAGGACATTCTGAGCATCGGACTAAGACAGTTTCTGCTTGCGCAGACAAAGATTTATGGAGTTTCGGCATCCGCCATAGTCCTAGAGCTGACAGAGCGATCCACTGCCTCTCAGCAGCTGCTGATAGAGGCGCTGCGCGAGCTGGAGCAGGCGGGCTTCAGGGTGTACCTGGACGATTTTGGAACTGGCTACTCGAACTTCGCCTATCTGGCTGACCTTCCTCTCGCAGGGCTGAAGATGGACCGCCGGCTCACCAGAGCTGCAGGCACTCATTCTCCGGCGAGCCATGCCGTTGAAGCCATCTGCGCAATGGCTAAGGCGCTGAAGCTGCCGCTTGTAGCCGAAGGCGTTGAAACCGAGCAGCAGGCGATTGCAATGTGCCGGCTCGTTCCCGACGCCGTTGGTCAAGGCTGGCTCTTAGGAAAGCCATGCAAGGCCGGCGCATTGCCCGCAGGTGAGAAGTTTGAAGGGCGACATCTGTGAAAGTTGGGCCCAGGACAACACAGAGCGGCGCTCCTCAGAAGGCCAGCGCGCAATGGAAAGGAAAGAGTAACGAAGTGACAATGTCCGATCGACGCCAGCCCTACAAAGGCCAACCGAAGCCTCTCTATCATGCGCTCGCGCAGTCAATCACCATTGACATTGAGCGCGGGGCTCATCCAGTGGGGAGTACTTTGCCGTCCGAGAAGAATCTCATGTCAGTTCACGGCGTGAGCCGCCAAACCGTGCGCCGGGCGTTGGCATTGCTCAGGTTCCAAGGCTTGATCGCGTCTCGCCCAGGGGTTGGCTCGATGGTGCTTCCGGCGCCACAGGAGGTGGAGGCATTTCCCCCGATCATTTCTGTAGATGGCCTTCGCGAGCTTCTCCGAAGGACAGAGCTTCACCACGTATCTTTGGGCTTGATCACCGTCAATGAGCGCCTCTCGGACGTTCTGGAGTGCCGGCGTGGTATCCAGTTGTCTGAGGCTTGTTTTCTAAGAAGGCGGTCAGCTGCTTCACTGCCGGCGGGCGTTGTGCGAGTTTACCTCCATCCGGAGTATGCGGCGGCCCAGATCACCTCGCGGATAGCACGTGGGCCGATCTATCAGAATCTGGAGCGGATGTACGGCATAGCCGTGACGGAAGTTCGGCAGGACATGACGGCTACGGTTCTCGACAAGGAGACCGCCGATCTGCTTCAAGTGGCGCCAGGTGATCCCGCACTTCAAGTTGTTCGCTTCTACTACTCCACAGCCGGCAACCCTGTCGAAGTGGCTGTCAGTCACTACCCAAGCTCACGCTTTCGACAGAGTATTAGGTATCCGCTGCCCCCGGCAAGTTGGCAGGCAGGGTGAATCAAGTGTGGCGTTACGCTGCGGCCGCGGGGCGCGAGAGCGGCTCGGCCTGGAGGTCCATCCTAAGCCGCTGTCGCGATCCATGACTACTTCGTCTGATGTCGATGAGCCGGCTCAAATCCTTCTCTCGCTGGCATCTGTCCGCGGATCCTCACGAGGGCGCGGTGGTGCCTGCAAGTACTGCTCTTTTCGGTCTGACGGCAGGGCAATTTGCGGCTTCATCCATAAGTGGATGGCGCTGCTTCGAGCAACCCGCAAAGGTGGGGGAAAATTCTCCATGCGACGTCTGGAGCACTCCCTGCATGTGCGGACATGCGGCGCAGGCTGACCGTCGTCATCGGCCAGTTGGCGACGCCCCGGCGTGGTGATAAGAAGGGCTCGCCGCCTCGACGGCTCCTGGACAAACATCAATAGTTGATCAATGACTCTTTCGAACTCTGTGTACTCGGTGTCGTCTCCTTACAGCGTGAGAAGAGTGCTGTTGGTTGAGGGTGACATTGAAAGCGCCGGCATACTTGAGGCTCAACTTCGAAAGGAGGGGTTCCTCGTAGCGGTTGCTGATGACGGAGAGCATGCCTTGGAGTTGTTCGCCCATTGGCACCCTCACATAGTGCTTCTAGAGACGATGTCTTCCAGGATGGCTGGTACCGATGTGCTCGCTATGATCCGCGGAAGGGCGAGCACACCTGTGATCATGATTTCTGCGATCGACGATGAGCGGGATAGGCTCGGTGCGCTGCATTGCGGCGCAGATGATTACATCGTCAAGCCATACAGTCCGCGGGAACTCGTCGCTCGTGTTCATGTGGTGTTGCGTCGCGTTTCGCTTGGATGGGGAATGGATAGCATCCTCCGGCAGGGAAGGCTGATTGCAGATGGAGTGGCGATGAGGGCACTGGTTGAATCAGAGGCGTCTGGACCGCCGGCTGTCGTCGACTTGACCCTGACCGAGTTCAACATCGTTTATGCGCTACTGCGGTCCCCTTCCAGAGCATTCACGCGTGGAGAGCTGCTCCAAGGCGTCGCTGCCGATGATTCGTCCAGTCGGGTTGTCGACACGCATGTCCACAATATCAGGAGGAAGCTCAAGCATCATGGCATCACCGGAGTGCTGGTGACGGTTAGAGGTGTGGGATACCGCTTCAAATGACGGCCGAACAGTCGCATGGCTAGTAGAGACTCTTGTAGATATGAGTTCGCCTCTGACCGAGTGGGCCGGTCGTTGGCCTAAGCAATGCATGATGCTCAGCATGTTGCGCCAATGTCGCTCGGCCAGGCGGTGGGTTAGCCTGAGTGAAGAAGGTCCAGCGAAGACTTTGAAGCTGCTGTGCTAGAGGTGGATTCGCAATGACGCGAATCCACGGAATTTCGATTTCTGGCGAGGGCCACAAGATGGTGGTTGGTAAGCGTTACAGCGTGAAGTCACGTGGAATCATGACGTGCGGACTCATTTGATCAAGAAGTCGCTCGGCGACTTCCCGTTCTGAACCAAAGCAGCGAGCCACTTCGGTTGGCGCCCACGGCCGGACCAAGTCTCACCAGGGTTGGCCGGATTGCGGTACTTAGGGGCGACCTTGCTGCCGGCCGTCTTCTTCGGATTCCGGACTACTCGCTTGCCGGCCTTTTCCGTGGATGGACTTGAAAGCGCCCCATAGAGCTCCTCAATCGTGTAACCGTGGTCTTTAACATACTTGTTGATCTTGGCTCGCATGGCGGCAGCCTTGGGGCGAGTCAGTACTCTGGTTTGCTGTTTCTCTGCTTGAGCGATCAGCGTCTTGAGTTCTTTTGCCGAGAGGTGGCTGACATCGATTGTCATCTGTTCTATCCGAGGTGCAGAAGGGATAGCGTAGTTCGAAATCCGCCTCGATGCGAATGACGACAGCCTATGGCAACGGTACCGCGTCATTCCGCAGCGGCTTGGCCATTGGCAATAGCTTACGGGTAGAACTTTCCCGGGTCGCTCAGCTGTTTCGCGAACTGCCCCCTCTGGTAGGGCGGCAGCTCCACCGGCGGCGCGTAGCGGCTCAGAAGGTCGATTTGCTTCCTTCGGGCGAGTTCCGGCTTCTTATGGAAGTAGGCCTCATGCAGCACCGGCACTCTCTTGCTGATGCTGTGGCCCGTCAGCAAGGCAATGTCCTCGTCGGGAATTCCCTTGTGATGGAGCTCCGTGGCGATGGTGTGCCGAAAGGCGTGCAGCCCAATCCCCTTCCCGAAACCCAAGCTCTTCAGGTAGGTGCTGAACTGGTTGAGCGCCGCTTGGCTGTAGCGCTGGTTCGACTCACCCGTTTTGCGGTTCACGCCGGCGGTCAGGTGGGGGAACAATCGAGGATGGCCACACGCGCGGATATCCTCCACGAAGTCCAGAAAGCCCGCATCAAGCACTTGGGGAGGGATGGGGAGGGTTCGAATGGCAGACTTTCCTTTCAGGCGCTGACGGCTTCGGTTGCGGGTCTTGTGCGCCAAGTCGGGATCGACGGTCTTCTGGATCCGTATGCACCAGACGCCAGCCTCTTGCACTACGTCCGCTAGTTTCAGCTGAGCGATTTCGTTGATGCGCGCCCCTGTGCACAGGCCAAGGATTGGAAGCCACCAGCGGTGGGGGTACTTGCTAGCCCATGGGACATATGTCTCCAGGTCGAAGATGCGCTTGAGTTCTGCATCGTCAAAAAGGCGCTCGGGCTTGTTCGGATCCACGACCAAGTCTTTCTTGATTTCGTCGAAGGCGACCATCGGCGAGGCACCAATGGCCTTGGATTTCTCTAGCTTTTTGAAGAAGGTCGATAGGAAGCGCCGGTGTTTCTCGAGCGTGGCGGGGGCGGGCGGAGCAACGTTGAGTTGCTTTCCACGCGCGACCGCCTGGTCGTAGGTAAACCTTCGGTACTCGGGGTCGGACAGCAGACGGTCTGGGGCCCAGCGAATGAGGTCCCACAGCTTGTAGATGTGAGCGTGGTCGATGCGGGTGACTGGTATGTCCCCGCAGGTCATTAGAAGCAGCCGTAGGGTGCGAGAGGTCGCCTCGACGGTCTCTCTGGCCAGGCAGCTGTAGTCGCCGCGATTGCGGATGTAGTCGTCAATTTCTACGGAGAGCGAGCGCCCGGGTGTGCCCGCCGGCAGCGGCTCGGGATACCGGGTGCCGTTCTTCGTTGAGCGTGCGCGGCGGGTGCGCTCATAGGCGGCATTGAGAATCTCTTGGGCCTGGATCGCGGCCTCTCGGCTGGTGACGACCAGCTTTCCGATCCGAAACCTGCCGATGCGGATGTCGGACATCTCCAGCGAGCCGTTGGGGTCGTCCAGGTAGATTTGGAGGGGGCTTGGTGGGGGAGTCAACGGCATTGCGGGCTTCCATCGTTTCGATGGAGGTACAGATAAACCAGCTTCAGCAATCGTCAATGGAAATGGGTCGTTCGCGTACCGACCGTAGGCATCTATTGTGAGCGCCCATTACTGCTTCTTCAGGAAAAGAAAATTACGCAGGAACTGGATGAATTTAATGTATTAAAATCAAAGACTTGACTGGATAAAAATTATGTCGAATCGCAGTCATTACGGTACTGTTTAATTTCTACAAGCTAACAACTCCCTCTGAGATGCTAGTTTAGTTCTGTACGGCTGCTAAACGGTGCGGCCAGTTGATGGCTGAGAGATCACTTGGGAGGTGGAGCTGTGGCGCAACGACTCGGTCCATTGTTAGTGATCGCGATCCTCTTCGCGCCGCTGGGAGTCAGCGGTGGGACGCCCACTGACCCCGAGCTGCGCGGTGAGCTCCTGCGGATGAAGAATGCCGATCAGGCGGTGCGGGACCTCCCGCTGACCACCGAGGGCGAGGAGAGGGTGCTCAGTGCCGTCGATGCGGTGCACACCGCTCGGCTGAAGGCGATCGTTGCGGCCCATGGCTGGCCGACCGTGGCGCAGGTGGGCCAGGACGGGGCGGACGCGGCTTGGTTGCTTGCCCAGCATGCCGACAAGGACCCGGCGTTCCAGCGCTCTGTTGCGGAAGCCATGGAGCCCTTGGTAGCCACGGGGCGGGTCAGAGCGTTCAGTTACGTCTATCTGTGATGCATACACGATCCTGGGCGGCACCATTGGATGTTGGCTCCACGATGCGCGAGTGGCATACCTGACAATGCTGCCAGTTCCATCGCCCGCATGATCTCTTATCGGTTCCGATAGCGGCCAGATAGAACTAATGGGCAAGTTGACCCGTGTTTGTGGTCTGATAGCCTAGAGTCGCAATGCGTGCTTGAACAAGGAACTCATTTTTGGAGGGCGTGATATGAAAGAAAGTGATCAGGATTGGCTGGCGCGGGTTGCTGAAGTGCGGGAACGACTACGTGATGGAACGGAGCCTGTGATCCTATTGGAAGAGTATGAAGAGCTCCGGGCTGCGAGGAAGAAGAAGCGAGAGCTGGGAAGGCAGATTGGTGCCCCCCCGAAGCCCCTCTATTAGGTGGCCTAAATCCTTCTGGCTTTAACTGAATGATTCATGATATCGCCTATGGAGTGGGTGTGAAAATTTATCAGGTCAGGATTACTGCGAGTGCCCAGGGGCAGCTGGATGCATGGGAGTTTGAGCATTCCCAAAAATTTGATTGGTCCGCAGCTGACGCTTACATCGATGATTTCGTCGAGGATGCTCGCACGCTATCGGACAACCCCCTGCGTGGGACGCTTGTGACGGTTGGGGGAAATGTTTTTCGACAAATTACTGGTTCGAGGACTCTGTGCCGCATCTCATATGATGTGGATGAAGATTGTGCGTATGTGGATGTTCTTGATTTTCGCCGTGCCAGTAAGTAGAAAGTATCAGTCAGTTTGAGGGTCTATTGCTGGAGTGATCTTAAGGCTGGCATTTGTCTCGTACGGATCGCCGTAGTTCCAGTCCCGGCATGTACGGATTGGTCTGATTCCTGCTTGCCCACCATTCGGTGCGAATCCATCCTTCCAGTGTTCCCTGACAGAAGCAGCGACCCCCTTAATGACCTCGAGGCAGAATGCCGCGTCAAATTGGGTCTGAGATTCAATAGCATGCACAATTCTCCAGCGCTATGGAACGCAGGGGCGTTGTGCAGACCCGGGGCGTTGGGAACCGCGCGCGGTTGAAGCCCCTGGGACGCTTGACGAGCGTCGCGCTCGAATGGGCCTGGCGCCCATGGCGGAGTATCAAGCGATGGTCTCCAGGCATTGCGAGCAGTTTGGGCGTTAAGATCGGATCAGCAGCTGCGGCGCTGCACGGGAACAGGCTGGGGTGAGGCCGGTTCTCCGGCATGGGGAGTTGAGAGCCCCGAGCAGTTCCGGTGCCCCGTCGCGGTGTTGCAGGGCGTGCGGGTCGGCAACTACGTAGCGAGGGAGATGCATGGGGGCTTTCGTGGGTCGCGCGAAGAGGTGGCTTGGGACGGCGCTCGCACTTGGCGCTTTCAGCCTGCCCGTGGGGGCGAGCAACCCGGAAGCGGCGTCGCACGCCTCGGCTGCAGCTCCGCAAGCGGTGGACATCCCCTTCGAGCGCTTCACGCTGCCCAATGGGCTGCGTGTCATTGTGCACACCGACCGGAAGGCGCCCATCGTGGCGGTCCACCTGTGGTATCAGGTGGGCTCCGGAGATGAGCCTGCCGGCCGCACCGGTTTTGCGCACCTCTTCGAGCATTTGATGTTCCGCGGCACCGAGCATTACCGCGACGCCTACTACGGGCCGCTGCAACGCGTCGGCGCCACCGACGTCAATGCCACGGTTACGCCGGAGCGCACCAACTACATGCAGGTGGTTCCATCCACGGCGCTGGACCTGGCGCTCTGGATGGAGTCCGATCGCATGGGTCATCTGCTGGGTGCCATCGATCAGAAGGCGCTGGATACCGAACGGGGCATTGTAGAGAACGAGAAGCTGCAGCGGCGTGGCGTGCCTTACGGACTCGTATGGGAGCAGCTCTCCCGGTCAAGCTACCCGCCGGGGCACCCGTACCATCATTCGACCTTCGGATCCGCACGCGATCTGCAGGCGGCCACGCTTGCCGACGTCCAGGATTGGTTCCGGACCTGGTACGGCCCAAACAACGCGGTGCTGGTGCTGTCAGGCGATGTTGGCGTTGAAGAGGCCAGGAAGAAGGTTGAGTCCTACTTCGGGCACATCCCATCGGCGCCCGACGTAGCCAGGTCTTCCGTGGACGTCGCCAACCGGGCTTCCACCACCCGGGAAACCTTGTCCGATCAGGTCCCTCAAGCGCGTGTTCACCGGACATGGAACATCGCAGCTCGTGGGACGCCGGACTTTGATCAGCTGCGGGTGTTGGCTTACATCCTGGGAGGAGGCAATGCCTCCCGGCTGGGCAAGCGCCTGGTGCACTCCGATCAACTTGCCACTGACGTGACGGCAGAGGCAGGGGGGCAGCTCGGATCTCGACTCATGATCGTCGCCAACGTGCGCGATGGTGTCGACCCGTCGGCCGTGGAAACCGCCATCGAGGTGGAGCTTCAGCGTCTGCTGAAGGAAGGTCCCACCCTCGATGAGGTGCAACGTGCCCGGGCCGCGATGCGGGCCGAGTTCGTGAAGAGCATCGAGCGTAACGGTGGGATGGACGGAAAGGCAGAAGTGCTCGCCGCCTGTGAGGTATTTGAAGGCGATGCAGGCTGTTATCGGCGGTCCGCCGACGTGGTGGCATCGGCCACGCCCGACCAGCTGGTCCGCGTCGCTCGCCGCTGGCTGGGGCAGGGGGATCACATCCTGACGGTCATTCCGGGCGCCCGCGCTGCGTTCGCTGAGGAGGCCGAGCCGGCTGACGCGGTGTCCCACGCGCAAAGCCCAGGCAAAACCCATCGCGCTGCGGCACCGGGCGTGGATCGCAGCGCAGGGCCACCGTTTCCTGAAAGCTATCCGGAGTTGAGATTCCCTGCGATCGAGCGGGCGGCGCTGTCGAACGGCACCCACGTGATCCTGGCTCGACGGGAGGACGTCCCGCTTGTTCGCATGTCGTATCAATTCCCGGTGGATCCCGCGGCAACTGCGGGTCTGGCAGACATGGCGTTCAGCATGCTGGCGGAGGGGGCAGGGGATTACGATGCCTTGACGTTCGCGGCGCGCGCTGAATCGCTGGGGGCGGAGCTGGGTTCAAGTGTCGACGTGGGCAGCGGCGCGGTGACCCTGGTCGGTCTCAGAGACACGCTTGACGATTCGGTTGCGCTGTACGCGGACATGCTGCGCCGACCGCGCTTTGAGCCGGCAGCGATGGATCGCATGCGTGCCGCCAAGGTGGGGGCGCTTCGGGAGGAGGCGGCTAACCCACAGCGCTTGGCCACGAGCCTGTTTCCTGCGCTGCTGTACGGGCTCGATCATCCGTACGCCCAGGCCTTCAATGCACCGGGCACAGTGGCCTCCGTTGAGGCTTTGCGCCGCGATGACCTGGTGGAGTTCCACCGTGCCTGGATCCGGCCGGAGCGGGGCACGCTTGTCGTGGTCGGGGATACGACGCTCCACGAACTGATCCCGGTCCTTGAGAGGCATCTGGGCGACTGGCGCGGGTCGGGTGGGATCCCTGAGGTGCGCATCGACGACCGCCTGCCCGCGCAGGCGAGGCCACGGGTGTATCTGGTCGACAGCCCTGGCGCCCTGCAGGCTACCCTGGTGGCCGGGCAACTGGTCGCGCCGAGTTCAGACCCCCGGACGTTGGCCTTCGAGGTCGCCAATTCCGTCCTGGGAGGATCGCCAAGCGCGCGCCTCAACATGAATCTGCGAGAGGCCAAGGGCTGGTCCTACGGCGTGATCTCCAGTGCTGCCAATGCCCCGATAGCGCGACCCTGGCGAGTGGTGGCGCCGGTGCAGTCCGACCGCGTGGCGGAGGCCATGGCGGAGATTCA
>Ga0247738_10000279_pt1 | contig 20675 bp, 21 predicted proteins | sample UWRJL013104B2_FD_180936 | JGI IMG/M metagenome (GOLD analysis project Ga0247738, IMG submission 180936) | Plant litter microbial communities from Arlington Agricultural Research Station in Wisconsin, United States - UWRJ-L013-104B-2 | ecosystem: Environmental > Terrestrial > Plant litter >...
ACTGGAAGATCTGGTCGGCAGCCTTGTCGGCGCGATCGACCGCATCAACCGGGCAGGCGCGGCCGTGCGCCTGAGCGCCGACACGATGCTCGGCCTTGCCGCAGACAGCAACGAAGCGACGCAGGCAGTCGCCGCCTCGACCGAGCGGCTCTCTGTGGCGGCCGAGGATATTGGCGGTCAGGTGCAACAGCAGCGCGGCGCCGCGTCTGCATCAGACACGGCCGGCGAAACGGCGCAGGCGACGCTGGACGCACTCTCGCGCGAGACCGACCGCATCGGCGAGATTGTCGAGCTGGTCCAGTCGCTCGCGGCCCAGACCAATCTGCTCGCGCTCAATGCCGCCATCGAAGCGGCGCGCGCGGGCGAGGCCGGGCGCGGCTTTGCGGTCGTTGCTGCCGAGGTCAAGCAGCTCGCCGCGCAGACCCAGGGCGCAATCAGCCGCGTGGGTGAGATCGTCGAGGCGACCCGCGTTCGTATGCGCGAGATGCAAAGCTCGATGACGGCCATTGCCAATGCCACCGACGAAGCGGCCCAGCGCGCCGACCATATCGTGAATGCCGTGGACAAGCAGCGTCAGGCCACGCTCACTATCGGGCAAGCGGCGGAATCGACGGCGGGCATTGCGGGACGGCTGCGCTTCGTGGCCGAGCAGGTCGTCACGGACATTGGCGAGAATGACAAGCATACCCGCGAGATCCAGAGCGCGATCCAGTCCCTGCGCGATCGCTCGCAGGCGCTGAGCGAAATCAGCGACACGTTCCTCGCCCAGCTGCGGTCCGACCCCGCCTGATTGAAACCTCAGGCTTGCGCCGTTATGACGCCCCAACCCGCCTGCCCTGAGCGCGTCCCCGGAGTGACCCTATCGCCATGACCGACAAGCCGACCATTCTCGTGACCGGCGGCGCCGGCTATATCGGCAGCCATGCCGTGCTCGCGCTGCGCGACGCCGATTGGCCCGTCGTGGTGATCGACAATCTGACCACCGGCTTTCGCTGGGCAGTCGAGGAAGGCGCGGCTTTCGAGCAAGGCGATATTGGCGACATTGCCTTCGTCGAGCGCGTGCTGCGGCAATATCGCGTGGGCGGCATCATGCATTTTGCCGGGTCGATCATCGTGCCGGAATCGGTGGAGAACCCGCTCAAATATTATCGCAACAACACCGCGAACAGCCGGGCACTGATCGAAGCAGCGGTGAACGCGGGCGTGCCGCACTTCATCTTCTCATCGACCGCTGCGACCTATGGTGTGCCCGAGGTCAGCCCTGTCGCTGAGGACAGCCCCAAGCTGCCGATCAATCCTTATGGCCAATCGAAGCTCATGACCGAGCAGATGCTGGCGGACGTAGCCTTTGCCCACCCGCTCAACTATTGCGCGCTGCGCTATTTCAACGTGGCCGGTGCCGATCCCAAGGGTCGCTCGGGCCAGTCGACGGCGGGCGCGACGCATCTCATCAAAGTGGCGGTCGAAGCCGCCTTGGGCAAGCGCGAGGCCGTCTCGGTATTCGGCACAGATTATGACACGCCGGACGGGACGGGCGTGCGCGACTATATCCATGTCAGCGATCTGGCGGCCGCTCATGTGCTGGCGCTGGAAGCACTGATCGCGGAGCCGAAGCGCAGCCTCACCATGAACTGCGGTTACGGCAAGGGCTTCTCGGTCATGGAAGTGCTCGACGCTGTGGATCGCGTTACCAATCTCACGCTCACGCGGCGCATCGAGGGGCGTCGCGCGGGCGATCCGCCTTCGCTCATCTCGGACAACCGCCGGATCATGGCGACAGTGCCGTGGAAACCGGCCTGTGACGACCTCAACAAGATCGTCGAGCATGCGCTGGCATGGGAGCGCAAGCTGAGTGAGATCCGCGGGGAATAGAGGCCGTCCGCGTCCGATATGGGCTCCTGCGAAAGCAGGAGCCTAGGGCGCACGGGCACTCTCATTGCGCCCTGGACTCCTGCTTTCGCAGGAGCACTCATCAGCCCCGCCAGTCTTCCCAATATTCACCCCAGCGTTCGATAAGCAGGCCCGGCTTTCGGTCGAACAGCTTTTCGCCCAGCCTCGCCGTCTGGCGGTCCAATCGGGCGAGGCGCAGGCGGGCCAGCCCTGCAATCTGCGTCACGGCCACGATGTCGCCGAAGCGGGCCGGCGCGAGTGCCATCGCATCGAGGAACATGTCGATGTCGTGGCGCTGCCCGAGCAGGTCGCCCAGTCGCGATGCAGCGCGAATGTCGTGCTTCAGCTCGCCCGGCTTCATCAGCGCTAGCAGCCGTGCCTGAATGCCATAATATTTGACGCCCTTGCGCCACTCATGACTGGCGTGAGAATCGCCGGTCGAAAGCGTCGCGCGCATGGCGCGGCGGGCGTGGCGATAGGTTTGGCGCAGGCCGTCCGCCAGCGCTGCCCAGCCCTCCCTCTTCAGCGACCAGTGCTGCGCGCGCGCTTTTGCAGCCACCAGATCGGCACGCGTCCGGGCCAGCAGCGGCGCAGCATCGCCATGGCTGTCGCAGGCCGCGCTGAGCCGATCGCGGATCACGCGGAAGCTGCGCGGCAGCGCATGCGCATCCGCGCGTCGGTTGATGGTATCGAAGGTGTCGAGCATCACCTTGGCGTCGCGCGATCCGGCCAGCCGCCGCGCCATGTCTCGAAAGACGCGGTTCTCCTTGCGGAAATGACCAAAGCCCGGACGGACCAGCCGCAGCAGCGCCCGCAGCGCCTTCATCTGCCTGCGCACCTGATGCACCTTGTCGGCGGGCGGCGTGCCGCGCGTGTCGATGATCGCAATCGCCGCGTCGATCTCCGCAATGGCAATGCGGCGGAAGCCCGCCTCGACGTTGTCGTCCTTCCTGCGGAAGCCCTGCGCCATGGCCGCGCTAGTGCGCCGAACCCCAACTCGACCCCGTGCCGATCTCCACGCCAAGCGGCACGCTGAGCGTCACCAGCGGCTCTGCGGCGCTGGCCATGATCTCGCGGATGATCGGCGTTGCCGCGGCGACATCGCCCTCCGGCAACTCGAACACCAGCTCGTCATGGACCTGCAGCAGCATCCTCACGCGGTCTAGCCCGGCCTCGCGCAGCGCGGGCGTCATGCGCACCATGGCGCGCTTGATGATGTCGGCGCAGGTGCCCTGGATCGGCGCGTTGATCGCGGCGCGCTCTGCGCCTTGACGGACATGCTGGAGCGGGGCCTTGATCTGCGGAAACCAGGTCTTGCGGCCAAAGAGCGTCCTCGTGAAGCCGTCATGCCGGGCGCGCTCCAGCGTCTCGTTAATATAGGCGGAGATGCCGGGGAAACGCTCGAAATAGCGGGCGATCATGGCCTGCGCCTCGTCTGCGTCGATCTCCAGCCGACCCGCGAGACCCCAGCGCGAAATGCCATAGAGGATCGCGAAGTTGATCGTCTTGGCGCGTCCGCGCGTCTCCTTGTTGACCTCGCCGAACAGCTCCTGCGCAGTCGCGGCATGAATGTCCTCGCCGCGCTGGAAGGCTTCGCGCAGCTGCGGCACATCGGCCATGTGCGCGGCCAGCCGCAGCTCGATCTGGCTATAGTCTGCCGAGAGGATGACATTGCCCGGCTCGGCAATGAAGGCATTGCGGATCTGCGCGCCCATCTCGGTGCGGATCGGGATGTTCTGGAGATTGGGGTCGGTCGACGAGAGCCGCCCTGTCTGTGCGCCGGTCAGCGAATAGCTGGTGTGGACGCGGCCGGTATCGCGGTTGATCTGGGTCTGCAATGAATCGGTATAGGTCGACTTGAGCTTGGCAAGCTGGCGCCAATCGAGCACCAGCCGGGCAATGCCGACGCCCTCGACGGCCATTTTTTCGAGCACGGTTACATCGGTCGAATAAGCGCCCGATTTGCCTTTCTTGCCGCCCTTCAGCCCCATTTTCTCGAACAGGATCGCTCCAAGCTGTTGCGGCGAGCCAATGGTGAAAGGCTGGCCCGCCTCGGCGTAGATTTCCTCTTCCAGCCGCGCCATTTCCTGCGCGAAGCGGCCCGAGAGGCGCTGGAGATGTTCGCGATCCACCTTGATGCCGGCGCGCTCCATCTGCGCCACGGCGGGGATGAGCGGCCGGTCGACCAGCTCATAGACGCGCGTCACTTCCTCGCGTGGCAGGCGCGGCTTGAGGCGTGTCCACAGGCGCCAGGTCACGTCGGCATCCTCGGCGGCATAGCGCGTCGCCTGCGGCAGCGGCACCTGCGCGAAGGTGACGGCGCTTTTGCCCGTTCCGGTCACGTCCTTGAAGCTGATACAGACATGATCGAGCATCGCGCGGGACAGCTCGTCCATGCCATGACCGGCGAGCGACTGGCCGGCATCGAGATCGAAGCTCATCACCATCGTGTCGTCAATCGGCTCGCAGACCGGAAGACCATGGCGCGCGAGCACATTCAGGTCATATTTGATGTTGTGGCCGATTTTGAGCACACCCGGATCGGCGAGCAGCGGCCGCATCCGCGCGGCCACATCAGCAAGCGCGATCTGCGGCGGCGTTTCGCTGAACATGCCATCATTGCTGCTATGCCCGACCGGGATATAGCAGGCCCGGCCCGGCGCCGTGGCAAGGCAGATGCCGACCAGATTAGCGGCGATGCTGTCGAGCGCGTCGGTCTCCGTATCGATGGCAATGACACCGCTGGCGAAGCTCTCGGCGACCCACGCATCGAGCTGTTCAATCGTGGTCACGGTTTCATAGGCATCGAGGTTCATCGGCGGGAGCGCCATGAACGCTTCAACGGTCTCGCTACGTTCAGCCGCAGGGCCGCTCGCGGGAGCCGAGGCTGCGCTATTAGCGGCAGCAGGCGCCGAGCCGCCGCCCATGCGCGAGAGCAGCGTCTTGAAGCCCTGATCCTCGAGGAAGGCATGGAGCGGCTCGGCCGGAATGCCATCAAGCTTGAGATCGTCCAGGCCGATGGGCAGCGGCACTTCGCTATGCAGCGTCACCAGCTCGCGCGAGAGGCGGGCCATGGCGGCATGCTCGATCAGATTGTCGCGCATCTTGCTCGGCTTCATGCCCGGCGCGGCGGTCAGCACGCTTTCCAGATCGCCATATTCGCCGATGAGCTTGCTCGCCGTCTTGGGGCCAATGCCCGGCACGCCGGGAACATTGTCGACGCTGTCGCCCATGAGCGAAAGCACGTCGCCAAGCTGCTCGGGCTGTACGCCGAACTTTTCCATCACATAGCCCGGGCCGCGCCGCTCGTTCTTCATCGTGTCGAGCATGTCCACGCCCGGCTGGATGAGCTGCGCGAGATCCTTGTCGGATGAGACGATGGTGACGTCCCAGCCCGCCGCAACGGCCCTGAGCGTATAGGTCGCGATGATGTCGTCAGCCTCGAAGCCCGCTTCCTCGATACAGGGGAGCGAGAAGGCGCGGGTCGCGTCCCGGATGAGCGGGAATTGCGGGATCAGGTCGTCCGGCGCGGGGGGCCGGTTCGCCTTGTAGAGATCGTAGAGATCATTGCGGAACGTGTGCGAGCCCTTGTCGAGAATGACGGCAAGATGCGTCGGCCCCTCGGCATTGTTCAGCTCATTGGCGAGCTTCCAGAGCATAGCCGTATAGCCATAAACGGCGCCCGCGGGCGTCCCGTGCCGGTTGGTGAGCGGCGGCAGCTGGTGATAGGCGCGGAAGATATAGCCCGAGCCGTCGACGAGATAGAGATGATTGCGCGACATGGCGGGAGGGATAGCGCGGGGGCGACAGGGATACCAGCGCTGCGGGGCACTTGTGGGCAGCGATTATTGCCCCGTTCGCGAAAGGAGCACCTCAGGGCGCCAAAGCGGACCAGAAAAGCCTTTCCTGATAAGATTTTAGCAATGCTTATGCCCTAGCGGGGCCGTTCACTGCGATGAAATTAAGTTTCGTAGTTTCTGCGTGGGGACGCAATGAACGAATGGAGACCATGTCCGTGCCGAAATATAGCACTTTTCTTGCCGCCGCTGTCATTGCTCTGACGGCTGCCGCGCCAGCGCTCGCCCATCCTGAAGAAGTGGCCGTGCGCTACCAGGACCTGAACCTGACCTCCGTCGGCGACCGGGCCACGCTCGATCGTCGTCTCGAAGCTGCCGCCAAGGACGTGTGCAGCGCGCACGGCACGTTCGACATTGCCGCACGCAATGCCTCGCGCAACTGCCGCGCTGAGGTCGTGAGCGATGCGCGCCAGAAGGCGCAGATCGTTGTCGCGCAGAAGCAGAGCCGGCAGCAGGTCGCGACCGCCAAGTAAGGCGCGAACCTGCGCCATTTCGGTGGCACACGGAGAAAGCCCGGCGGATTGGGGGATTCGCCGGGCTTTCTCATGCCTGTCGCAGGTGGCCGGGCCTTAGCGCCCGTCCACTGCGCGGCGGCCCAGCGCGGGATCGTCCGTGAAGAACCCGTCTATGCGGAGCGCGAGATAGCGGCGGATTTCGGCGATGGAGCCAGCTTCGTTGCGCGCATTCTCACCGGCATCGCTGCGCAGGTCGGCAGGCAGGAAGCGGTTCTCCGGCCGGAACGTGTAGAGCCGCACCAGCAGGCCCGCTTCATGCGCATCGCTGACGAAACTGGTCGGCTGGCCGAGATTGCCCTTGTCATCGAGCGGCCAGATCGAGCGGGACCATGGCGCGGCGACATCGGCATAGGCAGCGACAGCAGCGAGGCCCCTGGGGCTTGCCATCTCGCCATAGGTCGTGGCGCGCCCAGCTGCGAAGACATCGGCGGGGATCGTCTGAAACTCGTCGAACAATTGCATGAGCTTCACATTGGCCGGGCGCCCGATCTTGCCGCGCAGATATTTGAGGTTCGCCGTCTCGAAGGACTGGATCTCGACCGGATTTTTGAGCGTGTAGTCATGCGCTGCCAGCGCCGCGAGGACGCGATCCTCGAGCGGCAGGCCGATGCGGGCGAAATAGCTGCTATGCTTGATCTCCGGCACCAGCCCGATGACGCGCCCGCGCGCCGCCGCCTCGCTGGCGGCGAAGTCGATCACTTCATCGAAGGTCGGGATCTGGAACTGGCCATCATAGCCCATGCTCTCCGGCCGGACCGCGCCCAGCCGCTCCGTCGCGCGCAGTGTCTTGAGTTCGGCGAGCGTGAAATCCTCAGTGAACCAGCCGGTCATCGCCTGCCCGTCGACTGTTTTCGTCGTCTTGCGCCCGGCAAATTCGGGGTGTCCGGCGACATTGCTGGTCTCGGCAATATTATTCTCGTGGCGCACGACCAGCACGCCATCCTTCGTGGCGACCAGATCGGGCTCGATATAATCCGCGCCGTCGGCAATCGCCTTGGCATAAGAGGCCAGCGTATGTTCCGGCCGCAGGGCGGAGCAGCCGCGATGGCCGAAGACCAGAGGCTTGTCGCCCCGCAACGTGCCGGGCAAACTCGCGCCCATCGCCCTGCCTCCTGCCGACGCCGCGATCATCGCTGCGCCGCTCATGGTGATCGCCTGCCTGCGGCTGAGCATCAATCAATATCCTTCGCGATCCAGCATCATCGCGGCCCAGCCGTAGAAACGTTTCGCGACTATTTGGAGGCATAGTCCTTGACCAGATCGGTCAGGAAATCGCGCCCGGTATAGACCGACTTGACGATCGCCCGCTCGTTGAGGCCATGGGTGCCATTGCCGTCCGGATCGCCATAGAGCCCGGGAGGACCATAAGAGGGAATGCCGACCGCCGCGAGGAAGATGCCGTCCGTTGCGCCCGTGGACATGGTCGGCACGAGCGGCACGCCGGGATAATATTTCGCGACGAGCTTCTCTGCCGGGCCGAGAATCTCGGGCGTGAGCGGTGGCGACACCGCCAGCGGCCCGCGATCGTCGGTCAGCGTCACGCTCATCTTCGGGTCGGCAATCACTTTCTCCAGCGTCGCGCGGACCTCTTCCCTCGAGACGCCCGGGAAGATGCGGCAATTGATGTTCGCGCCCGCCCGCTGCGGCAGGGCATTATTGGCGTGGCCGCCATCGAGCAGCGTCGCCACGCAGGTCGTGCGCAGCATCGAATGATAGCTCTTGTCGCTGTTGAGGATCGCCTCGGCCGCCTTGTCGCCGGGATTGGCGACGATGGCGGTCATCGCCCTCCCCATCTCGTCATTCTGCGTCGCGCCGAGCCGGCCGAAAAAGGCCCGCGTCGTGTCATTGAGCATGAGCGGAAATTCATAGTCGCGGATTTTCTCCAGCGCGTCGGACAACTCGTAAATCGCATTGTCGCGCACCGGCGCAGAGCTGTGTCCGCCAACATTGGTGGCTTCGATGCGGTAATTGACCGCCGCCTTCTCGCCGACATGGAGCGACATGCGCGTGACAGTACCCTTGCCGTCGGTGCGTCCGCCGCCGCCCTCGTTGAGCGCGAATGCCGCGTCGATCAGGTCGCGCTTGTTCTGCGCCAGCCAGTTCGCGCCGTTAAACGCCGTGCTGGTCTCCTCGCCGCAGGTCAGCGCCAGTTTCAGCGTGCGCTTGGGCACGTAGCCTTCCTTCTTGAAGCGCATCAGCATGTCGACCCAGATGGCATCCATCGCCTTCATGTCAGCCGTGCCGCGACCGTAGAAATAGCCGCCTTCCTCGATGAACTGATAGGGATCGCGGGTCCAGTCCGCGCGATTGGCGGCGACCACATCGATATGACCGAGCAGCAGGATCGGCTTCAGCGTCTTCGAGCTGCCCGGCAGGATGACGACCAGCCCGCCCTCCTTGGGATGTTCCGGCACGGAGAAGCGCGTGATGTCGCCGTCCGTGAAGCCTGCCGATTTCAGATGGACCTCGATCTTGTCGGCGAGCGCGGTGCAGCTGCCGGTGGTGATGCTGGTGTCGGTCTCCACCATCTCCTTGTAGAGCGCGCGGAACGTGGCCTGATCGGGCCGCAGCTTCATCTCCTGCGCCTGCGCCATGCCTGCGCTTGCCAGTGCCCCCGCGCCGATCAGTATGTTCAATTTGCTTGCCATGGTCCGCATCCCCCAATTCGAATCTCGCAAGTGCGAAATGAATAGTGTTTCGCGTCGCATGGGAAGGGGGTCGGCGCATTTTGCACGCGCTATGCTGGCGAGCGCCGTTTCAGCGCCCCGTTGCCACCTGCCGCCCACCGCGATAGGAGGCGCGACATATTTTCCCGATCAGCAATCGAAGAAGTTGACCATGGCAGGCCATAGCAAATTCAAGAATATCATGCATCGCAAGGGCGCGCAGGACAAGAAGCGCTCGGCGACATTCTCAAAGCTCAGCCGCGAAATCACCGTCGCGGCCAAGATGGGTACGCCCGATCCGGACATGAACCCGCGCCTGCGGCTGGCGATCAACGCCGCCAAGGCCCAGTCCATGCCCAAGGACAATATCCAGCGCGCCGTCGACAAGGCGAGCAAGGGCGACGCGGAGAATTACGAGGAAGTGCGCTATGAGGGCTATGGCCCCGCCGGCGTCGCGATCATCGTGGAAGCGCTGACCGACAACCGCAACCGCACCGCCACCAATGTGCGCACGGCCTTCGCCAAGAATGGCGGCAATCTGGGTGCATCCGGCGCAGTCAGCCATGGCTTCGACCGCATGGGTCTCATCACCTATCCGGCCAAGGCAGGGGACGCGGACAAGATCTTTGAAGCGGCGCTGGAAGCGGGCGCAGAGGATGTCTCGTCCGACGAGGAAAGCCACGAGATCTGGACGGCGATGGATGCGCTCCACGAAGTCGTCAGGGCGCTGGAATCCACCCTCGGCCCGGCAGACAGCGCCAATCTGGCATGGAAGCCGCAGACCACGGTCGATCTCGACGAGGCCAATGCCGCGACGCTGCTGAAGCTCGTCGACACGCTCGAAGACGATGACGATGTGCAGACCGTCTGGGGCAATTACGAGGTCTCCGACGAGGTCATGGAGAAGCTGGGCTGATGCTGGCTTTGGCGGCCAAGGCACTGCTCTCGGGCATGCTGATCGTCGCCATCGCCGAAATCGGCCGGCGGCTGCCGACTGTCGCCGCGCTTGTCGCATCGCTACCGCTTGTCTCGGTGCTCGGCATGATCCTGCTGTGGCATGGCCGTCCCGACGCCGAGAACATGGCGCAACATGCGCAAGCGACCTTCTGGTACGTCCTGCCGTCGCTGCCGATGTTCCTGCTCATGCCTGCCATGCTGCGGGCTGGCGCCGGCTTCTGGCTGTCACTGCTCGCGGGCTGCGCGCTGACTGTGCTTCTCTATAGCCTGATGATCGTTCTTGGCCGTCGGGCGGGTCTGCCGATCTGATGCGCTCATGCTAATTCTGGGTCTCGACCCCGGCCTCGGCACCACTGGCTGGGGCGTCGTCCGCGCGGAGGGCAATCGCCTCTCGCATGTCGCCAATGGCCAGATCCGCACCGACGCGAAACAGCCGCTGCCGCAGCGCCTCGTTGCGCTCGATGCTGCGCTCGCCGCGCTGATCGCGGTGCACAATCCCGATCATGCTGCGGTCGAGGAAGTGTTCGTCAACGCCAATCCGCAGTCGACGCTCAAGCTCGGCCAGGCGCGCGGTGTCGTCCTGCTCGGTGCGGCGCGCTCCGGCATCGTGGTCGGCGAATATGCCGCGCGCCTCGTCAAAAAAGCCGTGGTGGGTATCGGCAATGCCAGCAAGGATCAGGTTCACGCCATGGTCTCGCGGCTGCTGCCGGGGTGCAGCATTGCCGGACCGGACGCGGCGGACGCCCTCGCCGTCGCGATCACCCATGCCCATCATGCCGCCTCTGCTCGGCATATGCCGAAAAGCTAACGGCTCGTCGGAAATTCTTTTGCTGATTACAGAATCGTGACGGTGGTATTGCAAGGTCGTGACATTAGGTTCTAGGCGTCACAACCTCAAAAGCCCGAAGATCGGACGCAATGCCCCCGAAGCCAACACCAGTTCACCGTATTCAGCGCAACATGTTGGCTGTGGGGGAGCGGCACGTGCTGAACTGGCTGTGCGCGCGATTGCCCGCATTTGTCACGCCGGATCGCCTCACATCGCTGGGTTTCGCGGGCGCGCTGGCGATCGGCGCGGGCTATGCGCTGAGCCTGACGCACACATTCTGGCTGTGGCTCGCGATGGCGGGCTATGTCGTGCAGTGGTTCGGCGACTCGCTGGACGGCAGCCTTGCGCGCTTCCGCAAGATCGAGCGGCCCAATTTCGGCTATTTCATCGATCACAGCACGGACGCGCTGGCCAATCTCATCTTCATGACGGGCCTCGGCATCAGCCCGTTCGTGCGGCTCGACGTCGCGTTGTTCGGTATCGCGAGCTATTTGCTGCTCTCGATCCACACGTTCCTATCGGCGCGCGTCACCGGCGAAATGAACCTGACCTATCTTGCGGGCGGGCCGACCGAGCTGCGGCTGCTGCTGATGGCGCTGACCTTGTGCATGATCATGTTCGGCAAGGTGGAATCGTTCTGGCGCGATATCTCGGTCTATGACCTGTTCATCGGCGGGCTCGCGACTGTGCTGGTCACGCTCTTCGTCGTCCAGACCACATCGACCGCGCGCAAGCTGCGCCGTCTGGGGCACTGATCGGCCAGACGCTCAGATGGGGCGCTAGCTCTTTCCCAAAAACATGAACGCGACTGCGCCTAGCAGGCACAGGAATGCACCCAGATGCCGCCAATGGAGCGGCTCGCCCAAATACATGACCATGAAAGCGCCGAAGACCGCGAGCGCGATGACTTCCTGCGTGATCTTGAGCTGGCCGGCGCTCCAGCCGCTTGCATAGCCCAGCCGATTGGCCGGGACGGCGAAGCAATATTCAAAGAAGGCGATGCCCCAGCTGATCATGATGACCAGCATGAGTGGCTTGGTCATGCCGCCCTTCAAATGCCAGTACCAGGCGACGGTCATCAGGATATTGGAGGCGAGCAGGAGCGCGATCGTTGGCATGGCCGCTAAATGCCAGCGCGGGGGGGCGCGCGCCACGTCAAAATATTGCAGGCAAAATAGCCGCGGTAAAATAGCGGACGCAAAAATGCCGGGCGGGCATCATGGCGCCCGCCCGGCAATTATCAGCTCAGTCGCCCGAGGTGCGCTCCAGCAGGCACTGCAGCACGTCGACGCACTGCGACAGGTCTTCATTGCTCAGGCCATCGAGCAGCGACCCGCGCTCCTCGTCGATGACCGGCTTGATCTTCTGGACCATCGCACGGCCGGCATCGGTGATCGAAACAAGCCGCGAGCGTCCGTCACGCGGGTTGTCGATGCGGCCGATGAGGCCGTCCTTCTCGAGACCATCGAGCACGCGAACGAGGGTGGGCCACTGCACATTGAGGCGCACGCCGATGTCGGTCATGGTCGCGGGCTGCTCGCCAAAAGCGATGACGAAAAGAGCCTGCCAGCGCGCGCGACTCTGGCCTGTGGAACTACGCAGCATGTTGTCGATATGCGTGCCCCAGGTGCGGCCCGCCATCACGAGCAGGCGCGAGATCCGGTACTCCAGATCGAGGCGCGAATTTTCCGGATAATATTCGTGATAAAAACGGGCCCAGCCGTCCAAATCACGAGCATGCCCAGCCGGCGCGCCAGCAGCGCCGGTCTCGTTGTCGTTTTTCACTTTGCGCGTCCCTTATGAATTTGCTTGGCGCCGTAGCGTTACCCTACGTTCGCCCCTCATAAATGGGGTATCCTGATTGACTCTGTCAATTACGCAACTTCGGGACACGCTGATTTGGTTGGTTAATTCAGCCGTAAAACCGGTCATCGGGAGCCTCTGTCAGAGCCGAAACGGCACTGGCGCAAGGCAATGGATTCCGGGGTCGATCGCGTCCGCATCGGGGCTGGATCGCAGGCGCGAAAAACCGGTTCCCACTTTTTGGCGCGATGCTCTAGGGATGCGCCATGATCGCGCATCTCAAAGGGCTCCTCGTCTCGACCGGCATCGACCAGGCCGTAATCGACGTCGGCGGCGTCGGCTATGCCGTCGGCATCTCGGCGCGCAGCCTCGCTGCACTGGGCGGCATCGGTGAGGCCGTCACAGTCCATACCGAGATGCTGGTCGGCGACGATTTCATCCGCCTCGTCGGCTTCGCGAGCGAGAGTGAGCGCGACTGGTTCCGCATCCTGACCGGCGTGCAGGGTGTCGGGGCGCGCGTCGCGCTGGCGATCCTGTCCGCGCTCGATCCAGCCGAGTTGAGCCGCGCCATTGCCATGCAGGACAAGGCGATGGTGGCGCGCGCAAACGGCGTCGGGCCAAAGCTGGCCGAACGCATCGTGCGCGAACTCAAGGACAAGGTCGGCGCACTGGCGACCGGCCCGATGGCGATTGGCGGCGGTGCCGTCCCTGTGGGTAACAGCCTGCAGGGCGATGCGATCGCGGCGCTTGCCAGCCTGGGCTTCAAGCCCGGCGAGGCGAGCGTGGCCGTCAACGCTGCGTGGGAGGAACTGGGCGACGGCGCAGCACTGGATGCGCTGGTGCGCATGGCGCTGCGCAAGGCGGCGAAGTGAGCAAGCGTCTTTCAGCGCGCCTTGACGCTCACCTTCGCGAGACCAGCCCTGGCGCAGGCCTCATCGCTCTGCGGACTGCTCCCGCCCGAGACGGCCAGCGCGCCGATCTGCACGCCGCCCACCACCAGCGGCAGCGCGCCGGGCAGCGCGAAACCGATCTTGGCGTCGGCTTTGATCTCGGCAGCGAGCGCGGCATCGGTCTTGGCGCGCTCGGCAATGGCCCCGCTCGCATCGCTGTAGCGCAAAGTAAGCGCCGTCTTGCGCGGCGCCAGCGTCTGGGCGAGCGTCACCGCACCGTCATCGGCAAGCAGCGCGACCGGCACATTCCCGGCATCGACCACCAGAGCAGCAACATGATCGCCCTTGGCGCGGCAGGCGGCAATGGCGGCCTGCGCCAGCGCCACGGATGCGTCGAGCATGGGGCCGGGTCCGGGCGGCGGCGCGGGCGCGTTGCCCTGAGCCATGAGCGGTGCAGCACAGAGCGACGCCAGCGCGCTCAGGAAATTTTTGGGACGCATGGCTTGGCTCCTCTTCCGGGCCGGTCAGCAATGCGGACCGCGCGACAGACCTATCAAGGCACGCGGTGCCTAGCAACGGCGCCCAGCAACGGCTCCTGTGCTTGCGCGCGGCCATGGGTGCAGTAGGGAGGGATCGTGAGCACGTCCCCTCTCCTCTCCGGCCAGCGCGCGCCCGATGATGCCGATGCGGCGCTGCGCCCCAAGACGCTCGACGAGTTTGTCGGGCAGAAGGCGGCGCGCGAGAACCTGCGCATCTTCATTGCTGCGGCGAAGGCCCGCGGCGAAGCGCTCGATCATGTGCTGTTCTTCGGCCCGCCCGGCCTCGGCAAGACCACGCTGGCGCAGATTGTCGCGCGGGAAATGGGCGTGGGCTTCCGGGCGACCTCCGGCCCGGTCATCGCCAAGGCGGGCGATCTGGCCGCGCTGCTCACCAATCTCGATGAGGGCGACGTGCTCTTCATCGACGAGATTCATCGGCTCAATCCGGCGGTCGAGGAAATCCTCTACCCGGCCATGGAAGACCGCGCGCTCGACATCATGATCGGCGAGGGCCCCTCAGCCCGCTCGGTGCGCATCGACCTGCCCAAGTTCACGCTGGTCGGCGCGACGACGCGGCAGGGGCTGCTCACCACGCCGCTGCGCGATCGCTTCGGCATTCCGGTGCGGCTCAATTTCTACGAGGTGTCCGAGCTGGAACAGGTCATTGCCCGCGCCGCACGACTGCTTGGCCTCGCCGTCGAGCCGGATGGCACGACCGAGATCGCACGGCGCGCACGCGGCACGCCTCGCATTGCCGGGCGCCTCCTCCGACGCGTGCGCGACTTTGCCCATGCCGCCGGTCACGATACAGTCGATGCGAAAGCCGCCGACAATGCGCTCAGCCGGCTGGAGGTCGACCAGCTCGGCCTCGACGCCATGGACCGGCGCTATCTGAACATGATCGCCGGCATCTACAAAGGCGGCCCGGTCGGCGTGGAGACACTTGCAGCAGGCCTCTCCGAGCCGCGTGACACCATCGAGGACGTGATCGAGCCCTTCCTGCTCCAGCTCGGCCTCATCGCGCGCACGGCACGCGGGCGCTGCCTCAATGCGCTGGGCTGGAAGCATCTTGGCCTCAATCCACCCGAAGGTGGTCAGGACGGTTTGTTCGACTGAGGCAGCTCGCCGCCGCTCGACCGCGCATTTTCATGGGCTCGAATGAAACGACGCAGCGGTGAACCGAGTCACCGACCCGATATGGTGAGACATCGGGGGTTCCCCCCGCGACTCCCGTCATCTAGGGTTCCCACCCATGTCGCCACAGAGCCACCTCATGCCCGCTTCGGGCCGGATAACGGACGGGGAGCACCGCTTTCCCGTCCGCATCTATTTCGAGGATACCGATGTGGGCGGTGTCGTCTATCACGCCAATTACCTGCGCTACATGGAGCGCGCCCGATCGGACATGCTGCGTCTGCTCGGCATCGATCAGCGCGCGGCCATGGATGGCGGCGAGGGCGTTTATGCCGTCACTGACGTGGCTATCCGCTATCGCGCCCCTGCCCGGCTCGACGACGATCTCATCGTGCGCAGTCAGGTGACGCAACTGACACCGGCGCGCTGCGTTATCTCTCAGTCGGTCTGGCGCGACGACACGCTGCTGACGCAAGGCAGCGTCACGGTTGCCTTTCTCGATCCAAACGGTCGCCCCCGGCGACAACCGGCCGATTGGATCGCGCGTTTTCCCCTCATGTCCTGAAAGATCCCACCCCCGCATGATGCTCCTCACGCCTCTCCTGTCCATGGCCGCTGCTGCCACGCCTGCTGCTGCCGCCGCTCCGATCACGCTCGATCCGATCACATTGTTCGTCCAGGCCGACATTGTCGTGAAACTGGTCATGATCGGGCTGCTGCTGGCCAGCATCTGGACATGGACGATCATCTTCTCCTTCACGCTCAAGCTGCGCACCGCGCGCCGACGCAGCGAGGATTTCGAGCTGGCCTTCTGGCAGGCGGGCGACATGGAGGCGTTCTACAAGGCGCGCGGCAAGGAAGATGTGCCCAGCGCGACGGTGCTCGCCGCCGGGATCGTCGAGTGGCGCCGCTCCACCACGCAAAAGAACATGGATTCGGTGGGCACACGCGACCGGCTTGCGACATCGATGAATTCGGCCGTTGCGGGTGCCATCGACGCGATGTCCGAGCGGCTCAACATCCTGGCGACCGTCGGATCGGTTGCGCCCTTTGTCGGCCTGTTCGGCACGGTCTGGGGCATCATGCGCAGCTTCACCGCCATTGCTGGCGAGCAGAATACCAGCCTTGCCGTGGTCGCGCCGGGCATTGCCGAGGCGCTGTTTGCAACGGCCATCGGCCTGTTCGCGGCTATTCCCGCGGTCATTGCCTATAACCGGCTGAGCCATGGCGTGAACCGGCTTGAGGGGAAGCTGCACCGCTTCGGCGACGGCCTGTACACGACGTTCAGCCGCGAGCTTGAATCCTGATGGGCATGTCGCTTCAATCCGGCGGGCGCGGGCGTCGCGGTGGTGGCGGCAGTCGCGCGCCCATGGCCGAGATCAACGTGACGCCGCTTGTCGACGTCATGCTCGTACTGCTCATCATCTTCATGGTGACCGCGCCGCTGCTGGTCGCGGGTGTGCCGGTGAACCTGCCGGAATCGCGGGCACGGGCGCTGGAGCAGGACACCAAACCCGTCACGCTGTCGATCGACGGCAAGGGCGAGGTGTTCCTCGACGAAGCGCCGGTCAGCCAGGCCGATCTGCCCCAGCGTCTCGCCGAACTGCGCGAGCGGCTCGACCCCGAGACCCAGCTCTTCCTGCGCGCTGACGCGGGGCTCGATTATGGCGCAGTGATGCGCGTGATGGGCGAACTCAACCGTGCGGGCCTCAACAAGGTCGCGCTGGTCACGACCGCGCTCGGCGAAGCGCCGGCCAGCCGTCGTTCAGGCGAAGAGCCCTAGGGCGCGACCATGGACCGCAGCGAACGCATCGGCCTTGGTGTCTCGGCGACCGGCCATATCGGCCTGATCGCAGTGCTGGCGCTTGGCCTGCTGCACTGGAGCGCACCCAGCCCGGTGATGCCGCCCAGCATGGAAGTCGCGCTCACTGACAAGATCGCGCTGGATAGCCGGGCGGAATCGCACGAGCAGGCGCAGGCCGCGCAGGCGCCCGAACTCGGCCCGACCGACCCCGAAGTCGCGCCGCCGCCGCCTGATCAGGCCGTGATTGCCGAGCCGGAACCCAAACCGGTGGCCAAGCCCATCGCGAAGCCGGAACCCAAGCCAATACCCGCAAAGCCTGAGCCCGCCAAAGCCAAGCCGCAGACCAAGGCGGAACTTGCCAAGGCGATGCAGGATCTCGCCAAGGCGGACCGGACCAAACCGCGCCGCGCGCCGCTGCTCGGCGATGATTTCCTCAAGGGGTTGGATTCGCCCACCAGGACACCTTCGACCACCGCAGCAGCCAGCGGCAATGCGCCGCTCTCCGCCGAGGCTGCGCGTGCGCTCAGCGCCGAGATCAAGCGCCAGCTCAAGCCTTTCTGGCGCGCGCCCACCGGCGTCGATGCGGACAAGCTGATCACAGTACTGAGCTGGCGGCTCAACCCGGACGGCACGCTGGCCGCCGGACCCAATCTGGTCGAGCAGAGTGGCAAGACGGCGAGCAATCAGCCGCAGCAGCAGCTCCATATCGAGGCCGCGATGCGCGCCGTGCGCGCCGCCGCGCCGCTGCGCCTGCCCGCCGAATATTATGATAACTGGAAATATATCGAGAAGTTCAGTTTCGATAAGAGGCTTTGAAATCATGAAAAAACCCAACCTCCGCCTCGCATCGCTGGCTCTCCTGCTCATCACGGGCAGCAGCGCCGCGCTCGCTCAGGAACAAGGCCTCACCGGCTCGGTCACCGACGATAATGGCGACGTGATCCGCATCGCCATTCCCGCCATGCCCGCGCAACAGGTGGTCGACACGCCTGCCGGATCGACCGAACTGCTCGGCGAAAAAGTCGCCGAAGTGATCGCCAATGATCTCAAGGGCAGCGGCCTGTTCCAGACAATGGGGCCCAATGGCCTCGCTCGTCCTTCCGTGGCCGAAGTCACGAACCCTGCCTATCCGCGCTGGGCAGGCATTGGCGCGGAATCGCTGGTGCAGGGCTTTATCCGCTCGGCGGGTGGCGACGCGCAGATCACGGTCGGCTGTTATCTTTACGACGTGGCACTGAAGCAGGAGCTGACCCGTCAGGGCTATGTCGTCGCCCCGCGCGACTGGCGCCGCGCCGCGCATCGCTGCGCCGACGCCATCTATTCGCGCCTCACCGGCGAGAGCCCGTTCTTCGACAGCCGCATCGCCTATATCGCGGAAACCGGCCCCAAGGATAAGCGCGTCAAGCGCCTCGCGATCATGGATTCCGATGGCGCCAACCATCGCTTCATCACCAACGGGCAGAGCCTTGCCCTCACCCCGCGCTGGTCGCCCAACTACAAATCCATCGCCTATGTGAGCTATATCGGCCGGACGGTTCGCATCTATATTTACGATGTCGATCAGGGGAAGCAGCGCGTTCTCTACGAGACCAACGCCGCAGTCTTCGCGCCGCGCTGGTCGCCGGACGGGCGCACCCTGCTGTTCTCGATGGCGACGGGGGGCAATACCGACATCTACAAGCTGAGCGCGAGCGGCGGCAATCCGACACGCCTGACCGATTCACCCGGCATTGACGTGGGCGGCTCCTTCTCGCCCGATGGCCGCCAGATCGTGTTCGAGAGCGACCGGTCCGGCGCCCAGCAAATCTATGTGATGAATGCCGATGGCACCAACCAGCGTCGCGTCAGCTTCGGCAGTGGGCGCTTCGCGACACCTGAGTGGAGCCCGCGCGGCGACCTCATTGCCTTCACGCGCATTGCCGGCAATTTCCAGATCGGCACGATGTCACCCGACGGCAGCGGCGTGAACCTGTTGACTAAGGGCTGGCAGGATGAATCGCCGACATGGTCGCCCAATGGCCGCGTGCTGCAATTCTTCCGCACGACACCGGGCGCGCAGGGCAAGTCGTCAATCTGGCAGGTCGATCTGACGGGCGTCAATGAGCGCAAGATTCCCACGCCCGTGGATGGATCGGATCCGAGCTGGGGACCGTTGCTGCCCTGAATCGTTATTGCACCAGAATGTGCGATCTTGACGATTTGGCAATGCACTTGACTTGAGAGTTCCACGCGGGAACCATCACCGACGGAAACGAGGAGAAGAACCATGCGGAAGACCCCCCTATTGCTGCTGGTGACCAGCGCGGCACTCGCGCTCTCGGCATGCGCCAAGAAAACGCCCGAAGCGCTGCCAACGCCTCCCAGCGATGCCCCGGCTCCCACGCCCGCGCCGCCGCCCGTCGCCAATGGACAGAGTGGCCCGCGCCCCGGCAGCCAGGCGGACTTCGTCGCCAGCGTCACCTCCGATCGCATCTTCTTCGATACCGACAAGAGCGATGTCAGCGATGCCGAGCAGGCGACGCTGCGCAGTCAGGCAGCTTGGCTGTCCCGCAATCCCGGCGTGCGCGTCACGATCGAGGGTCATTGCGACGAGCGGGGCACGCGCGAATATAATCTCGCGCTGGGCGAGCGCCGCGCCAATGCCGCCAAGAACTATCTGGCGTCGCTCGGCGTCGATGCCGGGCGGATGACCACGATCAGCTATGGCAAGGAACGGCCTGACGCGCTCGGCTCCGACGAGCAGGCATGGGCCAAGAACCGTCGCGCGGTGTCTGTCGTCGTCGAGTAAGGCCCTCTTCGAGTAGCGGCGTCGTCGGATAAGGCGACGCCAACACACGCTTTTGGACAAGCATCAGGGCTTCTTGCACGCCTCCTGAATTTGATATAATGATGATATCATAATTCAGGAGGGTGCAATGTCTGATTCCGAGAATGTTGCCGCAATGACGGCGAACCGCGAGACGCAGATCAGGACCGCAAGCGGCTATCCCATGCTGCTTTTGCTGCTCGCGCTGGTCTTCGCCTTTGCCTTTAGCTTCCACGCAGCCCGAGATGAGCCGGCTTATGGGTTCGCGGCTTTCGGATGCGTTCTTGCGTTCCTTTTCGTGGCCATCGGCTTCTTCATGCTGCAGCCAAATCAGGTCTCGGTCATCAGCCTGTTCGGCAGCTATCTTGGCACCGAGCGGCATGTGGGCCTGCACTGGGTCTGGCCGTGGATGGGGCGCAAGCGGCTCTCCATCCGCGTCAACAATCTCATCTCCGAGAAGATCAAGGTCAACGATCTGCGCGGCAACCCGATCGAGATGGCGGCGCAGGTCGTCTGGCGCGTCCATGACTCCGCGCAGGCGCTCTATGATGTCGATAATTACAAGGCCTTCGTGATCGTCCAGATCGAGGCGGCCGTGCGCACCATCGGCGCGCGCTACCCCTATGATGATTTCGAGCATCAGGAAGTGACGCTGCGCGGCAATCATGATCAGGTCGGCCGGGAGCTGCGCGAGGAGCTGGGCAAGCGCCTCGCCGTCGCGGGCATTGCGGTCGACGAATGCGGCTTCACGCATCTGGCCTATGCGCAGGAAATTGCCAGCGCGATGCTGCGCCGCCAGCAGGCCGAAGCCGTCGTGGCGGCGCGCAAGACGCTGGTCGAAGGCGCAGTGGGCATGGTCGAGATGGCGCTCGAATTGCTCTCGGAGAAGAATGTCGTCCATCTGGACGATGAGCGCCGCGCGGCCATGGTCTCGAACCTCATGGTCGTGCTGTGCGGCGAGCGCGATACGCAGCCGGTCGTCAAC
>Ga0247738_10000280_pt1 | contig 20589 bp, 12 predicted proteins | sample UWRJL013104B2_FD_180936 | JGI IMG/M metagenome (GOLD analysis project Ga0247738, IMG submission 180936) | Plant litter microbial communities from Arlington Agricultural Research Station in Wisconsin, United States - UWRJ-L013-104B-2 | ecosystem: Environmental > Terrestrial > Plant litter >...
AACGGCATTGCCATCAACTGGCACAAGATACCCTATAGCCTCGGACCCTGGCCCGCTTGGGACTCCGGCAACGGGCGGCAGGAGGAGCATGTCGACACGCCCGAATTCCGCTTCTTGCTGAAGCCAGAGGGTCGCGTCTATTTCGCCAGCGCCGCGCTGAGCCAGACGCCGGGTTGGCAGGAGGGCGGCATACTCTCCGCGCAATCACAGGTCTTGGCGCTGGCGCGGCGGGTGGCGGCCGAAGCGCTGGTCGCTCCCGGCTCACGGCGAGCCGCCGCATGATCCCCGGCCGCCAGCCCGTCGCCATGACGCGGGCCGCGCGGCCTCCCCGACACATAATCAGCACATGTCGCTCAGGCGCTTGCCATCTCGCAGCGCGCGGGGGGAACGGGAGCTTGTCGCCGTCTCCGGGGATGTAAAACTGTGACAGATTCGCCATAGTACAAGTATGATTTGTTTATGTTTTGAATGATTCGAAGACGAATCATTTTCATTACAGCCAACGGCGGGCATCATTACGCCGAATCGACAGGTATATAAATCGGATTTACTGTAAATCCGCGAGCGATGTCGTTTGGCATATTGAGATATATTGGGAGAGTTTAAAAATAATATTGGGTGAGGATGTTGCAGGGCTCAAAACCAAAGGGGGTTTCCATGCAATATCGGTTCAACACTATTTCGCGAGCGTCGCTCGCGATTGCGCTCGCCATCGGCTGTTCAGCGCAGGCTTATGCTCAGGAAACGGCGCCCGCTGACGCCGAAGCCAGCAACGACGTCATCATCGTCACCGGCACGCGCGTCTCCGGCATCAAGGCCGTCGACAGCCCGACGCCGATTCAGGTGCTCGGCGCAGACGCCCTGAAGCGCGTCGGCCAGACCGACCTCATGCAGGCACTCGGCCAGAACCTGCCGACCATCCAGGTCCAGGGCTTTGGCAACGACCAGACGGCCTTCCACCCCTCGATCAAACTGCGCGGCCTTAATCCCAACCACACGCTCGTGCTCATCAACGGCAAGCGCCGCCACGGCTCATCCAACGTGGTCGTGACCAACGCGCAGTGGACCGGCGGTGCGGCCCCCGACATCGGCCTCATCCCGCAGGATGCGATTGCGCATATCGAAGTGCTGCAGGACGGCGCAGCCGCGCAATATGGCACGGACGCCATTGCCGGCGTCGTCAACATCATCCTCAAGAAGAACAGCAGCGGCGGCGTCATCAACATCACGGCTGGCAAATATTTCGCGGGTGACGGCCTCAACGAGAGCATCATGGGCAATATCGGCATCGAGCCGATCGAGAACATGTATCTCAACGTCACCGCAGAGCATAAATTCCACGACTACAGCTTCCGCGGCGACGTCGATCCGCGCGTGGTCGATACCGGCCAGAACACCAGCGCCAATACCGGCAATAGCGGCGGCCGCACGATCCTGGCGCGCTACCCCGAAGTGAAGAACATTGCCGATTATCCCTATGTGAACCGCATCTTCGGCGATGGCCGCATGCTGCTCACCAATGTCATGTACAATATGGGCTATACCGGCATCCCGAACCTGGAGATCTACTCCTTCGGCACGCTCTCGCGGCGCGTCGGCTGGACGAACCAGAATTATCGCCTGCCGAACGTCGTCTATGGCAAGTCCGCGCAAGCAAGCGTGAACACCGCGACACCGACCGGCGACATTCCCTTCCGTCAGGGTTTCCAGCCGCAAGAAGCGCTGCGCGAAGTCGATTTCGCCGTCACCGGCGGCGTCAAGGGCACTGCCCTCAATACTGACTTCGACCTGAGCCTCACCTATGGCCGCGACACGAACAAGATCTACGTGGAAAACTCGGCCAATGCCGCGCTCTATTATGACTCCTCGTCGCTGACCCAGAAGGGCTATTCGCCCAGCAATGTGCTCGACGGCACGTTCATGGGTTCGCAGTGGGTCTCGACGCTCGATCTCACCCATCCGATCGAGGTGGGGCTTGCCTCGCCGCTCAACATTGCGGGCGGTCTCGAGTGGCGTCGCGAGCGCTATGAGCTGATCGCAGGCGATGTCGCGGGCTATTATACCGGCACCGGCTTCCTCGGCGGCGGCATCCAGTCCTTCTTCGGCTATGGCCCCGCCAATGCCAGCGTCTCGACGCGCGAGAACTTCTCACAATATCTCGACTTCTCCGTGAAGCCGATCGACACGATCTCGGTGTCCGCCGCTGTCCGCCACGAACATTATACGGACTTCGGCGATACGACCGTGTTCAAGGTGAACGGCCGCTGGGACATCACGCCGGGCATCGCCATCCGCGGCAATGCCTCGACCGGCTTCCGCGCGCCGACATTGGCCGAGGGCGGCTATTCGGGCATCAACGTGTCGGTGGCTTCGCTGAGCGGTATTTTCCCGCCCAGCTCGCCGGGTGCGAAGTTCCTCGGCATTGCCGGCCTTAAGCCCGAAAAATCGACCAGCTTCAGCGCGGGCCTCGTGCTGCGGCCGTTTGATGGACTCACCGTGACGATCGACGGCTATTCGATCCTGCTGCGTGACCGCATCGTGCAGTCGTCAGGCTTCACGGGCTATTCGAACAACTGCAAATATCTGCCTGCCGGTTACACACCCGGCATGAACCTGGCTGCTGCCAAGGCCGCCTATACCGGCCCCTGCACGGGCTTCATCTCACCCGCCGTGCTTGACGCTCTCTATGCCAGCGGCGTGCCGATCATCTCGGTCATTGATACGATCAACGGTGGTGCCTCGGGTTCGCTGGCGGTCAATGTCTTCGTGAACGGCGTGAAGACGCTCACACAGGGCGTGGACTTCCTGGCTACCTATTCATCCGACTTCGGCAGTGCCGGATCGGTCGACTGGTCGCTAGCGGCCAACTATAACAAGGTCTCCGTCAAAGGCCTGAACGCCCCGCCCTCGAACGTGAACCAAAGCCAGGGCGTGTTCGACAAATATGCCCAGTCGAGCCTGACCGACACCGCGCCCGAATGGCGTCTCAATGTCGGTGCCTACTGGCATGAGGGCATCTTCAGCGTGAACCTGCGTGAGTCGGTCTATGGGCGCACGCGCCAGTTGGCCACGACGCCCGCCAACGGGAGCATCGATTATTATCACCAGGTCAAAACCAAGTTCATCACGGATCTGGAAGTCGCAATCGAACCCACATCGGGCATCAAGATTGCGTTTGGCGCCAACAATCTGTTCGACGTCTATCCTGACAAATATCCCGGCTACATTCGCGACCAGCAATATGCGCTGAGCTCGACGGCCTATATCAGCCAATATCCGAGCCACTCTTCGATCGGCATCAATGGCGGATATTATTACGGCCGCGTCTCGCTCAAGTTCTGATCTGATAGAAACATGAAGACGGATGGGCGGTGCCTTATGGGGCGCCGCCCAACTGATTCTGGACACCCGTAACCTCACCGGAACGCCAGCACGCCTGTTACCAGCGCATCCCCAACCCAATCCGCACGTTACGTGGCCGCATTGGCACGGTCTGCTCGCGGAAGCCGAAGGTCAGCGGATTGCCCATCGCGAACTTGCTCGCGCGCTCATTGACGATGTTGTCGACATTGATCGTCGCCTCAAGGTTCCTCCAGCGCCACGTGGCTGCCGCGGAGAGCGAGGTATAATCGCCCTGGCTGAGGTCCAGGAAACTGCCGGTGCCCAGCACCGAACGGCCAACATAACGCACCGCGCCGCCCAGCTCAAACCGGTGCCCGCCACGCGCCGCCCATTGATATTCGAGGCGCATGTCGCCTGAGAAAGGCGGCGTATCGGGCAAGTGGCGATTTGCGGCGACCGATGTGCCGGCCAGTTCCCCGCTCGTCCGGTTCGCGGTCCACAGGGCCGCGAAACTCGCGCGCAGGCCCTTCATCGGCATCCAGTCGCCTGCCGCCTCGACCGCGATGATCGTCGCTTCGCCAATATTGTCGGTATAAGGCTGGGCGCGACGGCTGAAGAGATCGGCCTGAATGTCCTTCCAGCGCGCCAGCGAAAGCGTGCTCGAGAAGGATATCCCGCGCGGGCCGCGCCGCTCCCGACGGACGCCGACTTCGCCGACGCTGATCGAATCCGGCCGGAAGTTCGCAATGCGCCCGATGCCGCGCGCCACCGCGATGCCGCCCGTGCGATAACCTGTCTGGAAGCGCGCAAAAGCGGCGATGCGCGGCGCAAACAGCCAGGAAAAAGCGATGGCCGGCTGGATGCGGCGCAACGGAAGGCCGCTTTCGCTCGGCTCCTCGCGCGGCATGAGCGAAGGCTCTCCCTCCGTCTGGGCGATGGTCGCGCGGGCGCCGGCCGTGACGGAGAAGCTCGGCGTGAGGGCGATCGTCGTCTCACCAAAGGCCGAAGCGCTGCGGGTCGTGTTGGTCACGCCGATAATCTCGAACGGAGCGGCAGCCGGCCCGATCACGCGGCTCTGGGCGTCGCGGTCATAGAGCAGAACCACACCGCCAACCCAAGAGATGCCCGCATCGGTCGTCCGGGAAAAGCGCGTCTCATGGCTGATCTGAAGCCCGTCATTATCGACCTGATAGACGACCAGCCCCAGCCAGGGGAAAAGACGGGTCGCGTCGAAGCTGTCGCTCCCCGCCGTGCGTACAAGCCCCGTGGCGGAGACCATTTCCAGCCCGCTATCCCAGTTCTTGCGCATGACCGCCCGCCACAACGTGATCGCACTGCTATAGGGCTGGGGCAGGAAGGAGCGGCGGCTCTGCGGCCCCGCAATGATCTCGGCATAGCCCGCGTCTTCCGCTTCGATCCGCTGGCCGAGCACGCCCAGTTCAAGCGACCAGCCCTCGCCGGGTTCGATGCGCAGCGTGGCGCGGCCACCAATCGTCTCAGTGCGGTTGATGTTGGTCAGGTTCCGCAAGCTGTCATCGATATAACCGCCGTCGCGCAGCCGGTAGCCGACCACCCGCAGGCCGACCTGCTGCCCGACAATAGGCAAATTGAACATCGCGCTCGCATCATAGCCGGGGTCGCCGGTCCGTGTCAGCGTCGTGGCGACGTTGGCGGAGGCGGTAATTCGTTCCAGATCGACGGGATTGGGCGAGAGCCGGATGATCCCGCTGATCGCACCGGCACCGTAAAGCGTCTCCTGCGGTCCTTCGAGAATTTCGACGCGCTCCATGTCCGCCAGGTGGAGCGCTGGCTCCGGCCCGCTATGATTGAGTTGCACATCGCCGAAATAGACCGTCGCCGTCGATTGGGTCGGCCCGTTGAAGCTGCTGTCCGATATGCCGCGAATGAACAGCTTGTTGCGCCCCACACCAAGCTCGGTTTTCTGCATGATGGGGGACATCTGGGCGAGATCATCCAGCGTTGCGGCCCGGCCGATACCCGCAGCGAATTCTGTACTCTCGACAATGTGGACACTGCCGGGAAAGCGCAGGAGCGCGACGCGCTGCTTGGTGCCGGTCACGATGATGTCAGCCGGCTCGTCCGCACCTGCCGTCTGGGGCGGCGGCGCAGGGGCCGCGCGCTTCACTGGCGCCTTGACGATGCGATAACCGCCCTGCCCCGCTGCTATGACGCGATAGCCCGAGCCGCGCACGAGACGTGCAAGCACGCGCGAAACGGACAGGCAGCCCGAGACGGGCCTGACCCGCACGGCGTGAACACCGCTTTCAGAGGTGGCGATATCGGCGCCGGTCTGGCGCGCGAGAATGAGCAAAGCTTCATCGAGGGAGACCGCGCCGATCTCGACCTTGTGGCATGCGGCGTATGAAGGCGTGGCCCATCCCCATGACAGGGCCAGAGGGCATGTCAGTCTAAGGCCGGTTTTCACCACCCGGCGAGAGAATCCACCGCCCGCCATCCGCTCGCCAGTTCGCCCCAATTAGCGACGCGATATGTGGAACATCACGACGCGCCTCTCCCGAAAGCGTGATCATGCCGGTAACCCTGCGCGCCGACAAGTCGGGATCGGCAACAAGCTTTGTCCCATAAAGACGCTGGATTTCGTCCAGTATCTCCGAAACGCGACTGTCTGCGAAGGACAGGCGGCCCGTGCGCCAACCGCCGACGAGACCGGGATCAAGCTTGCCAAGGCGCACTTCCTGCTTGTCTTCGCGCACTTCGAGCGTCGCGCCGGCCTTCAATGTGACCGCCTCGCCTCGGGGCTGGAACAGCACGACGCCCTCCGCGACCGAGACCGAGAAGCGGCTGCCATCGCGCATCACGTTGAAGACAGTGCCGACATCCAGCACCTCGAGCTTGCCGGAGCGCACGACGAAAGGATCGGCCGCATCATGGCGCACATGAAACAAAGCCTCGCCGCGCTCGACCGTGATCTGCCGGGGATGTGCGCGATCGAACTGCAAGCGGCTGCCGCCCGCAACCTCGATGCGGCTGCCATCGGCGAGCGCGACCTGCCGGGTCTCGCCAGCGGCGGTCTGGATTGTCTGAATATCGGGCCCGGCCGGAAGCAACATGAAGACAGCGGCCGCCGCAGCAGCGACGGCAGTGACGCCGCCGATCCAGCGCGTCGCGCGCCAGCCGGGCGTACCGCGATCATTGGCGGGCGTGGGCAGGCTCACCGTCGCAGGCACGTCGCTCAACACACCATCGGCCATGACGAGACGATCGAACGTCGCGCCATGCCGCGGATCGGCCTCCAGCCACTCCACGAACGCGTGCCACGCAGCAGCATCCATGTCGCCATGGCGCGCGTGCCAGGCAATGGCCTCCTCGGCAATCTGGTCGGAAATACCTGCCAACGCTACGGCCTCCTTGACCATAAGATGCCACGGATCGTCCAAATCCGCACTGTCATGTGCCTTCCATGTCGAAAAGATGCCGGTAAGCGCGCTTCAACAGCTTTTCGACACCGCTCACCGTAATGCCCAGCGATTGCGCGATCTCCTTTTGCGGAAGCCGCTCGATGCGGAACATGCGCAGGGCAGCGCTCATTCGCTCGGGCATGGCGGCCAACGCTGCCTCGACCTGCGCCAGCCGTTCGCGTGCGATCAAAACGGCCTCAGCATCCGGAAACTCTTCCGAGCCCGGCTGGGCACTGAGCCACAGTCCGTCGCGCGCAACCGCCCGTGCCATGGACAGCCGCCGGTCCGCCGCGAGATTGGCCGCGACACGAAACAGATAAGCCTCGGGGTTGAGCAAATCCTGCTCGGGAAGCGTCTCGACCTTCAGCCAGAGATCCTGCAACAAATCTTCGGCATCGGCCGCGCTGCCGAGCCGCGCCGTCATGAGACGCATCAACACAGGACGCTGTTCGAGAAAAACAGCCTTTAAACCACCCATTTTATCTCAATGGCGTTGCGGCCTCAAAATGCAGCCCGCGCGCCGCAGCCATCTCATATATGGGCATCGCGCGCAACGCGGCAGCTTCGTCGCGCCGCGCCTGCGCAATCGCATCTCCCTGGCTGTGCCCACCGCCCGGATGGCACATCACGAGATGAAACTGGCCGGGTTTCTCGAGGAATTGCGGAAAGAGCGCCTCATAATCTCCCGCGAAATCATAGAAACCGGCGAAGCTGTCATTGCATGCAAGTCCGTGGCCCGCCGCAACGCGCCGCACGCCGCGCGATTGCACCGCATTAATCAGCGCCTTGAACGGGAAACAGCGCGCGAGAATGGCCGTGGGCTTGTCGACGCAGCTGCGCACCCAGGCATGCGGCGTACGGCGCGCCGTCTCGGCCAGAATGATCTCGCGAATGCCGCGCAGCACATGAACATGCTGATGCGCGTCGACGAAATCCGGCGCCCGGCCGAATATATCGACAAAGCGATCGAACTGCGCCGCGACTTCCGCCCTGATCTCGCCCAGCGGCAGGCGGCGCACCAGCGACCGCCGCTCCAGTTCACCGCTGGCCGGCATATGGCCGTTCCAGGCCAGTACCGGCATCGCGGTGAGCGGCACTTCGTCGGTCAGCGTGACATGCAGGCCGATCTGGACGCTGCGGGGCAGGATACGCAGCAGCGGGGCATCCCTTTCCCAACCCGCGCAGACGGACATGCACGTTATCGCGTTGAGCTTGCCCTGCCCGGCCAGCGCAACGATCGATCGGCTGATCTCGCCGGTCAGCCCGAAATCGTCGGCGCAGACCACGAGGCGCCCGGGCGGGTTCTGCGCGGGCGAGTTTTGTATTGGCAACTCAGCGACGCCCACCTGATGGAAGGCACGCTCGCGCATCCGCTCGCTGGAGAGCTTGCGCGCACGCAGGCGGCGCCCGAGATAATCGTAGAAGAACCGCGCCTGCTTGCTGCGCGGGGCGAAATGATAAGCGAGGCGCTCACGCAGCGTCCAGCGGATCGACTCCCGGTCCCGCTCGCGCGGCGAGGGATGGCACCAGAGGTCCATGCCATATGCCATGGTGCCGAACTGGCCGACGCGGTGGATGATCTCATGATCTTCCAGCACAAGATTCCAGCGATTGGGATCGAAGCCGCCCGCGCGGCGCAGGATTTCCGTGTTGAAAACCTGCCCTGCCCCACCGGCATGACACTGGTGGCCGAGCAGCTTGCCCGCCGCGACGACATGTGCGCCGGTAAAGGCATCGCGCCGCTGCCATTGCGGACCGTGTGTGAAATAGCCGCCAGCGACGGCCACGCCGGGCTTGTCGAGCAGTTTGCCGGCCGCGACGAGATAATGCGGCGGATAATGCGTGTCGGCGTCGAAGGTCGCGACAAAGCGCGTGCGTACGCGCGCCAGCCCTGCGCGCAGGGCATGAACCTTGCCGGGGCAAGCCTCAGTCACGAGCGTGAAGTCGATGCCGAGCGCACCGCAGACCTGCCGTGCAACATCGCTGCTGCCGTCTGTCGATCCATTGTCGACCAGCACGAGGCGAAACGGTCCGTCCAGCGCCGCAACGCTGCGCAGCGTCACCGGCAGGAACTCAGCCTCGTTGAAGAATGGAATGACGATCGTCCAATCGCACGTTTCCGAAGACGCGCCAAACTCCGGAGCGGCGCCAGATGTTGCGTTCGCCCGATGCGCGGCTGGTCCCTCTTCGGAACCATGCTCGTGATTACCCGTCTCCAGAAACATTGCGCGCCCCCCGCTTTTTGTAATCTTTGGGAAGAGGCGGGCGAAGAAAGGGACGATATTCGGAAACATCGTCACAACCGATCGGAAGCCCCCAACCAACCGGTACCTTTCCTCGCCGCATCCCCCGATTTCGAGACGACGCCAACCCCGCCGATCCGCACCGGAGTTAAAGAAAAGTTTAGAAGCGCGCGGGGCACGCCTGCGGATGCCGCAGCGTGGCGGCGTCTTGGATCATGACGGCCCGTGACGCGTGCCCGATGCGTATCTGGGGAGGAAGGCCGTCAACATGCCGATTTTGGCTCGCGGGCAGATCATTGCCCGGTTGCGGCGCAACTGGCGCGCGCTGCGCTCCGGCCTGTGGTTCGGGCGCGGGACGCACGGCTGGGCCTATCGCCGAATGGAGCGCCTCTATCTGATGGAGGACCCCTGGCAGCTCAGCTCGCCGACCGAACGCAAGCGCTTTGCGGCAACCAACGCCCTGATCGCCAACATCGCGCCCGGCTGCGGAACATTGCTCGAGATCGGATCGGGCGAAGGCGTGCAGACGCAGGCGCTGCTGGACGTTGCGGGGCACGTCACCGGGCTCGAGATCAGCGCCGCGGCAGTCGAGCGGTCGCGCCGCAATGTGCCCGGCGCGGAGTTCCTGACCGGGCGGGCCGAGGACGCTGCCGACATGCTGGGGACACGCCGGTTCGATCTCATAACGGCCTGCGAGATGCTCTATTATGCGCCGGACAAGGCTCATGTCCTCGATGTACTCAAGACCCTGTCACCGCTCATCCTGGTGACCGCCTATGACAAGCGCGCAGGGAGCCTCGCACGCCATCTGAAAGGTCCCGGCTGGTCGCGGCTGGAGGACATTGATGAGGATGGGCTGCGCTGGCACTGCCATCTCTGGCGCGCGGTGGACCCGCTGCCCATCTAGATTGCTGCGAGGCGGCGGCGCTTGCCGATCGCCTCCACCCAGGACGCGAGGCTGATCCCGATCGCGACGAGCAGATTGGCCATCAGTACGAGGCCCGTGATCATCACGATCATCGGCGCGATGCCATCATGATCGCCAATGAGCGCCACGACGACGGCAGCAAAGGCCAGATCCTTGTTCGGCACGAGCGGCAATCGCGACGAGACCATGCGGATCGCGGCGAGGATGAGCCATGTCGTCAGCGGCACCTGCGGCAGGAGGCTCCACCACATCACGATGGCCGCCAAAGTCTGTGCGACCACCCTGATCCCGCAGGCCCAGCCGATCCACGTAATTTCCCGGCGCGGAAGGCTGAGGAGCTTGTTGCGGAACAGGGCGATCGCACCGCCGCTCGCCAAGGGGAGTGCCAAGGCGAGCGGGATTGACGTACCAAGGCCGGCCTGATCGACCTGCGGAAAGAACGGCCAGGCAAAAGCGATGGTGAGCAATGTGACGACGCTGCCCATGAAGGCCGAGACGATGGCCATGTCCTTCACCACGGCGAAGGGCGATTTGACATGCGGCAATTCGCGCCGGATCCATGCAAACAGATAGGCGTCGCCGAGATAGCTGATCAGCATCTCGTTATAGACCATCTTGCGCAGGATCGCCCAAAAGCCGGAAAAGCGCGCCTGCCATAGTCGCCGCAGGATCAGCCACTCGATGAACGGCGAGCCGAAGAAGAAGACGAAAAACGCCGGATAGAAAATCAGTGGAAGTGGCCGCAGCGTGAAGGCAGCGGCGAGATCGACCATCGACAATTCTCTAAGGATCGCAACGACAAGCAGGATGGAGACGAGGACCGAGCCATAATGGCCAAGATCCGCCAGCCGCCCGCCCCAGCGCGCCTGAAAAGGCTGCCAGAAGCGTTGCAGCGCCCCGACCATGCCGACCTTCACCGGCTTCTCCAATCCTGTCTCTTGTTCCCGCATCACCGGATAGACGTTGCTGCCGGACCAAATCCGCAGCGGTGTCAGCGCGATATTATCGGCGCGATATGGGCGTGCAAAAAGGCTCGCGGAGGCCGGTCAAAACGGGCATGCTGGCGACATAAGGCGGCGCCCGTCCAAGGGGCGACCGCTCGATAAAGACTGACAGGAAATGGGGGGAGGAAAGCCATGAACCGCACCATCCGCAGTGCGTCTCCGCGCGGCGCACACCCGGGACGGCTGGCCAGCAGGACAGCGCTCCTCGCCACCGTCGCTATCATTCTCAGTCTGAGCGCCGGGCGCCTCGCCTTTGCACAAAATACGCCGGCAAGCGCGAGTGCCGCTTCCCCGCCGACAAACGCCGCCTATCAGCAACATTGCGCAGCTTGCCATGGCGCGAACCTGACCGACGGGCAGTTCGGCCCCGCGCTCAAGGGCCCGGCCTTCCTCGCCATCTGGAACGGCGCGAGCGTCGACAAGCTGGATCAATATATTCGCAACTCCATGCCCCCGGCCAATGCGGGCAAGCTCGAGCCAGAAGTCTATGCCTCCGTGCTGGGCTTCATCTTGGAGAGCAATGCGGTGCCAACCCGCGGCATATCGCTCGCAGCAGGATCGCCCGACCTTGCGAAGATAAGCCTGCCCAAGCCACCCGAATCCGGTGGCATGGGCGCAGGCGTGGGCAATGTCTCGCCGCGCCATGCCCTGCCCGCCTGGCCAATGCCGAAGGATCCGTTCGCCGGGTACAAGCCGGTGAGCGAGGCGGAGCTGGACAATCCAGCGCAACAGGATTGGCCCGCATGGCGCCGCAGTCATCTTGGACAGGGCTATTCGCCGCTCAAGCAGATCAACGCAGCCAATGTGAAGCAGCTTCAGGTCGCATGGGCGCAGGCACTGCCCGGCGGCGAAGCGACGACCGAGCCGCTGGTGCGCGACGGCGTGCTCTATGTGATGGGCTATGGCGACGCGATCTTCGCCTTCGATGCCGCAACCGGCCGCCAGCTCTGGCGCTACCAGCGCACCTTGCCCAAGGGCGTCAATCCGAGCGGAAAGAAGACCATCGCCCTCTATGGCGACAAGCTCTACGCGGGCACGTCCGACACGCACATGATCGCGCTTGATGCCCGCAGCGGACGACCGGTGTGGGACAAGGTCGTGACCGACAAGACCGGCTTCCGCCTCGTGGGCGGGCCGCTTGCCGCCAAGGGTGTCATCATGACCGGCGTCTCCGGCCAAGCACCGGGCGGCGCGTTCATCACGGCCTTCGATTCCGAGACGGGCGAGAAGCTGTGGACCTTCAACACCATCGCCCAGCCGGGCACGCCGGGCGGCGACACATGGAACGGCCTGCCCCTCGATCAGCGCACCGGCGGATCGGTCTGGGTCTCGGGCAGCTTCGATCCCGTCAGCGGTCTCGCCCTGTGGGGCACCGCGCAGACTTATGACACCGGCCCGATGCGCGACCGCAAGCCCGGCCTGAATAATGACGGACTCTACACCGATTCCACGCTCGCCTTCGAGCCGCGCACGGGCAAGCTCGTCTGGCATTACCAGCATATCCAGAACGACCAGTTCGACTTCGATTGGGTGTTCGATCGCGTGGTCGGCACGCTCAATGTGAAGGGCAAGACACAGCGGGTCGTGATGACAGCGGGCAAGCCGGGACTGTTCGATACGCTCGACGTGGCGACGGGCAAATATCTCAGCAGCGTCGACATGGGCATCCAGAACTTCATCACGAAGGTCGATCCTGTGACCGGCGTGAAAACCGTCAATCCCGATCTCATCCCCGGTCGCGACAAGATACGTTTCGTCTGCCCCCATGGCGGCGGCGGGCGCAACTGGTCGCCCACCGCCTTCGATCAGGGCAGCGGCACCATCTTCGTAAACGCACGCGACGTGTGCACCGACATCGTGCCCGTCGAGGGCAAGGGCTTCCTCACCACAGGCGTCAACATGAACTACGCGCCCCCGCCCAATGGCGACGGACTTTACGGCATGATCCGTTCGCTCGATATGAGCGCGGGCAAGATACGCTGGACCCATAAGCAGCGCGCGCCTTACACGATGGGGATGCTCGCGACGGCCGGGGGCTTGCTGTTCAGCGGCTCCGTCGACCGGCAATTCACGGCCTATGATCAGGCGACCGGCAAAGTGCTGTGGAAGCAGATGATGGCTGGCATCCCCAATGCCTCGGCGATCACTTATTCAGTGGCAGGCAAGCAATATGTCGCGATGATAACGGGTTATGGCAATGCGCTGTCACTGGGCCTGAGCAACCTGACGCCGGAAATCCAGATGCCGCCGGTGGTCAGCTCGGGCGTTTATGTGTTCGCCCTGCCGGATTGAGGTGCTGGCGTCGTTCCGTTGAATTTATGGCAGCATGGGCAGTGAACCCAAAAGGCTGGCGTGATGATCGCGGTGTAAGGGAGCATCCTTCATGAGAAACGGACTGTCCGGATCCGCTCAACTCTCGTCATTCCCGCGAAGGCGGGAATCCAGCTTCGAGATTGGCGCGCAAACGGTGACTCGCCGGATGGATTCCCGCCTTCGCGGGAATGACGAAATGAGGGGCGCGGGAATCACGAAGTGAGTGGGACGTTCGCTCCCCACGACATTTCAGCCATAGAGCTTTGCAACGACAATCTCCGAAGCGGACATTCAAAGACTGTCGCGGGCCTCACGGCTTTGCCCCGGTGATACCGCGATAGATCAATCATGGCTCACAGTCGCATTTGCAGCCCAATATGCCCGTGAGGTTGACGCAGGCATCGCCAGCCGATTATCGGCAGCAACGGGGACCGCGATCTCCCCTTCAGGCATTGGCCCAAGAATCGTCCATTTTTGAAGGACGCCGCATGCCTGTCTCATTTTCCAGAATCTGCTTCTTCGCCCTGCCCTCGATCGTCGCGTCATCCGCCGCGCATGCGCAGTCTTCGGATGACGCGCTCAAGCTCTCGGGCAGCGTGCGCCTCCGCTATGAAGCGATAGACGGACAGGCACGCGCGGGCTTCGAGAGCAAGGACGCGCTCGTCAACCTGCGCACCCAGATCATGGCCGACTATGGCACCGGCCCGGTTCACCTGATCGTCGAATTCTATGACAGCCGCGCATGGGGTGCAGACGCCGGGACACCGCTCACGACGGGCGAGATCAACACATTCGAGCCGGTGCAGGCCTATCTCTCCGCCAATCTCGGCAGCCCGTTTGGCAAAGGCAGCAAGGCGAGCGTCCAGGCGGGTCGGTTCACGCTGAATCTGGGATCGCGCCGGCTGGTGGCCGCGGACGATTATCGCAACACGACCAATGGTTATACCGGCGCACGGTTCGACTTTTCGACGCCCAACGCCGTGAAGGGCAGCTTCATCTATGTGTTGCCGCAGCTCCGCCTGCCAGATGGCGCAACGGCCCTGCGTGACCAGAAGGTTCGGCTAGACCGCGAGAGCTTCGATGCGGTCCTCTGGGGCGGCGTTGTGAGCAAAGGAAAGGCCATAGGGTCCGCGATGGCGGAACTGACCTATTTCCATTTTGGCGAGCGAGATGGGCTCGGTCGCCCGACGCGTGATCGTTCACTCGACACATTTGGTGGCCGCCTGATCGCCGATCCCAAGCCCGGCAGGCTGGATTATGAGCTGGAGGCTTTCTACCAGACCGGCCACATCAGCAGCTCGACCGCGCAAAACGCGCCGCGCCAGAAGGTCAGCGCCAGTTTCGTTCATGCCGAACTTGGTTATATGTTTGCGGGCAGCTGGCAGCCCCATCTTTCGCTGGAATTTGACCGGGCGAGCGGTGACACGCCGGGCGGCGATTATGGGCGGTTCGATACGCTGTTCGGCATGCGTCGTGCCGACCTCGCCCCGGCCGGTCTGTATAACGCAGTGGGCCGCGCAAACCTCACTTCGCTGGGCCTGCGCATTGAAGCGACGCCAAGCAAACGCCTCGATTTCTTTGCCGCCTATCGCCCTCTTTGGCTCGCAGCCGATCAGGACAGCTTTTCGACCACCGGCGTGCGTGACGCGAGTGGCAAATCCGGCGACTTTGCAGGGCATCAGGTCGAAGCCCGACTGCGCTACTGGCTGATCCCGGCGCGCCTGCGCTTTGAATGGAACGGGCTCTTGCTGGCAAAAGGCCGCTTCCTGCGCGAAGCGCCAAACGCGCCGCCCGCGCGGTGGACGAAATATACGTCGTTCAACCTCACCGCGAGCTTCTGAAGCTCGCGGCCCGGGTTTGCCCTCAGTTCACTTTCGCCGGAGCGCTGGCTGAGGCCGTCTGAAGCCGCTCGGCCTCCTGCGCCTTCCACTTGGCTTCGCGCGCTGCGACCAGCCTTGGGTTGGTCGAGGTCGATGTGATGAAGCCGCGCAGCTGCACATTGCCTTCATGGCAGGCATATTCGAAAAACTCATAATCGTCGTTGCGCTGCCAGGGGAAGTCCAGCTTGAACGGCGCGGTCAGCGTCACCGGATCCTCCACCCATGCCTCATAGCGGATATTGTTCGGGCCGGTGGGGGTGAGCCGCTCCGTCATCTTCATCTGGTCGCTGTTCGGCACCGGGCGCGGGCTCTGGCCGGTATTGCCCAGCGGCATATTGGGCACGAAGTTGGTCGTTTCGATGACCAGCGTATTGCCCTCCCAGTGGCCGCGCGAAATGCCCATCCAGTTCTTCAGCGCCGCTGCCGGCTTGGCGCGGCCGTCGAGCGGGATGATGCGTGTCTCGTGGATCATCTCCAGCCGGATCGCGACATAACCGGGACCCTGCATGAGTTCGATGCCGCTATTATAGACGCCCGGCAGCATCGACTGCGGCAAGCCGCGGGTGATGCAGCGATCGAACGTGTTGAAGTCGTCGACCCAGTTCCAATGCTGCTCGGTCCAGCTGCTGCGCATATCCGCCGAGCGCTTGACGCCTTCCGGCGTCGCGGGCGGCATACGGCCATTGGCAGGCACGACGGTGAGCGAGGTCTGGCGCAGCGGCTGGCCCCGCTCGGTCCAGTGGCCCATGCCGATCTTGCCGGCCTTTTCCTCGCGGTCATAAAGGCCCGCCTGCTGCTTGGCATTGCGCATGGCGGTCGCATATTCCGCGTCCGTCAGCTCGGCGCGGTCACCATATTGCTCGGGGCGGATGCGCGGCGTCTGTGCAAGATAATCCAGTGGCCAGCGCCCCCTCAGATCGGGATCGCCCCACGGTGTGCGTTTGGGCGTCCAGGGCTTTGCGCCCGGCTTTTCAGCGGCGGATTTGGCAGCGTCAGATTTGGCAGCGCCAGGCTGGGCCGTCGTCGCCTTCGCAGCGGGCTTATCCTGCGCGGCCGCGCCACCAGTGATTGTTAAAAGAGGCAAAGCCAGCACGGCCCCGCCAAGCAATGTCTTGAACATCGATTTCATGGCACATCCGCTCCTGATTTTGCCGCGAAGAATACGGATGACGGAGCTTTGAGCAAGCTCGAACCGCATCGGCCATGTCCCACCGGTCCATGGCGTCGATCGCCGCTCTCCGTCACGGATGTCCCGTAACGAAGAGCGGCAGATCGCCCTGACTACATGCGCATCTTCACGCCGACATAGAATGCGCGACCAATCGAGTCATAGACCGAGAGGGTCGACAGACCGGCGTTGTTGGTCGGCGTCGCACCGAAGATTTCCGGCTTGGCATTGAACAGATTGTCCACACCGCCACGAAGTTCGAGCGCGTCGGTCAACTGATAACGGCCAAACAGGTCGAACTGCGTGTGCGTATCCGCGCCTCTCGTGCCGACCACTGCAGTGGGGACGGGATTGAGACGGGGCAGATACTGCGCGCGCAAGCCAATGCTGCCCTTGGCGCCCAGATAGGTCAGGCCGCCGGACAGCTTGTAGTTGAACGCCTGGTTCTGCGCCGTGCCCTTATAGTTGACCCAGGCCCCGCCCTTGAACGCCTGCTCGGCATATTCGAGCAGGATGTTCGCAGCCGCGTTGAGGTTCAGCGAGCCCGGCAGACCGACCATCGGCACCGTCCAGTTGAGAGCAACGTCGATACCGGAGGTCTTGGTGCCGCCCTTGTTCAGATATTTGGCGTCATAAGTACGGTCGGTACCGCCGCCGACTGCGCCCGCCACACCGGCGGGATCAAACGGGAAGCGATTGATCAGCGAGCAATACTGATTGCCTTCGAGCAACTGAGCACCGGTATAGGTGCCAACTGCCGCCGCCATGCGGGGATTGAAGGCCGGATTGAGGCACTGCGAGTAGATTTCCGTACCGGTCGGCGCACCGATCGTGTCCTTCAGATCGACCGAATAATAATCGACCGTCAGGTTGAGCCGACGCAGCAGCGGCGAATCGAACGGCGAGGTGATCACCGCACCCAGCGTGATCGTGTTCGCCTTTTCCGACTCCAGGTTCGGATTGCCCTGCTCCAGAGCAATCGAGAACGGGAAGTTCTGATTATAGCCTAGGATCGTGCGATGGTTGGCGAGACGGGTCTGGTCGAGGCCGTTGGGATACAGGCTAGGATCCTGACCAACAGCCGTCGGGTCATCCTTCAGCGTGCGATACGGATAGCCGCCGTCACGAACGATCAGCGCCTTGCAAGCTTCCTGCAGGTTGATGATGTTCGGGTTGACGTTGGCAGCGAGATCGGCAGCGTTCGAACGGTTGCCCCAGGTCGGGGTGAAGCCGACGATGTTCAGGCACGCATCCTGCGAGGCACCGATGCCGCCTGCGATCGGCGCGAACTGCTCATAGATGTTCGGCGCACGGTTGGCCTTCTGGAAGCCACCACGAATGCGGAACCAGTCGGTCACCTGCCAGTCGCCGAGGATCTTGAACGTGGCGACGCCGCCCGACCGGTCATAGTCGGAATAGCGGCCGCCCAGTTCGAGTTCGAACTTCTTGATGAGCGGCAGATCCTCCACGAGCGGGATCAGCACCTCGCCATAGACTTCGCGGACGGACACAAAGCCGGACGTCGGCTTCGGCAGCGCGATCTGGTTGACCACGCTGGTGCTGGTCTGCTCGCCGCTATTGCCGGTATCAGGCGCATAGCTGAAGCCATTCTCGCGATAGGTCGCACCCAGTGCGAAGCGCACTTCGCCGGCCCACAGGTCGACGAGCTTGCCCTGCATAGTAGCTTCCACGATGCTCTGGTCGAGCTGCGTGATATTGTTCAGCTCCAGCGTCGCGAAGGCCTTGCAGTCTGCGGATACCGAAACGCCCTCACCGCTGCCAGGCAGAGGCTGTGGCACGCTGCCATCGGCATTGAACACCGGAATACCGCTGGTGCAGCTGCTGGGATTGAAGGTCGCGTTGCTGGTCCAGCCGGCGCTCCACGCGCCGTTGATCGTCAGTGAGCGTGCACCGGGATTCTGGAACACGTCCTTGGTCGTACCGGTGATCATCTGCTGCAGGTTAGGCAGGGAGATCGCGCCGCCGGGCTGACGAGCAAGAACGCTCGTGTTGCCGTGCGAACCATAAATTTCCCAGGTCCAGTCGCTGACACCGAAGTCGCCGCGAGCACCAACTGTCGCCTGGAAGATGTCGCTGGTCGTCTCGATATACAGCTCGTCCAGGAAGTTCAGGCCGCGAGAGAGCGTCCAGTTCAGGTTGGTTCCAGCGACGCCGCCCACAGCGGGACGGCTATTCAGCAGGTCGGCAAGCTGCCGGCTGACCGGATGGAAGTTGTTCTTGTTCGCGCCGAACGACGGAGAATCCGGGTCGTCATTGAGCTGGTTGTAGGGAACGGTCAGGTTCCAGATGCTGTTCGTCTGACCGGCGAAGCTCTGCGCATAGGCCTTGCTGTGCGAGAAGTTGCCATCGAAGAACAAGGTGATGTGATCGGTCAGGTCATAATGAGCCGAGCCGTACATCGAGTAGCGGTTCAGCGGAATGTTCACCAGCGCGCTGGGCGTCGCATAGCCCAGAGCCTTGTCGGTCGAGGTGCCGACTGCGGGGTTCAGCTTGAAGCCCGAACCACCCACGAGAGTGCCGAGCGGCCCCTTGAACGGCGCGGACGGGTCATTCGCCTTGGCGGTGTTAAACAGCGAACCGTCGAAGTTCACGCCATAGTTGATGCCGTTGACGATCGCGACGTTGAGCGGAAGACCACCACCGGGCGCGGTGGTCAGGGGATCCTTCCAGCCGTCCGTGTAGAAATCGCGATTGCGCTGATAGGCGCGACGGCGATCCGACCAGACGACACCGAACATGGCATTGCCGCGCCCTTCGGCGAAGTTGCCTCCGATAAGGCCGCTGACCTGCAGAGTGCGGCCGTCACCAGCCTGCGAGAGGCCACCCTGCGCGTTCAGTTCGAGGCCTTCGAAGTCGTCCTTCAGCTTGAAGTTGACGACGCCGGCAATAGCGTCCGCGCCATACACAGCTGCGGCACCACCGGTGATCACTTCGACATTCTTCACGGCGGACGACGGAATGGTGTTCACGTCGACGACGAGCTGGGCGTTGACCGGCTGCGCGCGGCGACCGTTGACCAGCACGAGCGTGCGGTTCGCGCCAAGGCCGCGAAGGTTCAGCGTTGCAGCGCCGGGAGCCTCACGGGCGCCGGTGAAAGCCGTGCCCGCGCTGCTGGTGGCGGAGGCCGAGCCCGCGGTCGCGAACTGCGGAAGATCGTTCAGCGCGTCTTCGACGTTCGGCGCCGAGCGGTTCTCGAACACATCTTCGCTGACCGTCACGAGCGGGCTGTTCGCCTGCAAGTCGCGACGCGCGATGCGCGAACCGGTGATGATGATGGCCTGCTCCTCCGGAGCACTGGCAGCCGCGGGCTGCGCCATGGCAGGCTGTGCGAAGCCCAGCAGCATGGATGTACCCACAGCCGTTACACTGACCGAAGCCGCGAACGACCCCTTCAGATTCCGTCTAATATTCATGATCTATCTCCCTTTTATCCCCGGAAGGACTTTTTTTGTAGTTATACTCAGTGAATCACTGATATTATTATGACTTCAAAGCGCACCACCCCGAAATACAATCAACTTCTGAGGATTCTTAGAGGATCCTTTTCACAACGATTGTTCTGCGAAGGCCGGGGAAATACATGCGATATCCTCCGAACCCGGACTGCGCGATTTCGACTGGGTATTTCTGTTCATCGCGCAACATGATCTGCGTGCTGGGACGATCGGACTGCTTCCAGACCTGCCCATTTTCCAGCGTGAGCCGCAGGAGACCTTCACGATCTTCCCTGGCCGAAAGCACGACCGCCTGAACCCCGTTGCGCGCAGTCACCGAGCCATCGCGCTTGCTGCTCGCGAGTTGCTCCCTGCCAAGATCGGCAGCGGGAGCGGGCGTTGCGCTGGGGGCGGGATTGGGCGCAACATTCGGCACAGCGCGCGGTGCGGCCACGCCAGCCTGCGCGGGCTGGGGTCGTGCTGGCTGGGCTATCGCAGGAGCAACTTCGGTCGGTCGGTTCGCCAATGGAGAAGGCGGTGTCGTCCGTGCGAGTGCGTCCGTCTTTTCCTTGAGGGCACGGCGCAGGCACGCGATTTCGTCGGCCGCCGAGGTCTGCGCCGCGCATTCATCGGCGGATTGGGCCTGTGCTTCCGGAATGGCGAGCATCGACAGACATGCAAAAAGCGCGATCGCAGGCAGGCCGCGCGATAGCATTGCGATGGCAGAGGTCGAATTCACGCGCGGCGCCGCGGCAGCGCTCTCCACGTCACTATGGATGCCGCATGCGCGCAGTCTGCCGTTGTGCATCCCCATTC
>Ga0247738_10000281_pt1 | contig 20499 bp, 12 predicted proteins | sample UWRJL013104B2_FD_180936 | JGI IMG/M metagenome (GOLD analysis project Ga0247738, IMG submission 180936) | Plant litter microbial communities from Arlington Agricultural Research Station in Wisconsin, United States - UWRJ-L013-104B-2 | ecosystem: Environmental > Terrestrial > Plant litter >...
AGCCAGCGAGCCGGAGGCGTCGCAGCTCGATGCGATCGTTGTGGTGGGCGACCGCGCCGAGACCGCCACCAAGACCGACACCAGGCTGACCGAGATCCCGCAGTCGATCAGCGTGGTCACCGCGGACCAGTTCAACGACCGCGCCGCGACCAACTTCCAGGAGATCTTCCGCTACAGCGCGGGCGTGGCCACCGAACTCGAAGGCGTGGATACGCGCGTCGACCGCATCTCCGCGCGCGGCTTCGCGGCGGCGCAGTACCTGGACGGCATCAACCGCATGCCGAGCTCCACGATCTACGGCGCGCGGATGGAGGTGTTCACCCTGGAGCGCGCGGAAGTGCTGCGCGGTCCCTCGTCGGTGCTGTACGGCGCCGGCGGCGTCGGCGGCCTGATGAACGCGGTCAGCAAGACCGCCACGCACGATGCCTTCGGCGGTGAAGTCGGCCTCGTGTTCGGCAGTCCCACGCGCAAGGAGCTGCAGGTCGACGTCAACGGCGGCCTGACCGACACCCTGGCCGGACGCATCGTGGCGATGCGCCGCGACGGCGAGCTGCAGTGGGACGACCAGGCCGACGACCGGCTCACCCTGATGCCGTCGGTGAAGTGGAGTCCGGGCGAGCGCACCGACATCACCCTGCTCGCCCTGTACCAGAAGGACGACCTGGGCACGCAGAGCTTCCTGCCGATGCAGCGCACGCTCAACGCGACCGACGAAGGCCGCCTGCCGATGGACTTCTTCACCGGCGACAAGGACTTCAACCACATGAAGACCGAGCACCGGTCGCTGACGCTGCTGTTCAACCACGCCTTCAACGACGCGGTCTCGTTCAGCAGCCGCAGCCGTCGCTACGACCAGGACGTGGACTATGCCGAGCTGTGGGCGAACGTGGGGGTGCCCTGGACGGGCGACCTGCTGCCGCGCGAGTTCTACATCCTCGACGATGCCTATGAAGGCTACGGCTCCGACAACACCTTCAGCTTCAAGTTCGCGACCGGGCCGTTCCAGCACCAGGTGCTCGCCGGCCTGGACTACATGCGGTTCGAGCAGGAGCGCAGGGAGGGCTTTTCCTGTGCGGGCCTGGCCGACCCGGTATTCGAGGAGCTGTACGGCTGCTTCGCCGGCGGCAGCCCGCCGCCGCTCGATATCGGCAACCCGAACTACCACGAGAGCTTCGCCTACGGTTATACCAACGCGTTCACCTCGCGCAGCACCCAGCTGGGCGTGTACGTCCAGGACCAGATCAAGTACGGCGACCGCCTGTCGATGGTGCTCGGCGCCCGCCGCGACAAGGCCACCAGCGAGGCCAACGGCGTCGATGAGGCCGACAAGCACGCAACCACCTACCGCGTCGGCCTGATCGGCGAGCTCGGAAACGGCGTCTCGCCCTACATCGGCTATTCCGAATCGTTCCAGCCGGTGTCAGGCGTCAACTACTTCGGCGAGCCGTTCAGGCCGCAGGAAGGCCGGCAGTACGAGGTGGGCGTGAAGTGGCAGGTCAATCCATCGGCGCTGCTGACCGTGTCGGCGTTCGACATCACCGAGTCGAACTACCTGGTGCAGGACCCGGACTTCCTGCAGAACTTCATCCAGGTGGGCCAGGTCGGCTCCAAGGGCCTGGAGCTCGAAGCCAGCGTCCGCCTGAGCGACTTCGACTTCAGCGGCGCCTACAGCTACGTGCAGGCCGAGGACGTCGCCGGCAACCGCATCGCCGCACTGCCCGAGACCAGCGCTTCGCTGTGGGCGACGCGCTCGGTCTGGATCGGCGAAGGCACGAAGCTGCGCTTCGGCGGCGGTCTGCGCTATACCGGCGACAAGATCGACGCCACGCTGACCCATGCCACCAAGGCGGTCACCGTCACCGACGCGATGATCGATGTCGAGCGCGGCGACTGGACCTTCGGGCTCAACGTCTCGAACCTGTTCGACCGCGAGTTCTTCGTCTACTGCCTGGCGACCAACCCCGGCGATGGCGCCTGCTATCCGGGTACGCCGAGGACGGTGCTGGCGAGCGTGCGCTACCGTTTCTGATCCCGCATCACGACGGGCCAGGCGGCGCTCCCCCGGGGGGGGCGCCGCAGTACCAAGGAGCAATACGTGTCCCAACCCTTCCCCCGCGGGGCGTCCAGGCGCCCGCTTCTGGCGCGCGCGCTTTTCCCGGTGGCGACGTTACTGTCCGCCGCCGCGTGCACCGGGCCATCCGCACCCGGACACGACCCGGCGGCAGACCTGCTGCTGACCAACGCGCGCGTCTACACCGTCGAGCCCGGGCAGCCCTGGGCGCAGGCGGTGGCGATCCGCGACGGCCGCATTGTCGCGGTGGGAGACGAGGCGCAGCTGGCCTCGCTGCGCAGCGACGCCACCCGGGTGGTGGATCTCGGCGGACGCCTGCTGCTGCCGGCGTTCGGCGACGCGCATGCACACCCGCAGTTCGGCGGCATCAGCCATTCGCGCTGCCCGCTGCACGAGGGGCGCACGCTCGAGGACTACCAGCGCATCATCGGCGCCTGCGTTGCCGCGGCGCCCGGCGATGGTGTGGTCTACGGCGTCGGCTGGGAGGACGCGCTGTTCCCACCCAGCGGGGTGCCGCGCAAGGAGGTGCTCGACGCGGTCAGCGTCGAGCGGCCGCTGATCTTCGAGTCGGTCGGGGGCCACAGCCTGTGGCTCAATTCGAAGGCGCTGGAGGTGGCCGGCATCACCCGCGACACGCCCGATCCGCCCAACGGCCACATCGACCGCGACCCCGCCACGGGCGAAGCGGTGGGCGGGCTGCAGGAGGCGGCGATGGCGCTGGTCGAGACACTCGTACCGCCGCCTACCGCGGCCGAGCGCGAGGCCGCGATCGTGTACACCGCCGGGCATTTCAACCGCCTGGGCATCACCAGCTGGCACGACGCGGGTATCGCGTTCAATGCCGGTGGCGCCAGCGAGACGCTCGACGCCTATGCCGCGGTGAGCGAGGCCGGGCGCCTGTCCGCGCACGTCGCCGTGGCCATGACCTGGAAGAACGACCAGGGGATGGAGCAGCTGCCCGACCTGGTCCGCGCGTCCGAGCGCGCCGAGGCCGCCGGCCTGGTCGCGCGCTCGGTCAAGTTCTACGTCGATGGCGTGATCCCGCAGAAGACCGCCTACATGCTCGAGCCTTATGCGCATGCCGGCGATGAACGCGGCAAGCCGCACATCGACGCCGATGCGCTGGGGCAGGCGGTGCTGCGCCTGGATGCGGACGGCTTCCAGGTGCATGCGCACGCGATCGGCGACGGCGGCGTGCGCCAGGCGCTCGATGCCATCGCTGCGGCGCGCGCGGCCAATGGCGCGCAGGGCGGACGACACATGGTGTCGCACCTCAACGTGGTCGATCCCGCCGACCAGCCGCGGTTCGGGCAGCTGGGTGTGGCGGCGCAGTTCCAGCCGCTGTGGGCCAGCCACTATCCGTACATGGACCTGACCGAGCAGGCGGTCGGGCCGGAGCGTTCGAAGCACCTGTATCCCGCTGGTTCGATCCTCCGCGCCGGCGGGCGGCTGGCCTATGGCGCCGACTGGCCGGTCGCCTCGGCCAATCCGCTGGAGGGCCTGCAGGTCGCGGTGACCCGCACCAATGCCGAGGATCCAGAATCGGGCGCGCTGCTGGCGGACGAAGCGGTGACCCTGGAGCAGGCCGTGCGCGCCTACACCCTCGATGTTGCCTGGGTGAACCGCATGGACGACCGGCTGGGTTCGGTCGCGCCCGGCAAGCTGGCCGACCTCGTGGTCCTGGACCGCAACATCTTCGAGATCCCGATAAACGAGATCGGCAAGGCGCGGGTGCTACTGACCCTGTTCGAGGGCCGCCCGGTCTTCGGCGAGCTCGATCTGCCGCCGGAGTGACCAGCACCGGCCGCAGCTGAAGGGCATCACCAGTCGCAGAGACCCGCCCACTGGCGACTGGCATTGCGACAAGCAAGACATGGGTGTTCTGCGCGCGAGCCACCGGTTCCGCTGTGGGAGCGCGCTCGCGCGAAGGCGTTCGCGACCGAGGTCGCTCCCACGAGAGAAGGGGCCGACCCCGCAACGGCCTTGACCGAGCGGGAGCGGGCCTCGGTTGACAAGGCGTGGCGTCCGATCCCGGCCTGCACAGCACTTGCGCCTACGGCTCTGACCCGGGAGTAGAGCCGGATGAGACACCTCAGCGGCAGGTGTAGCCCCCGTCCACCGGCAGTGCCACGCCGGTGACGTAACTCGATTCGTCCGACGCCAGCCACAGCGCCGCGTCCGCCATTTCCTGCGCCTGGCCGAAGCGCGCCATCGGGATCGCGGCCAGCAGCTTCTTCTCGTTGGCCGCGGTCTCGGCCGGATCGCCGCTGCGGCCGACGAAGCCCTGCTTCATCGGTGTCTCGCTCAGGCCCGGGCAGATCACGTTGACGCGGATGCCGTCGGGCGCCAGCCGCTGCGCCAGCGACTTGCCCAGCCCCACCACGGCGAACTTCGCGGCCGAATAGATCGGGCTCATCATCGAGCCGACCAGGCCGGACACCGAAGCGGTGAACAGCAGCGAGCCGCCGCCGCGCGCGCGCATGTGCGGCGCGGCTTCGCCGGCGGCGAGCACCGCCGAGGTGACGTTGAGGTTCATGGCCAGCTCGTATTCGGCCAGGTCCATGCCTTCGACCGAGGCGGGGCCCGGAATGCCCGCATGCGCCCAGAGCACGTCGATGCCGCCCAGCGCCGCGGCCGCGCGCTGGATGCTGCCGCGCGCCTCGTCGGCCCGGGACAGGTCGGCCTGGAGGGTGACGATCTCGGCGCCATGCGTGGCGCGCACCTCGTCGGCCAGCGCGGCCAGCGCGGCCGCGTTGATGTCGATGGCGGCCACGCGCGCGCCTTCGCGCACGAAGGTCAGCACGGCGGCCCGGCCCATGCCCGAGGCCGCGGCGGTGATCACGGCAAGTTTGTCCTGCAGTCGCATGTGTCTACTCTCCGGAAGTGGTGCGGTCAGGTCGCGAACGGATCGGGAAACTGGCCGGTGGTGCTGATGACGGTGGTGCGCGTTTCCAGGTAGGGATCGAGCCCCTCGAGCCCGTTCTCGCGGCCCCAGCCGCTCTGCTTGAGTCCGCCGTAGGGGGTGGACCAGCGCAGGAAGCGGTAGGTGTTGACCCAGACGATGCCGGCCTCGATGCGCGCGGCCACGCGATGCGCGCGGCTTGCGTCGCCGGTCCACAGGCCCGAGGCCAGGCCGTATTCGGAGGCGTTGGCCAGGGCCACCGCTTCGTCTTCGCCGTCGAAGGGGATGAGCGATGCCACCGGGCCGAAGATCTCCTCGCGCGCGATGCGCATGTCGTTGCGCACCTGGGCGAACACGGTGGGCGCGACGAAGTAGCCGTCGGCCAGGGCGCCTTCGCGCAGACGCTCGCCGCCTGCGACCAGTTCGGCGCCTTCGCGGCGGCCGATGTCGATGTAGGACAGGGTCTTGTGCAGCTGCGCCTCGTGCGCCTGCGGGCCCATGTGCATGTCCGGATCCAGCGGCTGGCCAACGCGCACGCGGCCCGCGCGCCGCGCGAACTCCTCGACCACGCGCTCGTAGACCGGGCGCTCCACCAGCACGCGCGAGCCCAGCGCGCAGCTCTGCCCGCACAGGGCGAAGGCCGAGCCGGTGGCGGCGTTGAGCGCCTGGTCGATGTCGGCGTCGGCAAAGATGATGTGCGGCGCCTTGCCGCCCAGTTCGAAGCCGAAACGTTTGAGCGAGTCCGCGCCGTTGCGCAGGATCGCCTTGGCGGTGGCGCCTTCGCCGGTGAAGCTGATCTTGTTCACGCCCGGGTGCGCGACCAGGGCCGCACCGACCTCCGGCCCGCCGGGCACCACGTTGACCACGCCGGGCGGGAAGCCGGCCGCCTCGATCAGCCTGGCCAGTTCCAGCGTCGTCACCGGCGTCTGTTCGGCCGGCTTGAGCACGACCGTGCAGCCCGCGGCTAGCGCCGGCGCCAGCTTCCACACCGCCGCCATCAGCGGCACGTTCCAGGGCGTGATCGCGCCCACCACGCCGACCGGCAGGCGCGTGGTGAAGGCATGCACCCCGGCGTCGACGGGAATGGTGCGGCCGGACAGGGTCTCGGCCAGCGCCGCGTAATACTCGAACCAGCGCGGGTGCGCGCCCGTGTCGATCCGCGTTTCGCGCAGCGCGCGGCCGTTGTCGCGGGTTTCCAACGGCGCCAGCTGCGGTGCGTGCTGCCGGTACAGCCCGGCCAGGCGGTGCAGCAGGGCGGCACGCTCGTGTCCCGGCATCCGGCCCCAGGGGCCGGCCAGGGCTTCGCGTGCGGCCGTCACGGCAATATCGACGTCGCCGGGGCCGCCGAAGGCCACGGCGGCCCAGGGCCGGCCGGTGCTGGGATCGATGCTCTCCACCACGCTGCCGTCGCGGGGGCTGACCCAGGCGCCACCGATGAAGAGGTGCTCGTAGCGGTGGAGTGGTGGGCTCGCAGACATGCCGGTTCCTGTTCAAAATAGTGAATTCAAAATACATGTATGTGATTATCGGTCAAGCTACCGTGCCCAATTCCTTCGCAACACCGCTTTGGGCGCCGCGTAACCAATTGAAATGAAAGGCACCGACATGCTGACGCCTGGCCACCCGCTGCTGCAGCGCAACATCGACCTGCCACGCGCCGGGAGGCCCTGCTGATGGGGCCGCTGGGCGGGGTGCGCGTGGTCGACCTGTCGACCGTGCTGATGGGTCCGCACGCGACCCAGACGCTGGCCGACATGGGCGCGGACGTGATCAAGATCGAAGCGCCCGAGGGCGACGTGATCCGCCAGGTCGGCCCCGCGCGCCATGCCGGCATGGGCGCGCTGTTCCTCAACGCCAACCGCGGCAAGCGCGGGCTCTGCCTGGACCTGAAGGATCCTCGGGGCCGCGACGCCCTGCTGGCTGTGCTGCACGGGGCCGACGTGCTGGTCCACAACCTGCGGCCGCAGGCGATGGCGCGGCTGCAGCTGGACTACGCCCGCCTGGCGGCGGCGCATCCGCGGCTGGTGTACGTGACGCTGGCCGGTTTCGGTCGCGGCGGGCCCTATGCGGGGCGCCCGGCCTACGACGACCTGATCCAGGGCGCGGCCGGGCTGCCGGACTGGATCGCGAAGGCCGGCGACGGCACGCCCCGCTACGTGCCGACTGCCCTGGCCGACCGCGTGGTCGGCAGCGCCGCGGTGGGTGCGATCTGCGCGGCCCTGTTCCACCGCGAGCGCAGTGGCCGCGGCCAGGAGCTGGAGGTGCCGATGTTCGAGACCATGGCCGCGCTGGTCCTGGCCGACCACCTGTCCGGCGCGAGCTTCGAGCCGTCGCTGCCGGGCGTGGGCTATGCGCGCCTGCTCTCGCGCGAGCGCCGCCCCTACCGCACCCGCGACGGCCACGTCTGCGCGATGGTCTACACCGATCGCCAGTGGTCGGCCCTGCTCGCCGAGCTGGGCCAGGCCGATCTGCCCGCGCGCGACGCGCGCTTCGCCAGCTTTGCCAGCCGCAGCACCCACATCGATGCGGTGTATGCCTGGCTGGCCGAACGCTTCCTGGAGCGCGATACCGCCGACTGGCTCGCCCTGCTCGCGCGCATCGACGTGCCGGTGATGCCGATGCACGATCTGGCTGGTCTGCTCGCCGACCCGCACCTGGCGGCGGTCGGCTTCTTCCGCCAGGTCGAGCATCCGAGCGAGGGTCGCCTGCGCCAGACCGCGCCGCCGCTGCACTGGTCCGGCAGCGTGCCCGCACCCGCCAGGCCTGCGCCACGACTGGGCGAGCACGGCGAGGAGGTGCTGCGCGAAGCGGGCCTGGACGAGGCCGCGATCCGCGCGCTGGCCGACGCGGGTGTGCTGCGGCTGGCGCCCGCGCCCGGCGAAACCGGCTAGAGTCGATTCCCCCTCCCAGACCCCCGCGCATGCACGTCCGCCAGGCCGCCAACGTCCTTGAACTGCTCGACTGGTTCGCCCGCCGTCGCCGGCCGGCGACGCTGGCCGAGATGTCCGACGAACTCGGCTGGCCGCGCTCGAGCACCTTCAACCTGGTCGGCACCCTGGCCGACGCCGGTTTCCTGTACGAGCCGCTCGCACGCCGCGGCTGGTATCCCACGCGGCGCTGGCTGGTGCTGGCGCAGGACGTGGCCGACGCCGAACCCCTGCCCGAGGGCCTGCACGCGCTGGCGCTGGCGATCGCGCGCGACACCGGTGAAACCACCGCCATCGGGACCACCGCCGGCACCTGGGCCAGCCTGCTGGACGTGGTCGAGTCGGCGCACGCGGTGCGCTTCTTCGCCCGCGTCGGTGACCGCATCCCGATCCACGCCAGTTCGCTGGGCCGTGCACTGTTGGCGCAGTCGAGCCAGGCCGAGCGCCGCGCGCTGTATCGCAAGCTCGCGTTCGAGCGTTACTCGGCCAGCACGCCGCCTGCGGCGGACGCGGTCGAACAGGCACTGCAGGATGCGGCGGCCTGCGGCTACCACCACAGCGACAGCGAATACCTGCCCGACCTGGCGGGCGTGTCGCTGCCGATCCCGTATCCGCAGCGGCGCCTGGCGGTGGTCGTGGCAGGGCCGATCTCGCGCTGCCTCGCGCGCAGGGCGGAGATCGCGCAGGCGATGCGCGGGGCGATCGCGGCGTTCGAGGCTGCGCAGGACTGAGGCACGCCGGCGCGGTTTCCTCGCGGGCGCAGCAAGCGCGAACAATCGCCGCCGCCGCGAATGCCCCGATGCAATCGGGCAACGCGCGACCCGGGGATTCACCCGGTTCCGCGTCCGCGCGGCAGGACGCGCCATCGTCGCGACGTCGCGCGCCCGGGTAACGGCTGGACTGCGATGGGTAAGTGTCTGCACCGGGCGTCCCGTGGCCTCGCGTTCGCGCTACAAACGCATCGATCCATCTCGACCATCGCAGCGGCGATGCCCAGCCCGGTCGCCGCGTACGGCGCAGAACCCAGGGGGACGATCCATCATGCGTACACCACAGAACCATCGTGCCGGACGCGCAGGCACCGCCGGCGTGTTCTACCCCGGCCTGCGTCCGGCGTGCTGCCGGCCGCGCCTGTCCGACGCGCCGCAGCGCTGCGCGAGCCGCAGCCGATGAGCAGCCGCCGCGGCTTCCTCGTCGGCTCCGGTGCGGCGCTGGCCACGGCCCTGCTGCCGCGCGCGATTGCCGCGGCCGTGGATGGCCCGCATGGCGCTTCATCCGCCGCGTGGCCGATGCCGCCTGCGACCGCGCGCATCCCCGCCACGGTCGGTCGCTTCGGATACTCGCGCAGCGACGAGTACGCCTGGCTGCGGCCGAAGGACTGGCCCGCGGTGCTGCGCGATCCGGCTGCGCTGGAGGCGCCGATCCGCGCCCACCTCGACGCCGAGAACGCCTACGCCGATGCGATGCTGGCGCCGACGCGGCCGCTGCAGGCGCAGCTGCGCGCGCGCATCGAGGCCCTGGATGCACTGCGACCCGGCGAAGAAGCCGCCGCGGCTGCGATGACGATCGAAGGCGCGGTGCCGGGCCAGCTCGTGCCCCTGCCCGGAGACCGCCACGTCGTCTGGCTGCGCGCCGCCAGCGCCGATGCACCGGCCACCGTCCTGCGCCGCGATCTTGCAAGCGGTCGCGACGACACCCTGCACGTCGAGCACGACCCCGCCTTCGCCGTCGCCCTGCGCCGCAGTGCCTTCGGCCGCTACGTGGTGATCCGCTGCCAGGGCGAACGCAGCAGCGAGGTGCGGCTGCTCGACACGGCGCGCCCGGACGCATCGCCGCTGCTGGTGGAGCCGCGCGCGCCGGCGCTGGAATACGACGTCGACGAATGGAATGGCGCGCTGGTCGTGCACGCCAACGTCGATGGCGCGCACGACTTCATGATCGCCACGGCGACGGACCAGCAGCCTGGCCGCGCGCACTGGCGCCCGCTGGTGCCGCACGTGCCGGGCCGGGTCATCCTCGGCATGCATCCGTTTGCGGATGCGCTGGTGCGGGTCGAGCGCCGCGACGCGCTGCCGCAGCTGGTGCTGATGCGTCGCGACGGCAGCGAGCAGGACGTGGCCTTCGACGCGCCCGCCTACGCGATCACCGTCGAGGCAGGACAGGACGGCAATGCCACGACGCTTGCCTTCGCCCACGAAACCCCGTGCACGCCGCCGCAGCGGCGCCTGCTCGACCTGGCCAGCGGCCGCCATGCGCCGGATCCATCCGCCGCTGCAGCGCCGTCGAGCGGAGTCCTCGATCCCGCGCGCTTCGAAGTGCGCCGCCTTGCCGTGCGCGCCGCCGATGGCGCCGAGGTTCCGGTCACCCTGGTGATGCGCGCCGGCCAGGTGCTCGACGGCAGCGCGCCGCTGCTGCTGCTCGCCTATGGTGGCTATGGCCTGTCGATCGAGGCCGGCTTCGATCCGCCCGCGCTGGCCCTGGTCGAACGCGGCTGGGTGCATGCGATCGCGCACGTGCGTGGCGGCGGCGAGCGCGGTGCGGGCTGGTGGCATCCCACCCTGCGCACCGGCAAGCAGACCACGTTCACCGACTTCATCGACTGCGCCGACGCGCTCGTCGCCGATGGCTACGGCAGCGCCGGGCGGATCGTCGGCTTCGGCATGTCGGCCGGCGGCACGCTGATGGGCGTGGTCACCAACCTGCGTCCGGAGCTGTGGGCGGGAATGATCTCGCCGGTCGCCTTCATGGACGTGCTGACCTCGCTGGAAGCCTTAGAGGACCATCCGCTGCAGGGCGCGGGCATTCCGATCTGGGGCGATCCGCGCATTCCCGCCGAGCACGCCTTCGTCGAAACCTGGTCGCCCTACGACCACCTGCGCGCGCGGCCGTATCCTGCGATCTTCACCACCGCCGTGGTCGACGATGCCGCGGTCTCGTTCTGGGAGCCGGTGAAGTACGCGGCCAGGATGCGTGCGCTGACCACCGCCGGCAACCCGATCCTGTGCCATGTCGAAACCGGCGGCGGGCATTTCAGCCCCTGGGGCGCATACCCGGCGCCCGAACAGCAGGCGGCCTATCTCGCCTTCGCGATCTGGGCGGTCGACCGGCGCTGGGGCGAGGTGCCGCAGCGCGCCGGCACCGCGACGGGCTGAGCAAGCGATGCAGACGACCGGACTGCGCCGTCTGCTCGACTGGCGCGCCCTGCTGGTGCTGGGCATCGCCAACATCCTCGGCGCGGGCGTGTACGTGATGACCGGGACCGCCGCGGCGCAGTTCGCCGGGCCGGCGGTGTCGGTGTCGTTCGCGCTGGCGGGGTTCGCCTGCGTGCTGGTCGGCCTGTGCTATGCGGAACTGGCTGCGGCGATGCCGGTGTCCGGGTCCTCGTATTCGTATTGCCGCCAGGCGCTGGGGCTGGGCCCCGCCTGGGCACTGGGCTGGCTGCTGTGCCTGGAGTTCAGCGTCGGCGCCTCGCTGCTGGCGGTGGGCTTCGCCGGCTACCTCGGCAGTCTGCTGGCCGACTTCGGCCTGCACCTGCCCGAAGCGATCAGCACGCCGCTGGTGCGCGCAAGCCTGGACGACGGGCGCGTGGTGCTCGCGCGTGGCACCGGCGTGAACCTGGTCGCCGCGCTGTCGGTGCTGGCGGCCGGCGCCATCCTCGCGCTCGGCATCGCCCGCTCCTCGCTGGCGAACACGATCCTGGTGGTGGTCAAGATCCTGGTGCTGCTGGCCTTCATCGCGGTCGGCGCGACTGCGGTGGATGCGGCCAACTGGGTGCCGTTCGTGCCCGCCAATCAGGGCGGCTTCACTTACGGTTGGGAAGGCGTGGTGCGCGCGGCGTCGCTGCTGTTCTTCGCCTTCCTCGGTTTCGAGACGGTATCCACTGCCGCGGCCGAGACGCGCAATCCGCAGCGCGACGTGCCGCTGGGCATCCTCGGATCGCTGGCGGTCTGCACGACGCTGTACGTGGCCGCGGCGATCGTGCTGACCGGACTGGTGCCCTACGATGAACTGGGCGTGCCCGATCCGATCGCGCTGGCGGTCGACCGCCTCGGCTGGCCGGGATTTGCGGTGGTGATCAAGATCGGCGCGCTCGCCGGCCTGGCCTCGGTGCTGCTGGCCAACGGGTTCGGCCATTCCCGCGTGTGCTACGCGATGGCGCGCGACGGGCTGCTGCCCGAGGTGCTGACCCACGTGCACGCGCGCCGCTCAAGCCTGTGGAAGGCCAACCTCATCCTGGCCGCGGTCGCGGCCTTCAACGCCGCATTGCTGCCGATCTCGGTGATGGCGGACATCATTTCCTTCGGAGTCGCCTTCATGTTCGCCACCGTCGCCATCAGCCTGATCCGCATGCGCAGCCTGCAGGCCGTGCCCACGCCCGGCTTCCGCGTGCCGCTCGGGGGCCCGCGCATCGGCGGCACCTGGTTCGGCATCGTGCCGGTGCTGGCGATCCTGGCCAGCGTGGCGATGGTGGTGCCGGTGGCCCTGGACATCCTTGGCCAGGCGCGCCGTGGCGACTGGCTGCCCGCGGTGCTGCTGGGTGGCTATGCCTTCGCCGGCTGGCTGCTGTACCGCTGCTATGGCCGTGCGCGCGCGCTGCGACGCGCCGCGGCCGCGACCGATGCCGCGCTCGTGCATACGGGTAAGCGGGCATGAGCGCATCCACCCTCAGCCTCGCCCAGGCCTGCGCGCTGGGCCGACTCGATGCCCACGACCAGGCGCAGCTGCTGCGCGCCGGCGACGTCTCCGCGCGTGAACTGGCCGAGGCGGCAAGGTTGCGCATCGAGGCGCTGGATCCGGCGCTGGGCGCGGTCTGCCATCGCGCGGACGGGCTCGCCTGCGTGCAGATCGATGCCGGCCTGCCGGATGCACCGCTGGCCGGAGTGCCGTGGCTGGCGAAGGATTCGCTCGAGTATCCGGGCATGCCCACCCGCAGCGGCTCGCGCAGCCGCGACAACGTGCCGGCCGCGTGCGGCCATGCCTATGTCGCACGGCTGCAGGCGCAGGGGCTGGTGGCCGTGGGCAAGTCGACGATGCCGGAGTTCGGGCTGCTGGGCTCGACCGAGCCGCTGCTGGGGCCGGTGACGCGCAACCCCTGGTCGCTGGCGCACTCGCCCGGTGGCTCGAGCGGCGGCGCCGGCGCCGCGGTGGCCGCGGGCCTGGTGCCGCTGGCGCAGGGCAGCGACGGTGGTGGCTCGATCCGCATTCCCGCCGCCTGCTGCGGCATCGTCGGCCTCAAGCCCGGGCGCGACAGCACGGTACGCGTGCGCGCCCGGCACATGGTCGAGGACCTGCTGGTCGGCGACAGCCTGATGGCGCGCAGCGTGCGCGACGTGGCCTGGGGCTTTGCCGTCGCGCATGCCGACCCGCAGCGGGCGATGGTCACCCGAGCCGCGCCGGTGCGGCTGCGCATCGGCGTGGTCGAAGCCAGCCTGCTCGGTGCCGCGCCGCACCCCGACGTCGCCGATGCGATCCGCCGCACCGCCGAGCTGTGCGCCTCGCTCGGCCATCATGTCGAAACCGTGGACTGGCCGATCGATGGTGCAGCGATGCTGTCGGCATTCCAGGACATCTGGACCCACCTGGGCGCCGACTGCGTCGATGCGGCGCGGCCGTTGCTCGGCGGCCGTCGACTGGAGAGCCTGCTGGAGCCGTGGACGCTGGCGCTCGGCGAACGCGCGATGACCCTGCCTGGCGACGCGCTCGAACGCGCCTATGCGCAGTTTGCGCAGTTGCCGGCGCAGTTCGCCGCATTCCACGCGCGACACGACGTGCTGCTCTCGCCGGTGGTCAACGGGCCGACGCCGCTGCTCGGCAGCTACGGGCCCTCGGTGCCGATCGATGTGCTGATGCCGACGATGTTCGACTGGATCAGCTACACGCCGCTGCAGAACCTGGCCGGCACGCCGGCGATCTCGCTGCCGCTGTTCCACGACAGCGCCGGCCTGCCGCTGGGCAGCATGTTCGCCGCCGACCGCGGCCAGGAAGACAGGCTGCTGGCGCTGGCGCACGAACTCGAGGCCGCACGACCCTGGCGCGAGCGCTGGCCCGCGCATTCGGTCGCGCTGCACGCCCCCCACGACGCCTGTCCCGCGACCCGCGCATGAGCACACTGTTCGCCCCCCGCCATCCTCGCGACATCGCCGAGCTCGTCGATGCGCATCCGCTCGCCTGGATCGTCAGCGGCCAGGCCGGTGCGCTCGGCGCCACGCCGCTGCCGGTGCAGATCGATTGCGACGATGCGGGCCGGCCATTGCGCCTGGTCGGCCATTTCGCGCGACGCAATCCGCAGCTCGACGCGCTTCGCGCCGATCCGCGCGCCACCATCCTGGTGCTCGGCCCGCAGGGCGCGATCTCGCCATCGTGGTTCCGCGACCGCAGCCGTGCGCCGACCTGGAACTACGCCAGCGCGGTATTCGACGTCGACATCGAACTGCGCGACACGCGTGCCGATGCCGACGCGCTGCTCGAGCGCCTGGTCGCACAGGTGGAAGCGGGCAATCCCACGCCCTGGCGCATCGATGAGGTCGGCGCGCGCTACGGGCAGCTGGTCACCGGCGTGGTCGGCTTCCATGCGCACGTGCGCGAGGTGCGGAGCTGTTTCAAGCTCGGCCAGGACGAGCGCGACGACGTGTTCCACGACATCCTGCGCACGCTCGACATCACCGGTCAGGATCCGCTGGCGACGTGGATGCGGCGCTTTGCCGAGGGCCGATCCGACGAGGCCTCTGCCGCCGCCGTGCCGCCGCCGGCGCCGCTGGATCCGGAGATCATGCGTTTCATCGACGATGTGCGCGCGCAATGGGCCCGGCTGGCCGAAGGCCGCACATTGGACTGGCCCGCACGCCGCGACCTGGCCGAGCAGACGCGTCGTCCCTGGCGCGAAGGCGGGCCGGAGATCGCCGATACGCACGAGCTGCGCGCCGATACCGCGGCCGGCCCGGTCCGCCTGCGCGTGTACGACCCGGCACCGGGTACCGCCAAGCCCACCCTGGTCTACCTGCACGGCGGCGGCTGGGCCATGTTCAGCCTGGACACGCACGACCGCGTGATGCGCGAGTTCGCTGCGCGCGGCGGCTTTGCCGTGGTCGGCGTGGACTATGCGCTGGCGCCCGAGGCGCCGTATCCGGCGGCGCTCGAACAGGTGATCGGCGTCGCGCGCTGGCTGCGCACGCACGGTCCGGCGCACGGACTCGACGGCACGCGCCTCGCGCTGGGTGGTGATTCCGCCGGCGGCAGCCTGTCGATGGGCGCCGCGCTGCGCCTGCGCGATGCCGGCGAGTCCGACACGGTCAAGGCCATCCTCAGCATCTACGGCGGATTCACGCCCGACTGCGCGCCGGCCTGCCTGCAGCGCTACGGCACGGCGCAGGACATGCTCACCGGCGAGGAGGTGCGCGATTTCTGGAACCTCTATGTCGGCCATCACCGCGACAAGCGCGATCCCTACCTGGTCCCCCTGCTGGCCGACCTGCGCGGCCTGCCGCCGGTGTTCGTGCAGGTGGGCGAGTGCGACGTGCTGACCGGGCAGAACCTGCAGATGGCCGGCGCACTGCTGGCCGCCGGCGTGGACGTACGGGCGAAGGTCTATGCCGGTGCGCCACACAGCTTCATCGAGGCCGTGGCGGTGTCAGCGACCGCGCGCGCGGCGGTCGACGAAGGTGCGCAGTGGCTCAACCGCGTGCTCGTTGGGAGGGTGGACGTGCGCTGAAGTGGGGGCCACAGGTCGCCGCCTCCTCAATCGCGCGCCTTGCCGAACCGTTCGCCGAAGAAATCCCCGGTGTTCCACCGCGGCCGCTCGTCCGCATCGCCCACCAGCTGGCCGACGCGTGCGCTGAGCCGCGCCATGCGCGCCGCGTCGCCGTACTGGATCGGCAGGTCGACCTGGTCGCAGGGCTGGTGGTAGCAATTGCGCAGGAACCACGTGGCCGCCAGCTTTGGATCCTGTTCGGACGAGGCACCGACCACGCCGCCCATCAGATAGACGGCGGGAACCCCGGCGCGCACGAAGGCGTACTGGTCGCTGCGCACGAACACCACCTCCTCGGGGAAGGGATCCGGCGACAGCGTCACGCCGATCTGCTGCGCAGCCGCCTGCAGCGGGGCGTCCAGCGTGGAGTGGGCCACGCCGATCGGCACCACGTCGGTGGTGGGCGCGGTCAACATCGGCATGTCCAGGTTGATGTTGGCCACCAGCGTGGCGTCCACCGATGGCCGGCGCGCGAACCACTCCGCGCCCAGCAGGCCCTTCTCTTCGGCGGTCAGCGCCACGAACAGCAGCGAGCGCTTCGGCGCCGGACCGGCGGCCAGTTCGCGCGCGGCCTCGAGCATGATCGCCACGCCCAGCGCATTGTCGAGCGCGCCGTTGTAGATCGCGTCCCCATCGACCGCCGTGCCGGTGCCGATGTGATCCAGGTGCGCGGTGTAGACCACGTGCTCGGCGGCCAGGGCCGGATCGCTGCCGGCGAGGCGCCCGACCACGTTGGACGACTGCACCGGTTCGATGCGGCTGCGGCCGGCGAGGCGCAGCGTGCCGGGCAGGGCGAAGCCCTTGAGCCGGCCCTCGCGCGCGGCGTCGAACAGCTGCGCCGCGATCCGGTCGCTGCCTTCGAACAGCGCATCCGCAGCCGCAGCGCTGACCACCGCCGTTGCGCGCAGCTGCGGCCAGGTGTCGATGCCGCGCCCGTCCGCGTCGCGCAGGCGCATCGTCGGCCTGTCGACCTGCTGCACCGCGCGCGACCACGGGTACCGCATCTCGTCATCGACCGTGTTGACGAACACCGCGCCCACCGCGCCGCGCTCGACCACGTTGCGCAGCTTCTCGCGCTGCGACGAATGGAATGCGCGCTGGGTGTCGCCGAACGTGCCCGGCGCGCCGCCGAACATCACCGCGATCTTCCCGTGCAGGTCGAGCCCGGCGAAATCGTCGTGTCCCAGCTCCGGCGCATGCACGGCCTGGCCGACGAACACCGCCGGCGCCTCGAGCGCGGACTCGGGACTGTTGAAGTTCACCCCCGGCAGGAACTGGTCGCGGAACGCCAGCGCGGTGACGCGGCCACCGCGCCGGACCTCCAGCTGCGCGCCGTCGCCGAGCAGGGTGGCCTGCAGCAGCGGCACGGCCTGCAGCCAGCCGCCGTCGTCGCCCGCCGGCAGCAGACCGATCTCCGCGTAGCGGGCGGACACGTAGCCGGCGGCGCGGTCGTAACCCGCCGTGCCGGTTTCGCGGCCCGCCATGGCGTCGTCGGCAAGGGCCACGACATCGGCTTCGATGCGCTGGCCGGCAGGCGTGTCATTGGCCGGCTTGGGCGTGGCGGGTAGCGCGGGCGCGACATCGCTGCCGGCATCGGAGACAGGCGTGGGCGTGCGCTGGCAGGCTGTGCAGGCGATGCAGATCGACAACAGCAGGGTCGCGGTATGACGCAGTGACATGCAGGGACTCCGGAGGCTGGGCGGACGCTAGCACCGGGCTGCGGCGCGGGACAACCGGCGGCTGCGGCGCCAGGGCCGGGCTGGCCGGCTTCGACGCAGATGGCGCGCCGACCTGCACCCGGATGACAGGTCCAGCCGGACGACGCGCAAGCCCGGGCGAGAAGTTCGGTCGAATGACGCGTCCGGTCGAGACGACATGCGCAGTCGCGCTGGCCAGGCCCCAATCGACGGCACTGTCCTGGGAGGTTCCGCCTTCTGCACCGCAGGCAGACATCTTCTCCGCCCCGCAACAAAACCGTCTCTATGATGGCGCCGATGGTGGCTTGACCGTGGTCAATGCCGCCTGCCGCCGCGGCCGCCATCCTCGCAGGCATGGATGGCCAACCCGAAGGTGCCATCGCTCACGCTCGCGTGGCGATGGCCCTCTCTCCGATATCGACCCGTGAGGTGACGAGATGGACAAGGCTTCCAATCTTCCGATGGCGCTGTGGAAGGCCAACCTGGACCTGCAGATGCGCCTGGGCCGCCTGCTGCAGGACGGCGGCCAGCAGTGGCTGGAGCTGGGCAACCGCGCAGTCGGCGAGAGCGCCGCGGAGTTCGACACCGAGGCCCGCAGGCTGCTGCAGGCCGGCGACTGGCAGGCGCTGGCGGCGCTGCCGGTGGAGACGTTCTGGCGCCAGGCCGAGCAGCGGCTGGGCGATGGCCAGGCCGCCGCGCAGGCGGCGCTGCAGACGCAGGAAGGCTTCGTCGGCGGCCTGACCGAGGCGCTGCAGGAGTGGCAGCGCGACCTCGCCAAGGCCTGGGCCGTGGCCGGCATCGATGCCGGCGCCATGCCGGGCGTCGCCGGATCCTGGGACACGCTGCTGTCGAACCTGGAGCAGGGCATCGCGGCCATGATGCCGCCCGGAGCCGGCCGCACCGGTCCACGCAAACGCGGTGGCTGAGCCCAGGGCGCACGCCGCAGCGGGCGCCGGCGCACCCGGCGACTGGCATGCCATCGACGCCGCGCAGGCCCCGGCGCGGTTGGCCGCCGGCAGAGGCGGCCTGTGGCCGGACGAGGCCGCACGCACAATGAAGGCGCAGCTCGCCAATGCGCGGGCGCCAACGCAGAGCAAAGGGGTGGCCATGGCAGCTGCGCCGGTTCAACGATCCACTGATCGTGTTGCTGCACACCGCAGCCTGCTCGGCGCGCTGCGGACCGTGGCACGATCGACGCCCACGCCAGGGGGAACCGCCGCATGACCGCACCCGCCGACCGCAGCCTGCTGCTGGCCACCGATCTGTCGCCGCGCTGCGACCGCGCCACCGATCGCGCGATCGCGCTGGCGCGCCACGCGCTCGCCGGACGCGCTGTCGCCGTCACGGTGGTGGAACCGGTCGAACGCTCCGAACGCAACGTGCCGCGCCACGACCTGCCCGGCTGGTACAACGAGCCCACCGACGCGCAGCTGGCGCGGCGCCGCCTCGAGCGCGAGTTCGAATCCGGACCGCGCCCGTGGGAGGTCAGCGTGGGCGAAGGTGCGGCCGGCGAACGCGTGGCCAGCCTGCTCGATGCGATGGGCGAGGCGCTCGTGGTCACCGGTCCGGTGCGCAGCAGCGCCCTGGGCCCGGCGGTGCTGGGCTCGACCCTCGACCGCCTGCTGCGCCGCCCCGGCACCAGCCTGCTGATGGTCAACGACCGCGTGCATCGGCCCTATCGCCGCCTGCTGCTGGCCAGCGATTTCTCCGAGGCCTGTCGCGTGGCGATGCAGCGTGCCCGCGCACTGTTTCCCGACGCGGCCATGACCGTGCTGCATGGCCATGGTGTGCCGATGCTGGGCCTGCTCGACACCACCCGCGACCAGGCCCTGGCCGACACGCGCGCACAGCTGCGCGAGGAAGGCCGCGCCTTCCTGCGCGGCGCGGGCCTCGACGACAGCGTCGAGCTGCTGGTCGAACATGGCGACCCGGCGCGGCTGGTGCAGCAATACGTCGACAGCATCGGCGCCGATCTGGTGGTGCTGGGCACGCATGGCCGCGGCGCCATCCACGAACTGGTGGTGGGCAGCGTCGCGCGGCGGATGCTGACCAAGGTGCAGGCGGACATGCTGGTGGTGCGGGGATAAGGCGTGGTGCAAGGCGGGGCAGATGCCCCAGCCGCAGCGCGTGCTGGACCGAGGGCCGGCCTCGACTGCCGCATCGCGCGCCTTCACCGTATTGCGATCCGGCGAAATTCGACCCTGACCCCCGGTTTGGCCCCGGGAAATATGCGGGTATCTCTCTGCCATCAACGACAGATCCATTGCAGGCGCATTGGAACAGCAGGCCGACATTGCCTTGCTTCAAGTGTCCCAGCTGCGCGCCGCCGCGTGACACCAACCGGCCCGGAAAGCGCTGCCTGTCGCAACCATCGAGCGCGTGTACATCACGCAGCCCCGAGCCGCGGATACGCCGGCGAGTCCGGTACAGGGACGCGTGTCCGCTACCCAAACTGTAGTGCTGCAGGCGCAATCGGGTTCGAACTTCGTATAAAAGTCCCGGCCGCACATCCGCACAAACCTGGTCCAATACGCCGGTCGCGTCGCCGCCATATTCAATTAGACCGGCTTCCTTGCCGGCATATCTCGAAGGGCCTCATGCAAGAACGGTCGCCCACGACCGACCTAACCTCGTGATTCTTGCAGGAATTTCCCGATTGACTCGATAGCGAGACCAGCGCAGAGTCGGCGCCACGCCCCATGTTGGGGCCTACTAGTAGTTAGGCTGCAGCGCCCACCATCCTCGAGCTTGGACAAAGGGCTATCGGAAATCCCTGATACGACGATGCGAGATCCGGCGATCGACGCGACGTGCATGCATCTGCTACAAAAGCGGTGCTTCGCTCCGCAGCCAAGCGGGCTTGGCTGCAACGCGACCACCGCTTTTGCGGTTGGAGGGATCAGGGGCGGGCTAGGGCCGCGACAGTTACGGGGTCACTCGGGGATGTCGTTGCTGCCCGCAGGGCATCGTCTGCACCCTAACAATTCAATCAAGCCGACGCCGCTTCGCGGCGCGGCTTATTTCAGGCGTTAGGGCGCTCGCTGAGGCATCCCATGGTCGGTGTGTGGTCGCAGCAACGTTACCTTGCTCGCGCAAGCCTGCCGCACCAGGCCGTCGCGCCGCAGCTTCGTTCCCGAGAACTCCAGGCGCAAGCC
>Ga0247738_10000282_pt1 | contig 20410 bp, 20 predicted proteins | sample UWRJL013104B2_FD_180936 | JGI IMG/M metagenome (GOLD analysis project Ga0247738, IMG submission 180936) | Plant litter microbial communities from Arlington Agricultural Research Station in Wisconsin, United States - UWRJ-L013-104B-2 | ecosystem: Environmental > Terrestrial > Plant litter >...
TGTCGGTGCCGATCTGCACCGTGCAGCCACGGGCCTGCGCGGCTTGCAGCAGCGGCGTCATCTCGGCCTTCATCACCACCTCACCCACCAGGGTGTAGAACGAGAGGCGGTCCACGTCCAGCGGCAACGGGTCACCCGCGTTCATGCCCAGCGGCGTGGCGTTGACCACAAGGTCAAAGCCCTGCGGGTCCTTGCTGCCCACCCGCACCTGCAGCGCCGGATGGTGCTGGCGCAGTCGATCGGCCAGCGCCTGCGCGGAGGCCGCGTTCGCATCAAACAGGGCCAGCGTGTGCACGCCAGCGCCGGCCAGCGAGGCCGCAATGGCGCAGCCCACGCCGCCGCAGCCCACCACCAGCGCCTTCGCGCCCGCCAGGCGCAGGCCCTTGCGGCGCACGCCCCGCACGAAACCTTCGCCGTCGAACATGTCCCCCACCAGGCGGCCATCGGCTTCGCGCCGCACGGCGTTGCAGGAGCCGGCCACCTTCACGGCCACGCTGACCTCGTCCAGCAGCGCCAGGGTGGCGACCTTGTGCGGCATGGTGATGAGCGCGCCGCGCAGGTTCTCCAGCGCGAACAGGCTGCGCATCAGCGCCGCAAAATGCTCGGGCCGGCAGCCCATGGGCAACACCAGCGCGTTGACGCCCGTCGACTCGAAATGCGGGTTGTAGATCATCGGCGACTTGACCGCGTGGGTCGGGTGGCCGATGAGGGCAATCAGCTCGGTGTGGCCGTCGATGCGCACGCTCAGCCACCCACCAGGGAACCTTGCGCAACCAGGCTGGCGCGCAGCGCCACCGCATCCACGCGGCGCACATCGGGCCCGCCCTCGGCCCGGCAAGCCAGAGCGGCAGCGGTGCCGGCCGCCTGGCCGACCGCCATCGAGATCGTCATGACACGGATCGCGGCCAGCGCTGCGTGCGTGGCCGAGATGCCCCGCCCCGCCACCAGGGCGTTCGACAGGCCGGTCGGGATCAGGCTGCGGTAGGGAATCTGGTACGCATGGTCCTCGCCCAGGCCCGAATAGATCAGCTCACCCCCGGCAGCGGGGTGAATGTCGATCGGGTAGGCGCCGCAGGCGATGCCATCGGCAAAGGTCACGGGTTGCAGGAGTTCCTCGGCCGTGAGCACGTGGTCGCCCTGCACGCGCCGCGTCTCGCGAATCCCCACCTGCGTGGCAAAGGCTTGCAGCCGGCCATTCTCGCAACCGGGCACGACGCGCCGCAGATAGGCCGCCGCCTTCCAGGCCTGCCGGCGGCCTTCGATCTCGGCGCGGCTAAGGGCACTGGCGTCGGTGGCGTCGATGCCCAGGCGGCTGATGTTGAACCAGCCGTCGGCCGAGTACGGGTCGCGCGACGAATGCAACGCGGCACGCGCCAGCTCACCGCTGTCGTAGCCCTGGCGCGCCAGGGCTTGCACCTCGGCGGGCGTCTGTGCGTCAAAGCGCGCGAAGTCGATCGGCCCGAAGCGGAACATCATCGTGGCCGGCTGCAGGGCATCGCCCGCGTCCAGCTCCAGGAAGTCTGCGCCTGCGCGGTGCAGCACATCGATGTCGCCCGAGGCGTCGATCACCACCCGCGGCTGCACGTCGATCACACCGCTCTTGGTGAGCAGGCGCACAGTCTCGATGCGGTCGCCTTCGCGGACGACGTCGCACACATTGGCGTGCAACATCGGCTGCACGCCCGCCTCCGTCACGAGGTCGTCGAGCACCAGCTTGAGCACCTCGGGGGCGTACTCCACGCGGTCCATGCGGTGTCCGGTGGACATCACGAAGACGTCGTGCGCCCCGGCCGCCTGGTAGGCGCGAAGCCGTTCAACCACCTCGCTGGCCAGCCCGGCAATCACCCGGCGGCCGTTCTCGGTCTGCCAGCTGTTGAATTGCGCGACGGCCCCGCCTGTGGCGTTGCCGCCGAGGAAGCCATACCGTTCGACCAGCAGCACCGAAGCGCCCTGGCGGGCTGCGGCCACGGCCGCCATGGTGCCGGCGACGCCACCGCCGCACACCAGCACATCCACCGTCATCGGTGCCCGTCCGTTGGCATGGCTCACGTTCACTCCGCCTTGATGCCGCGTGCCTTGATCACGGCGGCGTAGCGCTCGGTCTCGGCTTTCATGAACTTCACGGTCTCGGCGCGGCTCTGGCTCACCGGCGACACGGCCAGCGTGGCAAAACGGCTCTTCACCGCGTCGGAGGCCAGGGCCTGCGCCAACAGCTTCTCCAGCCTGGCCAGGCCCTCGGCCGGGATCGAGTCCTTGGGCGCGAACAGCGCGGCCCAGCCCTGCACTTCCAGGCTGGGCTGATTGAGCGAGCGGAACGTGGGCACGCCCGGCAGCTCCGGCACTTCCTTGGGCGAGGACACGGCAAGCGCGCGCAGGCGGCCGGAGCGGATGTTCGCGATCACGCTGGGCAGGTTCAGGAAGCCCAGCGACACCAGGCCACCCATCAGGTCGGGCATGAGCGCGCTCTCGCCCTTGTAGGGCACGGGGGTGATCGTGGTGCCGGTCTGGCTCGCGAAGATTTCCGAGGCCAGGTGGGCCAGCGTGCCGTTGCCGCTGTTGCCGGCCATGAGCTGGCCGGGCTTGGCCTTGGCTTCGGCCACCACGTCGGCAAAGCTCTTGAGGGGCGAGTTGGCCGGCACCACCAGCACCAGCGGCTGGGCCGAGACCATGCCCACGGCGTCGAAATCGCGCGCCACGTCGTAGCCGATGTTGGGCACCAGCGAGGGGTTGATCACCATGCTGTTGCTGCCCATCAGCAGGGTGTGGCCGTCCTTGCTCTGCGCGGCGGCGTTCACACCCACCGCGCTGCCCGCGCCCGGCTTGTTCTCGACGATCACGCCCTGACCCAGTTGGGCCGCGAACAGCTCGGCCAACACGCGCGCAGAACTGTCGGCACCGCCCCCAGGGGCGAAGGGCACGATGATGCGCACGGGGCGCGATGGCCATGTGGACTGCGCGAGCACGCTCTGAGGCCAGACGGCGGCGGCACAGCCCAGGGCGGCGGCGCCCGAGAGCAACGCGCGGCGGCGAACCAGGGGCGAGGAAGAGGAAGCTGAGGTCATTCGATTGTCTCCAGGGTCTGTATCGGAAGCCGGCATGGTAGGAAGGGCACCCCTAACAGGCAAATACCAATTCGATGGCATGCAATAACATGTTGTTATCGATTGGAAAGAAGGCCATGAACCTGCGACAGATTGAAGTGTTCCGCGCCACCATGCTGACCGGTTCGACCGCCGACGCGGCCCGCCTGCTGCACGTCTCGCAGCCGGGCATCAGCCGCATGATCGGCCACATCGAGCTGCAGCTTGGTGTGAACCTGTTCGAGCGCGGCAAGGGGCGGCTCAAGCCCACCCCCGAAGCCCACGCGCTGTACGCCGAAGTGGAGCAGGTGTACCGGGGCGTGCAGCGCATCGACGCACGGGCCCAGGCCCTGAAGTCCGGCGGCGGGCTGGCTGTGCGCGTGCTGGCCACGCCCAGCCTGTTGCTGGAAATCATCCCCGAAGCGGTGTCCTCGCTCTCGGCCGAGTACCCGGACTCGCGCTTCTACGTGGAGTCCCAGCTCGTGCGGGAAATGGTGCGCCTGCTCTCCATCGGCGAGGCCGATGTGGGCTTCAGCAGCCTGGCCATTGACCACCCGCCGCTGGTCACGGAAGCCATCGGCTCGTGGTCGCTGAGCTGCGTGTTCCAGAAGGGGCACCGTTTCGAGCAGGAAAGCTCGGTGTCGCTGCGCGAGATCGTGAAGGAACCGCTGATCGCGTTCAGCCCTGACACCCCCCAGGGCCGCATGGTGGCGCAGGCCTACCCGCGCGCGATCGACCCGGGCCAACAGCGCATCGAGGTGCGCTCGGGCCAGGTCGCCTGCGCACTGGCGGCAGCCGGCGCGGGTGTGGCGGTGGTGGACAGCCTCACCGCGCGCGCCTGGCCGCACGACCGGCTGGCCTTCCGCCCGGTGCGCAAGGCGCCTTCAAGCAAGGTGTTCATGGTGCGCAACCCCAACTTCCCCAGCTCGGCGCTGGAGCAGGCGCTGGTCGAGCGCATCCGCCAGGGCTTTCGCGCGATCAGGCGTAGTCCAGCGGAAGCGCCGTCGTGTACTTGATCTGCTCCATCGCGAAGCTCGAACTCACGTCGAAAAGCTCGATCTCCCGGATCATCCGCTGGTACACCGCGTCGTAGGCCTTGATGTCGGGCACCACCACGCGCAGCAGGTAATCGGTGTCGCCGCTCATGCGATAGAACTCCACGATCTGCGGAATCGTGGAGACCACGTCCGCAAATTTCTGGAACCACTTGTCGTTGTGCTGGTTGGTCTTGATGGCCACGAACACGGTCACGCCCACGTTGAGCTTGGCGGGGTCGAGCAGCGCCACGCGGCGCTGGATGAAGCCCTCGCGCTCAAGCCGCTGGATGCGTCGCCAGCAGGGTGTGGAAGACAGGTTGACGCGTTCGCCGATCTCGTTGACCGAGAGGGTGGCGTCCTTCTGCAGCAACTCCAGAATGGCGCGGTCGGTGTTGTCCAGCGCATTGACCATGTCGTCTCTCCCTTTCATGACTGGGCGGCTGTCCGCAACGCGTCCAGGTTGGCGCGGCTCAACCGTGAGACCAGAAAGGCGCAGGACTTCATGAAAAAAACTCCTGAAAAAAGAAAAGAAGCGATAAGAAGGGCTGGCCTTCACTGCAAACGAGTCTACCAACGGCCCCCGGGAATAAAGTTGCGATGATTGCTGGATGCGCTTCAGACGTAGAAGATTTTTCTCTTATGGCCGCAATACGGGGTTGATTTTGCAAGCAATTGGCGCAGGCATCGCCATAAGCTTCTTCCATGAACATTGCCACCCCGCCCCTTCACCTGCTTGAGCCAACCCACTGCTCCGACACCCGCCTCGTCCACACCGGGCGCACCCCCTCCGTGCATGGCGGCCTGGTCAACACACCGGTTTGCCGAGGCTCCACCATCCTCTCGTCCACGCTCGAAGAATGGGAGTCGCGCAAGACACCCGAGAACCCCATGGCCAGCTACGGCCGCTTCGGCAACGCCACCACCCGCGCCTTCGAGACGGCGATCGCCGAGATGGAAGGCGGTTATGCGTCCATCGTGTTCCCCTCCGGCCTCGCGGCCTGCACGCACACGCTGCTGGCGCTGGTCAAGCACGGCGACCACGTGCTCATCACCGACAGCGTCTACGGACCCACCCGCAGCTTTGCCCGCAAGGTGCTCACGCGCCTGGGCATCGAGGTGGAATTTTTCGACCCGCTCATCGGCGGTGGCATCGGCGCGCTGATGCGGCCCAACACCCGCGTGGTGTTCGTTGAATCACCCGGCTCCATGACCTTCGAGGTGCAGGACATTCCCGCCATCGCCGAGCAGGCAAGGCGCCACGGCGCGCTGGTGGTGATGGACAACACCTGGGCCTCGCCGATCTACTTCAAGGCGTTCGAGCACGGCGTGGACATCTCGATCCAGGCTGCCACCAAGTACATCGTCGGCCACTCCGATGCCCTGCTCGGCGTGGCCACCGCCACGCGCGAGGCCTGGGAACTGCTGCGCGCCGGAGCCCACGACTTCGGCCAGACCGCCGGGCCCGATGACCTCTTCCTCGCGCTGCGCGGCATCCGCAGCCTCTCGGTGCGCCTGCGGCAGCACCAGGCCAATGGCATCGTGCTGGCCGAGAGCATTGCGGCGCACCCCGCCGTGCACCGCGTGCTGCACCCGGCCTTGCCCCAGGCCCCGGGTCACGCGCTGTGGCGGCGCGATTTCCTGGGCGCCAGCGGTCTGTTCGGCGTGGCCTTGAAGCCCATGGCGCGCGAACAACTCTCCCGCTTCTTCCAGCGGCTGGAGTTGTTCGGCATCGGCCTGTCCTGGGGCGGCTTCGAGAGCCTGGCCCTGCCGGTGGACACCCCGCAGCGCACCACCCGCACCCTCGACCTGCCCGGCCCGCTGCTGCGGGTGCACGCCGGCCTGGAAAACGCCGACGACCTGGTGCGCGACTTCTGCGGCGCGTTGGACGCGGCCCTCGCCTGACCATCCCACTCCAAAGCCTGTTCAGAACTCGGCTCAGATGTTTAAGTAATAAACAACCAAAAAACCATTCGTTCCTTATCCGTTGCTTTGAAAGGATCATCCGGCATCCCTTCAACGCATTCCCCTAAGGAACGACATGACCACCCGCCGCCAACTGATCCAGGCCTTCGCCGCCACCGCTCTCACCGCCAGTGCGCTTTCCGCCGTGGCCCAGCCCGCGCCGGTGACGCTGCTCAATGTCTCCTACGACCCGACGCGTGAGCTCTACGTCGAGTACAACGCCGCCTTCGCCAAGGCCTGGAAGGCCAAGACCGGCCAGGAAGTGACCATCAAACAGTCCCATGGTGGCTCGGGCAAACAGGCCCGCTCCATCATCGACGGCCTGGACGCCGACGTCGCCACCCTGGCCCTGGCCGGTGACACCGACGCCCTGCACGACAACGGCAACTGGATTCCGAAAGACTGGCAGAAGCGCCTGCCGCTCAACAGCTCGCCCTACACCTCCACCATCGTGCTGGTGACCCGCGCGGGCAACCCCAAGAACATCAAGGACTGGGACGACCTGATCCGCCCGGACGTCAAGGTCATCACCCCCAACCCCAAGACCTCTGGCGGTGCGCGCTGGAACTACCTGGCGGCCTGGGAATTCGCCAAGCGCAAGTACGGCAGCGACGACAAGGCCAAGGAATTCGTCGGCAAGCTGTACGCCAACGTGCCCGTGCTCGACACCGGCGCGCGCGGTTCGTCCATCACCTTCGCGCAGCGCAACCAGGGCGACGTGTTCATCTCCTGGGAAAACGAGGCCTACCTGCTGGAGAAGGAGTTCGGCAACAAGGTCGACTTCATCTACCCCTCGCTGTCCATCCTGGCCGAGCCCGCCGTGACCATCGTCGACAAGAACGTGGACAAGAAGGGCACGCGCGCCGTGGCCCAGGCCTACCTGGAGTTCCTGTACACCGAAGAAGCGCAGGACATCATTGGCAAGCACTTCTACCGCCCGACCTCGGCCAAGGCTCAGGCCAAGTACGCCAAGCAACTGCCCAAGCTGAATCTGTTCAAGATTGAAGACGCCTTCGGTGGCTGGGAAAAGGCCGCCAAGGTGCACTTCGCCGACGGTGGCAGCTTCGACCAGATCTACACCAAGAAATAAGCCCACGGCGCGCTGTCACACACAAGAACGAACGACTTTCAGGGAACCGCACCGTGTCCATTCTCTTGATCGCCGGCAGCCCGTCCGAGCACTCGCGTTCGGCGGCGCTGCTCGACGCGGTGTCGCAACGGCTGGGTCTGCGCCACGCGCTGATCGAACGCCTGCATATCCGAGACCTTTCGCCCCAGGCCCTGCTGCTGGCGGACGTGGGCCACAAGTCCATCCGCGCAGCGCTGAGCCAGGTCGAGACCGCGCGCGCCGTGGTCGTGGCCACCCCGGTCTACAAGGCGGCCTACAGCGGCGTGCTCAAGGTCTTCCTGGACCTGCTGCCGCAATCGGCCCTCAAAGGCAAGGTGGTGCTGCCGCTGGCCACCGGCGGCAGCCCGCACCACATGCTCGCGCTCGACTACGCGCTGCGGCCCGTGCTGCAGTCGCTGGCGGCGCGGCACATCCTCCCCGGGGTCTACGCCACCGATGCGCAGATTCCGAAGGACACCGAAGGCCAGTACCACGTCGGCACCGAAATCGGTGACCGGCTGGACGACGCCGTGAACACCCTCCTCCACGAAGGCCTGCGAATGCCGGTCTCGGCCGGGTTCGCGCCCGTGCCGTTCGCCCAGGTGCGATGTAGCGTCTGACCCGCTGCGAGCCGGGACCACCCGGCCGATCCCGCCCGCATCCCCATTCGTTTTTTTCAGCCACCGCGCAGGTGGCCTGGACGGCTGTTGCCTGCGCTTTCGTCACAGAGGAATTGATCATGAGTGAACTGTTTCAACACCACCCCGAGGCCGGCGTGCCGGTCGAGCCCACGCGCTTCAGCCGCCTGAAGCAATGGGCCATCGGCTTCCTGGTTTTTGTCATCGCTGCCTTCGGCCTGGCCCTGCTGTTGCTGCCGGTGCCCGAGGCCAAGGCACAGGCCAGGGGCGAGCTGCGCATCGGCTACCAGAAGTCGGCCAGCCTGTTCGTGCTGCAGAAGGCCCAGGGCACGCTGGAGAAAAAGCTCAGCCCGCTCGGCTTCGGCGTGAAGTGGGTCGAGTTCCCGGCCGGCCCGCAGCTGCTCGAAGGCCTCAACGTGGGCGCGGTGGACGTGGGTTACGTGGGTGAAGCCCCGCCCATCTTCGCGCAGGCCGCGGGCGCGCAGTTCGTCTACTTCGGTGTCGACCCGGCGGCGCCGCGCGCCGAGGCCATCCTGGTCACCAAGGACTCGCCCATCAAATCGGTGGCCGATCTCAAAGGCAGGAAGGTCGCGCTCAACAAGGGCAGCAACGTGCACTACCTGCTGGTGAAACAGCTGGAGAAACACGGCTTGAAGATCACCGACATCACGCCCGTCTACCTGGCCCCGGCCGACGGCCGCGCCGCCTTTGAAAGCAAGAACGTGGACGCCTGGGTGATCTGGGACCCGTTCCAGGCCGCCGCCGAAAAAGCCACCGGCGCCCGCGTGCTGGCCGACGGCACGGGGGGTGTGGTCAACAACTACCAGTACTACCTGGGCGCGCGCAACTTCGTGACGAAGAACCCCAAGGTGATCGAAGCCCTGTTTGAAGACTCGGTGGCGCAAGGCATCTGGCTGAAGAAGAACCTGCGCCAGGCCGCCGAACTCATCGCGCCGCTGCAGGGCCTGCCGGTGGACGTGGTCGAACTCGCGCTGCAACGCTACGAGTTCAACGTCAAGCCGATCACGCCCGCCGTGGCCGCCGACCAGCAAAAGATCGCCGACACCTTCTTCGAGCTCAAGCTGATCCCCAAGGCGATCAAGGTGAGCGAGGCCGTCGTCGTGTCGCAGCCCTGATCGGCCAGCGAACCCCGACCGACCCGGAGCTCGCCATGTCCAAGCCCTTCAGTGCGGCCGACCTGCGCCGCCACATTGCCCAGCTGCTGGCCGTCACTGCGGCCTCCTGGAGCATCGCCGCCGCGAAAGCGCGCAGCGTCCTGACCACTTCAAAGAACACCACCACCATGACCTTCGATTTCTCCAACCGCCGCCGCTTCGTGCTCTCGGGCGTGGGCGCCGCCACCCTCGCCACCTTGCCCAGCCTGCCCGCGCAGGCGCAACCAGCCAACCGCGTGTTTCGCATTGGCCACCAGAAAGGCTTTCTCAGCCTGCTCAAGGGCCGGGGCACGCTGGAACAGCGCCTGGCCCCGCTGGGCGTGAAGCTGAGCTGGACCGAATTCACCGCCGGCCCCGTGCAGCTCGAAGCGCTCAACGTCGGCTCGATCGACTTCGGCGACGTGGGCGAAGCCCCGCCCATCTTCGCGCAGGCTGCCGGCGCGCCGCTGGCCTACGTGGCCGCCACCGTGCCGCGCCCCGCCACCGAGGCCGTGCTCGTGCCCAAGGACTCGGCCATCAAGAGTGTGGCCGACCTCAAGGGCAAGAAGGTCGCCTACAACAAGGGCTCCAACGTGCACTACTTCCTGGTCAAGCTGCTGGAGAAAAACGGCCTGAAGTACGAGGACGTGCAGTCCGTCTTCCTGCCGCCGGCCGATGCGCGCGCCGCCTTCGAAAAGGGCGCGGTGGACGCCTGGGTGATCTGGGACCCGTTCCTGGCCGCCGCCGAGGTGGGCCTCAATGGCCGCATCCTGGCCGACGCCACTGGCGTGGTGAACAACCGCGCCTACTACTTCTCCACGCTCGACTACGCGGCAAAAAACGCCGACGTGATCAGGATCGTGATCGAGGAGATCAACAAGCTCGACCAGTGGGGCAGCACCAACCGCGATGCGCTGGCCGCCGAGTTCGCGCCGCTGTGGGGCCTGCCCAAACCGGTGGTGGACCGCTCGGTGACCCGCCAGGTCTACGGCACCGGCCCGATCACCAAGGCCATCCTGCAGGAACAGCAGGTCATCGCCGACACCTTCTTCAACCTCAAGCTGATTCCTAAAAAGATCAGCGTTTTCGACGCTGCGGTCAACGCGGGTTGAGGAGCACAGCCATGGGTCTCAACATCTTCTGGTTCATCCCCACCCACGGCGACAGCCGTTACCTCGGCACGGCGCAGGGTGGGCGGCAGCTCAACCACGACTACCTCAAGCAGGTGGCGCAGGCCGCCGACAGCCTGGGCTACGAAGGCGTGTTGATTCCCACCGGCCGTTCCTGCGAAGACCCCTGGGTCGTCGCCGCCAGCCTGCTGCCGGTGACGCAGCGGCTGAAATTCCTGGTGGCGGTGCGCCCCGGCCTGCACCAGCCGGCGCTGGCTGCGCGCATGGCCGCCAGTTTCGACCGGCTTTCCAACGGCCGCCTGCTCATCAACCTCGTCACCGGCGGCGACCGCGCCGAACTCGAAGGCGACGGCGTGTTCCTGGACCACGCGCAGCGCTACGAACAATCGGCCGAGTTCATCCGCATCTGGCGTGAGATCCTCACGCGCAGCCACGAGGGCGAGACCTACGACTTCGACGGCCAGCACCTGCAGGTGAAAGGCGCCAAGCTGTTTTTCCCGCCGCTGCAGCACCCCCACCCGCCGGTGTACTTCGGCGGCTCCTCGGAAGCCGCGCACGAACTCGCGGGCGAGCAGGTGGACACCTACCTCACCTGGGGCGAGCCCCCTGCCGAGGTGGCCAAGAAGGTGGCCGACGTGAAGGCCCGCGCCGCCAAGCATGGGCGCACGGTGAAGTTTGGCATCCGCCTGCACGTGATCGTGCGCGAGACCGATGCCGAAGCCTGGGCCGCCGCCGACTCGCTCATCAGCAAGCTCGACGACGACGTGGTGAACCGCGCGCAGGCCGCGTTCGCCAAGATGGATTCCGAAGGCCAGCGCCGCATGGCCGCGCTGCACGCAGGCGGTGCCAAGCGCACCCGCGCCGACCTCGAGATCAGCCCCAACCTGTGGGCCGGCGTGGGCCTGGTGCGCGGCGGTGCCGGCACCGCCCTGGTGGGCGACCCCGAGACCGTGGCCGCGCGCATCCAGGAGTACGCCGAGCTGGGCCTGGAGAACTTCATCTTCTCGGGCTATCCGCACCTCGAAGAAGCCTACCGCTTCGCCGAACTCGTGTTCCCCCTGCTGCCGCGCAAGCTGCGCGAGAAGCTGCCCGGCCCCGCGCTCACCGGCCCGTTCGGCGAGACCGTGGCCAATGTGTTCGTGCCGCGCGCCGCGCAAAGCTGAGGAGTTCCACCATGAGCATCCATTCCATCCACCATGTGCAGCTCGGCTTCCCCGCCGGCCAGCAGTCGCTGGTGCGGCACTTCTACGGTGACTTGCTCGGCCTGAAGGAATTCCGCCTCGGCGGCACGGGCAACGCGCTGCGCTTTTATGCCGCCTCGCAGCGCGTGGACCTGGTGCCGGTGCCGAACTGGGCACCGCCGCCCTCGCCTTCTCGCCTGGCCTTCGAGGTGCAGAACCTGCCCGGCTTTCGCGCCAGGCTGCTCGACGCAGGGCTGGAACTCGACGAGACCCGCCCGCTGCCCGGCCACCTGCGCTTCTTCGTCAACGACCCCGCCGGCAATCCGCTGGAATTTCTCGAACCCGACCATTCCCAACAAGGGAGCGCCGCATGACGCAGGCCCAGGCTCAAACCCTCCGTGAGGCCCCGGTGACGCCGGTGCCCGACACCATCGACGCACCCGGCTGGGGCCTGCTGCCCGGCCGTGGCGCCGGTGCGCTCTTCGGCCCGCTGCTGCGCGGCCTCTGGCAGCGCTTCCTGCCCTGGCTGGTGCCGGTGCTGCTGGTGGCGCTGTGGCAGCTCTCATCCTCGCAGGGCTGGCTGTCCACGCGCGTGCTGCCCGCGCCGGTGGACGTGGTCGCCGCGTTCTGGACGCTGGCCGTCTCGGGCGAACTCTGGACCCACGTGAAAGTGAGCGCCGGGCGCGCGCTGATCGGCTTGGCTGTCGGTGGCGGCCTGGGCCTGCTGCTGGGCCTGCTCACCGGCTCGGTGCGCTTCTTCGAAACGCTGCTGGACTCCAGCATCCAGATGGTGCGCAACATCCCCGCGCTCGCACTCATCCCACTGGTGATCCTGTGGTTCGGCATCGACGAGGTGGCCAAGCTGTTCCTGATCGCGGTGGCGGTGTTCTTCCCGATCTACCTCAACACCTTCCACGGCATCCGCAACGTGGACCCGGGCCTGATCGAGATGGGCCGCACCTACGGCCTCTCGCGCTGGGGCCTGTACACGCAGATCATCCTGCCCGGCGCGCTGTCCTCCATCCTGGTCGGCCTGCGCTTCTCGCTCGGCCTGATGTGGGTGATCCTGATCGTGGCCGAGACCATCTCGGCGCAGGCCGGCATCGGCTACCTCACGATGAACGCCCGCGAGTTCCTGCAGACCGACATCGTGCTCGTCGGCATCCTGCTCTACGCCGCGCTCGGCAAGCTGGCCGACGTGTTCGCCCGAGGTCTGGAGCGTTACTGGCTCCGCTGGCACCCCGGCTACCAGACATGAACACCCCCCTGCGCCGCTGCGCGGCTTCCCCCCTCTCTGGCGCGCCTTCGGCGCTGGGAGGGGGAACGGTGCCTCGGGCCGGCTGAGCCGGACCCTTGTCACCTCTGGAATGAAACCCTTCTTCTCCGACCCGTTTCCTGAATTCAAAGCGAGCCCATCCATGACGCACCCTTCCTCCTTCACCCGCCGCTCCGTGCTGGGCGCCCTGGGTTCCCTCGCCGCCGGTGCCGCCCTGGCCCAGGGCAATGCCCCGCGCGCCGTGCGCCTGGGTTACCAGAAGTCGTCCACGCTGATCGCGGTGCTGCGCCTGCAAGGCACGCTCGAACAGCGCCTGGAGCCGCTGGGCGTGAAGCTCAGCTGGCACGAATTCACCAGCGGCCTGCCGCTGCTCGAAGCGCTCAACCTCGACAACCTGGACTTCAGCGCCGACGTGGCCGACACCGTGCCTGTGTTCGCCCAGGCCGCTGGCGCGCAGCTCACTTTCGTGGCACAGGAAGCGCCCTCGCCCACGGCGCAGGCCATCGTGGTCCGCGCCGACTCGCCACTCAAGAGCGTGGCCGAGCTCAAGGGCAAGCGCATCGCCTTCGCCAAAGCCGCCGGCGCGCACTACCTGCTGATCGCCGCGCTGGAGAAAGCCGGCCTCTCGTTCAGCGACATCGACCCCGCCTACCTCACGCCGGCGGACGGCCGCGCCGCGTTTGAAAAAGGCGCCGTCGACGCCTGGGTGGTATGGGACCCTTTCCTCTCCGCCGCGCAGAAGCAGGCCGGCGCGCGCGTGCTCGCCGACGGCACCGGCCTGGCTTCGTACCAGCGCTACTACCTGGCCAGCACGCGCTTCGCCCAGGCCCGGCCCGACGTGCTCGGCGTGATCTACAACGAGCTGGAGAAGACCGGCCGCTGGGTCAAGCAAAACCCGAAGGAAGCCGCCGCCCTGCTAGCGCCCTTCTGGGGGCTGGACGCCACCATCGTCGAACAGGCCAACGCCCGGCGCAGCTACGCGGTGCGCCCGGTCACGCCGCAGAACATCGCCGAGCAGCAGAAGATCGCCGACGCCTTCCTGGCCGAGAAGCTGCTGCCGCGCCGCATCAACGCCGTGGACGTGGCGCTGTTCAAACCGCAGGCCTGACGCCATGGCGAGCGAGAACACATCCACCACCAGCGGCGGCCTGCGCATCCAGCTGCGCGGCCTCTCCAAGCGCTACGGGCAGCGCGAGGTGCTGCGCAACAACCAGCTCACCATCGAGCCCGGCGAGTTCGTCGCCATCGTGGGCCGCAGCGGCTGCGGCAAGAGCACGCTGCTGCGCCTGATTGCCGGCCTGGAATCCGCCAGCGGCGGCGAGCTGCTGCTCGACGGCAAGGCCGTCGATGGCCTGCACGACGACACCCGAATCATGTTTCAGGACGCGCGCCTGCTGCCCTGGAAACGCGTGATCGACAACGTGGGCCTGGGTCTGCCGAAGGAACGCAAGGCCGACGCCGAGGCCGTGCTGGGCCAGGTCGGCCTGGGCGACAGGCTCAACGACTGGCCGGCCAAGCTCTCGGGTGGTCAGCGCCAGCGCGTCTCGCTGGCCCGCGCGCTGGTGCACCAGCCGCAGCTGCTGCTGCTCGACGAGCCGCTGGGCGCGCTCGACGCGCTCACCCGCATCGAGATGCACGAACTCATCGAAGGCCTCTGGAAGCGCCACGGTTTCACCGCCCTGCTCGTCACACACGACGTGCAGGAAGCCGTGGCCCTGGCCGACCGCGTGATCCTGATCGAGGACGGCGCCATCGCGCTCGACGAGCGCGTGCCGCTGGCCCGCCCACGCTCGCGCGGCGACGCCACCTTCGCCGCGATCGAGAAACGCATCCTCGACCGCGTGCTGCAGGTGCCTGACAGCGCGCAACCCTCTCTCGACCCTACATGGCCCGGCACCCCCGCCCACGGCCTGCGCTGGGCGATCTGAATCTCTGCTCCCTCCATCTCAAACCAAGGAAAACACCATGTCCATCCAAGCCATCAACGTGCGCAACCAGTTCAAAGGCAAAGTCAAGGAAATCATCCGGGGCGACGTCGTCTCCGAAGTCGATGTCGAAACGCCCTGGGGCATCGTCACCTCCGTCATCACCACCCGCTCGGTGAACGACCTGGACCTGCAGATCGGATCCGAAGTCGTGGCGCTGGTGAAGTCCACCGAAGTGTCGATCGCGAAGTTGTGAACACCACCCTGCGCCGCTTCGCGGCTTCCCTCCTCTCTGGCGCGCCTTCGGCGCTGGGAGGAGGGACGACACCAGAGGCCCGGCGAAGCCGGTTCCTCGGTGTCCCTGGATAACACCTCTCTCTCATCACCGTGATCCTTCTCGACAACATCCACCAGACCTACCGTGGCCCGAAAGGGCCGGTGCACGCCCTGCGCGGCGTGGACCTGCACATTCGCAGCGGCGAGGTCTTCGGCGTGATCGGGCGCAGCGGCGCGGGCAAGAGCTCGCTGGTGCGCACCATCAACCTGCTCAACCGGCCCAGCCAGGGCACGGTGACGGTCGCCGGCCGCTCCCTCACCACGCTGAATGCCGCCGGCCTGCGCGAAGCCCGGCGCGACATCGGCATGATCTTTCAACACTTCAACCTGCTCACCTCGCGCACGGTGTTCGACAACGTGGCGCTACCGCTCGAACTCGCCGGCCTCTCGCGCCACCAGATCAAGGCGCGCGTGAACCCGTTGCTCGAACTCGTGGGCCTGGGTGCATTGGCCGAGCGCTACCCGGCCCAGATCAGCGGCGGGCAGAAACAGCGCGTGGGCATTGCCCGCGCGCTGGCCAGCCAGCCCAAGGTGCTGCTCTCGGACGAAGCCACCTCGGCGCTCGACCCCGAGACCACCCGCTCCATCCTCGCGCTGCTGCAGCAGATCAACCGCGAGCTGGGCCTTACCATCGTGCTCATCACGCACCAGATGCAGGTCATCAAACAGGTCGCCCACCGCCTCGCGGTGATGGAGGCTGGCCAGATCGTCGAACAAGGCGAAGCCTTGCAGGTGTTCAGCCACCCGGCGCACGAAGTCACGCGCAGCCTGCTCGACGACGTGGTGCCGCGCGAGCTGCCGGCCAACGTGCTCGAGCGCGTGCGCGGCCTGCTCGGCGTCCCGGGACAACCGCCGGCCAGCCTGCTGCGCCTGGTGTTCGCCGGCGTGGAGTCCGACCAGCCCCTGCTCTCCGACCTGGTGCGCCGCTTCGGGCTGGACCTGAACATCGTGCACGGCCAGATCGACGAGGTGCAGGGCCACCCCTTCGGCACGCTGGCCGTGCTCGCCAGCGGCGCGCGCGAACAGCTCACCGCCGCAGTCGGCCACCTGCGCGGTGCCGGCGTGCAAGTGCAGGAGGTGGCCTGTGCTTGAGCAACTGCAAACCTGGTTCCCGCCGGCCCTGCTCGACCTCTTCGTGCTCTCGTTCTGGGAGACGCTGGTGATGGTGGGCATCTCGGGCATCGTGGGCGCGCTCATCGGCGTGCCGCTCGGTGTGCTGCTGCGCCTCACCGACCACGGCGGCGTGCTGCAGAACGCGGCCTTCAACCGCACCGTGGGCGGCATCGTCAACGCGGTGCGCTCCACGCCTTTCATCATCCTGCTGGTCGCGATCATTCCGTTCACGCGCTTCATCACCGGCTCGTCCATCGGCACGGCCGCCGCCGTGGTGCCGCTGACGATCGCGGCCGCGCCCTTCATCGCGCGCCTGGTGGAAACCTCGCTGCGCGAGGTGGACAGCGGACTGATCGAAGCCGCGCAGGCCATGGGCGCCACCACCTCGCAGATTGTCTTCAAGGTGCTGTTGCCCGAGGCCTTCCCCGGCATCGTGGCGGGTTTCACCATCACGCTCGTGAGCCTCACCGGCTACTCGGCCATGGCTGGCGCCATCGGCGGCGGCGGCCTGGGCGACCTTGGCATCCGCTACGGCTACCAGCGCTTCCTGCCCGAGGTGATGCTGGCCGTGGTGCTGCTGCTCATCGTGTTCGTGCAGGCCGTGCAAAGCCTGGGCGACTGGCTGGTGCGCCGCCTGAGTCACAAGTAAACGTTTCCTCCCCTACCCCTCACCACTTCAACTTCCCACAAGGACCTTTCACCATGACCAACAAGCTCAACAAACGGCAACTGCTCCAATCCACCCTGGCCATCACGCTGGCCGCCGCTTTCACCGCGCCCGCGCTCGCGCAGGACAAGCCGCTCAAGATCGGCGTCACCGCCGGCCCGCACGCACAGATCTTCGAGCAGGTGAAGAAGATCGCCGAGAAAGATGGCCTGAAGATCCAGATCGTCGAATTCAGCGACTACGTGCAGCCCAACGCCGCGCTCGCCGCTGGCGACCTCGACGCCAACAGCTACCAGCACAAGCCCTACCTGGACAACCAGATCAAGGACCGGGGCTACAAATTCACCGCCGTCGGCTACACGGTGAACTTCCCCATCGGCATCTACAGCAAAAAGGTCAAGAACCTGAAAGACCTGCCCGAAGGCGGCAAGGTTGGCATTCCCAACGACCCCACCAACGGTGGTCGCGTGCTGCTGGTGCTGCAAGACCACGGCCTCATCAAGCTCAAGCCCGAAGCCGGCCTGAAGGCCACGCCGCTGGACGTGGTGAGCAACCCCAAGAAGCTCAAATTCGTGGAGCTGGACGCCGCGCAACTGCCACGCTCGCTCGACGACCTCGACGCCTCGGCCATCAACACCAACTACGCGCTCTCCGCCGGTCTGAACCCGGGCAAGGACGCGATCGCCCAGGAAAACGCCAAGAGCCCTTACGTGAACCTCATCGCAGTGCGCGAGGCCGACAAGGACAAGCCCTGGGTGGCCAAGCTCGTGAAGGCCTACCAGTCGGCCGAGATCAAGGCCTTCATCCAGACCGAGTTCAAGGGCTCCGTGCTCGCCGGGTTCTGACATGACCACCCCTCGCCAGATGCACCTCGGTGCCTTCTTCTTCGGCGCCGGCCACCACCTGGCCGCCTGGCGGCACCCGGACGTGGTGCCGTCGGCCGGCGGCCAGATCGCCGCGCTCACCGAATGGACACAGCTGGCCGAGGCGGCGAAGTTCGACGCCATCTTCTTCGCCGACAACGTGGGCCTGCCCGGCCCGCCCGACGAGGTGGTGGCGAAGAACGCCCTCTGGTACCCGCTGGACCCGCTGCTCACTCTGGCCGCCCTGTCGCAGAACACCACGCACATCGGCCTGGTGGCCACGGTCTCCAGCACCTACCTGCCGCCCTACCACCTGGCCCGCAAATACGCCTCGCTCGATCAGCTGAGCGGCGGCCGCGCGGGCTGGAACCTCGTCACCTCGGGCAGCGACTTCGAGGCCCGCAGCTTCGGGCTGGACCAACAGATCAACCACGCCCAACGCTACGAGCGTGCACGCGAATACGTGCAGGTGGTCAAGGGCCTGTGGAACACCTGGGAAGACGACGCCTTCATCGAAGACAAGGCCAACAACCGCTTCTTCGACCCCGCCAAACTGCACCGCGTGGCACACGACGGCGCGCACTACAAGGTGCACGGCGGCCTGCAGACGCGCCGCTCGCCGCAAGGCCACCCGGTGCTGGTGCAGGCCGGCTCGTCCGGCGACGGGCAGGACCTCGCCGCCGCCAGCGCCGAAGTGGTGTTCACAGCGCAACAAACCGCCGAAGAAGCCCGCAAGTTCTACAACAGCCTCAAGGGCCAGCTGGCCGGGTATGGCCGCTCCACCGACGCGCTGAAGATCCTGCCCGGCATATCGCCTTTTGTGGGCCGCAGCGAAGCGGAAGCGCGCGAGAAGTTTGAAGAACTGCAGTCGCTCATCGACCCCGTGCTCGGTGTCGGCCTGCTCTCCACCTTCCTCGGCAACGTGGACCTCTCCAAATACCCGGTGGACGGCCCGTTCCCGCAAGACCTGCCCGTGACCGAAGGCTGGCAGAGCCGCCAGGAGCTGTTTGCCGGCCTGGCGCGCCGCGAAGGCCTGACGATCCGCCAGCTCTACGAACGCGTGGCCGGCGCGCGCGGCCACTGGACGGTGGTGGGCACGGCCGATTCGATCGCCGACCAGCTCGAACACTGGTTCACCACCGGTGCGGCCGACGGCTTCAACGTGCTCGCGCCCACGCTGCCGCACGGCCTGAAGGATTTCACGCAGCTCGTCGTGCCCGAGCTGCAGCGGCGCGGCCTGTTCCGCACCGAATACACCGGCCGCACCCTGCGCGAGCACCTGGGCCTGCCCCGACCGGCACACCCGGCCACCGCTCTTCAAGCGGTGCGTGAACCCGCTACCGCCTGAATCACCCCCTCACAACAAGGAGAAGACCCTCATGTCCGCTGACTGGCAATTCGAAACCCGCTCGGTGCACGCCGGCTACAAGCCCGACCCGACCACCAAGGCCGTGGCCGTGCCGATCTACCAGACCGCCGCCTACGCCTTCGACAACGCGCAGCACGGCGCCGACCTGTTCGACCTCAAGGTGCCGGGCAACATCTACACGCGCATCATGAACCCGACGCAGGACGTGCTGGAGCAGCGCATCGCTTCGCTCGAAGGCGGCATCGCCGCGCTCGCGCTGGCCTCGGGCCAGGCCGCCGTGACCTACGCCATCCAGACCATCACCGAGGCGGGCGACAACATCGTCTCCAGCACAGCGCTCTACGGCGGCACCTACAACCTCTTCGCGCACACGCTGCCACAGTTCGGTATCACCACGCGCTTCGCCGACCACCGCGACCCGGGCAGCTTCGAGCCCCTGATCGACGCGCGCACCAAGGCGATCTTTGTCGAGTCCATCGGCAACCCGCAGGGCAACATCACCGACATCGCGGCCGTCGCCGCCATTGCGCACAAGCACGGTGTGCCCTTGATCGTGGACAACACCGTGGCCTCGCCCTGGCTGCTGCGCCCGATCGAACACGGGGCCGACATCGTGGTGCAGTCGCTCACCAAATACCTCGGTGGCCACGGCACCAGCATCGGCGGCGCCATCATCGATTCCGGCAAGTTCCCCTGGGCGGAGCACAAGGCCCGCTTCAAGCGCCTGAACGAGCCCGACCCGAGCTACCACGGCGTGGTCTACACCGAAGCGCTCGGCCCGGCAGCCTACATCGGGCGCGCGCGCGTCGTGCCGCTGCGCAACACCGGCGCGGCCATCTCGCCCTTCAATGCCTTCCTGATCCTGCAAGGCATTGAAACCCTCTCGCTGCGCCTGGACCGCATCAACGCCAACACCCTGCGCGTGGCGAAGCACCTGGAGCAACACGCCAAGGTGAGCTGGGTGAACTACGCCGGCCTGCCCAGCCACCCCGACCACGCGCTCGCCCTGAAGTACCTGGGCGGTCACGCTTCGGGTCTGCTCACCTTCGGCGTGAAGGCCGGCGCAAGCGAAGGCCGCGCGGCCGGTGCGCGCTTCCTTGACGCGCTGCAGCTCTTCACCCGCCTGGTGAACATCGGTGACGCCAAATCGCTCGCCACGCACCCGGCCTCCACCACGCACCGCCAGCTCTCGCCCGAGGAGCTGGCGAAGGCGGGCGTGCCCGAAGACGCGGTGCGCCTGTCCATCGGCATCGAACACATCGACGACCTTCTCACGGACCTCGACCAGGCCCTGGCCGCCGTCTGAACGGCCCCAACCATCACAACCAGAGACCACGATGAAAAAGAAGAGACTCCTCGGCATCGCCGCCGCCACCCTGCTGCTGGGCGCCGCCGCGCAGGCGCAGACAGCGCCCGACCTCCAGGCCCGTGCCTGGGCCGCTTCGTGCGCGGCCTGCCACGGCACCGACGGCAAGAGCAACAGCGCCATCCCGGCCATTGCCGGGCAGGACAAGGCCGTGCTGCTGCAGAAGCTGCTGGCCTACAAGCAAGGCACGCTGCCGGCCACCGTG
>Ga0247738_10000283_pt1 | contig 20361 bp, 15 predicted proteins | sample UWRJL013104B2_FD_180936 | JGI IMG/M metagenome (GOLD analysis project Ga0247738, IMG submission 180936) | Plant litter microbial communities from Arlington Agricultural Research Station in Wisconsin, United States - UWRJ-L013-104B-2 | ecosystem: Environmental > Terrestrial > Plant litter >...
GGCAGCATCGCATCGAGAACATGGTCGTCGCGCAGATAAGCGTGAGCAAGCACATAGTCGCCGATCCGCTGACTGGGACGCAGACCGCCGCAATGGCCGATCATCAGCCATGCTTCGGGGCGGACGACCGCGAGATGGTCACAGATCGTCTTCGCGTTGGATGGGCCGACGCCGATATTCACCAGCGTGATGCCGCTGCGATTGGGCGCGATCATGTGATAGGCAGGCATCTGGTGCTTCCGCCAGGCGCTGTCGGCGATCATGCCCTCCGGGTCCGCCGTTTCCGCCGTCACATCGACGCCGCCGCAGCCGGAAAGCCGCGTGAAGCGCGTGCCCGGGCGCTTCAGTTCCGCGCAGCCCCAGCGAACGAACTCGTCCACATAGCGATGATAGTTGGTGAACAGGACGAAGCGCTGCACATGCTCGGGCGGCGTGCCGGTATAATGACGCAGGCGCGCCAGGCTGAAATCGGTGCGCAGCGCATCGAACAAGGCGAGCGGGCGCGCGCCATCGCGGCCAGGCAGGAACAGGCCGTCGGCAATCTCATCGCCAATTTCGGCCAGTTCCGTCGTCGGGAAATAGCGCGCAAGCTCGGTCGGCGGCGTGTCGGCAAGCGTGCCGGGCGGCAGGGTGTCGAGCACATAGGGGAAGGGGATCTGCTGGTCGCTGCGGCCAACAGTCACTTCCACGCCATAGTCATTGATCAGCAGGTCGATCTGGCCGGCGAGATAGCCCGCGAAAATCGCCGGGCGCGTGATCGTCGTCGAATATTTGCCCGGCCGGGTGAGCCGCGCATAGGAGCGGCGGGTGCCGGGATCCTCGACAGCCGCACGATAGTCGATGGTCAGGCTGGGATAGCAAAAACGTCGCTCGGTCGTGAACTCCGGCCCCGGGATGCGCCCGGTCGTGACATAGTCGGCCATCGCTTCGCTCAGCGCGGCCACGGCTTCGTCATACACGGTCTGGAGTTGCGCCATGATGTCGGCGCTGGTCACTTTGGCCATATTGGCGCCTTTCCAACAGAATGAATCAGGTTCATTCGCCAATGTGCGCAAAAAAGGGGGCGCCGTCGCCCCCTCTTCGCAACATTATTTGAAAGCCGCGGCCTGGCAGCTTATGCTCAGAGCTGCTCGAGCATATAGTCCGCTGAGGAAACGCGGAATTCGCCCGGCGCTTCCACGTTGAGCTCCTCGACCACACCGTCATTGACGATCATCGAGAAGCGCTGGCCGCGCGTGCCGAGCCCGAACTTGCTGCCGTCCATGGTCAGGCCGATGGCGCTGGCGAATGTGCCGTTGCCGTCCGCGAGCATCGTGACGATGCCGTCCGCGTTGCCCGCCTTGCTCCATGCGCCAAGCACGAAGGGATCGTTCACTGCGGTGCAGGCGATCACGTCAATGCCCTTGGCCTTGAGCGCATCGGCCTTCTCGACGAAGCCGGGAAGGTGCTTGGCCGAACAGGTCGGCGTAAAGGCGCCGGGAACGGAGAAAAGCGCCACTTTCTTGCCAGCGAAGAAGTCCGCGCTCTGGACCTGCTCGGGGCCGCCTTCGGTCATCGTGACGAAGGTTGTTTCGGGCAGCTTGTCGCCTTTGCTGATGGTCATCGCGGTCTCCTGAAAGTCGTGAATATTGGGGTATCTTCGGGGATCGAAGTCGGCGCTGGGGCGCTCCCTGTCAAGGGGGCGGGCTGCTTTCGCGCGGCTTTGCGCACGCCTCGCCGCGATGCCTGGTCATGTGCCCGGCATTGCGCATTGCCCTTCGGGTAGGCTGTGCTAGCCTTTGCGGGCAATGTCCCTTGGTTCGACTCCTGACTCGCTGGCGGGGAAACTCCTGCTCGCCATGCCCGACATGCCGGACGAGCGTTTCCGCCGTTCGGCTATTGCCATCTGCATCCACGACGAAAGTGGTGCGCTCGGCATTGCGCTGGGCGAGCCGGTCGAGGCGCTGGGCCTGCACGAACTGCTCGAATCCTTCGACATCGAGCCCATCGGCATTGGCGACGATCCCGTGCTGGCTGGTGGTCCGATGGAGCCACGGCGCGGCTTCGTGTTGCACAGCACTGACTGGCTGACCGAGGACAGTGTCGTGGTGGCGGACGATCTGGCGCTGACCGGCTCGCTCGACATCCTGCGCGCGATCGGTAGCGGGAAGGGGCCGCGCCGCTATCTGGTGGCGCTGGGCTATGCCGGCTGGGGTCGTGGCCAGCTCGAACGCGAATTATCCTCGCCCGGCTGGTTCCTCTCGTCAGCCAATGCCCGCGGCCTGTTTGACACCGCACCGGAGAGCCGCTGGGCGAGGGCCTTTGAAATTGAAGGCATAAACCCTGCCAAGCTCGCAATGAGCAGCGGCGAGGCCTGATTCAGCCACACAAATGCGTGCATTAGTGCACATAGCTATATAGATTGGGAATCCCGCGTTAACCCACTCCTGAAATCTCTCATCAAGCGCCCTCCCGCAGAATTCCCGTGGGTGTGTTTGATCGGGAGACTTGAACATGAGGGGTATCGGGAGACTATTTCTGGCCGCTGCGGCGGCAATCATGATGAGCGCGCCGGCTTCGGCCGCGTGCTGGTCCAGCAGGACGGTCGAGGCCGCATTCGTGCGTGACCTGGACTCCGCGCTGATGGTGGCGACGCTGCGCTGCCGCACGAGCGGGGTGGAGATGGCCAGCGATTATAACCAGTTCGTGCGGGGGAAGCGGGCGCTGCTGATCGCCGCCAATGACGAGCTGCGCGCGCAGTTTTCGGTCGGACGCGGCAGCAAGGCCGGGCTCGACGCGTTCGACCGTTATGCGACGGCCCTGGCGAATAGCCATGGCGCCAATGCCGCGGGCTTCAGTTGCGCCGAGTATAAGGCACTGGCGCAGGCCGCTGCGGCGGCTCCGTCCGACCGTGCTGCGCTGCTCCAGATTGCCGGACAGGCCCGGATCAGTCCGCTGTTGCCGCCGGAATCCTGCATGAACACGCGCCAGATCGCTCTTGCGCGCTGACAATCAAATGACGCTCGCGCGCTAGCCAGTTCATACTCGCCTTTCCCGCGACGCGAAGGCACCGGGCCGTCCTGCAAGGGGCGGCCCGTTTGTCATGTTAACGGAAGATGCGATGCAGACCTGCTGCCCTTAAGGTCCCCCGAATAGCCATATAAAGAAATCTTTATATTTGCCATGCAGGGCGGGGATTGATAAGGCACCGCCTCATCGCCTGCTGGTCCCCAGTGGGCCAGAATTTTCGCATCCCTCATCCAAGGAGACGCACTGGTGGCCACCATTGCACAAGATTACGTCATCAAGGACATCTCGCTCGCCGGCTTCGGTCGCAAGGAGATCGAGATCGCCGAGACCGAAATGCCGGGCCTGATGGCGCTGCGTGACGAATTCGGCTCGACCAAGCCCCTGCGCGGCGCGCGCATCACCGGCTCGTTGCACATGACCATCCAGACCGCCGTGCTCATCGAGACGCTGGCTGCCCTCGGCGCCGAGCTGCGCTGGGCGACCTGCAACATCTTCTCGACGCAGGATCATGCCGCAGCTGCAATTGCCGCGTCTGGCGTTCCGGTGTTCGCCGTCAAGGGCGAGAGCCTCGAAGAATATTGGGATTATGTGATCCGCATCTTCGACTGGGGCAGCGATCTCACCTGCAACATGATCCTCGACGATGGTGGCGACGCCACGATGTTCGCGCTCTGGGGCGCGCGCGTCGAAGCCGGGGAGCCGCTGTTCAAGCCGAGCAACGAGGAAGAGGAAATCTTCGTCGCAACGCTCAATCGCTTCCTCAAGGAGCGTCCGGGCTACCTCACCAAGACCGTCGCCAACATCAAGGGCGTCTCGGAAGAGACCACCACCGGCGTGCATCGTCTTTATGAACTGGCCAAGAAGGGTAAGCTTCCCTTCCCGGCAATCAACGTCAATGACTCGGTGACGAAGAGCAAGTTCGACAATCTCTATGGCTGCAAGGAGTCGTTGGTCGACGCCATCCGTCGCGCAACCGACGTGATGCTGGCCGGTAAGGTCGCAGCGGTCGCCGGTTTCGGCGATGTCGGCAAGGGCTCAGCCGCGTCGCTCCGCAATGGCGGCGCGCGCGTGCTCGTGACCGAGGTCGATCCGATCTGCGCATTGCAGGCGGCGATGGAAGGCTATGAAGTCGTGACGATGGAGGAGGCCGCGAGCCGCGCCGACATCTTCGTGACCGCCACCGGCAATGAAGACATCATCACGCTCGATCACATGCGCGCGATGAAGAACATGGCGATCGTCTGCAACATCGGCCATTTCGACAGCGAGATCCAGATTGCTGCGCTCAGCAACATGAAGTGGACCGAGATCAAGCCGCAGGTCGACGAGGTCGAGTTCCCCGATGGCAAGAAGATCATCATGCTCGCCAAGGGCCGCCTGGTGAACCTGGGCTGCGCCACCGGCCACCCCAGCTTCGTCATGTCGTCCAGCTTCACCAACCAGGTGCTGGCGCAGATCGATCTGTGGACCGACGGCGAGAAATATCAGAACGAAGTCTATGTTTTGCCCAAGCATCTCGACGAGAAGGTGGCTGCGCTCCACCTCGAAAAGCTCGGCGTCAAGCTCAGCAAGCTGAGCCCCAAGCAGGCTGCCTATATCGGCGTGCCGGTCGAAGGCCCGTATAAGCCGGATCATTATCGCTACTGATCCAGCGCGAAGCTGATCCTTCGCGAAGTTTAACGGGACGCCGCTCGGTTCACGCCGCGCGGCGTCTTGTTTCATGCGGCAGAGCCACGTAAGCCCCGTCGCGTGATGTCATTATCGCCGATTATTCTCACGCTCGTCGGAGGGTTGCTCGCGGCTTGGCTGGTGCTTGCCTGCTGGGCGCTCCTGTCGGGCCTCGCGATGCGCCGTGCCGCGCGCGAGACGCATCATCAGACCACGCGTCTGGCCATGTTGCTCCAGTCCGCACCCGCCATCCCAGTGCTGGTGCGACCGGACGGGCGGCTCGAAGCGCCCGAGCGACTGGCCAGCTGGCTCGGCCGACCGGAATTGCCGGGTTTTCTCTCAGAATTGCTCGCCGAGAATGGCGGCCTCGAACCCGAGCATGCCAAAGCGCTTGCGGCGGACATCAAGGCAGCGCAGCGCGGCGGCAAGCGGTTCGTGCTGCCGGTGCGCGCGCTCGGATCGAACCGCACGCTGCTGGTGCGCGGGGGCCCCGCCGATCGCGAACTGGCAACTGTAGGCACGATTGTCCTGTGGCTGTTCGATGCCACCGAGAGCCAGACGCGCATCGAGGATTTGCGCGGGCAGGTCGCGCGTTATCGCGATGCACTCGAGGCGCTGTCAGGCGTCATTGAGGCGGCACCCATGCCGGTCTGGCATCGCACGCCCGACCAGCGCCTCAGCCTCGTCAACACCGCCTATGTCCATGCCGTGGACGCCGGCACCGCCCAGCAGGTGATCGAGCAGGGTATCGAGCTCATTGAATCGGTCGATGGCATCTCGCCCGGCGCGACCGCGGCGCTAGTTGCCGACGCGCAGGCGCCAAGCTCCCGCATGGTGCCGGTGACGGTGGATGGCGAGCGGCGCCTGATGCGCGTCGTGGACGTGCCGCTCGGTCCGGCAGGCGTTGCAGGCTATGCCATCGACATGCACGAGCTGGAGCAGGCCCGCGCCGAGCTCAAGCATCTGGTGCAGGCCAATCGCGACATGCTCGACCGGCTGTCGGCAGGCGTCGTGCAATTCGGCTCGGACCAGAAGCTGCAATTCTGCAACCAGCCGTTCCTCAGCATTTTCGGTCTCAAGCCAGATATGGCGGCGGTGGATACCGATTTCGACCGCGTGCTGGACGCGATGCGGGATGCCGGACTTGTCCCGGAGACGCCGGACTTCCCGGCCTGGCGCAAGGCGCGGCGGCAGTGGTTCCATTCGCCCAATGCCATGGAGGAAAACTGGCTGCTGCATGAAGGCGTGCATCTGCGCGTCTATGCCCAGCCTCTGCCCGATGGCGGCCTGCTGCTGATTTTCGAGGACCGCACCGAGCATGTCCAGCTGGCCAGCTCGCGCGACACGCTGCTGCGGGTCCGCAATGCGACGCTCGACAATCTGTTCGAGGCGATAGGTGTTTTCGCCGCCGATGGCCGGTTGCATTTGTGGAACAGCAAGTTCCGCCAGATCTGGTCGGTGCAGGAAGCGCTGCTGGCTACGCATCCGCGCGTGGACGAACTGATGGCGGCTCTGTCTGACCGGCTCTCGCGTCCCCAGCAGGCCAGCCTCGTGCATCAACTCATCCGCGCCGCGACGGTCGAGCGGCGCCAGCGCGGCGGCCGCATCGCCTTTGCCGACGGGCGCTATTTCGAGTTTGCAGCCATCCCGCTGCCGGATGGCAATGCGCTGTTCGTGATGCTCGACATCAGCGACAGCCGCCGCATCGAACAGGCACTGCGCGATCGCAATGAAGCGCTGGAGGATGCCGACCGCGTCAAGACCGCCTTCGTCTCCAACATGAGTTATGAGCTGCGCACGCCGCTCACGTCCATCGTGGGCTTTGCCGAGATGATGCAGGGCGGGCTGGCGGGCAAACTGCCTGCCCAAGCCGGGGACTATGTCGACGCGATCATCGAGAGCACGAACAAGCTCGCCAAGCTGATCGATAATGTGCTCGATCTCACGCAGGGCGCGGCCGGCGGCCTGCCCATCGAGCATAAGCCCATCGAAATGGAAGTGCTCATCCGGGAGATTGCGCAGGGCTTCGAAGACCGCGCCAAGGCGCTGGGCGTTTCCATCACGCTCGCGTTGCAGGCTAGCCTCGGCGCGATCCGGGGCGATGAGCGGCGGATATGCCAGTCGATCGAGCATCTCATCGAAAATGCGATCACCTATGTCGGCAAGAAAGGCCGGGTGCTGATCCATGCCGACGGCAATCAACATGGCGTGCGGATCGTGGTCTCGGACAATGGCCCGGGCATTGAGGCGCGCCTGCAACCGCGCATCTTCGACACGTTCTCACGCTTCGGACGGACAGCCGATGGCCGCTCCAGCGGTCTTGGCCTGCCGCTGGTGCGTCAGTTTGTCGAGGCGCATGGGGGCAGCGTCACGCTGGTCTCGGAGCAGGGGCAGGGGACGATCGTGACGATCAGCCTCCCGCGTGACGCCTGACCCCGGCATGACGTCCTCGCCTGTCCGCCTGGAAAAGGCCGCCGATGTCGAGCATTTCGGCGCGCGTCTCGCTGCCGTGCTGCGCGCGGGCGATGTGATTTTGCTGGAGGGCGATCTTGGTGCTGGCAAGACCACGCTCGCGCGCGGCCTGTTGCGCGGTCTTGGCCTTGCGGGTGAAGCGCCGAGCCCGACCTTCGCGATCCTGCAAGGCTATGAGCCGCCGGAGGTGACCTTGCCGGTCGGCCATGTCGATCTCTATCGCCTCGATGATGCACAGGAGCTGGAGGAACTCGGCCTCGACGACTGGCTCGCCGATGGTGCGTTGGTGATCGAATGGCCCGACCGGCTCGGCGGGCGCTTCGTCGATATGGCGCTCGATTTGCGCCTGATCGTCGCGCCCGATGGTGTGCGTCTCTTGACAGCCGGAGTGCCGGGGGCTTGGGAGAGCCGATGGCCGCTCAGATGACTCCGCCTTCCGGCGCACCCCGATTCCTCTCCGCTGCTGGTTGGGCAGACGCGCAGATATTGCCGCTGGCCGGCGATGCGTCCTTCCGCCGCTATTTCCGCGTCGTCGATGGTGCGCGCGTTGCTGTGCTGATGGATGCCCCGCCGCCACATGAAGACCCCCGGCCGTTCGTCGCAGTGGGCGAGTGGCTCTGCGGTCATGGCTTTGCCGCGCCGGAGATTCTCGCGCGCGATCTCGATCAGGGCCTGCTGCTGCTCGAGGATTTCGGCGATGCGCGCCTGCGCGAGCATCTCGACGCAGTACCGCAGGACGAGACAGCGCTTTATGCGCGCGCGGTGGATTTACTTGCCGACCTGCATCGCCTGCCTGCACAGGCCGGGCTCGCGCCTTATGATCGCGAGGTCTATCAGCGCGAGGCAGGGCTGCTGACCGAATGGTTCGCGCCTGCCGCCGGGCTGGATGTCGATGCCGCGGCTTATGCGGCCGCATGGGACAAGGTATTGCCGATAGCAGAGCAGGATGCGGCGCCCGTCGTCACGGTTCTGCGCGATTATCATGCCGAAAATATCATGTTGCTGCCCGATCTGGCCCGTTCGCGCGGCCTTGGGCTGCTCGATTTCCAGGACGCGCTGGCCGGCCATCCCGGCTATGATCTGGTCTCGCTGCTGCAGGATGCGCGGCGCGATGTGAGCCCCGCCGTGGAGACGGCAATGCTCGCGCGCTATATGGCCGCAGCGCCTGTCTCTGCCGATTTCGCGGCGGCTTATGCCGTGCTCGGCGCCCAGCGTAACGCCAAGATCATCGGCATTTTCACACGCCTGTGGCAGCGCGACGGCAAGCCGCGTTACCTTGATTTCCTGCCGCGCATGTGGGGCCTGCTGGAGCGCGACCTCGCTCACCCCGCGCTGGCGCCGGTTGCGAAATGGTTCACCGCAAACGTACCGATGGATGCGCGCGGCGCGCTCAAGGCGGGATGAGTATCATGATCGAGACGGCGATGCTGATGTCCGCCGGGCTCGGCAAAAGGATGCGACCCCTGACGGCGACGCGGCCCAAGCCGCTGATCAAGGTCGCGGGGCAAGCGCTGATCGATCATGCGCTCGACCGCATCGAAGAGGCAGGCATCCGCCGCACCATCGTCAATGTCCATTATCTCGCCGACGCCATCGAGGCGCATTTGCGGACCCGCGCCAAGCGCACCGGCATGGACTATATCGTCTCCGATGAGCGCGACCTGCTGCTGGAGACCGGTGGCGGGCTGGTCAAGGCGCTACCTCTGCTTGGCGAAAAGCCGTTTCTCTGCGCGAACAGCGACAATCTGTGGATCAACGGCCCGGTCGATTCCATCCGCGCGCTTGGCAACCGCTGGGATGACGACGCCATGGACGCGCTGCTCCTCATGGTCCCGCATGCTCGCGCTACCGGCCACCGGGGCTCGGGCGATTTCCGCATGGACCCGCTCGGCCGCCTGACTCGCCGCAGCCCCGGCCGCATCGCGCCCTTCGTTTTCACCGGCGTGCAGATTCTGTCGCCGCGTCTCATCATCGATCCACCAGAAGCCTCCTTCTCGACCAACATCTTCTGGGACCGCGCCATTGCAACGCGCCGGGCCTATGGCTTCGCGCATCCGGGCCTGTGGTTCGATGTCGGCACGCCTGAGGCCATTGCGCTGGTCGAGGCAGGCATAGCCGATGGCTAGCGCGGCCCGCCCGGCTGTCTACACCATCCCTGCGCACCGGGCCTTTGCCGATGCACTTGCCAAAGGCCTGATCTCCCGGTTCGGCGAAAAGGATAATGGTCTGACATTGGCGCGCGGCATTGTGTTGCTGCCCAATAACCGTGCGGTGCGGGCGGTGCGCGACGCCTTCGTGCGCGAATCCGGATCGGGATTGCTGTTGCCGCGCCTCGTGCCTGTCGGCGATATCGATCTCGACGAGACGCTCGGCAGTGCGCTGGCGCCGATGGGCGCGGACGCTGCCATTCCGCCCGCCATTGGATCGGCGCAGCGCCTGCTCATCCTGACGCGGCTCATCATGCAGGAGCGCGCGAAGCTGCGCGAGCCGGTCGATCTCGGCGAGGGCTATCGGCTGGCGGTCGCGCTGGCCGCGACGCTCGATCAACTCGTCGTGGAGCGCAAAGGCCCGCACGATATTGAAGAAGCGCGCGACGAGGATGTCGCGGATCATTGGGATAAGGCCTATCGGCTGTTCACCCTGCTCTTCGACCTGTGGCCAAAGGAGCTGGAGAAGCGCGGCTGCATCGATGCGGCAGAACGGCGCAACCGGCTGCTCGATCATGTCGCAGCGCGCTGGACCGAGCAGCCGCCCGAGCGCTTCGTGGTGGCGGCAGGCATTGTCACGACTGCGCCCGCTGTGGCGGGGCTCCTGAAGGCAGTCGCGGACCTGCCGCAGGGCATGGTGGTCTTTCCTGGCCTCGACAAGGCTTTGGACGCTGAGCAATGGGCGGCTATCGGCCCGGTCGACGGCGCAAGGCTGGATGGCGGGCCCGATCCGCAGGAGACACACCCCCAATTCGCCCTGAAGCAGCTTTTGCACCGCATGGGCGTGCATATCGATGAAGTCGCGACCTGGCGCTGGGGCAGCGAGCATGACGCGCGTGCCGCGCGCGGCAAGGCGATCAGCAATGCGATGCTGCCCGCGCTGCTCACGGGCACATGGCCGGACCTTGAGGCCAAGGATCGCTCACTCAGCCGCGTGATCGCCATTGAGGCGACTGATCCGGCTGAAGAAGCGCAGGCCATTGCCATTGCGTTGCGTGAGGCCGTCGAGCAGCCGGGCACAGCGGCACTAGTGACGCCCGACCGCGATCTGGCCACGCGCGTTTCTGCGCATCTCGCGCGCTGGGGCATAGCCGCCGACGACTCCGCCGGGCGTCCGCTGGCGCAATTGCCGCCCGGCACCTTGCTGATGGCGCTGGCGCAGGCCGGGGCCGAGCGGTTCGCGCCCGTGGCTTTGCTCGCTCTGCTCAAGCATCCATTGGTGCGCGCGGGCGAGGGGCGTCTTGCCTGGCTGGAGCAGGTGCGCCGGCTAGATTTGCTGCTGCGTGGGCCGCGCCCACCGGCTGGCCTCGCAGGTATCGCTCATCTTCTGGCCTCGACGGAGTCGCGCGGCGAATCGCTTCGATTGGCCTTGCGCGATTGGTGGCCAGAGGTGGCGGCGGTACTGGCGCCGCTGGAAACGGCCTTTGCGCGCGAACGGCCGCTTGCGGACATGCTGGCCGCGCTGCGCGAGACAGCGTCGGCGCTGACGGGGGAGCGCATCTGGGCCGGGCATCAGGGTCATGCCGCTGCTGCGCTCTTCTCCGAGCTGGAACTGGCCGGGCCGCATGGTCCGCCGACCGCCGACCCCGCCGGTTTCGCCGCGATGCTGGCGCAGATGCTGGGCGGCACTGCCGTGCGGCCGCCGCAGGGCGGCCATCCGCGCATTGCCATTCTCGGCCTGCTCGAAGCGCGGTTGCAACAGGCCGATCTCATGATCCTGGCCGGCCTCAACGAAGGCGTGTGGCCGAGCCTGCCGCAGCCCGATCCGTGGCTGTCCCCGCGCGTCCGCCGTCAGCTCGGCTTGCCGGGGCTGGAACGGCGTATCGGTCTCTCCGCGCATGACTTTGCCAATGGGCTGGGCGCGCCGTCGGTGATCCTCTCACGCGCCCGGCGGGACATGAGCGCACCGACAATTGCCTCGCGTTTCTGGCTGCGGCTGAAGGCCATGGCGGGCGATAATTGGGGGCAGGACGAGCGGCTGATCGCGCTGGCCCGGGCAATTGACGAGCCGATGAGCGCGGCGCCCGCCTATCGCCCGCCCGCGCCGCGTCCGGCGCCTGCACTGCGTCCCCGAGAGATCGCCGTCACCGATGTCGACCGGCTGCGTGCCGATCCTTATGCCTTTTATGCCGCGCGCGTGCTCAGGCTGGTGAAGCTCGATGCGGTCGATGCCGATCCCGGCCCGGCATGGCGCGGCACGCAGGCGCATGACATGCTCCAGCGCTGGATGGAGGAAGGATCGGGCGAGGCGGCGCAACTCGACGCGATCGCGCGGGAGATGCTGGGCGCGGCCAACGCGCACCCGTTGCTGCGAGCGCTCTGGCAGCCGCGTTTGCTCAAGGCGCTAGAATGGGTGGCCAGTCAGGTGGCTGCCAATGCCGCCGAAGGCCGCAAGATGCACTTTGCCGAGCAATGGGGCGCCATTGAGCGAAGCGGCGTGAAACTGCGCGGCAAGCCGGACCGGATCGATATGCTGGCGGACGGCTCAGTCGCAATCGTCGATTACAAGAGTGGCCGCTCGGCGAGCATCAGTCAGGTGGAGGCGGGCTATTCGCTGCAACTCGGCTTGCTCGGGCTCATCGCGCAGGGCGGCGGCTTCGCAGAACAAGGTCTCCCGACGGGAACAGACGTGACCGCCTTCGAATATTGGAAGCTCGCCAAGAACCCGAAGAGCAGCGATGGCGGCTTTGGTTTTCGGCAGGTCCTCGCGGATGCCGAGGGCGGTCGCTACCACCTCGCCGCCGACAGTTTCATCCCGATGGTCGCGCGTTTCTTCGATGAGGCGGCCGCGCGCTGGCTGACCGGCGACGAGGCATTCGCGGCCCGGCCGCATAGCGATGCGCCCGTCTATACGGATTATGACCAGCTCATGCGGATCGACGAATGGTATGGCCGCAGCGATGCGGAGGGGCGCACGCGATGAGCGCGACGGATGCTCTCAAGCCGCTGAAGGACGAGCAGGCACGCGCATCGCGCCCGCGCGCGCATGTCTGGCTCGGCGCTTCGGCCGGCACCGGCAAGACGCATGTGCTGACGGCGCGGGTGCTGAGGCTGCTGCTCGCGGGCGTGCCACCCGAGCGCATCCTGTGCCTGACCTTCACCAAGAAGGGCGCGGCGGAAATGGCCGAGCGCGTTCACAGCACGCTTGCTCGCTGGGTGCAGGTGAAGGCGGCGGACCTGCGCAAGGATCTGTTCGCGCTGGGCGAGGACAATAGCGACGGCGCGATTGCGCGCGCACGCCTTCTCTTCGCCAAGGTGCTGGACGCAACCGGCGGCGGACTGCGCATCCAGACCATTCACAGCTTCTGCCAGGCGCTGCTGGCTGCATTTCCGGTGGAAGCGGACCTCGTGCCGGGCTTCCGTCCGCTCGACGGGCGGCAGGAAGCGGAGCTGTCGCGCAGCGCGCTGATCGCGATGATCGAGGTGGCCGAGCGGAGCGGAGACGCGGCGCTGCTCGATGCGATCGAGATGCTCGCCCTGCGGCTGGGTGAGGATGGCGCGATTGCTTATCTGGGCAGTTGCGCCAAGGCGGGCGTGGCGCTCGATGCGTTGCCCGAGGACATTGCGCCGTTCCTGCTCCAGTTTCTGAACCTGCCAACCGGCGATGTGGACGCGTATATCCGGGACAAGTGCTCCGACACGGAATTTCCACCGGCCGATCTGCAACGACTGGCGGTCGCCAACCGTGCATGGGCGAGTAACACCGGAAATGCAGCGGCGGATTGCATCGCGCAGTGGCTCGCCGCCGGAACAGAGGCCCGCGGCGCGCTGGTAGAGCCGCTGTGCAAGGCGCTCGTGACGGCCAAGGGCACGGTCCACAGCAAATATGGCGCAAAGCTGAGCGAGCTCGATCCGGGCTATATCCCGCTCGCCGAGGCGCTTGGTGCGCAGCTCCGCGCTCTGATCGACCTGCCGTGCCATGTCGCTTTCGCGCAGGCGGCTGCGAAAGGGCTCCATGCCGGGCGGGCTTATGCGCGCGCTTATGATCATGCCAAGCGGCTCGCCGGGCGCGTGGACTTTGATGACCTCATCAGCCGCGCCAGCCGTCTGCTCGCAACCGATGGCATATCCGAGTGGATCCGCTTCAAGCTCGATCAGCGCATCGACCATATCCTGGTGGACGAGGCGCAGGATACCAATGAACGGCAATGGGATCTCGTCGACGCGATTATCGAGGATTATTTCGAGGCTGATCCGGACGAGGGGCAGGGCATCCGCCGCACTTTGTTCGTGGTCGGGGATACCAAGCAGGCGATTTTCGGCTTTCAGGGCACGAGTCCGGAAGCATTCCATGCCGCGCTGCGCCGGTTCCGCACCAAGGCGGAGCGCACGGGTCATGTCATCGACGAATTGCCGCTCGCGCTCAGCTTCCGGTCCATGCCGGCCGTCCTCGATGTGGTCGACGCCACGATTGCCCAGATCGGCCATACACAAATCGGCCTTGAGCGCGCGCCGGAGCGACATGCCAGCGCAAGGCAACATCCCGGTCGCGTGCTGCTCTTGCCGCCGACGGTAACGAAGCCGCCGCTGGATGAAGACGATGCAGCGCCCGCGCCCGCCAGCGATGATGCCGATCCGGCTGGTGAAGAAGATTGGATGGCGGATCATCACCGCCTCCATGCCGAGCGGATCGCCGCGCAGGTGAAGGCATGGCTCGATCCGGCCGCGCCGCTCTGGCTGCATTCCAAGGGCCGTTACGCGACGCCGGGTGACGTGCTCATCCTGCTGCGCAGTCGTGGCGATCTGGCCCGGCTCATCGTGGCGCGGCTCTATGAGGCGGGCGTGCCGGTGGCTGGCGTCGACCGGCTGCGCTTGCAGGCGCCGCTGGCCGTGCGCGATCTGCTGGCGGCTTTGCGCTTCGCGGTGCAACCCGAGGATGACCTCAATCTCGCCAATCTGCTCGTCTCGCCGCTGATCGGCTGGAGCCAGGACGATCTTCTGGCGCGGGCGCCGCGTGAGAAGGGGCGTGGGCTCTGGGGGCATTTGCGCGAGACGCTGGACATATCGGCGCAGGCGCCGCTGCGCGCGCTGCTGTCGGCTGCGGATTTCACCACGCCCTATCGCTATCTGGAGGCGATCCTCTCCGGCGAACTGGACGGACGGCGCAAGCTGGTCGCCCGGCTCGGATCGGAAGCGCGCGACGCGATCGACGAATTGCTCAACGCCGCATTGGGCTTCGAGGCGGATGATCATCCCTCGTTGCAGCGCTTCATCGACTGGTTCGACCGAGGCGACGCGGACATCAAGCGCGAGCTTGCCGAGGGCGGCGACCGAGTGCGTGTCATGACTGTGCACGGCGCCAAGGGGCTGGAGGCGCCCATCGTCATCATGGCCGATGCCGCGAGCAATCCGGACAAGATGAGCGGGCGAGGCGAACTCTCCCTGAAGCTCACCGACAAGGTCTCCGTGCCGCTGCTGATGCCGAGCGCGACACGGCGGGAGGATTGCCCGCCGCTGGCCAAATTTGTGGCCGATGCAAAGCGGATCGAACGCGAGGAGCATTGGCGGCTGCTTTATGTGGCGATGACGCGGGCGGAGGAGCTGCTGGTGGTGAGCGGCGCGCTCGGCGCGCAGGCCAAGGGCGTCCCCAAGGAGGCGAGCTGGCACCATGTGGTCCGGCTGGCGATGCAGGAAATGGGCGCGCAACCGGCGACGCTGGCGCCATGGGGCGAGGCGCTCGAATGGCGCGGGCCGGAAGGTCTGGCGGATGCAAAGCCGGTGAAGGCGAGCGCGGCGTCAACCGGCGGTCTGCCTGCGATGCTGCCGCTCTGGCTGCGTGCCCCGGCACCTGTCGAAGCGCGCCCGCCGCGCCCGCTGGCGCCATCCGCAGCGCCGGAGGACGATGTGTCCAACCCGCCGCCGGACGCGCTGATGCGCAAAGCCGCCGAGCGTGGCCGCCTGCTGCATGCGCTGTTTGAGCGGTTACCTGACGTGGCTCCGGCCGATCGCGAAGCGGCGGCGCAGCGCTGGCTGGCCGGGCCGGGGCAGCTTGCCGATGCGGACGAGCGTGCGGCGATCATCGGCCATGCGCTCGCTGTCATTGACGATCCGGCTCATGCAGCCTTGTTCTCGCCCGAAGCGCTGGCTGAGGCGCCGATTGCTGCCGTGGTGGGCGAGCAGGTGATTGCCGGCACAGTGGATCGGTTGCTGGTGACGGATACGGCGGTTCATGTCGTCGATTTCAAGACTGGCCGCGGCGTTCCGGCAGGTGCGGATCAGGTCGCGCCTGCGCATCTTCGCCAGATGGCGGCTTATGCCGCTGCGCTCGCCATCATCTTCCCGGATCGCGCGATCCGGGCCAGCCTGCTCTACACATCGGGGCCGAGGCTCATCGATCTGCCGCCCGCCTTTCTGGAGGCATACAAGCCCGGCTTCGTCGCCACGCAGGAGAAGTTGTCCGCCCCGGACCTTGAGACCGGCTCGCGCGTTGACTAGGTTGCACGCAACAAATTTGAAGGAGTCAGGCCATCATGGCGACTAAAGCGATTTCCGATGCCAGCTTCCACGCGGACGTCATCTCGTCCGACAAGCCCGTTCTGGTCGATTTCTGGGCGGAGTGGTGCGGCCCCTGCAAGATGATCGGCCCGGCGCTGGAGGAAATCAGCGACGAGCTGGGCGAGCAGGTGACCATCGCCAAGCTCAACATTGATGACCATCCCGATGCACCCTCGCGCTATGGCGTGCGCGGCATCCCGACGATGATCCTGTTCAAGAACGGCGCGCCCGCCGCAACCAAGGTCGGCGCAGCACCGAAGAGCGCGCTCAAGGGCTGGCTCGAAGGCGAACTGGCCTCAGCAACTTAAGCTCGCAAAAAAAAGCATATTGAAGCCGGGCGCCTACAAAGCGCCCGGCTTTTTCGTTGGTGCAGCGCGAGCGAAAGCCTTAGCCGTAGATGATCGCGGCGGCGCGATCCCACATGGCGGGTGAGCAGGCCGCAAGCAGGCCTTTGCCCGGATCGGCGCCGATCACGTAAGCCGACCCGTCCGGGCGCGCGACCTTGCCCCCCGCTTCATTGACGAACAGAGCGCCTGGCGCATGGTCCCAGGGGAGTGTGCGTTCGAAGACGGCAAGGTCGTTTATGCCCAGCACGATGCGCGGATATTGCTCGGCGGCGCAGCGGGGAATATCTGCCATGATGAGCTGGCCTTCCGCGCGAGCCTTGAGCCGCGCGCGGTTTGCCGGGTCAGCGAACAGCAGTGAAATGCCTGCAACGGGCAGCGTTTCTCCGGTCGGGCGGGCGGTGACGCGTTCGCCATTGATCGTCGCGCCGCGGCCCAGCATCGCATGACAGAGCCGGTCATTCAGCGGATCGAGAATCCAGCTCGCCTGCACGATGCCATTGTCGATGAGGGCGACCATGAGACCGAAGGGTGGCCGCCCGGCAGCGAAATTAGCTGTGCCATCAATGGGATCGATGATCCAGTTTACACCAGATCCCAACCCATCGAGCACCGCCGGATCGGCCGAGACCGCTTCCTCGCCTACAATTCCGGCTTCCGGGAGCAGCAGCGCAAGCCCTTCCTGAAGCCGTTCTTCGCTTTCGCGATCGGCAATGGTGACGAGCTCGTCGGCAGCCTTCTCGACGATTTCATCGGTGGTAAGATTGCGATAGCGCGGCATCACCACATCGCGTGCGACCTGCCGCATCAACGCGGCGACCGGGGCAGTCAGCATGTCCATGTTTTCAGCTCCGGTAATCGGCGTTGATGGCGATGTAGCCATGTGTCAGATCGCAGGTCCAGATCGTCGCTCGCCCTTCACCCAGGCCGAGATCGGCGCCGATGCGAATATCCTGGCCCTTCAGATGCGCGGCGACCGGCGCTTCGTCATAATCGGCGACGGCGAGCCCTTGACGCGCGACTTCGGTATTGCCGAAGCGGATGGAGAGCAGATCGCGATCGGCCGGTTCGCCTGCCTTGCCGACGGCCATGACGACGCGGCCCCAATTGGCGTCTTCTCCGGCGATGGCGGTCTTCACCAGCGGCGAATTGGCAATGGAGAGGCCGATGATGCGGGCGCTTTCGTTGCTCTCGGCGCCCGTCACTTCGATCTCGATGAACTTGCTCGCGCCTTCGCCATCGCGCACGACGAGATGAGAGAGCTGCAGGCAGACGTCGAAGATCGCGGCCGCAAGCGCATCGGCGCCGGCATCGTCCATTTTCGCGAGTGGGGCATTGCCCGCAGCACCCGTGGCGAACGCCAGCACTGTGTCGGAGGTTGAGGTGTCGCTATCCACCGTGATGCTGGAGAAGCTGCGGACATTGGCGGCGCTGAGCATCGACTGGAGCAGGGCCGGCTCGATGGCGGCATCCGTAAAGACATAGCCCAGCATCGTCGCCATGTCCGGCGCGATCATGCCTGAGCCCTTGACGAAACCCACGACATTGACGGTGCGCTCGCCGATCACGGCCTTGGCGACCGCACCCTTCGTGAAGGTATCGGTCGTCATGATCGTCGCGGCGGCGTCCTCCCATGAACAGGGCTGCGCTTCATAGGCCGCATCGAGACCAGCTTCCGCCTTGTCGATAGGCAGCGGCACGCCGATCACGCCGGTCGACGAGACGAACACGTCGCTGGGCTGGCAGCCAAGATGCGCCGCCGTGCGCGCCGCAATGGCTTCAACAGCCGCGCGGCCGCGATGGCCCGTAAACGCATTGCTGTTGCCTGCATTGACGACCAGCGCCCGCGCCGTGCCGAGCGGGAGGGCCGTGCGGCACCACTCCACTTCAGGCGAGGGGCATTTGCTCTGCGTGAGCACGCCCGCAACGCTGGTTCCCTCGGCAAGCTCGATGAACGTGAGATCGCAGCGGCCCCAGTTCTTGTATCCAGCGCGCGCGATGCGGCGCGTCACGCCTCCGATTTCGGGCATGGCGGGGAAGGGGCGAGCGAGAGGCGAAATGTCGGTCATGGCGCGGGCGAATAGCGCATTGTCGGGATGGATCAAATGACCTTCGTGCGTTTGCGCTTTCCGGCCGCCCCCGCGCTGTTATGCTGGGACAAAGAGCGAGGGAGGGCGCGCATGGGGCGCAAGCAAGTCGATATGCTCATGGCGCTGGCGGTGCTGCTGGGTTTGAGTACGCTGGTCTGGCTCCTCGTTCGCAACGCGTCGCCCGCCGGCTTCCCGACGGATGTGCGCAGTCGCATCGAGGCATATTTGCAGCGCTCCTTGTCTCCGCCCGAGGTCGAAAGACCGTTGCGGCCCGAAGCGCCGCCGGCCGATCCGGTACCATTGCAGGCGCCGGCACCCGTGCGGCCCGTGGAGCCGTTGCCAATCGGTGCGACGCCGGCCCGCGCCCTCACACCTCAAATGATATGGGTGCTGCCGGATGATTATCCCGCAGATGCCTTGCGAAACGGATGGTCAGGCCGCGTGAAAATTGGCTGGACGATCAGTGTGGACGGCAGGGCGGTGGATTGCCACACGATTCAGAGCAGCGGCCATGAGGTGCTTGATGAGGCTGCATGCAGAGCCATCATGGCACGCGCCCGTTATGAGCCCGCGCGTGATGTCGCCGGAGTGGCCATCGCGTCATCGGCGCAGCAGTCCATCGCATGGCACCTGCCGTAGTATCGCTGAGCTTGATTGGCAGCTATTCCAGCCACGTTAATCCTGAATGCAATAGACGAACGGCCTGACGCATCCTATGTGATGCGCGTTCGACCGTGAGAGGCCCGCTTTTTGCAGTTCATGATCCTCCTGTCCGCGCTTCTGGCGTCGCTGTCCGGCCTTGTTGCCGGCGAGCGCGTGCCGGCGCGTGCACCGGCTCAGGTTCAGGCAAGCGCGATCGTCTCGGCGGCGCAATCCGAGGCGGTTGTTGCCGTCTCGCAGACCCGGATCGCGCCGGAGCGTATCGCCAGCACCGAAGGCCGAACCCCGGCCGCACGGGACATGACGGCGCCGCTCAACGTGCGGTCGCGCCTGACGCTCAAGCAGAGCTGGCTCGAATAAACGGCAAGGCCTGTTTGCCTATCCCGCGCAGCTGAGGCCGCGCGTCCGTTTCCGGCATGACTGCCGACCCAGAATTTACTCCATTTTCAGAATAGGATGCAGCCATGCTCGGCGCCATTGCCAAGACCATTTTCGGGTCTTCCAACGATCGTTATGTCAAGTCCCTCGGCAAGCTGGTCGATCGCGTCGCCAGCTATGAGCCGACCATCTCGGCAATGAGCGACGATGAGCTCAAGGACCAGACCCGCCTGTTCCGGGCCCGGTTGGCTGAAGGCGCCAAGCTTGACGACCTGTTGCCCGAAGCCTTTGCAACTGTGCGCGAAGCGGCGAAGCGCACCATCGGCCAGCGCCATTATGACGTGCAGATGATCGGCGGCATCGTGCTCCATCGCGGCGAGATTGCCGAGATGCGCACCGGCGAAGGCAAGACGCTGGTCGCCACGCTCGCGACCTACCTGAACGCGCTGGAAGGCAAGGGCGTCCATGTCGTCACCGTGAACGACTATCTCGCCCGCCGCGACTGCGACTGGATGGGCCAGGTCTATCGCTTCCTGGGACTCACCACCGGCGTCATCGTCCCCAATCTGGGCGAGGATGAGCGCCGCGCTGCTTATGCGGCCGACGTGACCTATGCGACCAACAATGAGCTGGGTTTCGATTATCTCCGCGACAACATGAAATATGAGCGCGCGCAGATGGTCCAGCGCCCGTTCAACTATGCGATTGTCGATGAGGTGGACTCCATCCTGATCGACGAGGCGCGCACGCCGCTGATCATTTCAGGCCCGACCGACGACAAGTCCGAACTCTACGTGTCGGTCGATGCGCTGGTGAAGCAGCTCGACAAGCCCGATTATGAGCATGACGAGAAGCAGCGCTCCATTGTGCTGACCGAGGACGGCACCGAGAAGGTCGAGCGCCTGCTCGAAAATGCCGGGCTGCTCCAGGGCAATAATCTCTACGATTTCGAGAACACCCAGGTCGTCCATCACGTCAACCAGGCCCTGCGCGCGAACATGATGTTCCGCCGCGACATCGATTATATCGTCAAGAACG
>Ga0247738_10000284_pt1 | contig 20291 bp, 21 predicted proteins | sample UWRJL013104B2_FD_180936 | JGI IMG/M metagenome (GOLD analysis project Ga0247738, IMG submission 180936) | Plant litter microbial communities from Arlington Agricultural Research Station in Wisconsin, United States - UWRJ-L013-104B-2 | ecosystem: Environmental > Terrestrial > Plant litter >...
TGCCCATGCGGAGGTGCTGGTGGCGATCGCAGCTGGTCTGAGCCTGACGGCGCTTGTCCGCTCCAGCCCGGCGTCCGCGCTGCCGGCATTGGGCGAAGCCGTCACGCTTGCGGTCGAACCGCAGGATATCCAGCTGCTGGCGGCGTGAACGGCGATTGATAGCGGGCCGCGATCAATGCGTCGGCGGCACAATTGGAACCCGCGTGCCCCAGTCCCCTAGGATACTCAAGACCTCGAAGGAAGGTCGCAAAGAGGAGAAGAACATGCTGAGAGAACGCATAGAGGCGGTGCAGAAGGACAGCAATGTCTGCGCCGACATCCAGGGTTTTGATTTCGACACCTATGACAAGCAGGACATCGCGGCGCTGCGCCAGCTCTGGCTGCAATATGGCGTCCTCCGGTTCAAACGCGCTGATATCAGCGATGCCCAGCAGGTCTCGTTCTCGCGCCATTTCGGCGAGTTCGTCATTCATCCCAAGCAGAAGGAGGAAGGTGGCCATCCGGTCCATCCGGAAATCCTGGTGATCAGCAACGCGATGATCAACGGCAAACCCAGCGGGGCGATGGGCAATAGCGAGGCGACCTGGCATACCGATACCTGGTTTTATGAACGGCCGCCGGCCGGCGCCATCCTGCGGGCCGTGGCCGTCCCGCCCAGCGGCGGCGATACCTATTTCCTGTCGACCTACAGCGCCTACGAGAGCCTGCCAGAGGACCTGAAACAGCAGGTGGACGGTCGCCAGATCTTCTTCCAGGACGTCATCGACAAGACCGGTAAGCTGCGGCTCGGCAAGGCGACGCCGGCAAGCGACGATTTCCGTGAATGGAGCGGGATCGTGCATCCGCTGGTGCGTACCCATGGCGAGACCGGACGCAAGGCGCTCTATCTCGGCGGCACGACGGAGGGCGCCTGGATCGTCGGCATGCGGCGTGACGAAAGCGACGACCTGCTTGCACAATTGTGGGACCACACCACGAACAAGCAGGAGGTGTTCGTGCAGCAGTGGGAAAAGGGCGACATCATGATGTGGGACAACCGCTGCACCATGCACCGCCGCGACGGTTTCGACCCGGCGACGATCCGGATCATGCACCGCACGACGACCGCCGGCGAACGGCCGATCTGATTAGCGGCCCGCCCGCCGGAAGGAGAGAAGTCCATGGCACCCGTCTATCGCATCGATGACCGCCCACCGCCCTGCCCGATCGCCCTGGACGCCGGGTTGGGCTGCGCGGAGACGGCGACCATCGGCCATGTCGAGCATCTGGGGCTGGTCGGTGACGGTCTGCAGCCTGTCTTTCCGGCCCGGGCTTTCGGACCGGCTCTGACCGTCGCGGCGCCCGGTCGCGACGGTATCGTCATCTACAAGGCGATCGATCTGCTCCTGCCGGGAGATGTCTTGGTGATATCGCGTGTCGATCGCGACGATATCGCCTGCGTCGGCGGAGGGGTGGCGACAGCTGCCAAGGCCAGGGGCGCATGTGCCATCGTCGTCGACGGTCCCTGTACCGATATCGACGAGCTGATCGCGGTCGGTCTGCCGGTGTGGTGTCGCGGGCGCTCGGCCAGCACCACCAATCGCAGCTTTTCGATCGGTGGCTCGGTGAATGTTCCGATTGCCTGTGGAAGGGCCGCCGTGCTGCCCGGCTATACCGTACTTGCCGACAACGAGGGCGTGTTCGTGGCCGATGCAGCGCGCATGGTCGCGTGCTGTATCTGGGCCATTGATCGTCAGCGTCGATCGGCGGCCCTGCGGTCCCACCTGGCCGCCGGGCGCTCGATCTTTGCCTTTCAACCGGAGACGGCGCCATGAAGATATCCCTTGTCCAGATGAATTCTCAGCCGGATCGGCGCCATAACCTGGAGGTGGCGCAGGCGTTGATGGAGCAGGCTATGGCTGACCATCGTCCCGACCTGATCGTGTTGCCGGAGCATTTCGACTGGACCGGCGGAACGCCCTGCCAGAAGCGGCTTGCAGCCGACGCCGTACCGGGCGGGGCAGCCTATGCCATGGCCCAGGCGTTTGCGTCGCGGCATGGCGTCTGGGTGCATGCCGGCAGTCTGCTGGAATACAGGCCGGACAGCGAGCTGATCTACAACACCACGGTGGTGTTCGACGCTGCCGGCCGCCAGGTCGGGCTTTATCGCAAGATCCACCTGTTCGACATCACCGCACCGGATGGCAAGATCTACGCGGAGTCGGCAACGGTCGCCCCCGGCAACCAGTTGCTGGTTTACGAATGCATGGGGTTTCGGATCGGCTGCGCCATCTGCTACGACCTGCGGTTCTCGGACCTGTTTGCCCGGCTGGCGGCGCATGGCGTCGATCTGTTCGTCCTTCCGGCAGCCTTTACCGAGCAGACCGGCAAGCATCACTGGGAGGTGTTGTGCCGGGCAAGGGCTATCGAGTTTCAGGCCTATATCGCCGCTTGCGGCCAGTGCGGATCCTATCGCGCGTCCGACGGCCACGAACGCTACGCTTTTGGCCATTCCCTCGTGGCCGATCCCTGGGGCGAGATTATCGCAGAGGCTGGCCGTGACGTTGCAATCGTGACCACTGCTCTGGATCCGGCGCGCCTCAAACAGGTGCGCCAGTGGATCCCGATGCAGGATCATCGCCGCGATCTGACACGGGTGGGCATGGCATGAAAAGCAGGGAGCGACCGAACCGCAGCCGACGCGATGCTCGGCCAAGGGTCTGCTCAGCGATCGTTTCCGTCCGGCCGCAGCAGATCCATATGGTCGATGCCGAGCGCCTGGGACAGCTCGTAGAGGGAGACGATGGTCGGATTACGCTTCCCGCGTTCGAGTTCGCTCAGATATTGCTGGCTGAAACCGGAACGCGCGGAGACCTCTTCCTGCGTCAATGCCTTTTCGCGGCGCAGGCGCGCGAAATTCCGGCCGATCAGCTTTCGCATGTCCATGCGCCACTGATGCCAGCCGCCCCAATTTTAGTTTATCAACTATAATATGTAATTGCGGCAGTCCCGCCGTCATGCCGATAGGTCGTGAGCCTGATGGACGATAACAGTGCCCCCCGAGCTGATCGGAAACCCCGCCTCCGGTCACGCCCAGCCGTCACCCAGACTGCTCGAAAATCGGACACGCTTGATGTCGCTGTCGGCCGCCGCATTCGCCAGCATCGCCTCCGGCTTTCCATCCCCCAGGAGGCGCTTGCGCGGTATCTCGGCGTCTCGTCGCAGCAGGTGCAGAAATACGAAATGGGATCTTCGCGCGTCGGGGCCGGTCGGCTGATGCAGATCGCCACCAGACTTCAGCTATCGGTAGACATGCTGTTCGGATTGCCGGACGATCCTCCTGAGGTCACCACCGCAGGCGGTGACAATGGCGATGCGAGCCTTTCGGCGGAGTGTCATGAGCTTGTCCGGGCCTTCGAGAAGATCAAGGATCCCTGCGTCCGCCGCCAATTGCTGTCGCTGGTCCTCGCCCTGTCCCTGTCCGCAGCATCGCTCAAAGGCTGATATTCCGACTTTACGTCGCGGACAAGCCAGACGACCGGCGCCGGGAGATCGTGATCAGATACTGCACTCATCGGCAGCGCGGATGCGGGTGGGGACTCTTTGCCGGGTTTTCTACCGCGCCCGGTGCGGACGCTCACCCTGCGCGCCGATTGGCCGGCGCCACCTGACACAGCGGCGACGCTGGCGCCCGAAGCGCGGCTCGGCGGTCTACCCATCCTTGTCCCGGCACTCGGCGCGACCGTGTTGGCTTTGCCTTTTCATTGCGCCTTGGTCATCCGCATATGTCCGGGACGTCGCCAAGACCCCGAAACTTCATCAAAACGTTGCCTCCAGACCTCGCGTTTGCGCCTAGGATGGGAGGCTCTGCGATGCAGATTGCTGCCGTTCTCGGGAGGAGAGCCGTGCTTCAAGACCTTGCCATGAACCATCCCGTCAGATTTATCGGGCGCGATGAGATCCGCGAGATCGGATCGGAGCTTACCCCGGCCGAGTTGCATCAGGCCGTGGATAGGGCTTGGTGCGATATCCGTGCGGGCATCGCATTCGGCGGCAAGGCGGTCCTGTCCTTGCCCGAAGACGACTTCTGGCGCCGACCCGAGCGCATGCCGTTTAAGCCGGCGTTTTCGGCCGAGCGCCTCGGCTGGAAACTATCGTCGCTTTATAGCGTCAATGCCGAATTCGGCGCCGTCAAGGTTATCGGCGCCAACGCCTTCAACCGCAAGCATGGGCTGCCCCGCTCGACCTCGACGATCGTGCTGCTCGACAAGTTGACGATGCGACCGCTGGCCATTCTCGACGGTACCGCGATCTCGGCCAGTCGCACCGGGACCTACGCATCGACCGTGTTCGATCGCTGCTTTGGCCCGGATCAGTCCGTATCGGTATTCCTGTTCGGGGCCGGCCCGATCGCCCAAAGCGTCATTGCCTGCCTCGATCATCTCGCCGCCGATCGCGTCGAACAGATCTTCGTTAAAAGCCGGGGACGGGACGGTGCCCGCGCCATGACCGCGCTGCTGCAGCCGCACACCTCCATCCGCTTGATACCGGTCGAAGACAATCGCCGGCTTTGCGAATGCGCCTTCGTCGTCACCGCTACCAATGCCCGCGCGCCGATCTTTGAAGACAGCGAGCTTATGCGGGATGCAGTCACCCTGCACCTGGGCGGTGACGAGATCCCACAAGCCTATCTCCTCAGAGCTCTGCGATCCGGGACGGTCGTTTGCGACAATCTGGCGATGGTCTCGCAACGCGGCTCCCAGAGTGTGGCCCTGTATTTCCAGCGCAAGGGTCTTACCCTGGAAGCGGTTGGCGCCCTGCTTGGCGTGCGCGAGCTGTCGTCTTTGGCGGATTGGTCTGATCCTCTGGAGCGGCCAGTCTGCATCACCTGCGTCGGACTGCCGATGCTCGATCTCTATACGGCCCAGGCCACCTATGAAAAACATCTGCGTCTGAGCGCGCCACTGCGGGCGGACTGATCGGGTCGACCCCATGGGACAGCCGCGGGCCGCACTAGCTGGAGGCAAGGATGTATCTGACTTCCGTTCTGGCGCAACACATCCTCGATACGCCGAATGCCGGTCTGCCTTCGAGCGTCAGGGAAAGGACGCTTGCCTGTATCCTGGATGCGCTTTCGGCGGCCATCTGTGGTTTTGCCGCCAGCGGCCCGACGGCGGTTCGGCGCTCTGCGCCGCAGATCTTCGGGTCCGGAGCCGCCACCGTCTGGATGTCACGGCAGACCGCCGCTCCGCTCGCCGCCCTTGCCTGCAACGCGGCAGCGGCTTCTGCACTCGACATGGATGACGGGCATCGGGCGGCGCGCGGCCATCCGGGCGCATGCGTCATCCCGGCAGCGCTGACGCATGCAGGCGAGCACGTCGTCAGCGCTGGTGCGTTGCTGGCCGCCATCGTGGCCGGCTATGATGTCGGTGTGCGGATTGCCGCCGCCCAGAACCCGCAGGGTATCGCGACCCGGCAATCCGGTCGCTGGGCAGCCTTTGCGGCGGCGGCAACGGTCGGCTTTCTGCTGCAGGCAAGGCCGGATCACCTGGCACAGGCCCTGGCGATCGCCGGGGTGCTGGCTCCAAACCAGCAGGCCAATGGAAGTTCGGGCTATTCGCGGCTGACCGGCAACGACGTCAAGGAGGGGATCGCCTGGAGTGCGGCAACCGGGTTGATGGCCTTGCAGCTCGCCATCCACGGTCATACCGGCCCGTTGGATCTGCTCGACCATCCCGGCTACTACGATCGGGACAGGATTCTTGACCGTCTGGGCAGCCATTGGGAGATTACCGGCACCTATTTCAAGCCCTATGCCTGCTGCCGCTATATCCATGCCCCGCTCGATGCATTTCTCGACCTGGTCGGCAGGCACAACCTGCTCGCCGGAGAAATCGTCGCGGTCACGGTCGACACTTTCGGATGGGCCTTGAAGCTCGGCAATACCTCCACCCCGCAGAACCTCGTCGATGTCCAGTACAGTCTGCCATATTGCCTGGCGATCGCAGCCATCGACGGTGGTGACGCGCTGGCCGTGTTGGACGCCGGCGTGATCGGCCGGGCGGACCTTACAGGTTTTGCCGGAAAGATTTCTGTCAGACTTGACCGCGATCTGGACCGGCTGTTTCCGGCAGAGACTCTGGCAAGGGTCACGATCGAGACCAGGCGCGGTCGTTTCCAATCTCCTGTCACCGTTCCGACCGGCGACCCGGCACGCCCCCTGGCGTTCGACGGGTTGGAGCGAAAGTTCCGCCGGGTCACGTCGCCCATCATCTCGCCTGTTTGCCAGCAGAACCTGGTCGACGGTGTGCTGGCGCTCGGCAGCGGAGATGGCGACTTGCTGCCTCAGGCATTGGCCAGGCTTGGCGATGTTTGAACAATCGCGCCGTTCCATACCGCGATCGCGCCGTTGACGAGCACGTGCCGGACGCGACTGAGGTTATGGCTTTCGCAGACGACAAGATCGGCCCGCCTGCCCGGTTCGATCATGCCGCGGTCGCCGGCCAGCTGCGGGAAAGCCGCGGCCACGTTGCCGGTGGCAAATGCTACCGCGATGGCGGGAGAGACCTGATGTCTGTTGATCATGCGCTGTAGCGCCGACAGGATGCTGTCCCAGTCGCCACCGGCAAAATCTGTCGAGATCGTGTCGACCAGACCGACGAGGACCAGGGCGTCGAGGTTGGCCGGGTCGTTGCGGAAGCGGGTATGCACGCAGTCGAGGGTGGAGACATCGATGGTAACGCCGAGCGCGCGAAGTTGCGAGGCGTAGTCGAGGGTCTCTTGCACCGTGAAAGAGGGATGGTTGGCGTGCCCGGCAACCAGGTTGGCGGTCGGATATGTCGCCGCGATCTGCAGCAAGGTGTTGATCGTCGGAAGCGCCGTGTGAAAAATGGCCGGCAGGCCCGTGCGTGCGGCCACCTCAGCGATCTCCCAGAGGCCCTTGAGCGCCAGGGCGACTGGAGGCATTACTGTCTCTTCGATGAGCCTGCGCAGCCGCGCTTCTGCGAAATATTCGCTCAAGCCGCATTCCTCCATCAACTGCTGGAGTTCGGCCTTGCCGACGACACCAACGCCATCCAGTGCCCGGCCAACGATTGCCTCCTTGAGGCGTCGGGCATGGCGCGGGTGAACCGATATTCCGGCTTCCGCCAGGATGGCGCTTGGAATGAATCGGTAATCCTGCGCGCCGCCGCCCAGGGTCTGGCCGCCGCCTGCCTCCCCCAAGGCCTTGGCGCCGCCTGCGATCATCGCATCAACGGTCATCGCCTTGTGCCGGTCGGAAAGGCCGGCGCCGTCGATCGCCATCGCGGCGGCTACGTTGCTGGGCGTGTGCGCTGTCGATACATGGATATCGAGGGTATGCCCGCCTGCGGCCCCGATCTCGGGCGCCAGGGCCAGACCACAGACATTCAACAGCGTCGTCGTGCCGTCGAGGAGATGCCGGTTGCGGTGGTAGATCACATCGGAATGGGAAAACGGTAGAGATCCGCTCGGCATTGTCGGGCCCCAGAGACAGCCATGGGCATGGGCGTTGATGATGCCGGGGAGAGTCGTGCAGCCGGCCGCATCCAGGATGAAGGTGTCCGCCTTGCCGGCACTGTGGCCTTCGCGGACCTCGACGACATATCCCTCATGCAGACGCACGGATCCCCGGGCGATATGCGTGTGACCATCTCCAGTGATCACGCTGCCGTTGATGATTGCCACGTCCTGGAGAATATTCTTCATCTTTCTTACCTGCCTTGCTGGGGCTGGCGTGGGCGCAGGGAATAGCCCAGGCCGCGCACGGTTCGGACCGGGTCATTGTCCGCCCTCGACATCAGTGCCCTTCTCAGCCGGCCGATATGGACGTTGACCGTCCGTCGATCGACGAAAATGCCCTTCGGCCAGGCCGCGGCAATCAATTCCTGGCGACCGAAGACATGGAAGGGCTGCCTCATCAGGCAGGCAAGAAGATTGAACTCCAGGAGTGGCAGCTGCACCTCGAGGCCGTCGCGAAAACATCTGCGTCCACCGAGATCGAGCACAATGTCGTCATGTTCGAGGACCGTGTCGGACACGGGCGGAGCAACCTTGTCCTCATGACGGGTCCGCCGAGGAGACCCGAAGACCTCAACAATGCGCTGCGGATCGACGGGTTTGACGAAGACCGCATCGGCGCCCGCATTCACGTAGGCAAGAACATCGTCGTCCTGTCCCGGTTCGACCAGAGCCACGAAAAGGGTCTGCTGCGTCATGGTGTTCGCCTTCACAGCTTCACAAAGGGCAACGGCGCCTGAAGCGCCACAATCGGTCAGCAGTGCTGCCGGCGGCTGCACGCGACACAGCGACAGTGCTGTCTCGCAATCGACGGAAAGCACGGTGTCGAAGCCCTCCCGGGCAAAGACATGCCTGGCGAACAACAGGAATTGTGCGTCGCTCGATGAAATGATGATCCGGCGCTTCACGTCATCTCTGGCATCCCTGATGGCGACCGTCCCGCCATCAGCCCGGCTTTGCCCACAGCCTCTCATCTCGAACGCGGTTTTCCAAACGGCACTTGGTTAGGCTGGATTAAGAATTGTTTGCTTTGGCGCGGTTCGGGCGAAACTCCTATTTTTGGGAGTTGCAGACGCCGATGACCAAGCGCACATCCCAGCGGTGCTCGCCCGGGCTCGCCCCTGGTTTCGCAACTGCGACCCCGCGAGCTCTTTTCGGGAGGGCCATGGGCAATTCGAATGGGAAGCGCAGTGCCAGGCTCCAGCCAGGATGTCGAACACCTTCGCAGTCTCAGGATCATGGTGACCGGTGACGACCAGCGCTGCCGGGAGCTCAAACGCAGGCTTTTCGAGAGCGCCCTGGTGGTGACGCTGTCAACTGATCCTCAGGACGGCTCTGAACGTCCCGGTCGCTTCGGATTTGATCTGGTGATCGTCTCCACGGCCAGCGTCGAGGAGACCGCGCGGGTTTGTCACACGATCCGGCTGCTTGATACCGTGCCGGTCCTGGTAGTGCTGGAAGAGGCAAGCGAGACGGCTGTTTTTTCGAGCCTTTCGGCCGGCGCCGACGACTGGCTGGCCTACCCGTTTACCACCGGGGAACTGTTAGCGCGCATCCGGACCGTGGTTCGAGGCGTCTGGAAGGCCAGAAACGACTGCCAAGCGGATTTTCTGCTGTTCGAAGGTTGGAGCCTCGATCACGTTCATCGACAGGTCCGCAATCCCGGTGGTGAGAAAGTCATCCTGACGACGTCTGAGTACGATATCCTGCTCGCTTTGTGCCGCAACGCCGGACAGGTGTTGACCAGAGCGCAACTGTTGGACCTGTCGCATCTACATCGCAGTAACCCCTCCGACAAATCCATCGATGTCCACATCCACAATCTGCGGCTTAAGGTAGAGAGCAATCCGCGCCAGCCAGCCTTCATCCAGACGATCAGGTCGGTCGGTTATGTCTTCACTGCGTCCGTGCGTGGCCGGTGGAGGCGGTAGAGGGCGGTAGCCGGCCGACCAGATCCGCTAAATCCTCCGATCTGCGGTGGAGGGAAGGACTTTGCACGGCGAGGGTGCGCCCATGTCAAAGCCGGCATCGCCAGCAGGGGCGATCATGTCGGTTAAATTCCTGTCCAGTCCATGTTCGCTGTGCAGTGGGCACCGTCGGCGTCGGCACTAGCGCCGGGGCGCGCGCTCTTGTCCGACCTATAACGGATATTGCTGCTGGTTTACTGGCAAGGTCGTGGGAATTCGCCTATAAAACCGAGGCAGCACGATTGCAGCAGATGGCATCACCCAGGGATCTGGTGATCATGTCTTGCAAAGTGATGCGTCAATGGCTTTTGGCTGCAAGCCGCACATGCAAGAACCGTGTCTTGCCGAGGGGGTACGCGAAATTGACGAGCGGCCAGGCTACCAAACCACAATGCCAAACGGAGAATTCCATGCGAGATGCCGTGGTGGAATTGGTTGAGGATCTGACGCCCGCGCAGTTGGAGGGTATAACCGTCGACGCCGTCCTGCGGCACCGCGCATTTCGGGATGAAGCTGACACCACCCGCGCCGCTCTGGACCGAACCATCGGATGCAGCAACGAACAAGTGGACTTTGCCGTGCGGGCCCATATCGCAGCGATGATCGCGATGCATTCCCATCAGCTTGCACTTTCGGCCTTGCTTGAGGTGCTCGGACACATCCCGGTCATCGATGAGCGGACATCAAATTAGGTTGAGCTTCGTCGCCCGCGCCGTGGCCTGCTGCAGCGTGATCGTGTCGAGCTTCCTGCGGGCCTCCTTGATGTGAAAACAGACGTTATTGTACTTCAGGCCCTCGATGACCGCGATGTCCTGCAGGGTCTTCCCCTCGGCCGACCACTTCAGGCACGTTATCTCCTTCGGTTTCAGCCGGGCTAACCGGACAGCGACTGCGGTTGTGTTCGATCGGCGTCGAAAACACGCATGAACCTGGGCAACCGACGTTGCCGCCAGGATCGGATCGATATGCCATTCCGCAGGAAGTCCCCGGCTCCCTGTCGCAAGTGTCAGCATTGCCAGGCTGCCAAAGTCGCCGTGAACCGGGATGGTGATGCCGGAACAGATCTTGAATTCCATGGCTTCGGAAATGAATCGTTTCGTTTCGCGTGAACGCATGTTGATATGATCATGCGTCCAGACAAAAGCGCGCATCTTCCGGCGCGCGTGCCACACCACCGGGTCTATCGCCGAATATCCGCGTTCGAAATAGAGATCCTGCCATTCTTCCGGGTAGTTGGAGACGGCGTAGGATTCGGACGCCTTCAGGTTGAGGTAGGCGAAGTGGTTGAAGCCAAGCTCGCGGGTGAGCTGGGTGAGGAGATCCTTCAGGGCAAACCCATCTGATGCGATTGCCGAAGCGTCAGTCAGCTTTTCAAACCATCGGTCCAAATTCCATTCCCCCCGATAACCGTGACCGTCAGGATGCAATATGTTTTGACCGCGAGGATAGGCCTTCAGCACCGTTGATGCAACCACAAGGTTAGTCAGATTGGCCTTCGAGTTTCGGCATTCAGGTCGGGTCCTCCGCCGCACCGAAGTTGTGCGGCGTGTAAGTATCTGAACAAAATGAAATTGTAGTCGCTGCTAACGCAGTCAGGGACCAGCGGGCTGCCGGCAAGTATACTTATTTTTTTGCAGCGACGTTCAGCGAACCCGGTATGGCCCTGGAAACACGATATCCTGCTCGACCAGGATATTGAACTTGTAGCCCGGTCGGATCTGCAGTGTCGGCTGCACGTCGAGACCCTTGCTGATGGTTCTGTCGACCACGCGTCCGAAGGTCTCGGCAAAACTGCGCCTTGCGGCATCGGATGCCGTGTCCCGGGTCGCAAGGGTCGAACTCTCTGGCACTGACATGTCTATCCCTGCGCCGATCAGGGCCAGCAGTGCCGCCGATCCGAAGGTTCTTAAAGTGTGGCGGTCGACCTTGTCCTTGAAGCCGCCATAGCCTTCGCCATCCGTGCCGGCCATGCCCTCGATCTGCAATGTCGCTCCATTGGGAAGGATGATGTCCGTCCAGACCACCAGCACGCGCGACTGCCCGAAGGAGACACTGGAATCATAGCGGCCGAACAGCCTGGTACCCTGGGGCAAAAGCATCAGGTGTCCTGTTGCGCTATCGAAAACGGGTTGGCTGACCTGAGCCAGAATGCGTCCGGGCAGGTCGGAATTTATGCCGCTGATCAGCGTCGCCGGAATGACCGAACCCCGCTTGAGCTCATAGGGCGACTGTGGGGGCACGACGACATGCGCAAGGTAGCCAAGATCCCTGATGTCCTGGTTGAAAAAGTCATTCTTTTGCATTTGCGCGTTTGGATCAAGGCTCCGGGCGTCGACGCCCGATTGCAATGCAGCCGTGTAGAGATCAGCGGGGCTGCGCGGCGAAACGGCCTGGTCAAACCTGGCACCGGTATTGCCCGGCGCCAATTCGGCCAGACTTTCACTCCCCATGTCCACCACCAGCGGTGAGTCCAGCGCTGCGGCCCGTGCCTGAAGCCTGGCCAGTTGCTGACGGTGCTGTTCGCGCAGGTACTGCTCCTTGTGTTCCCGCTCGATCCGCAGACGCCACTCCCCCTCGCGCTCGACCACGAGGTCAGGCGCAGCCGGCACCGCAAGGGGGGAGGTCGCAGGCGCTTCGATCACCGCCTCCTTTTCCGGCGCAACGGGCGTCGGTTGTAACACCAGCGGCTGGGCCGGTTCCCCGATCACCGCGTCGGAAATGCCACGTTTCAGTTGGTCGGCATAGGTGGAGGCAGGATTGGTCGATGCCGGCTCCAAGCCAGGACTGGCTCTGAAATAAAGGCCCCGTGAGGAAAGTCCGTAGATGATGACTGCGAAAAAGACGACCACGAGACCCAAGAACAGCATCAGCGGCAGGCGGTTGACCCGCCCGATGCTGCCTGGTTCGGACTGCGTGGTGCCGCCGAGTTGCAGGGATTGCACCATTTTTCCTCCTAGCCGCGCCGGATGACGGAAATCGGGCTGGCAGGCGTCGCCCCTCCCGCCGTTGTGCTATAGGCGCGTGCGACGGCGAAGTTCTCCGTCGAAAGCTGAACCAATGTCCGACCCTCATAGTCGTCGATTGCGCAGGAAAGCAGGATCGCGTCTTTCCTGCCGTCAGCCTTTCCGTCTGTCGCCACCTCAAAACCAGAGCTCTTCAGCGCGCCAGCAAGTGCCAGGTCGAACGGCAGGGAACCCTGTGTCAGGACGACGGCACCAGAACGCGAACCCACCTGTTCTGCCAGCCGCATGACCATGTCCCCGGCGATCGCATTCAAGGCTGCGGGAGACAGTTCCGGCGCCGGCGTGTTCGTCGCAAGCGGATGCGTGCCGATCTGGCAGCCTGTCAGGAGACCGGTAATGCAGAGGAGGAAATACGCACGCATCATCGTCCCCCTCCCCTGCGGATAGTGATTTTCTGTTTGTGCCATCCGACGCCCGAGACCAGAACGGCACGTTCGACATTGTAGTCCACGATCATCATATCGTTCTTCATGCGATAGTTGACGATCCGGTTTTGGCCGCCGGAGATCACGAACAGGACCGGTGCATCCTGGCCGGCAATCGAGCGGGGAAATTGAATATATGTCTTCTGGCCATCCGAGTAGACGCGGGTCGGTCGCCACGGCGCGCGACCACTCACCGCATAGGAGAAACTCAAGCCTTCAGGGGCGGATGTCGCCCCTGCACCCGCGCCTGCCTCGAGCCGCGCATTGATATCGGCAAGCTTGCTCGAGACGTCCTCGGCATATTCGAACCCGACCCGAGCCATGTACTGGCTGGCGTGAGACTTCAGCTGGATGTGATATGTGCGCCGCGATGTGGTCACGACCATGGAAGTGACAAGGCCGGCTTCGGCCGGCTTGACGACCAGATGAATGGCCTGGCTGCCCGCGGCTCCGGACGTGGCCGGCTCCACCTTCCAGCGAACGGTGTCTCCGACGAGGACGTCGCGCACGACCTCACCGCCTTCCAGTTCGATGTCGCAGACCTGGAGCGGTGAACATATGACCGACGGCTGGGTCTCGCCAAAGAGAAACACCACTTTGCCATCGGCCCCTTTGGTGACCAGGCCGTTTGCACCCCGCCATTTACCGGATATGACCGCACCCTTGGCCTCGTTCATCGTCATGTCCTGGGCAAGCGCCCCGTGGGACGTCGCTGCTGCCCCCATGAGGACCGCAATCGCCATCGATCCCGTCCATCTGCGCCTCTTGGCCATCGATTTTCCTTCCCTTAAAGCTGCGCTGTCCAGTCGAAATCACGAAGGTAGAGTCCGATCGGATTGAGACGGATAACGGCCTCGTCTTGCGGTGCTGCCAACGTCACTGTGGCGATGCCGCGAAAGCGGCGAAGGCCCGTCTCCTTGCCCTTCCTGTCCCGCTCGAGCTCCGTCCAGTCTATCTGATAGGATTGATTGGACAGGGCGACGATGTTGTTGACCTCGATGGCGACGGTCGCGCGCTTTGCGTGTTCGAAGGGTGAGTTGCCCCTGAACCAGGCGTTCACCTTCTCCGTCGAAGGATCGGAGCTGCGCAAAAGTGCATAAGTCCGGTCGATGTATTGTTTCTGCACCACCGCGTCAGGGCTGACCGAGCGGAAGCTCGTGACGAAGCTGCCGAGGGAGGCCCGCACGACCCGGGGATCGGCATATTCGATCTGCTGGGGAAAGCCGGCGCTGATAGACGTGCCAAGCTTGTCGACCTCGACGATGTAGGGGATCAGCTTGACCTGGGAGCTCTGGTATAGCGCGTAGCAAAAGCCGATCAGCGCCATGGACAGGCTGACGACCCCGACGATCCGCCACATCGCGGCGGCCCTGACATAGGAGCCGTATCGCTCGTTCCATTCCATCCTTGCGGCGAGGTATGGATTGTCAGGCGGTTGTCGTGCAGCCATTGTCATCCTCCATGTCGACTATGGTTCCTTTCGCGGTGTTGGCACTGTGCGCCTGCCGGCGCCGCTTTCGTTCTGGTCGAGTTTTGCGTTTGCGAGACCAAGAATGGTGCCGGCATAGGCGCCGGGCGAGCCGATCGCCTTATCTCGGACCGCAGCCCCTGTGGCCTGGCCGACCGCACCGATACCGGCCGCAATTCCGTTAAGCGCTGCGCCTGAACGTGACGAACCTGCAGCCCTGGCCGAGCTTGCAGCCGCCACCGCGACCGCTGCCCCGCCTGCTGCCAGACTGCCGGCCCCGGCGGAAAAGGAGGCAGCCTGTCCCGCGTGGCGGATAACCTCCATGCCGCCGCCGACCGATACGCCCTGCACCACCCCCTGGATGATGTTGGGCACGTACATCGCGACAATGAAGACGACCACGGAGATGCCGGCGATCGCCAGCGAGGTGACGAACTGTTCCGATTCCGCCGTCGGCGCACCGGCCAGGCCCAGCAGAACATCGGACCCGATCCTTGCGATCATCACCAAGGCCATCAGCTTCATTCCGACCGAAAAAGCGTAGACCAGGTAACGCACGGCAAAGTCCTTGGTATAAGACGAGCCGCCGAGCCCCAGCATGATCATGCCGGCAAGCAGGCCAACATACATCTCGACCATCACGGCGACGAAGATTGCTGCCACCAGCGAGAACGCGACAACGACGATCACCATGGCAAACACGGCCGCGATCGCCAGTGCATTGTCCTCAAACAACCCGAATTGCGCCTGTTTCGACATTTCTGAAGCGACACGAAGACCGGCATCGAACACCGCTGCGGGCGACGCGGATCCGCTGCCGGCGCCGATCTGGAAAAGGCTGTCGACGATGGCGCGTGCAAAGGCCGGTCCGCGATCGAGCATGAAGGCAAAGAGGCCGACGAACATAATCCGGCGGGCAAGTTCTGCAAACCAGCCGTCGAGCGAGGCGGCCTGAAGGGCCAGCCAGACCGCAGCGATGCCGATCTCGATCGTTGCAAGAATCCAAAACAGCGATCGAGCCGCGTTGGTGATTGTCGCCTCCCAACCCTTGGCTGCTGACACGACCTGATTTTCGAGTTCGGTGAGGACCTGACCCTCTTGCGCAAGGCCAGGCGTCGCCGCCACCAGCACCGCCATCATCACCAGTGCCAGCCGGCGCAAGCTTTGATGCGGGATAGCATGGCGGGCGCGCAGGCCGCCAAAGGCGGGTTTGGTCCGAGGGCTCCGAGCGGTCGCCGGGACAATCACCAAACCAGCCGGGCCAACGGACATGGCGCCGGTCACCAGCGGGGCTCCATCATTTGCCCCTCGGGTATGGGCTTGACCGGGGCATCGAAGAACTTTTCTCGGCGTGCCTGGGCCAGATCCCGGTCGCTCTGGCTTGACTGCAACCACGTCCCCATCATCGTCATCTGCTGGGAGACGAGACCGCGCAGTTTCTGGGTCTGTGCCACCTGCTGTGCAGCGATCTGATGGCCGACCTGCAAGGCTTTCATCTGCCCGTCGGCGGTCTGCGACATCGCGCGAAGAGACGTCATGGTCGCCTCTTCGCTTGAAAATTGCTCCGCGGTGAGATTGGCAGCCTTCAGTGTTCCGGCAATCGTGTCACGGTTGGTGTCGGACCATTGCTGATAGGTCGATGAGAAATCCTCGCCCGTTGGCAGGCCGGACCGCAGGTCCGAGAAGCTCTTGAATCGCTGCTTGAGCACATCGTCGGCATTGCCCATCGAGAAGGCAATCCCACCGCCTTGCGATACGATGCTCTGGAGCGTCTCGAGGTCGTGTTCGACCTGGCCCCAGACATGACCGGGCAACTGCGCCGTGTTTTGCAGCATGTTTTGATAGATCGCCAACTGGTTCTGGATCTGCTGTGCCAGCTGGCTGATCTGTTGGACCTGGTTTTCGACCTGGATGCCAGAGCTCTTCAAAAGCTCGACGAGCTCGGCATTGTTGGCAAGCTGCGTCCATTCGGTCGCAGCGCCCGTCACGCCGCCGGCTTGCGCCGCCGGCACGGACACGACCATGCTGGCGGCGATTGCCGATACCGCCGCCACTTTAGCCAAGAAGCGCTTCAGCATCTTGAATTCCCCTCGCCTTGAGCCAATGGACCGGCCAGTTACGACCGTGACTGGAATGGAGCACGCGTATCCGCTTTAGGTCTTCCTTGCTGGTGGCGCCGACAAAGGACAACGTCAGGGGACCGAGCGCCATGTCGAACAGGCGTCGTCCATCGGTCGAGGCGACGTAGTATTCGCGCTTGGGAACAGCCTGGGCGACGATCTCGATCTGTCTTGGATTGAACCCGATCCGCTCGTAAAAATCGCGGGTGCCAGGTTCTCTTGCCGCGCCGTTAGGAAGGCAGATCTTCGTCGGGCAGCTTTCCTTCAGGACATCGATAACGCCGGATCGCTCGGCATCCGAGATCGACTGCGTTGCAAGAAGTACCGCACAGTTGGATTTGCGCAGGGTCTTCAGCCATTCCCGTATCTTGTCGCGGAACACAGGATGACCGAGCATCAGCCAGGCCTCATCGAGGATGATAAGACTCGGCCTGCCGGTCAGGCGTTTTTCTATCCGCCAGAACAGATAGGTGAGAACCGGTACGAGATTGCGTTCTCCCATATTCATCAACTGCTCGATTTCGAAGGTCTGGAAGGCCGAAAGCGTCAGGCCGTCCTTTTCTGCGTCGAGCAGCTGTCCCATTGGTCCCTCGACCGTGTAGGCATGCAGGGCGTCTTTCACGTCGCGCAGTTGCACACCACTTACGAAATCCGATATCGAGCGCCCGCGGGCGCCAGCCATCAGCGAGATCTGACGGGAAATGCCATTGCGATGTTCCGGCGTAAGGGAGATGCCCTGCAACGCAACCAGCGTCCCGATCCACTCGGACGCCCAGGCGCGATCCGCCTCGGTTGCAAGATCGGCAAGCGGACAAAAGGCGAGCTGCGACCCGTCCCCTCCCCCTATTTCATAGTGATCACCCCCTGTGGCCAGGGTCAAAGGCAGCATCGACTGACCCTTGTCGAAGGCAAAGATCTGGGCCCCCTCATAGCGCCGGAACTGGGCGGCGATCAGCGCAAGCAGGGTGGACTTGCCCGATCCGGTCGGCCCGAATACCAGCGTGTGGCCGACGTCGTCGACATGGAGATTGAGACGAAACGGCGTGGATCCGGACGCGACCTGCATCAGCGGCGGAGATGCCGGCGGGAAGAACGGACAGGGCGCCGTGGGGCTTCCCGACCAGACCGAGTTCAACGGCACCAGGTCGGAGAGATTGCGCGTGTTGATCAGAGGTTCTCGGACGTTGCAGTACCAATTCCCCGGAAGGCTACCGAGATATGCATCGGTGGAATTCAGTGTCTCGATGCGGGCCCCGAAGCCTTCGGCCTGGATCACGCGACGCATGGCCTCGGCTTTTTCCTTGAGCCGGCCGCCATCCTCGTCGAACAGCACGACCACCGGGGTATAATAGCCATAGGCAGAAAGCTGCGAAGAGGCCTGCGCGATGGCGTCTTCCGTTTCCGCCACCATCGCCAGCGCATCCCTGTCCAGCGATCGGCTTTGGGTTTGGAAAAGCTGATCGAAGAATGGGCGCACCTTTTGCTGCCATTTCCGGCGCGTTCGCTCGAGCCTCGTCCTTGCTTCCTGCTCGTCAAGGAAGATGAAGCGCGAGGACCACCGATAGGTCATCGGCATGCGATCGAGGCTATTGAGGATGCCAGGCCAGCTTTCGGCCGGGAGGCCGTCGATCGCGACCACGCAGACGAACCGGTTTTCTACCCTCGGTGTCAGTCCATGGGCAAGTTCGGCGGTCGCGACCCAGTCCAGATACATCGCAACGTCGGGAAGCCTTACCGGGTGATTTTCTCCGCTAATGCAAAAGCGGATGAACTGGATGAGCTCGTCGTAGCGAGCGACCCGTATTCCACCGCGTTCGGTTGCCTCGCGCGTTTCCATGCGTCGAATCGTAATCGTGCTGCTTAGATATTGTTCGAGTTCGCGGATTGCGGTTTTAAACGTGAGCAGGCTGGTTTCGGCAAACGATTGTTTGCGACCGGGCTTATCGGAGTAGACATACCTGCCCAGCCTGCCCCGGCCGGGCGCGCTCGGGCGGAATGTCAGGATCATCGCATGGCGGCTTTCGAAATGGCCCTGCTCACGCTCGAAATGGACGCGCCGTTCCATGTCGATTGCACGCGAAATCGGGTCGGGGAAGTGCGACTTATCCGGCGACGCATAATCCACAGTCGAGACGCGGACCGCTTCGACCTGGATCATCCAGCCGGAGCCCAGCCGCGCCAGGACGGCGTTGATCTGCCGCGCAACATCGTTGCGCTCGGCATCGGTCGAGCTCTCTGAATCCGGTCCGGCGAAATACCAGCCAGCCATCAGCGAGCCGTCTTTCAAAAGAATGACCCCGTTGTCGACCAGCCCGGCATAGGGAACGAGATCGGAAAAAGACGGTCCGGCGTGGCGGAACATACCCAGTGCGGCCATGGTCCCTCTCAATACCGGCGCCAGGGCGTCGACGTCGCCCTGTAGAACGGCCTGAAGGCGACGTGACGGATGTAGACGCGCCGCATCAAAGGATCGGCTTTCGCCATGGCGCGAAGTGCTGCGACGACGACAGTCCAGACCAAAATACCGATCACGGCCGAGTAGACCGTCAGAACGACAAAGATCAGGATGATCGCGGCAAGCCCCGTCAGCAGTACGAGTTCCCGATCCCCTCCCAACAGCAGGTTCGGTCGTGACAGCGCCCGATGGATGCGGTTGCAGCAAAGATCAGAGCCAGGCTCAGACATGGCGTCCTCCCCATTCGCTCTGGATGCGTCGGTATGAAGCCGGGCCGGCAGCGTCACTGATAGATGCGCCGGTTGCGCCAAAAAGGGCGACAATCTGGGTGGCGCCGAGGAGAATGCCGGCCACCAGGACGACATACATCAACCGCCGGGCGAAATCGTTGAGTTCCCCGCCGAAGATCAGCATGCCACCAGCGGTCGCTACCGCCGCAAGGGCGATGAACCCGGCAACCGGACCTGTGATCGATTCCTGGATTTGCTGAAGTGGCGCCTCCCAAGGCAGCCCGCCTCCGCTCGAGGCAAATGACGGGAAGGCTAGCAGCGTCGTGCATAGGAGCGCGCCCACCCCCCACAGGCTTCGATTACGCAACATCAAGGTCCCCTTCCACGCTATAGGGTTCCACGATGTAGCGGCCGTTCGAGAAAGCTTCGACATGCAGTATCTCCCGGACCCGGCGCCCCCTTGGAGTTCGCTCTATCGATACGACGAGATCGACGGCATCGCCGATCACCTCCTGCATCGACTGGTGGCTTGCCTCGCCGGTCAGTTGTTCCAGGCGCCTCAAGGCGGAAAACGCGGAATTGGAATGGATCGTGGTGACACCACCTGGATGGCCTGTGTTCCAGGCTTTCAACAAGGTGAGGGCAGCACCATCGCGCACCTCCCCCACGATGATGCGGTCGGGCCGCAGGCGCATGGTACTTTTGAGAAGCCTGGCCATATCGGTCGTTCCGCTTGTATGGAGCGCGACGGAGTTTTCGGCGGAGCATCTCATTTCTGCGGTGTCTTCGAGGATGACCAGGCGGTCCTCCGGGAACAGGTTGACCATCTCGGCTATCAGCGCATTGGCAAGCGTTGTCTTGCCGGAGCCGGTTCCGCCGGAAACCACGATATTCAGCCGCGCCTTGACCGCGTTTCGGATTATCGCCGCCTGCTCCCTGGTCATGATTTCGGCTGCCACGTAGTCGTCAAGCGGGATGAGGCGGGATGCTCTGCGCCGGATCGTAAACGACGGAGCCGACACTACGGGAGGCAACAATCCCTCGAAGCGGTGACCGCCGATCGGAATCTCGCCGGACACGATCGG
>Ga0247738_10000285_pt1 | contig 20288 bp, 23 predicted proteins | sample UWRJL013104B2_FD_180936 | JGI IMG/M metagenome (GOLD analysis project Ga0247738, IMG submission 180936) | Plant litter microbial communities from Arlington Agricultural Research Station in Wisconsin, United States - UWRJ-L013-104B-2 | ecosystem: Environmental > Terrestrial > Plant litter >...
GGAGGGCAAGGAAGCGGTCGTCTATCCCAAGCCGGAACTGGAGGCCGTCCTTGGCAAGACGCTGGGCGTGCCACTGTTTCAGGAAAGCGCCATGAAGGTGGCGATCGTCTGTGCCGGTTTTACCGCCGGCGAGGCCGATGCCCTCAGACGCTCGATGGCGACCTTCAAGTTCACCGGCGGCGTCAGCAAGTTCAAGGACAAGCTCGTCCAGGGCATGATGAAAAACGGCTACACGGAAGAGTTTGCCGAAAAGACCTTCTCGCAGCTCGAGGGATTTGGCTCCTATGGCTTTCCAGAAAGCCATGCCGCCTCCTTTGCCCTGATCGCCTACGCCTCATCCTATATCAAATGCCATTATCCGGATGTGTTCTGTGCCGCCCTCATCAATGCGCAACCGATGGGGTTCTACGCGCCGGCTCAGATCGTCACCGATGCCCGCGCCCACGGGGTGACGATCCGGCCGGTCTGCATCAATCGATCGCGGTGGGACTGCACGCTCGAAGGGATCCAGGGGACCGACTGCCATGCCGTGCGTCTCGGAATGCGCCTGGTCAGGGGGCTACCTGAACAGGATGCGGCAAAAATCGCGGTGGCGCGTGGCGACGAGCCCTTCGTTTCCATCGACGATATGTGGCGGCGCGCCGGTGTGTCGTCGGCCTCCCTGGTCAAGCTTGCTGAAGCTGATGCGTTCCGACCGTCATTGAACCTTGAAAGGCGCGATGCGCTCTGGGCGATCAAGGCCTTACGCGACGAACCGCTTCCTCTGTTTGCCGCGGCTGCCGATCGTGAGCGGGCGGTGATTGCCGAACAGCAGGAGCCGGACGTGGCGTTACGGCAGATGACCGAGGGCGCCAATGTCGTTGAGGACTACGGGCATACGGGGGTCACTCTGCGAGCCCATCCGGTCAGCTTCCTGCGCGAGGATCTCGTCCGTCGAAATATCGTCACCTGCGCCGAGGCAACCTCGGCCCGCGACGGTCGCTGGCTGATGACATCAGGTCTTGTTCTCGTCCGTCAGAAGCCAGGTAGCGCGAAGGGCGTCATGTTCATGACCATCGAGGATGAGACAGGCGTTGCCAATATCGTCGTCTGGCCAAGCCTGTTCGAAAAGCAGCGTCGCGTCGTGCTTGGATCCTCGATGATGGCGATTAACGGCAAAATCCAGCGCGAAGGCGGCGTCGTGCATCTGGTGGCACAACGGATGTTCGATCTGACCACCGATCTGGCGAGCCTTGGCGAGCGAGACACCTTCAGGGTGCCGACAGGGCGTGGCGACGAGTTCGCGCATGGCTCGCCGGGTAGTCCCGACAGCCGCGAGCGGCCGCCGATGGGTGTCAAGGCGCGGGAAATTTACATACCCGATCTTCATATCGATACGCTGAAGGTGAAGAGCCGGAATTTTCAGTGAGTGCGGTGGACGGCTACAGAGGGGACGCGGTCAAAAGCAAGGCGATGGGGACACTCAGCGCTGACGTGTTCAATGCCCACGCAGATACTTTAGCTTTGGCGTTGTCTGTTCATCCATAATGGACATTATGGTCAGAGTTCAAAGTAAATATCAAGATTACTTTAAAGAACATTGAATCTGTCAATCTGGAATTGACAAAGGTAAGGAGTGTCAAAGTCTCGTATTGGGTCAACTTGGCAGCGCCTTGTTCGGTGCGCTCAGCCTTCCCACGCCAAGGTTCCACCCTGCGCAGCCGTCGCATCTGATGCGATCGATGATCACGTGGCCGACAAAGCGAACGCTGTTCCTGTGCCGAAGTCTTCCCATTGGAAGACAAAGCCGTTCCCTATTTTCACGTCATTCCGGTTGATGGCAGTCCGAATGATCCGGACGAAGGTCAGTGCGGCGAGATCGAATACCAATCTGCTCCAACCATAAGCGTTGCCAAACCCAGCTTTATTGTCTGGCATCCCTAATCCAGTCCCGTCGTTGGACGGTCAACCCACGAGGGGTTCGCAGCTACTGCGACCTCTCCGGCTGCGCCGCCAAGGTGACCGCGGCCGGGCCCGGATCAAACGGGCGCCATCGAGCGGGGATTGGCCCCGCCATCGGATGGAGCCTCACATGTCGGATCTCAGCCTCGCACAAAACCACGCACTCGATCTTGCCCGGACCCTGATGGTCCCGGTCACCCTCTTCGAGGTGGATGGAGAAATCGGCGTCATGCCTTCCGCCGAGTATGACGGCGACGAGGACGCCATCCTCAATGAATACGATCCATTTGCCTACGGATCGGCTCATTGAGCCGATCACCCCCTCCGGGGGAAGGCGTGCCGCTTGCGCTGATGCGCGCGCAAGGGAGGCTTCGCCGCGATCTTTCCCGGCAGATCTGCACATTGCGAACAGCGCCCTTGCGCGCTTCCATCTTCGCGGCCTGGGCGCTGCCAGTCCGAAAAGTCAGGGAAACTAAAGGAGACAATATGCAAAAGAATGACATCGAGGAACTGCGCGCCCAGGTGGGCTGCGCAGCCGTCCTTGAGCATGAGGGCTTCGCGATAGATCGGAAAGAGAGCACACGCCGGGCGGTCAAATTCCGGCGCGACGACGACATCGTCATTGTGATCCACGACGACAGGGGATGGTTCGACGCCCGATCCGACGCCAAGGGCGACGTTTTCGCGCTCGCAAGCTATCTACATGGGATCGGCTTTGCCGAGGCCTTGGCGGTGGTCGGCGATCTCGTCGCGTTTCAGCCAACCGCAGCGACCTGGGAGAGGCCTCTCAATCACACGCAGACGGTGGCCTCAATCGCTGACCGGTGGAACCACAGAAGACGGCCGTGGCGCGGATCGGCGACGTGGACTTACCTCCAGCAATGCCGGGCGCTGCCCTGGCAGGTCATCTCTGCGGCGATCGATGCCTCCGTTCTTCGGGAAGGACCATATGGCTCGATGTGGGCGAAGCATGTCGATGAGGCTGGCGCTGTCATCGGTTGGGAGGAGCGCGGTCCGGACTGGCGCGGGTTTTCCACCGGTGGTGCCAAGGCGCTCTTCCGGTGTGGAAAGGTGGATGCCCGTCGGTTCTGTGTGACGGAGGCGGCAATCGATGCACTCAGCCTGGCCGCGATCGAGCAGACACGATCCGACACGCTCTACGTCAGCACCGGAGGCGGTTGGTCGCCTCTAACCGCGCTCGCGTTGGAAAACTTAGCGTCCGGGGACGGCGCGTGGCTTGTGGCCGCGACCGACAACAATGTTCAGGGTGAAGTCTTTGCCGATCGTCTGCGCCAGATGGCAGATCGCGCCAGTTGCGATTTCTCGCGGCTGAGGCCGGAAGCTGAGGATTGGAATGAGGAATTGAAGGAGAGGAGGGAGAGAGGGGAGCTGCCGCATACGCGGCCAGCGCATCAAGGGTGAAGCTGCCGCCCGCCTGGCGGCGGCCCTTGACCCGCTGCCCGCGAAGCGCCGGCGAGGAGGGGTAATCAAAGGACTGAACAAGGAGGTCGATCAGGCTTCGCTTCAGTCGTAGCCCCGAAGGAGCCGCAGATGTTCGTTTCCCCCGCAATCCGTCCAGCACATCGCAAAGTGTTCGAAGGTGTCGCAAGTCGCCACGAAATGTACGCCCTGTTCAATCGCCATAGCCAGTCGCCGTTCGACGATGACAGGATGAACGGCACGCGATATGTTGGCGAGTGGTTTGAGATATCCGAAGCCGACCACGACCACATGTTCGAGATCCTTCCTCCGCTGTTTTACCGTGGCGACAGGTTCGCCATGCGCGAGTTTCTTGCCGCCAGCGTCACCAGCTTTTTCTTCGCCCTGACGATCGATGATCGGTCCCGATGGTTTCACGGATATTGCGACCTGGGCGATCGTCAGTCACCTGACCGGATGCGTGCCGAAATTATCACGCGTGAATCCCGCCCGGTCCGCGCCATGAGCGCTCAAGAGAAACTCGATCATATCTGGAGCACGACCGGACCTCGTGTGTATTGTTCGTTTACGCAGACTAGAATGTATGCTTTCAAGCTCGCCACCAAGTAGCTAGGCGAGAGTTCTACACGTAATTTACCGTGCGCATGCGGCCATCTTCCGCGACGACGGCGGGAGCCACCGAGTGGCTTTGGATCACCTTATTCAAACGCTAGCCCGAACAGGGCCAACGAAGGAAGAGGCTATTTTGATGAAGTGCGCTCCTTGGAGATTGCGGCGTAATGGGGTAGAATGGTAGAAAATTGGTCAATTAGGTAGAATAGGTGCATTCACATGAGCCTCAACGTGAAAGACCCTGAAGCGCATCGCCTTGCTCAGGCGATTGCTCATGCGACCGGGCAGAGTATGAGCCGCGTCGTGACCGACGCTCTGCGTGAGCGATATGCGCAAATTGAAAAACAGAGAGGCAGGGCGTCTGTCGAAGAACTTCTTGCGATCGCCGACAGGGCCGCAGCTCATTTGAAACGACCTTATGCCGATCACGCCGACTTCCTGTATGACGAGGACGGCCTGCCGAAATGATTATCGACACATCCGCTATGGTGGCGATTCTCTATGGCGAGCCGGAGGCTGCGGCCTTCACGCGCCTGATCCATGATTCCGCACCCAGCCGGATCAGCGTGGCGAGCTATTTGGAACTGTCCATGGTGATCGAAAAGCAGCTCGGGCCGGAAGGGATGAGGCAGGCTGATGCCTTCTTCCGCCGCGCAGCGATCGACATCGAACCAGTGACCGTCGACCAGGGCCATCTGGCCCGACAGGCATTCCTCGATTTCGGGAAGGGCAGACACAAAGCTGGACTGAATTTCGGCGACTGTTTTGCCTACGCTCTCGCCAGGGATTTCGACGAGCCGTTGCTGTTCAAGGGCAACGACTTCACGGAGACAGACATCGTTTCGGCTGCATGACACGCGACTGGCATGATGAGTGGCGAGCTGACGTGCTGACTGGTGTTTTGTGCCCGGAAGCAGTTCCGCTTTCAGCTCGTCGTTTCACCGATAACAAGAATTGTCTTGCGGGAGCGGGTCCCCAGCCGTCTTTTTCAGAGCACCAAAGATCGCCGCGATTTGGAGGACGTCAGTACGACTTTAACGCCAAACCGCACCAAGCATCTGCAAAGACGTCACTTTTTCTGGTGGGGAATAGAGACGATTAAACCGAAAAATCGCTTCAGAAATGACTTGCCTGGGGAACCTGGATCTTCAGCCAGTCGCCGAGCCGGCCCGAGCGGTAGGTGCTGTCGCGGTGCTTGGCGATGATGCCTTCCAGGCCGTGCTCGCATGCAGCCGCCAGAAGTGTCACGCCATCCGCTTCGACCTCCTGCGAGAGGCGGATCGCTCCTTCGCTTTCGCCGATCAGGTCTTCCAGGAGATGACGACGTCCGGACAACTCCATCTTCGTCAGGTCATGGCCATCGAAATACAACAGGTCGAATGCGTAAAGGATCGCGTCGTCTGAAGCCTTCCTCCCCCGCGTCCGCCGAGTGAACGCTGCAGCGCCCAGAAGTCCGAGCGGCCCTCAGCATCGAGCACGACGGCTTGCCCATCGAGAATGGCGGTCCCGACGCCGAGCTTGCGCGCGGCGGCTGCGATTGCCGGAAACCCGTCGGTCCAGTCATGACCGCCACGGGTGATGATCCGCACCGCGTTCGGTTCGATATGAACAGCCACGCGATAGCCGTCCCATTTGATCTCATAGATCCAGTCCGGTCCGGACGGCGGCTTTGCCTTCAACAGCGCCAGGCACGGTTCGATACGGGTTGGCGTCGGATCTAAAGGAAGTTGCGGTTGCGCCGGATCGCGTGGTTTGCGCGGTCGCGAGCGGATCGGAGCGTCCGTCTCCCGCAAAAGCGGCTGGGATTTTTGGCGCGGCGGCTTTGTCATGGCCTGAGTTCAGCAGCAATTGCTTAAAATCGTGTGACATCACCGGGGAATGGAGGAGGGGAGGAAAAGATGGGGGAGGAAAAGGAGACGGAAACCGGTTCGCAAGGACGGTCCAACGGCTGACGGTTCCCTCAATCGCGCCGGTCGCCAAGACCGGGCCAGCTTGCCTCGCAAGGCAGGTGTGCCTCGCTCCTCCGCAAGCCAGGTCTGCTTCGGCGCAATTGCAGCCGCCGGCCCGTCCTGCGGTTCGGGAGATGTCTTCGAGAAGAAGACGAGGAGGCAAGGACAGTCCGTCCGCCCGAAGCTCAAGAGGTCATTCCCATGCAGTTGATTACAGCCGATCCGCGCAGTCTGAAGGACAATCCCGACCGGTCCCGCCAGTCGAAATCTTCGCCCCAGTCGGACGCACTACTTTGCGCATCGATCAGGGCCATCGGCGTCGTCCAGCCGCCGATTGTCAAACTCGATCCGGAAGGCGGCAATAGCTATATCATCGTCTTCGGTCACCGCCGCGCAGCGCAGGCCATCGCCGCGGACCTCGCGGAAATCCCACTGCTGCTGGCTGATCCCTCCGACGATCTCGGCGCCATGCAGTCGTTTGCGGAGAACATCGCCCGCGAACCGTTGAACCCTGTCGACCAGTGGCGCGCCATCGAACGGCTGGTGGCTCTTGGATGGACCGAGGAGTCGATCGCCATGGCGCTGGCACTCCCCAGCCGGCAGATCCGCAAGCTGCGGCTGCTCGCCAACATCCTGCCCGCCATGCTTGACCAGATGGCGCGTGGCGATATGCCGAACGAGCAGCAGCTGCGCACGATCGCCGCCGCCGGTCAGGACGACCAGGCAGAGGTGTGGAAAAAGTACAAGCCGAAGAAGCAGGACCCGCAGATCTCGTGGTGGGAGGTTGCCCGCGCACTGACCACGACCAGGATGCTCGCCAAACATGCAAGCTTCGGTGACGATCTGGCACAGGCTTACGGCATCACCTGGGTCGAGGACTTGTTTGCACCCGCCGACGAGGACAGCCGCTACACCACGGACGTCGATGCGTTTCTCGGTGCGCAGCAGGAATGGCTCTCCAACAACCTGCCAAAGCGTGGCTCGGTCATCGAGGCCAATGAATATGGCCAGGCCAAGCTGCCGGCCAAGGCGCAACAGGTTTATGGCAAGCCCGGCAAGGGCGACCTGACCGGCTGGTACATCAACGCGCGCGACGGCTCGGTTCAGTCGGTTGCCTATCGTATGCCTGAGGTCAAGAAGCCGAAACTGGTCAAGGATGCAGATGGGGTCGATACCGTCGTTGAGGAGGTCGATGAGCCAAAAACCCGGCCCTACGTGACCCAGAAGGGTCTCGACATGATCGGCGACCTGCGCACCGATGCTCTGCACGAGGCGCTCGCCCGTGCACCGATCGAGGATGACACGCTGATGGCTTTGCTCATTCTCGCCTTCACCGGCACGAATGTCACGGTTGCCAGCGGTGCATCGGACAATCCCTATGGTCATGCGAAATGCGGGCCGCATGCTGCCCGGCTGATCGGAGAGGACGGCAAGCTGTCATTCGATCGCGAGACGCTGGTGCAGGCTGCACGCTCGGTTCTGATCGAAGTCCTTTCTCTGCGGCGCAATCGCTCCGATAGCGGACTGATTGCCCGTATTGCCGGGGATGCGATCGGCGCTGATCAGTTCCTGCCCAATATGGCGACCGAAGACTTCCTCTCATGCCTGTCGCGCACCGCGCTGGAAGCTACCGCAGCAACGGCGGGCGTGCCCGGACGGATCAAGGTGAAGGATACCCGTGCGGCTCTGGTCGAGCATTTTGCCGAGGGAAAGCTGGTGCATTCGGCAGCCCTGCTCGCGCCCTCCGCCGCTGACGCACGATCGTGGGCCGGACGCTACACCAGCGTCGACAGCGAATTGGAGGATGCCGACGACGTTCCCGGTACGCGCGAAGAGCAGCTTTCCGGTGGTGACCTCGTGGACAATTCCGCGGCCGAGGAAGAAACCGACGAGGGTTTCCGCGAGGCCGACGAATAGCACCAGGCAACAGGATCTGAACCAACGCCGCTGGCTCATGCCGGCGGCGTTTGTGTTTCCAGTAATCAGAAGGAGTTTGTCATGGTAGAGATCCATGATGAGATGGCCGCGGAAAAAGCGGCGCATGAAGCTGAACTACGGACATTGGAGCGGCCGACGATACGAGCAGGAGCGTCGACGCCGTGGGGTATGGCGCAGGTCTCGCGGCAATTCGCCGACGGTATCGTTCTGCATTCCATCGCCAGCCATGGTGGTTTCCATCTCGACGAAGATGCCAATGCCACCATCCATCCCTCTTCCGGAATGACGACGGATTCTATGAGGAAGATTGTGAATGGGCGAAGGTTGCCCATGCTTTCCCGCAGCTGTTCACCGCCTATGAGCGGCGCTTGGCGGATCGCACACTTCGCGACACTTATCCAGATGCCTACGAGCGCGTGATGAGCGTCACACTGAAGGACGGTCAGTCGCATATTCGGGACCGACAGGAATTCGAAAAGCGACATCGCAACGACTGGGTGGTGATCGCAGCCCTCAATTCCGATCACAAGCCCGGCTTTGTCGAGTGCATCGCGACGCTGGGCGGGATCCGCGGCGAGACCGATGAACAGCGGTTTCTGGTTCCAAGCTCGGACTACGCGGTCGGCCGGCATGGCTTCGTCATCGATCCGGTAAAGCACGAAGCATATAATGGTCCGTTCAGCTTCGTGACTTGGGCGGTAAGGCAATGACTGCCGCGCTCACAGACACCGACCCTCCTCGAGGTCGATCTCATCGAGCTCTATCGCAGGATCTGGGCACGGCAGCGGGATTATCGCTCCCGGCGGGCTGAGCTGATACGACAAACGAAGGCGCGATGGAAATGCAAGGCACGGCATCGGCCACCATTGACTACTGCACGCATATCAACGGATCCGGGTGAGGGCGGTAAGACCGCCCAGTCGAGGGTACGGTAGAGCGTTGATCGAAGGCGGAAGCCAGGGCACGGGGGCAACCGGCTTACACTGGAGTATGCCGGGATCGGGATTTGTCATTACCCTTTGTGGTTGGCGCGGCGTCGCCAAGGTCGGATCGGGATGGCGATTGCATCATGCTGTCGTGAACCAGATCGTCGGCCGGCACAGCACCTCGGTTTTGCTGCGGTCTGACATGGGCGCGTCCCGGTCAAAGGCCGTGTGCCACGCCGCGTTGCGGCAGGATCATCGCCTCGTCGCAAGGCAGGCCCGCGTCTGGCGCAGCCCGCTTGAGGCGGGCAGCACCATCCGCAAACCTTCCCCGCTCCTCTTAGCAACGCCCTGACCTTGGCCCGGGTCGCTGGTGCCCATGTCCTTGAGCCCGCACCCGAGGGGCTGAGCCGGACGACAACCGGCACCCCGGGCTTCGCTGAAACATCGCTCACAAAGGACCCGATCATGGCATCGCTCAACCGTCCCACCCAGAAGAACCGTCCCGCCAAATCCCAGCGCGCCACCACCCTCGAAATGGTCAGGCACGCCTGCCCTGACACAGCTCAGGCGCTCCGCATCTCCGAAAGCTTCGGCCTCGCCCTCATCGACAGCGACGGGATCCGCGAGCTCCACCGTAGCCACTTGATCGAAAGCGCCGATGCCCTGAAGGACGGTCTTGCCGAAAAAGCCATGCAGATCCACATGCAGCGCATCGTCGGATCCTTTGTCGGCTCAGCCTACGGCGCCGGGCAATTCTACAGCCGCGCGGTCACAGAGGCCCGCGATCTCACCACGAAACTCTCCAACGATACCAGAGACGAGGACCTCGACGGCCCGGTAGGCTTCGACAGCCGCGCCCTGCGCAAGCGCGAGTTCGCAGCCGACATGGGCCTGCAGGCCCACGTGCTTCGCATGGCAGCCGAAGGCGCCGTCTCCGCCTACGAGGACATCACAGGCGAAACCTGGAAGCCTTACGAGCGCACGGTCGAGCAGCCCGCCAACTCCGTCGATCAAAAGGCCGCAACGGCCCAGATGGCAGCATTCGAATAGGACGACCGCGGGGCTTCGGCCCCGCCTTCCTCCAGCGTCCGCAACGCCGTTGCGACCCGGTTCGAAAAAAGAAAAAAGGGCCAACGGAAAACCGCGGCCCATAAAGTGTGAAGGTCATGGACCTCCAGAGGGGAACAGCTGCTGCGGCGGAACTGGGAGGAAGCCGCCATGTGCATCAACTGAAGTCTGTATGCACGAATTTTCATCACGCTGCACTTAATTTTTGTGCAGTGCAGCTATGCGTTCGCAGCTTATATGGCCGAGACATCCCGCCGACTGGCGGACATTGTCTCTGATCACTATCTGGGTCACATCTCCTTGCGGATGGCATGGCTGCAGGGAGCGGCAGAGCCGTGATTGGTGGCGGGAGGCAGAACTTGGATCTATTCACTTCGATGCGTTATTTTATCCGCGTCTACGACACGAACTCGTTCAGCGTCGCGGCAAAGTCTCTCAAGGTCGGGCAATCGGCCCTCTCCAAAACCATTGCACATCTTGAACGTGAACTGGGTGCGCCACTATTTCTCCGATCGACACGACAGCTCACACCAACCGAACCAGGTAAGGTATTCTACGAACACGCGGTCAAGGTCGTCGAGGATGCTGAAGCTGCGCTTTCCGCCGTCGGGACCAAGTCGCAAAATTTCTCTGGTCAGATCAGGATCAGCGGCACACTGACTTTCATGTGCCAGTACGTTATCCCCAAGTTGTCACTGTTCCTCGATGCCCATCCGGACATCGACATCTCAGTCCATCTAGAGGACAAAAATGTCGGGCTGATCGAACAGGGTATCGACGTAGCCCTGCGAATGGGGCAGCTCGATGACTCCGGTCTCGTTGCAAAACGGATCGGACGCTGCAGGCGCATCGTGGTGGGCGCGGTATCCTATCTTGAGGTACATCGGGAGCCGCAAACGCCGGAAGAGCTGGTTGAACATACAACCGTCGTGCTTGCGCAAGGCGAGGGTGGCGACCGTTTTACATTCAAAGGGCCTTACGGGACCAAAACGGTAACGGTCAGGTCCAAGCTGCGGATCAATGCGACGGAAGGCGTTCGGTCCGCCGTTCTTGCAGGTGCGGGGCTTTCTGTGGCCACGGAGTGGATGTTCGAAGCCGAATTGAACAGCGGCTCCGTGCGGGAAGTCCTCAAACAGTGGACGCTGCCGGATCTTGATCTTTGGGCGGTCATGCCTGCCGGGCGACGCACGAGCGCCAAGGTCCGGGCGCTTGTTGAGTTCATTGAAATACAGGTCAACGCGACAAGATTCGGGATCGGCCACCATTCCTGAGGGGAATATATTAAATTCGCTTTCTGCCGCTAATCGATCGCTGTGGAATAAATTACCTAATGAACAGCGCCGTCATCGGGACGAGCTGAATTTAGGAAATAAGATAATGTCTATCAAAATCTATGGTGATCTAGGCTCTGGCAGCCTGCGCCGGGTTACCACCGCAGCTAAGATCATGAGCGTCGACTACGAGCGCGTGAACGTTGATCTTTTCAAGGGTGAAAGCCATACCCCGGAGTTTCTAAAGCTCAACCCCCACGGGCTGACACCGGTCCTGCAGGATGGCAACACGATCATTTGGGAAGCATCGGCGATCAATCTCTACCTCGCAGAGAAAGCCAACTCGCCGCTCGTGGGCAAGACCGCAAACGAACGCTACGAGGTCTTGCAGTGGATGTTCTGGTCCGGCGAACAGTGGCGCGTCTTCTCGACGCTGATGTTCAACGAGCGTGTCGCTGGTCGCGCGATAGGGCAAGTCGAGGACCTCTCAATCGTCAATCTTCTGCTCAAGAATATCCGGGCAGCTGCCTCGGTTCTCGACGCTCATCTCGCCGGCCGACAGTTCATCGTCGGCGATGAATTAACGCTGGCCGACATCGACGTCGCTGCTCCGTTCTCCCAGGTTCACCGCACCAAGGTGCCCTTTGCCGAATTCCCGAATCTCTGGGCCTGGCAGCAGCAGCTTCTGGAAACTGTTCCGGCCTGGGCCGAAACCAAGCATGACCTGGATGACCGCATGGACACGTTCATGAACGCTCTCGGCATTACCTTCTAATACAAAATTCGAAACGAGGTGGGCCTGACATGGTGCATCTTGTTCCGGCTGGAAGCCGTACACGGTGCGACTCTCGACACGTTTGTGGATGGTTCCGTCGCCTTTGCCGCGCTGGTTGCTGGCCTCGTCATGAACCTGTTGCAACGAACTCCCACCAGATGATGCCAATGCCGTATCCCGTGAGCCGCCAACTGGCACGTCCACTGCGGTCTCGATGGGGCATGTCTGACCAAAGACCGCCTCGCGATGCTCAGCTCGACCGGCATCCGCAACGGCCGGATCGTTTTCTTCCCCTGTGCGCTGAGGCGCCCATTCCTCGCGAGGCAAGAAAGCCTCTCCTTTGGCCGTCCTCCACTGTGTTTCGGCCTTTCAGGTGCGGGCCGATCGTCCCCGGTCCTATCGACTGCCATCGAGGCCGCGATGGACGCGGCCCGAGCAACAGAAAAGGAATAAGACAATGGCAACCATCGGCTCTTTCACCGCTTCCGGCAACGGCTTCTCCGGCACCATCAAGACCCTCAACCTCAACGTCAAGGCAACCATCCGCGCCGTCGAGCGCACTTCCGATAAGGGCCCGGACTACCGCATCCTCGCAGGAGCTACTGTCGAATTCGGCGCAGCCTGGAAGAAGACCTCGAACGAAGGCCGCGACTATCTCTCGGTCAAGCTCGACGACCCGAGCTTCCCCGCCCCGATCTACGCGACGCTGATCGAGGTCGAAGGCGAGGAAGGCCTCTCCCTCATCTGGTCCCGGTCGAACCGGGACTGATGCGGGACGCCCCGCCGCAAGGCGGGGCTCTCCAACATCGGCTCACTTGTTCAGTGCATCCTTGAGCGCCTTGGCAGGCGCGAAGGTCAGCTTCTTCGAAGCGGCAACCGTCATCTTTTCTCCGGTCGCAGGATTGCGACCCTCGCGCTCAGGCGAAGCCTTCACCTTGAATTTCCCGAAGCCGGGGATCGACGTTTCGGCGTCGGAGCCTGCTGCATCGGCGATTGCCTGGAACACGGCCTCTACGATGCCTTTCGCCTGAACCTTCGTCAGGCCGTTGTCAGATGCAATTTTGTCGGCGATTTCGTTGGTGGTGGTCATGGAAATTCCTCGCGAAGTACAACAATGCGAAATCCGTGTCAGCTTATGGCCGGATTGTCATTGGCGATGATGGGGACGAGGGTCAGAACTTCCGGATGTCCACAAGTGGTTTCGCGCGATAGCCCCGTTTGCGCTTTTCGCGAAGCACATCCAGGAACAGGCTGACGGCTTGGCTCTCGTTGTCGAACAGATGTACCATCTGCTGCCCGCGCGTTCCAATCCGGCCCCAGGCGCGCACAAGCGAAACCTCGCCGAACAAAGTCGGCTGAACAGCAAGCGCGTAGAATCGCGCCATGTTCTTTTCCGGCGCGATACGCTCGACATACAGGTGGTAGGGCTGCGTGATCATAAAAGCAGAATCGCGCATTCGGATTCTGCCGTCCAATGACAGTTTTGAATCGGACGTGCATCAACGATTCACAACGTTAATCCGTCTGCGTTCGTTTCACTCGCACCAACTCCGGCGCGATCCTTGCCACTTCCGAGCCAAGCCTTCGGCGACGAGCATGTCGCCGACCGATCGCCGATCGCGGTAGACGATCCTTAGCTTGCGGCCGAAGCGGTCTTCATCTCTGGCGGCCACCTTTAGCGAGAGCGGACCCGAATTGAGGATCTCGAGGAGACGCTGTTTCGCCGCAAGGCCGCGCTCGTGTTCCCGCCGGCACCGCGGCGGGCTTAGCTCCGGAGTGTCGATGTCGGCGATCCTGATCTTTTCGCCTCGAAACCAGAAGGTGTCGCCATCCACTACGCAGGTAACCCTTTGCACGCCCCCGCAGAGGGAGAACGCTTCGTTGGAGCTATTCGGCTGTTGGGCCGACCCCGCGGATGCGAAGAGGCAGATGGCCATCGTGGATAGCGTGGCGACGGTGGTGGAAACTCTCAATTTTGTTTGTCCTCAATACTTAACGCGGGACCTGTCCCATTGTCTCCCGGCCCTTTTATGGCTTGCCTGTGAAACCGGTTCGCACCGACGGATGCGCTCATATCCTTGCGTCTGAACCAGATGGCACGACCGCAGCGTAGTGGCCCATTTCCTGCGGTGAAGACAATCTGTTCATCGCCGCGCATGCGCAGCACCTCGTGCGGCAAGATGAGCGGGCGGCGGGTCAATTGCTTCGACCTTGAGCGTGACGATCCTTTCATTCCGGAAGAACGGTTCGTCTGGTCGACCTCGACCGTGGTGTCGCCGCAGCGCTTGGCTATGTACTCTGCGGTCTCCGGATCGTTGATTGCCGCGAACGAAATCCAAGAAGCAGACTCGAACCACTTCGAGCTCGCATCGCGGCCGCCGTAGGCTTCGCGCATCTGTCCAATCGACTGGAAGATCAGCACCAGGCTGATGCCGTATTTCCGTCCTGCATCCCGGGCGGTTTCCAAGATGCGCAAATAGCCGAGGCGCCCCACCTCATCGAGCAGGAACAGGGTGCGGCCCGCAACCTCGCGATTGCGATTATAAATCGCATTCAGGAACGAGCCGATCACCACACGTGCCAGCCCCGGATGCGCCTCCAGGACCTTCAGGTCAAGTGCGATTAAGATGTCGGTGACGCCGGTCGCCAGCTCGTCGGTCGAAAAACTCTCGCCGGACACGAGAGCGGCGTAGTTCGTATAGGAAAGCCAGTGCGTCTCCTTGACCGCATTGGCGTAAACACCGCTGAATGTCTCCGGCGTCATATTGACGAACACGGCAACGTTCTCGCGGACAAAGGTGGATTCCGAATGCTCGTAAATCCGCGTCAACCGCTCGCGCAGTTTCGGTTCGGGTTCGGATAGATTGGCGCGGACACGGCGCAGCGTCTGGTCTCTCGCGTCTGTGTGTCCGGACAGGCAGACGTCGGCGATGAGCGCGGTCAGCAACTGCATGGCCGACGCGCGAAAGAAGTCGTCGCGGGCCGAGGCGGCGCGTGCGTTGTCAGTCATGATCCATGTCGCGACCGCGACGATGTCCTCCTCCTTTGTGCCGCCGAAGCGGCCGATCCAGTCGAGGGCATTGAAGCCGGTCGCAGGGCTGGCTGGATCCAGCACGATCACTTTGCGGCCGGCTTTGCGTCGGTGCTCGACGACCATCGGCGCGACCTCGCTCGACGGATCAAGCACGACGAGCCCGCCGCCCCACTTGAGCGCGGTGGGAATCGTCACAGACGTCGTCTTGAACCCACCGGAGCCGGCGAAGACGATGCCGTGCGAAGAGCCGAATGAGCCGTCAAAGCAGAGCAGCGGCGATTTGCCGCCGGCACCCCAGCTCTGCGGATTGTCAGTACGGAACGCCATCGCTGCGACACTGTCGCAATCGACGCGGTATCGCTCGCCGATGACGATGCCGCCGGCATCGGGAAAAAGCTTTGCAGCCTCGGCCATGCTCATCCAGGCGGCGTCGCCATGCACTGCCCGTTTGCCACTGACGCGCGTTGGCCGTCCTTGAGCAAACGCGGCATTGCCTTTGATGGCAACCCGCACCGCGAACACTCCGCTGAACAATGCGCTGCTGGCGCCAACCATCGTCGCTGGATCGGTATAGGTGAGAACCGATTGTCCCGCAGGCACGCTGGTGGCGATGTCAGCGAGCCGGATTGCTTCCCGGGCGACTGCGATGACGATGACCGCGCCATTTCCGGCAAGCACGCTCAACGCGGCAGCCTTGATATCCGAGCCCCTCGCCGCGAACAGAGTGATGAAGCCGATTGCGGCGGCCGTGATGAAGGGCAGGGCGAGACCGGCGCGGTCAAGCAAGAGCTTTGCCTGCGCCGATGATCCAAAGCTCGCCAGCCGGCTTTCAACGCCAGAGGTCGCGAACATGATTCCGATGATGATGACCGCCGGCACGATCGACAGCAAAAGTCTATTCACCGTCATGACCGAACGCCTTTGCACCGATCGTGGTCAGTCTCGCTCGCTCCACTTCGTCGCCTTTGGTTCGTTCGGCGGCATCAATCAGCAGCCCCAGCAGCAGCGCCCGTTTCTCATAGCGCAAGCCCGCCTTCACGATCAGGCCACCGAGCTCGATCTTCTCCCGCGTGTCCTTTTTGCGGGCATCCGTCGACATCCCTTTTGCCATCCGCTCAAGCCTCGCCAACGCTGCCCGCATCAGTGCCAGACGCGTTCGTCGCGGCCGGCTCACCTCCGGTCCTGCTGTCACCGGCATTCTTCTTTCCGGACGCAGCTCCCGATGTTGCCCCTTGGCCGGCGCGAAACCGAACCGCGATCTCCTCGAAGGCTGCCTGAAGCTCTGCATCCTCGATCTCGATCTCCCCAATGCCGGCCTTCAGCGCGATCCGGCCGATGCGTTCGGCTTCGCGTGTTTCGGCCGCTCTCAGTTGCTCCTGCAATCTGGCGATTTCTTCCCTGATCTTTGACGATGGCTTCTTCATTCCGGTGGCTCTCCTTGCCGTCCTGGCGTAGCTGCCGCTACGCCAAACTTCTCCTGTATGCTTGAGAAAAGGAATCTGCAGATCTGCAGATCGGCAAAGCCGATGCTTTGGTGGATGATCCCGCCGTTCCGAAGGAGCGGTTCCAAGGGCGCAATTATACGTCGCTGACACGACGAGTTGCTTACGGCCCTGGCGGGGCCGGCTGAACTGCCGCTCCAGACGAAAGAAGGCTCCAACCGGGAGTGTTTTACGCCTTGGCCATCGCCCATTTCTCAGCCAGCATCCTCAGCCGCGGGGACGGCCGCAGTGCCGTGCTGTCTGCGGCGTACCGGCACTGCGCTAAAATGGAATACGAGCGCGAGGCCCGCACTATCGACTACACCCGCAAACTGGGCCTGCTGCACGAAGAGTTTGTGCTTCCCGCTGACGCTCCGAAATGGGCAAGGTCAATGATTGCCGACCGCTCGGTCTCAGGAGCGGTCGAAGCTTTCTGGAACAAGGTCGAGGCCTTCGAGAAGCGCTCCGATGCGCAGCTCGCCCGGGACTTGACCATTGCTCTTCCGGTGGAGCTTACGCCGGAGCAGAACGTCGCGCTGGTCAGAGATTTCGTGGAAAGGCACATCCTCGCCAAGGGCATGGTTGCTGACTGGGTCTACCACGACAGTTCCGGCAATCCACACATCCACCTGATGACGACATTGCGCCCACTGGCCGAAGACGGATTTGGGGCAAAGAAGGTCGCGGTCATTAGCGCGGACGGCCAGCCGGTCCGCACTAAATCCGGCAGGATTGTGTACCAGCTCTGGGGCGGCTCGACGGACGACTTCAACAAGCTGCGAGAGGGTTGGTTCGAGCGGCAAAACCACCACCTGGCCTTGGGCGGGATAGATCTCCGCATCGATGGTCGCTCCTACGAGAAGCAGGGCATCGCGCTCGAGCCGACCATCCATCTCGGCGTCGGCGCCACGGCGATCAAGCGCAAGGCGGAAAGCAAGGGTGTGGGGCCGGAGCTAGAACGGATCGAGCTGAACGAGCAGCGACGCAGTGAGAATGCCCGCCGGATTCTTCATAGTCCCGGCATCGTCCTTGATCTAATCACCCGCGAGAAGAGCGTCTTCGACATCCAAGACGTGGCAAAGGTGCTGCATCGCTACGTCGACGATCCCGGCATTTTTCAGCAGCTCTTGGCAAGCATTCTTCAACATCCCGAAACCCTGCGTCTGCAGCGCGACACGATCGAGTTCGCGACCGGACAAAGGTTGTCTGCGCGATACACGACAAGAGAGCTGATCCGGCTCGAAGCGGAGATGGCCCGGCGATCCCTCTGGCTGTCCGAGGGTGAAACGCATGGTGTTTCGAAGACGGTGCTGGAGGCGACCTTCAGGCGCCATGCTCGTCTAGCCGATGAGCAGCGATCGGCAATCGAGCACGTCGCCGGTTCCGCGCGCATCGCGGCCGTCGTCGGGCGTGCGGGTGCGGGCAAGACCACGATGATGAAGGCTGCCCGCGAAGCCTGGGAACTTGCTGGGTATCGTGTGGTCGGTGGAGCGCTTGCCGGAAAGGCGGCAGAGGGTCTGGAGAAAGAAGCAGGGATCCAAAGCCGCACGCTGGCATCGTGGGCGCTGCGCTGGAAGAAGGGCCGCGACACGCTCGATTCCAAGACAGTATTCGTCATGGACGAGGCCGGAATGGTCGCATCAAGGCAGATGGCCGGCTTCGTGGAGGCGGTGGTCAGGTCCGGCTCCAAGCTCGTGCTTGTCGGCGATCCCGAGCAGCTTCAGCCAATCGAAGCGGGTGCCGCGTTCCGTGCCATCGCCGATCGTATTGGTTACGCAGAACTCGAAACTATCTATCGCCAGCGTGAGGACTGGATGCGCAAGGCCTCGCTCGATCTGGCGCGGGGCCGCATCGGCGAAGCGCTCGCCGCCTACCGTTTGAAGGGCCGGCTGCTTGGCTCGGAGCTCAAAGCTCAGGCAGTCGAACACCTGATCGGCGACTGGGACCGCGACTACGATCCGGCAAAGTCTATGCTGATGGTTGCGCATCTGCGTCGTGACGTTCGCATTCTGAATGTGATGGCGCGCCAGAAGCTGGTCGAGCGCGGTTTCATCGGCGAGGGCCATACCTTCCGGACAGCAGACGGCGTCCGGCATTTCGACGCCGGCGACCAGATTGTCTTCCTGAAAAACGAAGGGTCGCTTGGCGTCAAGAACGGCATGATCGGCCGTGTCGTCGAGGCCGCCTCGAACCGGATATCCGTCGTGGTGGGCCAGGGCGATCACCGGCGTCAGGTGTTCGTCGAGCAGCGCTTCTACAACAATCTCGATCACGGCTATGCCACCACGATCCACAAGAGCCAGGGCGCAACCGTCGATCGGGTGAAGGTGTTGGCAAGCCTCTCGCTCGATCGTCACCTCACCTATGTCGCGCTGACCCGCCATCGTGATGATTTGGCAGTCTATTATGGCCGCCGTTCGTTCTCTAAGGCAGGCGGTCTGACGGAAATCCTGTCGCGCAGGAATGGCAAGGAGACCACGCTCGACTACGAGCGCGGTTCGCTCTATCGCCCGGCGCTCGCCTTTGCCGAAAACCGAGGCCTGCACATCGTCCAGGTCGCTCGCACCCTGATGCGCGACCGCCTCGACTGGACGCTACGCCAGAAGTCAAAGCTAGCCGATCTTGCGGCTCGCCTGCGAGCAGCCGGCGAACGGCCTGGCCTGTTGCAAACCCCGAAATCCCAAACGTTCAAGGAGGTCCGCCCGATGGTATCAGGCGTAAAACTGTTCCCAGTACCGCTGATCGACGCCGTCGATCGCAAGGTTGCGGACGATCCCGCTGTGAAGAAGCAATGGGAGGAGGTTTCGACACGTTTCCGCTACGTGTTCGCCGACCCCGAGACCGCCTTCCGCGCGATGAACTTCAACGCGGTCGTCGCCGACAAACGGGTGGCAACGCAGACACTCGACAAGCTTGCGGTGGAGCCTGCAGCGGTTGGGCCCCTCAAGGGCAAGACAGGCATTCTCGCCAGTAAGTCTGACCGGGAAAGCCGCCGCGTCGCAGAACTCAACGTGCCGGCACTGAAACGCGACATCGACACCTACCTTCGGATCCGCGAGGTCGCAGCGCACCGGATCGAGGGTGAGGAGAGGGCGCAGCGTCTGCGCGTCTCGATCGATATCCCGGCGCTGTCGCCAGCGGCGCAAAACGTGCTGGAACGGGTGCGCGACGCGATCGACCGCAATGATCTTCCGGCCGCGATGGCTTACGCGCTGAGCAACCGCGAGACCAAGGTTGAGATCGACAGTCTCAACAAGGCTGTGACCGAGCGCTTCGGCGAGCGCACGCTGCTGGCAAATTCCGCCCGCAAGCCCGACGGCCAGCTGTTCGACAAAGTCTCAGAGGGGCTGGCACCCCAGGAGAAGGCGCGGCTGAAGGAAGCCTGGCCGGTGATGCGCACAGCCCAGCAGCTCGCGGCCCATGAACGCACGGTGGTAACGCTGCAGCAGGCGGAGGATCTGAAGCTCGCTCAGCGTCAGGCGCCGGTGGTTAGGCAATGAGCAGACCAGTGGCAATCGTCTTCGTCACCACTGCGGGGAGCCTCGTGGTGGCTCTTGCAGGGACCGCTCTTGTCGGCGGCATCAGGCTGAACCTGACGCCGAGCGAACCACTTGGAATCTGGCGTATCGAGCCTTTGAGCAGAGCCCCCGTCGTCGGGGATCTTGTGTTTATCTGCCCTCCGGCTACGCCACCGTTCCAGGAGGCATGGCAGCGCGGTTATCTCCGACGTGGACTGTGCGAGGGCGGCTTTGCGCCACTCATCAAAACTGTCTCAGCACTCCCCAGCCAGCACATCACAATCGGCGACGCTGTCGAGATTGATGGCGCGCCGCTGGGCGCATCTCGCCTCCGA
>Ga0247738_10000286_pt1 | contig 20220 bp, 21 predicted proteins | sample UWRJL013104B2_FD_180936 | JGI IMG/M metagenome (GOLD analysis project Ga0247738, IMG submission 180936) | Plant litter microbial communities from Arlington Agricultural Research Station in Wisconsin, United States - UWRJ-L013-104B-2 | ecosystem: Environmental > Terrestrial > Plant litter >...
ATCGGATGTATTGCTGCTATTTGCGCTATCCTGCGCATAACGCATTCGGGGGTTACCGTTGAACGAGACAATTCGTTGCAGCGATGTCGATCCAATTCGGCAGGGCGACATCATAATATTCTCGAGTGCGAATGAGTCGCCCACCAGTCCGGAATTTGCAGTGGTAATAAATGCTGACTGTGATCTTGCTCACGGCAAGGTAGACGGCGTCCTCGCGCTGTTGCCGATCTTCAGTTTTCACTCGTACTTGGAAGCATTCTGGGTGAAATCCCACCTTCTATCTGAATTTTCTCAGAACATTGAGTGGATATTGGGGGCTTGCGGAATAGAGAAAGCTGAGGCTGAAGATTTAGCTCGCTGGATTGAGAGCGACAATCCTATGGCTATAGCAAGCTCACTGATTGGCGCGCATGCTGTACCTACCAAGAAGCATGCAGAGCTACATCAGCGCGTCAACAAATGCGCGATAATAGCGTCAAGCCAGGGCCTTGAAGGCTTTAAGCGCGTGTGTTCCCTAGATCCTGACCCAAGTCGCTATGCTCGAAAGCACATTGAGGCAGCGAAGGGAGCAATCGGTGACGGACATTTTTTTCTAAGCGAAATCTCTGGCCAAGAAGGTCTCGGGTTCGTCGTCAGAATGCGGCGCATTCTGTCAATTGAGGCAACCAATTGTTACCGCTCGGTTTCTGATATGAGGGCGCACGCCCCAGACACCAAGACATCCGCAGCGCGCGTCGCTCGCTTAACCCCTACTTACCAGCATAGAATTGCTCAGCTTTTTGCGTATCAGTTTTCGCGTATAGGACTGCCGGACGAAACGACAGAGCTAAGCAAATTAGCGGTCGACGATATAGTATCGTTGATGGCGGGGGCGCAAAAATGAATACCTTGGCACTGACTCCGGAAGCACTTTTTAGGCTTTCGCAATTTTCTATCTCGGCCGAGTGGTTTAGTTCGTTCCTAATGCCCCGGGATTCGGCCGGCCTTAAGAGAGTCGAGGTCGGCTCGGTTACGTACATTCTGCCAAAGTCACTGGATAGCGATAGTTGCGACTTGGTAGTTATTGATTCTCAAAACGTATTTGATGGTGTTTCCGACACTTCTACGCTCGATAGAATTGCGACGGTTTGTCGCTCTATTTATAGCGAAAGCGTTATAGTTCCAACTACGTGGAGACCGCATCGCGAGGGGTCGCTGATCTCCATCACACCAGCGCCGGGGCCGTCGTGGCGCGAAAGGTTGCATTTTGACAAGCGGCCCAATGGTCGTGACGACCTGTTGGTGTTTCAGCGCACTGGGGAAACGACGAACTTTTCCAACCTAAGTCTGCCGCTGAGCCTGCACTCTGGTGCAAGAGCTAACCTGGCGGAAGCAATCTTAACACCCGAGACAGAACAAGGTCCTACCAGCCTTGCTGGAATTGTGCTGAGCCACCGTCTCCCCCAAGGGTTCGTTCAAGGCGCGACTCTAAGTCAATGGTATTCGTCGAAGCTTACCGATGAGCAGAGGCAGTTTGTTGACAAGCCGCATGATGGGCCGGTTCGCCTTAGAGGATCGGCTGGTACAGGCAAGACACTCTCGCTTGTCATCAAGGCTCTGTTGGACTCAATGAAGGCCCATGCCAACAAAACGAATGTTCGCTACGGCTTTCTGACGCACAGCTCTGCCTCTGCCGATCTAGTTCAGTCTATATCGGAGAGCCTAGATAATATGGGCATCATGTTTGACCAAAGCCCGCACGCCAAGCTTGAGGTACGGACGCTATATGATCTCGCCGACGAGCAACTAAACTTCTCATTGGATCAGTTGCGGCCTTTGTCGCTGGACGGGCAGGAAGGGCGCAAGCTGCAAATGGAGTTGATTGAATACTCCCTGAAACAGATGCAGGCATCGCGCACGCTCCGCACACAGTTCAAAGAGCTTTCATCGCCGATCCAATCCCGTTGGCATGCTGCTACGGCGGGCCAAGACCAGCGGTTCGTTGCGGAGATAATGAACGAATTCGCAAGTGTTCTGGACGCCGAGGGTATTAGAGCCGGCGAGGAGAAGGGACTTAAATACGTCAGCTCGTCGTCAATGCGGCCAACATGGCTTCTAAGTCTCCCAAGCGAGATAGATCGGCGCTTTGTGCTTGAAGTGCACCGAAGATACCGAAAGCTGCTGGCGGAGATGGGCACGCTAAGTGTTGATCAGATGGTGGGTGACTTTAATTCGTTTCTTGATTCAAACAGGTGGAGCTCAATTCGAGGTCGCGCAGGTTATGACGCAATTTTTGTCGATGAACTACACTTGTTTACCTCGATCGAAAGGCAAACATTACATAAGCTGATCAAAAAATCCGTGGGGGATGACGGTAAACCCCGGCGTCCGCCCATTTTTATGGCTTACGACATAAAACAAAGTACACGGGACACGTTCGCTCAATTTGGAGAAGACAGTAACATTTTCACTTTTTCTTCTCAACTTCGCGGTTCCGACCTGGTAAAACTGAGTAAAGTATTCCGATATACGCCAGAGATTGCGGAGTTCCTAGTCGATCTTGATGCAACATTTCCCGCGATTGATATTCCCGGAGAATGGGAAGCATATGCTGGAGAGGCGCAGCTTGCTCGTGGCCCAAAACCTGAACTTCAGGTCTTCAAGGACGATGTAACACTCTTTAGGGCAATTTTTGACGAAGCACGTCGGGTAGCAATGGCCACTGAAGGAGGTGGCAGGCGGGTAGCCGTACTGTGCGTCAGTCCCGAAATGTTTGAGCGATACCTCGTTGCGCTTCCGCAGTATGACGGAAAGGTGATTCCTATCACAGGGCGCGACATTACACCCGAGTTGAGACATGCGGGTCGGAGGTTCGTATTTAGTACCCCCGAGTACGTAGCAGGCCTACAATTCGATACAGTGTTTCTAATCCATGCAAACGTGGAAGAAGCGCCGTCCGATGCCGGTGATGGTGTGCGGCGAAGGTTTATCTCTGACGTGTACTTGGGCTCCTCGCGTGCCGAGAGGACTCTAAAAGTAAGCGCCAGTCTCTCTCGCGGCGGGGCATCGGACATATTCGGCCTGGCTCTGGAGCGCAGTAGCCTTATAGTGAAAGAGTAATCACGGCCTAATGTGGGAACAGACCGACCCTGTGGGGTGCGGGAGCGTTGAATAAGGCTTCCGACGCCAAGCCACCCCGACGGGAGTGGGGCGATGGCCCGCCTAGTCATCCCCCATCTTCAGCGCCTTGATAAACGCCTCCTGGGGGATGTTGACGCTGCCGTATTGGCGCATCTTGGCTTTGCCCTTTTTCTGCTTGTCGAGCAGCTTGCGCTTGCGGGTGGCGTCGCCGCCGTAGCACTTCGCCGTCACGTCCTTGCGCATGGCGCGGACGGTTTCGCGGGCGATGATCTTGCCGCCGATGGCGGCCTGGATCGGGATGACGAACAGATGCGGCGGGATCAGCTCCTTGAGCTTTTCGCACATGATGCGGCCGCGGCTTTCGGCAACTGTCCTGTGCACCAGCATGGAGAGGGCGTCGACGGGTTCGGCATTGACCAGGATGGTGAGCTTGACCAAATCGCCGACGCGGTGATCGGCCAGGGTATAGTCGAAGCTGGCATAGCCCTTGGAAATGGACTTCAGGCGATCGTAGAAATCGAACACCACTTCATTGAGCGGCAGATCGTATTCCACCATGGCGCGATTGCCGACATAGGAGAGGTTGCGCTGGATGCCGCGGCGATCCTGGCAGAGCTTGAGGATGGCGCCGAGATATTCGTCGGGCGTGAGAATGGTCGCCTTGATCCAGGGCTCGCGGATTTCCTCGATCTGCATCACGTCGGGCAGATCGGCCGGATTGTGCAGCATGATCGTGCTGCCGTCGCGCATGACGACTTCGTAGACCACCGAGGGTGCCGTCGCGATCAGATCGAGATCGAATTCGCGGGAGAGCCGCTCCTGGATGATTTCGAGATGCAGGAGGCCCAGGAAGCCGCAGCGGAAGCCGAAACCCAAGGCAGCGCTGGTTTCCATCTCGAAGGAGAAGCTGGCGTCGTTCAGCCGCAGCTTGCCCATGGCGGCGCGCAGCTCGTCGAAATCGGATGCATCGACCGGGAACAGGCCGCAGAACACCACGGGCTGGGCCGGGCGGAAATCGGGCAGCGCCTGGGCGGTGGGCTTGCGATCATCGGTAATGGTATCGCCGACATTGGTTTCGGCGACTTCCTTGATCGAGGCGGTGAAGACGCCGAGTTCGCCAGGGGTCAGTTCCTTGACCTCGACCAGCTTGGGCGTGTTGACGGCGACGCGGTCGAGTTCGTAGACGGCGCCTGAGGCCATCATGCGGATGCGCTGGCCCTTCTTCATCACGCCATCGACGATGCGCACGAGCACGACGACGCCGAGATAGGTGTCGTACCAGGAATCGACCAGCAGGGCCTTGAGGGGCGCGTCGATATCGCCCTTGGGGGCGGGCAGGCGGGTGACGATGGCTTCGAGCACGCCCTCGATATTGAGGCCGGTCTTGGCCGAGATCTCGATGGCTTCGGACGCATCGATGCCGATGACGTCCTCGATCTGCTGCTTGACGCGCGGAATATCGGCGGCGGGGAGATCGACCTTGTTGAGGACGGGGACGATCTCATGATTGGCATCGAGCGCGTGGTAGACGTTGGCCAGTGTCTGCGCCTCGACGCCCTGGGAGGCGTCGACGACGAGCAGGGAGCCTTCAACGGCGGCCATGGAGCGGGAGACTTCGTAGGCGAAGTCGACGTGGCCGGGCGTGTCGATCAGGTTGAGGATGTAGGTCTCGCCGTCCTGGGCCTTGTAGGTCAGCCGGACGGTCTGCGCCTTGATGGTGATGCCGCGCTCGCGCTCGATATCCATCGAGTCCAGCACCTGCTCCTTCATCTCGCGGGCGTCCAATCCGCCCGTCGTCTGGATCAGACGATCGGCCAGGGTGGATTTGCCATGGTCAATGTGGGCGACGATGGAGAAATTGCGGATATGGGAAAGCGGCGTTGTCATGGGGCGCTGATAGCAGAAGCGGACAGCACCGCAAAGATGGTTTCCGCCATGTTAACCCTGCGTTTGTGGGCAAGGGGGTCCGTTCGGTAACCGTCCCGATTAAGGACAGGGCTTAACCGTTCTTTTACTTAGCTTTTGCGGGCCGTCGGGACCGGGCGCATAACACCGCCATCAAATGCGTCCAGGAGGAGCCCGCCATGCGCGTGCCCACATTGTTCGCCGTGGCCCTGCTGGTCACGGCTCCTATCGTGCCGACCAGCGTCATGGCGCAGCAGACCGCGCTGAATACTATCGGCGCCAATGCCCGCATGTGCGTCAAGGTCAATACCGGGGCGATCCGGCTCTATTCGCCCAAGCTGGCCGCGAATGGCGGCAGCGGTCCACTGACCCGCCCGTGTGGGGATGGCGAGCTCGATCTACCCTATCAGCCCGTGTTCGAGGTCCAGGCCCAGTCGATCAATCCGGGTTCGGGCACCGGCCCGCAGGGTCCCCAGGGTCCGGCCGGCCCTCCCGGCCCTCCGGGACCTCCCGGCCCGGGCTATTCCGAGATGCCATCCTGATCCATCACATGCCCCAGCAATGGGGCATGTTGCTTTTCGGGGGTCTGCAGCGTTGATGGCGCATGCGTATTATCTCAGCCATAGTTTTCATCATGCTTGCCACCAGCCTTGTCCCGGCTGCGGGGCAGGATTTTTTGGGTCCGCTCGAGGATTTCGTCGATAGCCTGACCGGGCCGCCGGCAAAAAGCCAGCCGGCGCCCCAGGGCGTGCAGCGGCCGGTGGCCGTTACGCCGCCACCGGTGCCAAGGCCGCGACCGCCCGGCTTGCCGGATGTGCCTTCTGTGCAGCCGCCGGTGGCGCCGGTCGAGGCGCCTGATGAGGCCGAACCTCCGGTGGTTGAGCCCGAGGCCGCGCCCCTGCCCGAGGCAGAGCCGGAACCGGACCGGGTGTATCAGACGGCCTGCCCGGCCGTGATCATGGGTCTGGTGGCGGCAGAGACGGCGCCGCCGCTGAGCGAGGGCATTTGCGGTGAGCAATCGCCGCTGACGGTAACCGGCGTGATGAGCCGGGGGCGGATGGTGCCGCTATCAAGCCCGGTGACCACCAATTGCGAGATGGCCAGCGCCCTGCCCGGCTGGGTAGAAGATGTGGACGGCTATGCCGAGGCGATGCTGGACAGCCGGCTGGCCGAAATCAGCACGGGCACCAGCTATATGTGCCGCAACCGGAACAGCGCCGATGCCGGATTTACCTCGGAGCACGGCTTTGCCAATGCGATGGACGTGATCGGCTTCACGCTGGAGGATGGCCGCAACGTGGCGGTGGAAGCCAACTGGCTGCCGGCGGCAGCGCCGGAAGGGCGGCTGCTGCGGCTGGCCCATGATGCGGCCTGCGGTGGATTTACCACCGTGCTGGGACCCGAGGCCAATGCGGAGCACCACGATCACCTGCATCTCGATCTGGGATGCCACGGACAGAGCTGTACGGCACGGATCTGCGAGTGAAGAGGAGATTCCCGCTTTCGCGGGAGTGACTTTGCTGATGTTCGGGACCGCGGTGGCTACTGGGCGGGGACGGCTGGCGGTGCCGGGGCAACGGCCGGTTCACTGGCGGCAGGTGCAGCTGCGGCGGCTGGCAAGGCCGAGTAGATGGCGGTGACGGCGTCGACGCCGATGCGATCGGTGCTGCCGTCGGTGCAATCGGGCGTGGTGGTCGCACATCCGACTTGACCTGGGCATAGGCCTGATCGGCGGTCGCCACATCCATGCCGAGGGCGAGTTCGAGCCGCTGGCGATCGGCATCCATGCCCGCGAGAATGGCGGGGTCGATGGTGAGCGCACAAATCTCGATTACCGCCTGCGTGGCATAGAAGCCGGTCAGCATATTGGCCTGCTTGGGCGAGACGGTGAGCGGAGCGGTCGGATTGACGACAACCTCGGGCGTGGCCGCTGCCGGGGCCGCGTCCTGCGCAATGGCAGCACCGAGGCCGAGGGCGAGAAAGGCGAGCGCGGCGAATGGGCGGATCATCGGGAGGGACTCCTTGAGGGGCGTTTGGCTACACCCTTCAAAGGCCCGATTATGGCCTCAGCACGGCGCGTTGTCGCGCAGCGGATGATGAACCGGCAGATCGGCCCACTCTCGCAGGTTCATCGTATCGGCATCAGCGGGGGCATGGCGGGCGTTGAGGCCGGCGAAGAAACGGGCGATAGACTGCAATAGACTAGACATTTTGTGACCTCCTTTCGGGTCGGGACTGTTGGTATGTCCTGTAGATGCGCTTTCCGACTGTCCGCCGCAATGGACAAGGTCGCAGCGCCACTGTAGAAAAACTATATGCCTAATCCCTTCCCCATTCCGCTCAACGCCCTGCGCGCCATCGAAATCGTGGCGCGACGCGGCGCGCTGGCCCCGGCGGCCGAGGAACTGGGCGTAACCATCGGCGCGGTAAGCCAGCATCTGCGCCGGGCCGAGGAGCGGCTGGGCATGGAGCTGTTCGAGCGCACGCCGGGCGGATTGCGGCCCTTGCCAGCGCTGAAGGCGGTGCTGCCGCAACTGACCGCCGGGTTTGCCGGCTTGCAGGACGGGCTGGCCGGCCTCAAGGGCAGCGACGAGGGCGTGCTGAACCTGACCGTCGGCAGCGTGTTCGCCTCGCGCTGGCTGATCTGGCGCATCAACAAATTTACCGCGCTGCATCGCGATATCGAGGTGCGCCTGAATGTGACGGCAGCGATGCTCGATCTCGGCCGGCCCGATATCGACTGCGGAATCCGCTATGGGCATGGGCAATGGGCCGGGGTGAATGCGGAACTGGTGGGCGGCACAGCTTATCAGCCGGTCTGTGCGCCTGTCGTGGCGGAGCGCCTGAAGCGACCGGCGGACCTGGCGCATGTGCCTGTCATACAGGACGAAACGACGATGCTGAGCTGGGACGCCTGGCGCGCCGAGGTGGGGCTGGACCCCGATATCAAGCTGACCGGGCCGATCTATTCGGATGCCTCGCTGGCGGTCGACGCGGCGATTTCGGAACAAGGCGTGCTGATGGCGGCCGACATGATGAGCGCCGATGCGGTGAGCGACGGGCGGCTGGTGCGGCCATTCGAGCATTCGGTGGAAGGACCACAGGGCTATTGGCTGGTGACGGCCAAGGGGCGGCGGGAAAGCCGCAAGCTGCGGGCCTTTCGCCAGTGGCTGAAGGTGGAAGTGCCCGCCAGCGTGCGGGGCTATGTGTATCAAAGCCGGGGGTGAGCGATGCACAGCTATCTGGTGCTGTTGCGCGGCATCAATGTGGGTGGCCGCAACAAGATTGCGATGGCCGCGCTGAAGGCGCTGCTCGACAGGTCGGGGTTTGACGGCGTCGCGACCTACCTGCAAAGCGGCAATGTGGTCCTGCGGTCGGCCCTCGGCGCAGAGGCGACCGCCCGGACGATCGAGGCCAAACTGATCGCGGCGTTCAAGCTGGACAGCGAACTGATCAAGGTGCTGGTGCTGAGCGCAGCCCAGGCAAAGGCGGTGATCGACAAGCGGCCCAAGGGGTTCGGCGACGCGCCGGAGACCTATCACAGCGACGCCATCTTCGTGATGGGGATCGGGGTGGCGGAAGCCATGACGGCATTCTCGCCGAAAGAGGGCGTCGATACGATCTGGCCGGGAAAAGGCGTCATCTATTCGCAAAGGCTCAGCGCGCTGCGGACCAAGACCCGGCTGAACCGCATGATGGCGTCGCCGCTCTATCTGTCGATGACGATCCGCAGCTGGGGCACGATGCTCAAGCTGGTGGAGATGCTGGCGAACAGCGAAACAGGAGCGGGAACGTGACCGTCACCATCTATCACAACCCCGATTGCGGCACGTCGCGGAATACGCTGGCGATGATCCGTCAGTCCGGGGTCGAGCCCGAGGTGATCGAGTATCTCAAGACGCCCCCGAGCCGGGCGCGGATCGTCGCGCTGGTGGAGGCGGCGGGGCTGACGTTGCGCGAGGCTTTGCGGCAGAAGGACACGCCCTATGCCAGACTGGGGCTGGATGATCCGGGATTGAGCGACGACGCGCTGCTCGACGCGATCGCCCTTCATCCCATTCTGCTCAACCGGCCTTTCGTCGTGACGGCGCGGGGCACACGGCTATGCCGGCCCAGCGAGCTGGTGCTGGAGATATTGGACAATCCTGACATCGGCCTCTTCACCAAGGAAGATGGCCAGGTGGTGGGTGCGAAAGCAGGCTGAAGAGCATCGGCCCTGTCAGGGCGTCCAGGTGTCAAAGGCCGCCTCGATCGCCGTGCGGCTGCCGGGCCCGAGATCGCCGTCGATGCCGCCCGTGTAGAATCCCCCGGCCTTGAGCTGCCGCTGCAATTCCTCACGCACCGCCTTGGTATAGAAGGTATTGGGCTTGTCGATCAGGAACCTGGTGTTCTGGACGTCGCCGCGAATGATGCCCTGGTAGAGGTAGCTGCCAGCGGCCGCCGGATCGGCCTCGACGTCGAAACCACCATTGAAGACGTCGGCAAGCGCCGTCATCGCCGTGGCTTCGCCATAGGTTTCGCCCTTTCGGAACAGCTCGAGCGCTTTGTCGGTATCCGCTTCGGTGCCGATGCCTTGAAGCAGGCGAACACCGTAGCTCACCCAGGCGGACGGCAAATCGCCCTTTGCGGCGTATGACGCCCAGCGCGTCGCGATGACGGGGTCGCTCAGGACCGAGCTGAGCATGACCATGGATTCCACGCGGCCCGCATCCGCGGCACGGCGAATCCACTGCAGGCCCAGATCGAGATCACTGGGGAGGTTTGTCGCCGTATAGTAGAACGTACCCAGCCGCTCCATCGCCTCGGCATCTCCCAGATGCGCGGCATAGTAGAGGTCATTCAATCCCTTGGCCTGCGTAGCCAGATCCGAGTTTCTCAGATTGATATCGGCCTGGCGCATCAAGGCGGCGCCAAGCCGTTGCTGCTCGGGTGTGCTGAGGACATCGGCGGCGGGCACGACGATTTCGCCACTGTCCTGGAGCTTGGCCAGTTCGTCATAGGTGGAAGCGTAGACCCCTCCGGCCCAGATCGCACGCCGATACCATAGCGCCGCCTGTTCCGGATCGCGCGGCGTGTAGAGGTCGGCACTGTAGAAATCGCCGAGATTGGCCATGTAGTAACCGCCGCCGATCTCGGCCGCCTGCTCCAGCAGGGGCAAGCCCTTTTCCAGGTCAGGCGCCATCATGTCTTCGGCATAGAGCCTGCCCAGCGTGCTCATGGCGCCTGCATCGCCAGCTGCCACGCCGCGTTCAAGCACGGCTATGCCTCTTGCACGCAGTTCGGGATCCTGCTGGTAACCGAGCATGATGCCCATCATGCTGGTGACCGATGCATCTCCGGCATCGAGCGCTTTCTGGAAAAGGGCCAGGGCCTGTTCGTTGTCGTCGAGGATGTTGGCATAGACTCCGCCGCTCCGGGAGAAGGATTCCGGGTCGTTCCGATCGGCGCCGATGGCGGCGTATTGGAGGGCCTTGTCGATGTCGCGCGAGCCGTTGAGGGCGTAGGAGTAGACGCTGGTCAGGAAGCCGGCGGCAGTCATGTCGCCCTGGTCGGCCTGCTCCGTATAGATTTCGATCGCGCGATCGCGATCCTGCGGGACGCCGGTGCCTGTCCAGTAGAGCTGGGCTATGCCGTTTCGGGCGGCAGAATATCCTGCGGCGACGGCCTGCTCGTACAGCTCCATGGCATAGACGCCGTTCTCGAGAACGCCACTGCCCGACGCATAGGCTGCTCCCAAATAGTATGTGGCTTCGGCATTTCCGGCTTCGGAGAGCTTCCTGAAAATCGGAACGGCCTCGAAGGCTTTGCGCGGATCGCCTGACTCAACAAGTGCGATGGCAGCCTGGAGCCCACCGTCATCCGCTGCGGCGGGGGGCGGGGAAGCGGTCGCGGGCTCATCTGCGGGACTCAGGTCGGGCGCAGGTGCCGCCGGCTCTGGAGTCGATTTGGTCTTGGTCTTGGTGGTGACAGGAGCGGGGGCCGGGGCTACGGACGCGTCCTCGGTCGCGAGTTCGGCAAGCTTGGCAAGGGCGGCAGGGTGACCGGCCTGTGCCGCCTTGAGATACCATGCGATGGCCGCTTCACGGTCGACGTCCACGCCATCGCCGGAGAGATAGAGCCCGCCCAGGAAGGCCATGGCGGTCGCGTCGCCGGCCTCGGCCGCCTGTTGCAGCAGGTCCACCGCCTTGACCTTGTCGGCCGCCGTGCCGGCAATAAGCGCGAAGGCTTCAGACCGAAGCTGTTCGGCAGTGGGCGCCTCCTGGCCTGAGACAGCGGTGGCAAACAACGTCAGGCAAAGCACTGAGGCGGCCAGATATTTACGTGACTTCATTATGCCTTCCCCCCGAAATGCCCCCAATCTAGGGGGCAAATGAAAGAACGCAAGTCGGTTTGCAGCAACGTGAAGCAGAGCGGAAATTCTGTCGGCGGCAGGATTTCGGCCGGGCATGTAACGCGGCAAACTGAACTTCAGCATGACGCCCGCGCCGGGGGCCGATCCAACGCGGGCGACAAGCCGGCGATCGGTGCCGCGGCGGGAAAGTATTGCGCGAATGCAGCAAATGTCGGGACAGAGTGATCGTGGCGCAGCCCCGGGGCTCGCGGAATGCATGAAACTCCCTGGAACGCTGTGCTAGCATTGCCACAATTGGTGCAGTGGAGCGGACCGGCCATGAGCGACGTGATCATTCTGGGGGCGGGCATTGTCGGCGTGGCGACGGGCATTCACCTGTTGCGGCGCGGGCGCAGCGTGACGCTGATCGACAGGCGCGAGCCGGGCCGCGAGACCAGTTTCGGCAATGCCGGCATCATCCAGCGCGAAGGCGTGCGGCCGCATGCCTTTCCGCGCGACCTGGCCATGCTGATGCAGGTGGGGCTGCATCTGAGCACCGCCGCGCGCTATGAGCCGCTGGCGCTGCCACGGCTGGCGCCGGCCCTGCTGAAATACTGGTGGGCCTCCTCGCCCGAGCATTATCGGCAGGTGGTGCAGAGCTACGCGCCGCTGATCGGACGCTCGATCATTACCCACGAGGACCTGATGCGGGCGGCAGGGCCGGCCGCCGAGGCGCTGGTGAGCAAATCGGGCTGGTTGCTGGCGTTTCGCAGCGACAAGGGCTTGCGGCGCGAGGCCGAGAAGGCGCGCGAGGACGGCGTGCAGTTCGGCATTTCGCACCGCGTGGTGGAATGGCCCGAACTCAAGCAGATGGAGCCCGCGCTCAAGGGTGGGCTGGCGGGCGCGATCCACTGGACCGATCCGTGGACGGTGCGCGATCCGGGCGCGCTGGTGACCGAATATTTCAGGCTGTTCGAGCGGCTGGGCGGCACCTTCGTCTCGGGCGCGGCCAATGGGCTGACGCAGGATGCCAGTGGCTGGACCACTGTTGTCGACGGCGTGCTGCATCGCGGCAAGCAGGCGGTGATCGCGCTGGGGCCGTGGGCACCCGATGTGCTCGACAAGCTGGGCTATCGCCTGCCGCTGTTCGTCAAGCGCGGCTATCACATGCATTACGACACCGCGCATGGCGGCGGGCGGCTCAACCATCTCGTGCTCGACCCCGAGGTGGGTTATGCGCTGGCGCCAATGGCGCGCGGCATTCGCCTGACCACGGGCGCCGAATTTGCGATGCGCGATGCGGCGCCGTCGCCGATCCAGCTCGGCAAGGCCGAGACGGCGGCGCGCGAACTGATCGATCTTGGCGAACGGCTGGATGCCGAGCCGTGGAAGGGCGCGCGCCCCTGCACGCCGGACATGATGCCGATCATCGGCAAGGCACCCCGGCATGAGGGGCTTTATGTCGGCATCGGCCACGCCCATCACGGCTTTACGCTGGGACCGGCGACGGGTGAACTGCTGGCGCAGAGCATGACCGGGGAAGCCACGGCGATCGACATCAAGCCGTTCGGGATGGAGCGGTTCCTGGGGCATCGCTGAGGGGATAGCGGCTTACCCTTCCCACCGGCCGTCACCCTCGGGCTTGACCCGAGGGGTCTTTGCTCGCCGTACGATCGTTAAGTGCAGACCCCTCGGGTCAAGCCCGAGGGTGACGGCCGGTGGGAAGGGCAACACTGGTTGAGAGAGTTGACATCCACAACCATCAACTGTATTTAGCTAATCACGTAATTAGCAAAGTACGCAAATATGGCTGATCTGCTGAGTTCCACTTTTGCGGCCCTGGCCGATCCGACGCGGCGGGCGATATTGGCGCGGCTGACGCATGGGCCGGCGACGATCAATGAACTGGCCGAGCCGTTCGAGATGACCCTGCCCTCGGTGTCGCGGCATGTGAAGGTGCTGGAGGAAGCCGGGCTGGTGTCGAAGTCGCGCGAGGCCCAGTTCCGGTCGTGCCGTCTGGAAACGCTGCCGCTGGAAGCGGCGGACGGCTGGCTGGCGGAATACCGGCAGTTCTTCAGCGAGCGCATCGACCGGCTGGAGGCGCAGCTCAAGGTGATGATGCAGGCACGGACCAATGACAGCAAGGACGGAGACCAGTAATGCCCAGGACCTATGAACTGGAACGCGGCTTTACCCTGACGCGACTGCTCAATGCGCCGGTGGAGGTGGTGTGGCAGGCCTGGACCGAGCCGAAGTATCTCGACTGGTTTTTCAACCCCGGGACGGTGCCGGTTTGGCCCACATCGGTGGAGCTGCGGGTTGGCGGTGCCTGGCGGCAGCACATGGTGGAGAATGCAACGACCGAATACATGACCGGCGGCGTCTATCGGGAGATCGTGCCCAACCGAAAGCTGGTGTTTGCCTGGGGCGCACGGGGCGGCTGGCCCGATCTCGACGAGGGCAATGGCCCCGAAGTGACGGTGGACCTGACGCCGATGGGCGAAAAGACGAAGATGGATCTGATGCTACGCCTGCCGGACCAGCTCAGCGCGGCCGAAGCGCAGGCATGGATGGACAAGGGGATCGAGCCGGGCATGACGATGACCATCGACCGGCTGGTGGCCCGATTTGCCGACTAGCCGGGACAGCCCGGCCCCGATGGGGCCGGGCTTGTGGTTCAGACGATGACCGGATCGATGAAGATGGTCAGCGTGCCGCCCTGGATGGTGGCGCCGATGACCTCATCGAGCGGAATGCTCGCCTGCTGCAGTGCTGCGATGATGGCGGGATTGGCCGAGATGGCCGCGCGGATCGTCGCCACTTCGGCATCGACGAGGCTGCGCTGGCAGCCCTCGATGCGGACCAGTTCGAGCGTGCGTGCACCGGCAATGGCACGCGGCGTGGCATCGAGGCCGCTGGCCAGGGCCAGGACGCCGATCTGACAATCCAGCGCCGCGACGCCGAAGCTGGCGCCGACCGTCGTGGGCGGGGTGCCGATCACGGCGGGACCGTCGGAGTCATCGCCATTGCCGCCGGAGCCGGGGGTACCACCGCCATTGCCCGGGTTGCCGCCGGGGGGCGTACCGCCACCGGGAGGGGTGCCGCCGCCGGGGGTGCCGCCGTTGCCGTCGTTACCGCCGCCGGGCAGCAGGTCGATGTCGAGATCGGCCAGATCGCCGATGCTGAGATCGGCGAGGTTGCCGTCATTGCCGAGCAGGCGCAGTTCGACCGCCGCTGCCAGCTCGTTGGGGAGCAGATCGAGGTCGAGGGCGGCCAGCTCGTCGTCGGACAGCAGATCGAGATCGAGCGTGGCGAGGTCGCCGACGCTGAGATCGGCGAGGTTGCCGCCCCGGCCCAGCAGGGCGACTTCGACGGCGTCATCGAGCACGATGACTTCGGTGGCACCATTTTCGGCCACCTGGACGGCGAGGACGTCATCGAGATCGATGCCGCCATTGCCCAGAATTGCGCCGAGCTCGACGCTGGCATTGAGCGCGTCGCGCAGTTCGGTGCGCCCGGGACCACCCGTCTCGATGGCGGCCCGGATATCGGCGAGGCCCTCGGAGCCGAGCAGGTCGGCTGCGGCGACGATGGCGACACGTCGATCATCGATCGCGGCGTCAAGGTCGATGTTGGCGAGATTGGGACTGTCGATCAGCCCGAGCAGGGCCTCGGAGCGATTGCCGCTGCCCAGCGCGCCGATCCGGACATCGCCGGTGACCAGGGCGGTGCCGCCTGACGTGCGGCCCGGCAGGTCGATATCGGCATCGACAAGCGCGGTATCGGAACCGGTGCCGCCCAGATCGATAAGGGTGCCGCCATTGGGCCCGGTGCGGGAGCCCACATCGACATCGAGGTCGACGAGACTGTTGCCGGACCCGGACGAACCGCTGCTCCCGGTAGTCACATCGGCATCGACGCCGAGCAGGCTTTCGCCGCCGACATTGACGTCGGCATCGACGCCGACCCCGAGGACGCCGAGGTTGAGATTGAGCCCCAGGCCCTGCGCGAGGCTGGCCTGGGGGGTAGCAAGAAGGGCGGCTGCGAGTGCAGCCGTCGAGATATAGCTGTTCGTGTGCATTGTGCGCTCCTTGTGTTCAGTGGAGGGCCAACGCTTCTCGCCAAGATGGGGGTGCAACACAGACGACAGCGCGGTTAACCCGCATTTACCAAGGCTGCGGCAAGTGGAAACAAGGGCGGCCAAGTGCCGCCCGTGTCACGATTTCAGCGCAACCAGCCGCTGGGGCGGGGATGAAGCTCCATCTGGCCGTCTTTGGTGGCGTCGTCGATGGCGGCGATCTCTTGAGGGCTGAGGGCGATGTTGTTGAGCACGCCCAGATTGTCCTTGAGCTGATCGAGATTGCGCACGCCGATCAGCGCCGAAGTCATTTCCGGCCGCCGCAACGCCCAGCTCAGCGCCAGTTGCACCATGGACTGGCCGCGCGAGCGGGCGATTTCGCCGAGCTTGTCGACGGCGGCGAGAACGCGGGGCTCGATATGGCTGGCGCGCAGGGTGCCATTGGGGTTGCCGCCGCGGGTGCCTTCGGTGCCACCGGCATTATACTTGCCCGAGAGCACGCCCTGGGCCAGCGGCGAGAAGGCGATCATGCCAATGCCGAGTTCGCCGCAGGCATCGATGGTGTGATCGTTTTCGATCCAGCGGTTGATCATCGAATAGCTGGGCTGGTGGATGGTTGTGGCGACTCCCATCTCCTTGAGGATGCGGTGAGCCTCGCGGGTTTCCTTTTCGGGATAGGAGGAAATGCCGACATAGATCGCCTTGCCGCTCTGGACGGCATGCGCCAGCGCACCCATGGTTTCCTCAAGCGGGGTCTCGGGATCGTAGCGGTGGGAGTAGAAGATATCGACATAGTCGAGACCCATGCGCGCAAGCGACTGATCGAGGCTGGCGAGCAGGTATTTCCGGGAACCGAAATCGCCATAGGGACCTGGCCACATGGTGTAGCCGGCCTTGGTGGAAATGATCAGTTCATCGCGATAGGGGCGGAAGTCGCGCGCCATCACCTGGCCGAACAGCTCTTCGGAGGAGCCGGCGGGCGGACCGTAATTGTTGGCGAGATCGAAGTGGGTGATGCCCCGGTCGAAGGCGTAGCCCAGGATTTCCATGGCGGAGGGATAATCGCGGGTGCCGCCGAAATTCTGCCACAGGCCGAGGCTGATCACGGGGAGCTTGAGGCCCGACTTGCCGGAACGGCGGTATTGCATCGTGTCATAGCGTGCCGTATCGGCCCGATAGGTCATGTTAGTCTCCCGACGATTTCTCGATTTGGCCCGCGCGGCGGGCAATGGTATGACGCGGCCAATATGATGACCGCTGACAAGAAGATGAGCGCCAATCTGCCCCAAGCCAATCAACCATACAAGGTGATGGCGATCTATAAATTTGCCGATTTGCCGGATGCCGAGGCGATCCAGCCCGCCCTCGCCGCGTTCTGCTGCGGGCACGGTATCAAAGGCACGCTGATCCTGGCGCCTGAGGGTGTCAACGGCACGGTGGCGGGCACGCAAGCCGCTATCGATGCGCTGGCCGACTGGCTGTTTGCGGGCGCGGTTTTCGCCGGGCGGCTCGATGGGGCCGAGGTCAAGTATTCGACGGCGACGGACATGCCGTTCCTGCGCATGAAGGTGCGGTTGAAGCCGGAAATCGTCACCTTACGTGCACCGGAAGCCAATCCGGCCAAGAGCGTCGGCACCTATGTGGAGCCCGAAGACTGGAACGGGCTGATCGAGCGCAATGACGTGGTGCTGGTCGATACGCGCAACGATTATGAAGTGGGGCTGGGCACGTTCCAGCGGGCGCTGGACCCGGCGACCAAGAGCTTTACCGAGTTCAAGGACTATGTGGCCACCCATCTCGATCCCGCCCGGGACAAGAAGGTGGCGATGTTCTGCACCGGCGGCATCCGCTGCGAGAAGGCATCGAGCTACCTGCTGAGCCAGGGCTTTGAGGAAGTGTTCCACCTCAAGGGCGGGATTCTGAAATACTTGGAAGTGGTACCGCAGGAGGAAAGCCGGTTTGCCGGGGAGTGCTTCGTGTTCGACGAGCGCGTCTCGGTGGGGCATGGGCTGATCGAGGGGGACGCGACGCTGTGCCGGGCCTGCCGGCATCCGCTGACGATCCTCGATCGGGCAGACCCGGATTATGTCGAGGGCGTCAGTTGCCCCCATTGCGTGGGTGAGCCGCACAAGCACGCGGCAGCCGCCGAACGGCACAGGCAGATGGAACTGGGCAAGCAGCGCGGCGTGGCCCATCTGGGCGATGCGGCGGCAACGGTGGCCGCAGAACGCAAGGCGGCCAAGCGGGCACTGGCCGACGCGTCGCGGGAGCAGAACAAGGGCTAGGCCGCTCGCGGCGCGATGGCGATAAGATCGTCGCCAAGCTCGCGGCGGCGCTGCATCAGGTCGTAGTCAGCCTGGAGGCCGAGGAAGAAGCCCTCGGACATGCCGAAATAGCGCGCAAGACGAAGGTCGGTGTCGGCGCTGACGGAGCGCTTGCCGAGCACGATTTCGTTGATGCGGCGAGGCGGCACATGAACTGCGCGGGCCAACGCATTCTGACTAAGGGACATCGGCCGCAGGAATTCCTCGAGCAGTATCTCGCCCGGATGCGGATTGGGCAGAAGCTCAGTCGTGGTAGTCGACGATTTCGACATCGCTTGGTCCTCCATCATGCCAATCAAAGCAGATGCGCCATTGATCATTGATCCGGATACTGTGCTTGCCTGCCCGGTTGCCCTTGAGGGCTTCGAGCCGATTGCCGGGTGGCACGCGCAAATCCTGCAGTACCTGCGCCTGATTGAGCAGGCGCAACTTGCGCAGAGCGACCGACTGGATATCGGGCGGCAACTTGCGGCTGCGTCGACCGGACCAGATCAGTTCTGTCTCGACACTGGCAAAACTGCGGATCATACCATCACAATAACGCGTTACGTTATATAACGCAATACGTTATGGTCACACCCCTTCCTCATCGCAAATGCCGATGCTAGGTTTGAATTCTCCCTGTATTCGACCAGTGTCATAAGCCAAACCGATGGATCTCGACCAGCTTCGTACCTTTGACCGCATCGTGCGGGAGCAGAGTTTTACCCGGGCGGCGGCCTATCTGAACATTACCCAGGCGACGGCCTCGATGCGCATAAGGGCGCTGGAGGGGCTGCTGGGCGTGACGTTGTTCCAGCGCGGACGGACGGTGACGCTGACCGATCAGGGGATGACCTTCCTGCCGTTTGCGCGGCGCATCATTGGCACGGCGCAGGAGGGGCGCGAGGCGCTGCGGCGGGTGGAGCGCGGGCGGATCGCCATCGCCTCGCTGCGGAGCCTCGTTTCGCCGCTGATCACCGAACCGCTGCTGCGGTTTCAGGAGAAATACCCTGGTGTCGACGTGGTGGTGAATGAGGGGCGGCAGGCCCAGATCGTCGCCATGCTGCATGAGCGCGACGTGGAAATGGGGATCCTCTGCTGGCCCAATATCGATCCGCTGGTGGTCGACCTGGTGCCGCTGGTGGTGATGCGCGAGCGCGTGCCGCTGGTGGTATCGCCGGAGATCGCGGCACAATTGCCGGACCAGCCAAGCATCGAGGACGTGCTGGCGCTGGTGCCGCGCGTCATCTCGCTGCGCTGGTGGCAGGCGGAGCCGGAGACGGCGGCGGCCTTGGTGCGACTGGCCAAGACCAGCGTCGAACTGCCGACCGGACCGGCACGGCGACTGGCGATCAAGGGACAGGGGCTGGGCTTTTTCGTGCAGTCGGCGATTGCCGATGACGTGAAGGCGGGACGACTGGTGGAGATCGCGCCTGTCAACTTCGAGCCACTGCATCGCGACACCGCCATGGTGGTGCGATCGACGGCAGCGCTGGAGCGCGAGATGCTGGCCGATTTCGTAGCCGAGATCGCGCTGGAATGCGCCAGCGTCGGGGTGATCCTCGAGAACCGGCTGGGCTGAGCGCCTGCGTGTCGGCAGCGAGAAAGAAGGCCCCCTCACCCGTCGCTTCGCGCCGACCTCTCCCCCAAAAGGAGAGGTGTCGCTAGCGCGGCAGGCTGTAGCGGCTGGCCGGGCAGTTGCTGGCCTGCCAATAGGCATCGACAGGGGTGAAGCTGCCGCGTGCAGCCATTTCGACGCGGGCTGCAAAGGCCACGGCCCGGCATTCGTCGGGCCCGGCTACCGCGTGGACCATTTCATGCAGCACGGTCAGCGCGCGCAGCGCGTCGGCGCCGGGGGTGAAGAATTGCGGGCAGAGCACCATGCGCACCGCGCCATTCTCGGGCGGGATGCGGACGAAGGCGGCGAAGCGGGTGCAGGAGCCCTCCGGCAGGTCGCGGATCACCAGATCGACGGTAACCTCGCCGCCCCAATGGGCGGACTGGAAACGCTGCAGGGTCAGGGCATCGCGATAGGTTGCGACATCGACGCCGGCTTCGGTTGCTGATAGCGCCGGCAGGGCGGCCTCGAAGGTATTGATGGCATTATCGAGCGCACGGTTCAGCACGACACGATCCTGCGCGAAGGCCGGATTGGAGAGCAGGACAAGCAGGAGGGCTGCGAGACGTAGGGGCATTGCGGAACCATGAGGCGGGCAAGTGGAGGCTTTATGGCACGCCTGCATGCCGGACAAGGCCTGTGACGCCATCGCAACACCCCCGGGAAACCGGCAAATCCTCACATAAACCGGCCACAATTGGCCCGGACAAGGGAAGCGTGATCGCGTGGGCAGCGCTCCCTTGGGAATGCCGCGCCCGCGTCGAGGTCAGTATCAGCCTTAACCCTTTGCTAACCTCTTGTTTCCCATTGCGGGCGAACAGGGTAGAAGCGGGCAAAGGCACCAGTTTTCAGGGTCTGCTTG
>Ga0247738_10000287_pt1 | contig 20208 bp, 17 predicted proteins | sample UWRJL013104B2_FD_180936 | JGI IMG/M metagenome (GOLD analysis project Ga0247738, IMG submission 180936) | Plant litter microbial communities from Arlington Agricultural Research Station in Wisconsin, United States - UWRJ-L013-104B-2 | ecosystem: Environmental > Terrestrial > Plant litter >...
CCTGTCCCTCGCCCACCAGCATTGGGGGGAAGTAGGCCGGCAGGCGCGCATAACCCTGCAGGAAATGCGAGAGGTTTTCCAGGTCGCCATCGGGCAGCAGGCAATCGCCGCCGCCCTTGGTGAGCGCGGCCAGCAGGCGCGGCGTGTGAATGCCGGCCACCAGCGCGCCCTGCCCGGCCAACGCCTGCGCCTGGGCAGCCAGTGCGGGCGACCAGCCGCCCTCGCCCGAAAGGAACAGCACGAACGACTTCGCTTCGCCCTGAGGCCGGTACAGCGCCACATTCTTGAAGTTGCCGTGTGAAAGGGTCTCGGTCGCGGTGGCCGTGGTGGTTTTCGTGGGTGCCTGCGCAAGCGCCCCGCTTGGCATCGCCAGGGCCATCAACAGACAGGCTGTGATGAGTGATGTCTTCTTCATTTGCTGATCACCCGGCGCAGGCCCCCCGCGATCAGCGCGGCCACGTCGGCGAGGATGAAAAACGGCGCGAACCCGCCCGGCGACGCCAGGTAACGGGGCTCCCAGACCGGGTCGAACTTTTCCTTGAATGCCCGCAGCCCCTGGAAGTTGTAGAAGTTCTCGCCGTGGTTGAACAGCAGCCGCCCCAGGCGATGCCAGTTGGGCGCCAGCGGGTGCTGCGCCATGCCGGAGAGCGGCACCATGCCGAGGTTGAAACGCTGGTAGCCCTGCGCCTGGAAATGCAGGATGGTCTGCGCGAACAGAAAGTCCATCGCACTGCGCGGCGCGTCGGGCAGCTGGCGCATCAGGTCCACGCTGGCCTCCAGTTTCTGGTCGGTGCGCAGCAGCGTGGCGAAGGCCACCAGGCGCTCGCCTTGCCGCACCACCGCCACCGGCTGGCGCAGCACGTAGTCGCGCCGGAACGCGCCCAGCGAAAACGCTTTCTCCGCCGTCTGGTGGTCGCTCAGCCACGCATCCGAAATCGCCTGCAGCTGGCCGAACACGTCCACGGCCTGCTCCGGCATCAACACTTCGAAGCTCAGTCCGTCGCGCTGTGCGCGCGCCACACCGTGGCGCAGGTTCGCTCGCGCCTTGCCCTGCAGGCTGAACGTGGGCAAGTCCACCAGCGCGCACTCGCCGAGCTTGTGCACGCGCAAACCCGCGTCGAGGTACACCGGCAAACCTTCGGGGCGCACCTGATAGAACGCCGCGCGCCCGCCCGACTCGCGTGCCTGCTCGACGAAGCGCCACACCAGCTCGGCCCACTCGCTCACCGGTCCCACCGGGTCGTACAGCGCCACCCACGAACGGCCACGCCGCCCGAACATGATGAAGGCGCGATGCGTGTCCGACACCATCAGGCTCTTGTCGCCCATCATCACCAGCCCCGCACCCGCCGAGGGCTGGCCGCGCACGATGCGCGCCGCCTGCTCCAATGCGCCGCTGTCGGGCTTGATCAGCAATGCCTGCGGCCGACGCAGCAGCCGGCTCAACGCCACCGCCAGCGTGATCAGGCACACCGCCACCAAGGCGCGCAGTGAGCGTGGCGCGTAGCCGTCGAACTCGAACTGCCACCAGACCTGGTTCACGTAGTCCACGTCCCGGTACACAAAGAACAGCAGCGCGGTAACCGCCATCACCACCGCCGCGACCGCCGCCAGCCAGCCCCAGGTGAAGGCCTGCGAGAACAGCGCCGCGCGCCGGTTGAACTGCTTGCGCGAGAGCGCCAGCGCACCCGCCAGCACCAGCAGCAACACCGCTTCCGACACCGCGATGCCCTTGGGCAGGCACAGCACCAGGCTCACCAGGGCCAGCCCCAGGCCGGCCCACCACGACGCGTCCAGCCGCAGGAACATGCCGCGCGCCACAAAGAGCAGCGCCAGCCCCGCGATGCTGCCCAGGAAGTGCGCCGCCTCCACCACCGGCAGCGGCATGTGGCGCGAAAGCAGCTCGGTGGCACCGTCGGTGGCCGGCGTGACGCCCGAGACCAGCAACACCACGCCCACCACCCAGGTGAAGGCCGACAACAACAAGGGCGACAGGCTGGCCGCTGCCTTCACCACTGGCGTGGCCGCACCGCGCTGCCACTCCGCGCTGGCCAGCAGGGTCACGGCCAGCGCGAGCGGCAACAGGTGGTACACCACGCGAAACATGACCAGCGCGGCGGCCAGTTGCTCGGCCGGCACATGGTGGCCCAGCGCAAGCAGCATCACCGCCTCGAACACGCCCAGGCCGGCCGGCACGTGGCTGATCACGCCCAGCGCGATGGCCAGCGCGAAGAAGCCCACGAAGGCCGGAAAAGCGATCGCGCCGGCCGGCAACAGAAACCACAGCGCAGCGGCGGCGGCCACCACGTCGATGGCCGAAATCAACAACTGCTGCAAGGCCAGCGATGCGCTTGGCAGACGCAACACCACGCCCCGGAAGACCGTCTCGCCCCCGCGACGGCAAAAACCGATGAACGCCCCCGCCGCCAGCAGCACCGCCACCGCCACGCCACGCAACAGGCCCGGCGGCGTGCCGAACACCGACTGCACCGTGCCCGCGCCCCACACCAGCGCGCCCGCACCCACCACCACGATGCCGATGCCGAAACCGAAGGCGTTGAACACGATGGCGCGCGAGACCAGCCCCGCCTCCAGCCCCGCCGCCGCGTACAACCGCATGCGCACCGCGCCCCCCGTGAGCACGCCCAGGCCGATGGTGTTGGACAGGGCGTAGGCGATGAAGGCGGTCTTGGCCACCACGCGCTGCGGCAGCTTGGCGCCCGCGTAGGCCAGGGCCGTGCGATCGTAGAACGTCAGCGCGAAGTAGCTGGCGGCGGTGGCCAGCACCGACAGCGCGAGCGCCGTGGCGGGTGTGGCGCGCACCGCATCCACGATTTCGCCGTAGCTCAGCTCCGTCATGAGCTTGTGCCCGGCTTGCACCAGCAGTGTGCCGAGCATCACGGCCAGGGCGGCGTACACCCACAGGCGCCATTGGCTCAGCTTGGAAACCAGCGTCTCGGGGGTGGCGGTGGTCACGGGCATGGAGGGGATGAACGTGTTCCGGTGAATGGCAGCGGCGCCAAAGAGCGCCGACGATGGGCCAGTGTAAGCCCCTGTCCGCGCGCGACAATCCTTGCATGCCCCCCCTTTCTCCCGCCATGGCCTGCCGGCCCGGTTGTGCCGCCTGCTGCACCGCGCCGTCGATCAGCAGCCCGATGCCGGGCCTGCCCCACGGCAAGCCGGCGGGCCTGCCCTGCCCGCACCTCGACGCCGCACTGCGCTGCCGCCTGTTCGGCCTGCCTGAGCGTCCCGCCGTGTGCGGCTCGCTCGCCCCGGCCGCCGACATGTGCGGCCCGAGCCGCGAGCACGCCGTGGCTTGGCTCACCCGGCTGGAGTGCGCCACGCAGCCGGGCTGAGCTGTCCTCGCAGCGACAAGCGCCACCCGCGCCTCGCGCCTACAGTGGGGCACAAACACCGGAGACCGTCCCATGCACATCACCTCCCTGAAAGAAGTCGTCAGCGCCGAGGAATGGGCGCTGCGCTGCGACCTCGCCGCCTGCTACCGGCTCGTCGCCGCCTACGGCTGGAGCGACCTGGTCTTCACCCACATCAGCGCCAAACTGCCCGACAGCGTCACCGGTGGCGAACACCAGTTCCTCATCAACCCCTATGGCCTCATGTTCGACGAGATCACGGCCAGCAGCCTGGTCAAGGTCGACATGGCCTGCAACAAGCTGCACGACTCGCCTTTCCCCGTGAACCCCGCCGGCTTCGTGATCCACAGCGCGGTGCACGAAGCGCGGCCCGAAGCCGGCTGCGTGCTGCACACCCACACGCGCGCGGGCGTGGGCGTGAGCGCGCAGAAGGCCGGTATCCTGCCCATCAGCCAGCAAAGCACCTTCGTGCTGGCATCGCTGGCGTACCACGACTACGAAGGCGTGGCCTTCCGGCCCGAAGAGAAGCCGCGCCTGCAAGCCGACCTGGGCAAGGCCAGCTACCTGATGCTGCGCAACCACGGCCTGCTCACCGTCGGCCGCACCATCGCCGATGCCTTCCTGGCCATGTACACCTTCGAGAACACCTGCCGCATCCAGATCGATGCATTGGCCGGCGGCACTGAACTCACCGAGGTGGACCCGCGCATCCTCGCCGGCATGGCCGACGTGATGCGCATCGCCACCGCCGGCCAGGGCTCGCAACTCGCGTGGCCGGCGCTGCTGCGCAAGGTGGAAAAGCTCGATCCGGGCTACCGGACCTGAGCACGGCTTGCAGGCCGCCTACGTACGTTGCCGTACATACGCGGGTGGGTGCAACCGCGAAGATGCTGTCGACGTCCAGGAGGTCGAAGATGCATCAGTTCCTCACCAACAACCGTGAAGAGCTCATCGAAAGATGCAAGCACAAGGTGGCGCAACGTCCCCGGCGCGCAGCCACCGACGAGCAGCTGGCGCATGGCATCCCGATGTTCCTGGATCAGCTCACGCGCACCCTTGCGGCAGAAGATGACAACCAGACAGCCCTGAGCACCCGGATCTCCGGGCCGTCGGGTGGAGATGCGCTGGTCGCGTCGGAAATTGGCGCGAGCGCCACCAGGCACGGCGAAGAACTGCTGGACCTCGGCTACACAGTGGATCAGGTCGTTCATGACTACGGGGATCTTTGCCAGGCCATCACGGACCTGGCGTTCGAACGCGACGCCCCGTTTGCCGTGGTCGAGTTCCGGACATTGAATCGCTGCCTGGACAACGCCATCGCCGGAGCCGTCACGGAATTCAGCCTGCTGCGCGACGCCCAGATCGCCGATGTCCACTTTGCGCAAGAGAAAAAGCGGCTCGGCTTTCTGGTGCATGAGCTGAGAAACACGCTGGGAACCGCCGTTCTGGCCGTGCGCGCGCTTGAGCTGGGCAACATGGCGGCGGGTGGCGCCACCGGCGCCGTGCTCAAGCGCAGCCTTTCGACCCTGGGGATTCAGATCGACAGGGCCATCTCGGAACTCAGCGACTCGCCCCCTCGCGAACGACAGACGATCCCGCTCGCTGCGTTCATTGCCGAGGCCAGCACGTCAGCCCGCTTGAATGCGCATCTGGCGAGATGCACGCTGGACGTGCAGGCCGTGGACCCGACATTGATGATCAGCGCCAACAGGGAGCTTCTTCACGCCGCACTGGCCAACCTGCTTCAGAATGCCTTCAAGTTCACCCGGGCCCAAACGGTGGTGCACTTGACCGCCTACGCCGCCGACGACCGCATCCTGATCAACGTCGCGGACCACTGCGGGGGACTGCCCCTGGATGGCGCGGCGAGGATGTTCGTGCCGTTTCTGTCCCATGGTGGCAGCAGCGCGGGACTGGGGTTGGGGCTTTCAATTGCCCGGCAGAGCATCGAGGCCGATAGGGGCACCCTCACCGTGCGGGACGTACCGGGCACCGGCTGTGTTTTCACCATCAACATGCCCCGGCACTCGCTTCACTTGCAAGAGGGCCATCTTTAGTCTGGGGAGTTGCGCCACGAAGATGGCCGCCGCGCCCGGACACCAGGCCTTATCGACACGGCGGCCTGTGCGCAGTCCTGCCCTTGCACATCGCCGCTGCCGTCGAGACCCCTTGCTCTGTCCAGCCAAAGCCCCATGCAACAGCGGATGCTCAACCACTTGGCAGGGCTGCAGAAACAAGTCGCCCTTATGGGGAGAACCTGCCTGTCGGCCCGTATGGCGTCGCGTCAGTGAATGGAAGGAACCACCTCATCACCCTCCAAGACCTGGAGAGGTGTATCCAGGCCGCTTGACCGATACAAAGGCCGACATGCCCTGCAACACGGTGCGCAAACGCATCAACTCGCGCGAGCCGTCCAGCCGTTTCGACCATGCCGCAATGCGCGAAACGCGCTGCAAACGTGGCAGCAGGTGGGCGATGAAGGCGCGCAGGGCCGGCCCACCCGTGCCGCCCTGCTCATAGGCCTGCAACACGGCCAGCACCGCACCCGGCCCCAGCGGTTGCAGGTAGCGCGCCAGCGAGAGCAGCATCTGCAGCACGTCGTACACCTGCACCGTCTCCAGGGTCATGCCCGGGCGCAGGCGCTCCTCGAAATCCAGCCTCGCGAAGCGCTGGCCGTCCCAGGTGGTGTTGCGCAGCTGGGCGCCACCGTGCCACTGGCCGCGCGCGTGAAAGGCCGCCAGGTCGGCACTGGCCGCGCACATCAGCGGCAGGCGCCCGGCCTCTTCCATGCGATGCAGCTGAAGATCGACCGTCTCGCCGATGTCGCCGGTGGTCAGTGAAAAGCCATCGAAAGCCAGCACCGGAGGCACGTGCTCGCCGGCGGCTGCCAGCGCCACGAGGCGCTCGTGTTCATAGGCCAGCAAGACCCGGGCATCGGTCTGGCGCACGGCGTGCCAGGGCACCGGCACAGCCACGAAATGCGCGAACACCCAGATACCGAGCGATTTCGACCAGCTGCGCAGCGGCCGATCGGCAGTCTTGGTCCAGGTCTTGGCGGGGGGGGTGGTCGGTTCGGGCAGGCTCACAAGGGCGCGATTATCCCGAAATCAGTTTTCGTCGAGGTTGGCGTGAAATGCTTCGTAAAGCTCCTTCAGCGTCCGGCCGTTGTGCGTCCAATGCGGAGAAGGTTGGAGCGCGTAGTCCTCAGGCAAGCCCAGCACCTTGCGCGTCGCCGCAGTGAGAGAGCACTGGGCACCCCCGAATACCACCAACCTGGGCCCGCAAACGACCGCTTGGGCTGTGCCATCCTTCGACACCAGCACCGCGCCGACAGGAATACCCAACTCGGTGAAGTCCATGCGAGGCCTGCGCGCCTGCTTCAACGTCTCGGCGGCTTGGAGGTCGGCTTGTGTGGCCTCCGATTCAATGGTCTTTTCAAACTCCGCCGTGACGTCGTCCACGTGGTGCAGGAGCTTCAGTATCGAGATCACCCGCTCGGGTTCGATGCGGAAGAACTCCCGCGTGGGATTGATGCGGTGGTTGCCAAACGCATGGTGAATCGCTCTCTCCACCATGTGCGCATCTGGCACGCGACACGCAAACGCGCAATCGAACGGCACCGGCACACCTGTGCTGAACAGCTGTTTCATGCGCACGTCGACTTCCTCCTGCGCCGTGGAGCCGATCTTCACCAGCCCGGGCATGGCGGGGTTCGTCAAAACGTAAACAATTTGCAGTGACATGGGTTGCGTGGTGATCTGAAACACCTTTTGCGGGAAGGGGTCTGCTCAAACAGGGCAGAAGAGAAGTGTCACGGCGCGTCGGCGTAGCGCCGCAGCTCCCACTCGCTCACCTGCTGGCTCCACGCCGCCCACTCGTCGTGCTTGAGCGCGAGAAACTGCGCGCAAAACGCCGGGCCCACGGCCTCGCGCAGGGCCGCATCGGCCGCCAGGGCATCGAGCGCGGCCAGCAGATCGCGCGGCAGGCGCGCTGGCAAGGTGTCGCCCAAGGCATGGCGCTCGTACAGGTCGTCCTCGCAGGGCGCCACTGGCGGCAGGGCCTGGGCAATGCCCCAGAGGCCGGCGGCCAGCGTGGCGGCAATGGCCACGTAGACGTTGCACGCCGGGTCGGGCAGGCGCCATTCCATGCGCCCGGCCACACCGCGCACGAGGCAGGTTCGGTTGTTGTCGCCCAGGGCTTTCCACACCGGCGACCAAGTGGTGCCCGAAGCGCTGCGGCTCGCGGCGAGGCGCTTGTAGCTGTTGACGGTGGGCGCGCACAGCGCAGCCAGCGCGTCGGCGTGGTGCAGCAGGCCGGCGGCGAAGCGGTGGCCGGTTTCGCTCAGGCCCAGCACGCCAGCGGGGTCGGCCATCACGGGCCGGCCCTGCGCATCGGTCAGGCTCAGGTGGAAATGCAGGCCACTGCCCGGTGCGTGCGCCAGCGGCTTGGGCATGGTGGAGAACACCATGCCGTGCTGCCGCGCCACGGCGTGCGCGGCGAGCTTGAAGAGCTGGTAGCGGTCGGCGGCGGCCAGTGCGTCGTCATGCCGGTAGTTGATCTCGTACTGTCCGCTCGCGTCTTCGTGGTCAATCTGCTCCAGCTGGAAGCCCAGCGCATGCAGCGTATGGCGCATTTCGTCGAGAAAGCCGAAGTTGCGACCCATGGCCTGCAGGTCGTAGGAAGGCTTGGTGAGGTGGTCTTCCTCATCGGCCACACGCCATTGACCCCGCTCGTCGCGGTTCAACAAGAAGAACTCGGGCTCGATGCCGACCCACAGCGTCCAGCCCCGCTCGGCCTTCAGGCGTGCCACCTGGCGTTGCAGCACTTGGCGCGGGCAAGTGTCCAGCGGCTCACCACCGGCAAAACCGTCGCACACCGCGTGCGCCACGCCGGGCATGAAGGGCAAAGGCCGCAGGCTCTCGGGCCGCACACGGCCCATGTACTCACTGCGCGCGCCCATGCGCGGCAACCCCGTACCCGCGATGCTGGGGCCGGAGAAACCGGCGCCCTGCTCCACCGCCAGCGCCAGACGCTCCAGCGGCACGAGCTTGCCCTTGGGCGCGCCCAGCAGATCGGTGAAGGTGGCCAGCACCGAGTGGATGCCCTGCGCACGCAGAACCGCGATGCGCTCGTCCAGCGAGGCCACGAGGCTCAAACGAGCACCTCGGCCAGCGCCGCATCGAAGGCGGCCAGGCCCTCGGCGAACACGCTGTCCTCGATGGTGAGCGGGAACAGGAAGCGGATCACGTTGCCGTACACGCCACAGGTGAGCAGCAGCAGGCCACGCTTCAAGGCCGCCATCTGCACGCGTTTGGTGATGTCGGCATCGGGCGCACCGGTGGCGGGGTCGATGAACTCACAGGCCACCATGGCACCCAGGCCGCGCACGTCGCCCATGCGTTTGGGATGCGCCTTGCGTTGCGCCAGCAGGTGGGCCACCAGTTGGTCGCCCAGCTTCTGCGCGCGCGATGGCAGTTGCTCCTCTTCCATCACATCCAGCACCGCGAGCGAGGCGGCGATGGCCAGCGGGTTGCCTGCGTAGGTACCGCCAAGCCCCCCGGGCGCAGGGCCGTCCATGACGGCGGCCTTGCCACTCACCGCCGACAGCGTGGTGCCGCCGGCCATGCTCTTGGCCATGGTCATGAGGTCGGGGCTCACACCGAAGTGCTCCATGGCGAACATCTTGCCGGTGCGCGCAAAGCCCGTCTGCACCTCGTCGGCCACGAGCAGGATGCCGTGCTGGTCGCACAGCGCGCGCAGCCACTGCACAGCCTCCTTCTGGATCACATTGAAACCGCCCTCACCCTGCACCGGCTCGAACACGATGGCCGCCACGCGCGAGGGTTCGATGTCGCACTTGAAGAGCTGCTCCATCGCGTGTTTCGTCTCGTCGAGCGAAGCGCCTTGGGCTGGAAACGGCACGTGGTAGATCTCGGGTGGGAACGGGCCGAAGCCCGCCTTGTACGGCTGCACCTTGCCGGTGAGCGCCACCGAGAACATGGTGCGGCCGTGAAACGCGCCGCCGAAAGCGATCACGCCGGTGCGCCCGGTGGACGAGCGCGCGATCTTCATCGCGTTCTCGATCGCCTCGGCACCGGTGGAGAAAAAGGCCGTCTTCACCGGCCCCTCGATCGGCACCAGTGCGTTGATGCGCTCGGCCAGCGCCACGTACTCGGTGTAAGGCACCACCTGGTAACAGCTGTGCGTGAAACGCTGCAGCTGCGCAGCGATGGCCGCCTGCACCTTGGGATGCACGTGCCCGGTGTTGAGCACCGCAATGCCACCGGCGAAGTCGATGAAGCGGCGGCCCTCGATGTCCCAGAACTCGGCGTTCTTCGCCTTCTCGATGAAGAAGTCGCCGAACACGCCCACGCCGCGCGGCGTGGCGGCCTGGCGGCGCGCGTGCCAGTTGGCGTTGGTGTGCGGTGCGTTCAGGTTCTCGGCTTTCTGCGGTGCGTTCATCGAAAGGTCTCCTTCAAAAGCGCACCCCAGGGTGCGAAGTGTCTGATCCAGGGGCTCAGCGGAACCGGCTTTGCCGGGCCGCCAGAGCCGTCCCCCTACGGGGGAAACCGCGTCAGCGGTGCAGGGGGGAGTCAATCCTTATCCAGGTCGTCTTGGTTTCGGTGTACTTGTCGAAGGCGTGCAGCGACTTGTCGCGGCCCACGCCGCTCTGCTTGAAGCCGCCGAAGGGCACGGTGATGTCGTCCTCGTCGTACTGGTTCACGTGCACCGTGCCCGCGCGCAGCGCACGCGCCACGCCGTGCGCCTTGTTGATGTCGCGCGTCCACACCGCCGCCTGCAGGCCGTAAACGCTGCTGTTGGCCTGCTTCACCACATCGGCCGCGTCGGTGAATGACAGCACCGAAAGCACCGGGCCAAAAATTTCTTCGCGAGCGATCGTCATCTGCGGCGTGACGCCGTCGAAGATCGTGGGCAGCACGTAGTGCCCGCCCTTGACCGGCTCGGCCGCCTCGCCGCCGGTGAGCAGCTGAGCGCCCTCGGCTTTGCCCGACTCGATGTAGCGCAGCACCGTGTCCATCTGCACCTTGTCGACGATGGCGCCCATCACGGTGCTCTTCTCCAACGGGTTGCCCGGCTGGTACTGCGGCACCAGCTTCAGCGCCTTCTCAAGAAAAGCCTCCTTGATCGAGGCCTCGACGAACAGGCGCGACGGCGCATTGCAGCTCTCGCCCTGGTTGAAGAAGATGCTGCCCACTGCGGCCTCCACCGCCTTGTCGAGGTCGGGGCAATCGGCGAACACGATGTTGGGCGACTTGCCGCCCAGCTCGGTCCAGGCGCGCTTGAGGTTGCTCTGCCCGGCCATCACGTGGATCTGCTTGCCCACGCGCGTGCTGCCGGTGAAGGCGATGCAGTCCACGTCCATGTGCAGCGCGAGCGGGCTGCCGGCCTCGGGTCCGTAGCCCGGCACCACGTTGAACACGCCGGGCGGGATGCCGGCGGCCAGCGCGAGCTCGGCCAGGCGCAGTGCGGTGAGCGGCGATTTTTCGCTCGGCTTGAGCACCACCGAATTGCCGGCCGCGAGCGCGGGCGCGATCTTCCAGGCGGCCATGATCATGGGGTAGTTCCACGGCACGATCACCCCCACCACGCCCACTGGCTCGCGCGTGATCAGCGCCAGCGCTGTGCTGGCCGTGGGCGCGATCTCGTCGTACACCTTGTCCACCGCCTCGCCATACCAGCGGATGCAGTTGGCCGCGCTGTTCACGTCCACACTGCGCGCGTACTTCACCGGCTTGCCCATGTCCAGCGTTTCGGTGAGCGCCAGTTCGTCGGCGTGGGCGATCAGCTGCTCGGCGAACTTGATCATCACGCGCTTGCGCTGCGCGGGCGCCATGCCGCTCCAGCGGCGGTCCTCGAAGGCCGCGCGGGCGGCAGCCACGGCGGCATCGATGTCGGCCTCGCCGCAGCGCGCCACGGCGGTGAGCAGGCGGCCGTCCACGGGCGAAATGCAGTCAAAGGTCTGGCCGTCGCGCGCGGCGATGCGTTCGCCGTTGATGAAGGCGCGGCCGTCGAAGGAAAGGTCGGTCATGAAGCGGGTTCCGGGGTAACAGGGCCAGAGATTGGCCCCATGCTACGCCCGAAACCCGTCAAGCTGCGTGTCCACTTTCCCCGCCCGGCGGCAATCCATTGGGGGAGCCCTCCGCCACCTGGCTTATGGGTTCGCCCGGGCCACCCTGTCGAAAATCGACGCCATCGATACAGAGTCGCCCGTCTTCAATGAGCCGAAGGGGTTCTTGCAAACCTGCCAGGTCGCAGAACCAAATGCGATTTCAGGGGAGCTGAAAGGACGGAAGTTCATTGAAACCTCCACGGCATCCATCCACTGCCCTTCCGGTCAGATGCACGGCAGGCAGCTCTTCTTGAACGACGTGCTGGGGCAGGGGAAAGCACTGCAAGGATCATCCCGTCGTGCCTTGCCTTTGCCCACCTGGACACCACACGTGACACACATCGTGCAGCAACAAACCACCGCGCCGAGGACACCGCCCGTCAGAATGCTCCCCAACGTGATGCACCCGTAGTAGGTCATGCAACGGGCTTTCCGAACCACCGGAACTTCCGTCTCCTGACAGCTGCAATATTCATCGCACGACTTCTTGAAATTGTCGGGTGCCTGCCTCTTGATCGGCGAACCCCCGATCGGCTGGTTGTTCGCAATGACGACGGGAATCTGGTTGGACTCGTGGCCCATGTCTTCGCGCACGACCGGTCGGTTGAAACTGGGACCAATGCCCGACTGACGGATCATGACGGGCATGACGTCGAGATTCCCGACCTCATCCAAATTGCGCTCAACCTCTGCTCGGGAGAGCACATTGGGCTCCGAAACAGGGGGATGGTGTTCAAACTGGCTCACGTCCAGGCTCAGGATCACATACTGGAGCTCCATCACGCCATGCGCCGCAGGGTAATCGAGATTCACGGGGGGATTGATATGGATGCTGCTGTTCATGCGGTTTTCAGGCTTGTGAGGTGTTGCGATGAAGGTCTTCGAGGGTATTCGTCCAATGCCGGAACAGAACGCCCAACATGTCGAAGGCGGTCCGCAGTTCGGACGCCGTCGTGGTGGGCTCCACCGCGAGCCGGGTGGTCAACACCGCCTCCTCCGAGCCCGGCTGCAGGCTGAATACGGTTGCGTCCAGACCCCACTCGTGATTGGCCATGAGCATGGCGCGGTGGCATCCGGAGCGAATGTTGGCGTGGATTTCCCCCATCTCGACCCGGACCAGGATGTGCCCTGCGCTGATGCGAGGCTCGAAGTGAATGGCCACGCGGCGCCCATCCACGGTAAGCAGGCCATCGCGCGCGAGCTCGTCAGGGTCGAGCCGTTCCTGCTCGCAAAAACGCCGGATGAGATTCTGATAGTCCTCGATGTTCAAGTTTTCCTCTGGGATGGAGACGGACCAGAGGCAAGTGAAGGCCCATCGGTGAAAGTTCAGCCGGCCGGCCATGAAAAAGGCCACCCGAAGGTGGCCTTGAGCATCGGAGACGAGCCCGCTCAGCTCTTCAACGCCGCCGCAATCTCCCTTTCGCGTTTGCGCGTGGAGCGCGCCACCCAGACGGCATAGCTCACGATCACCACCGTCACGGTCACGATCAGCAGCGTGGCGGCGGCGTAGATGGTCGGGTTGATGCCGCGCCGCGCGTAGCCGAAGATCACCTGCGGCAGCGTGTTCACGCCCGGGCCGGAGAGGAATTCGGAGATCACCACGTCGTCGAACGATAGCGTGAAGGCCAGCAGGAAGGCCGCCAGCAGGGCCTGGAAGATGTTGGGCAGCGTGATCAGGAAGAACACCTGGTGTGGCTTGGCGCCGAGGTCCATAGCCGCCTCCTCGATAGCGCGGTCCATCTCCATCAGCCGCGACTGCACCACCACCATGCCGTAGGCCATGCCCAGCAGGGTGTGACCCAGGATGATGGTGAGCATGCCGCGCTGCGGCCAGCCGAACAGGTTCTGCGCGCCCACGGCCAACAGCAGCAGCGACAGGCCGATGATCACCTCCGGCATCACCAGCGGCGCGTTCACCATGCCGCTGAAGATGGTGCGGCCCAGGAAGCGCCGGTAGCGCACCAGCACAAAGGCCGCGAACGTCGCCAGCACCGCTGAGAGCACGCCGGTGATGGCCGCCACCTTGAGCGAGAGCCAGAAGCCTTCGACGATCTTGGTATCGCGCGTGAGGGCCTCGTACCAGCGCAGCGAGAAGCCGGTGAAGCGCGCGTCCTGCCGCGTGCTGTTGAACGAGAACACGATCATGAAAACCAGCGGCAGGTAGAGGAACGCGTAGACCAGCACGAGCCAGGCCTTGCCGAAGTGTCTTTCAAGCAGTTGTTTCATGGTCCGGCTCCTCAGCGCTTCTCGGCGGGGTCGCTGCTGTAGTGGTAATACAGCGCCAGCGGAATGACGATCAGCGCGATCATGATCACGGCCAGCGCGGTGGCGCGCGGCCAGTCGTTGGCGGTGAACATCTCGTCCCACACCACGCGCCCGATCATGAGGTTCTCCGGCCCGCCCAACAGCGAGGGGATCACGAACTCACCCACGCAGGGAATGAACACCAGCATGAAGCCAGCCACGATGCCGGCCTTGGACAGCGGCACCGTGATCAGCCAGAAGGCCTTGAACGGCGTCGTGCCCAGGTCGTAGGCGGCCTCCAGCAGTCGAAAATCCATCTTCACCAGGTTGGCGTAGAGCGGCAGGATCATGAACGGCAGGTACACGTAGGTCATGCCGATCAGCATGGACACGTTGGTGTACAGCATGGGAATGGGCTCGCTGATCAGGCCGATCGACATCAGCAGCCGGTTGAGCACGCCCTGGTCGGCCAGAATGCCCTTCCAGGCGTAAACGCGCAACAGGAACGAGGTCCAGAACGGCAGCATCACCATCAGCAGCAGCGCCGGGCGCACGCTGGCGGGCGAGCGCGCGATGAAGTAGGCAAAGGGGTAGCCGATGATCAGACACAGAACAGCAGTGCACAGCGCGTACCAGATCGAGCGCAAATAGGCGTCGATGTAGAGCGTGCGGAACAGCGGCGCGCCCTCTTCGGTGCGGAAGATCGCGAGGTAGTTCTCGTACTTCAGGCTCAGGATGCCGCTCACCGGGTCCCAGATGGGTTTGAACGGGCTGATGTCGCCGCCCATGTCCACGAAGCTGATGTACAGCAGGATCAGGAAAGGCAGGAAGAAGAAGAGGATCAGCCAGCCATACGGCACGCCGATCACGAAGCGCTTGCCGGGCATGGGGATGTTGAGGGCCATGGTCAATCCCTCAACACCACGCCGGCACGGTCGTCCCACCAGAAATACACGTCGTCTTCCCAGGTGATGTCGGAAAGGTCGTGGCGCGAGGTGTTGGCCTCGGTGATCTTGACCTTGGTCCCATCGGTGGCGAGCACGATGTAGGTGTTGTAGGAGCCGAAGTACGCGATCTCCTTGACCTTGCCGGTGAACAGGTTGGGGCCCGCGCTGTCCGGTCGTCGCTTGCTGATCTCGATCTTCTCGGGCCGCACGGCGATCGCCACCGGCATGTTGAGCGTGCCGCTCACGCCATGGCCGACGTGGATCTCGCCGATGCCGGTGGTGGCCGCGCAGCGGTCGGCCTCGTCCACCGTGAGCCGGCCCTCGAACAGGTTGACGTTGCCGATGAAGTCGGCCACAAAGCGGTTGGTGGGGTGCTCGTAGATTTCTTCGGGCGAGCCCACCTGCAGCACGCGGCCCTTGCTCATGATCGCGATGCGGCTGGCCATGGTCATGGCCTCTTCCTGGTCGTGCGTGACCATCACCACCGTCACGCCCACCTTCTCGATGATGTTGACCAATTCGAACTGCGTCTGTTCGCGCAGCTTCTTGTCCAGCGCGCCCAGCGGTTCGTCGAGCAGCAGCATCTTGGGTCGCTTGGCCAGGCTGCGCGCCAGCGCCACGCGCTGCTGCTGGCCACCCGAGAGCTGGTGCGGCTTGCGCTTGGCGTAGGGCGTGAGCTGCACCAGGGCCAGCATCTCGTCGGTGCGCTGCTTGACCTCGGCCTTGGGCAGGCCTTCGCGCTTGAGACCGAAGGCCACGTTTTCCCAGATGTCCAGGTGGGGGAACAGCGCGTAAGACTGGAACATCATGTTGACCGGGCGGTCGTAAGGCGGCATGGCCGCCACGTCCTGGCCGCCGAGCAGGATGCGCCCGGAGGTGGGCTTCTCGAAGCCCGCGAGCATGCGCAGCAGGGTGGACTTGCCACAACCCGAGCTGCCCAGCAGCGCGAAGATCTCGCCCTTGCCGATCGATAGCGACACCTCGTCGACCGCGACCGCTTCATCGAAGCGTTTGACCAGTTTCTCGGTCACCAGAAAACCCGTTGTGTCTGCCATGTTGACGTCCGTTTCTTCGCTGAACCAACAAAAAAGGCCGCTCAACCGGGGAGGATGAGCGGCCCTTGTACCTGTAAGGGAACGGTGGTGCTTACTTGCCGCGTTTGAAGGCGTTGTAGGTTTCGTTGACGACGCCGGAGACGTCGTTGGAGAAGCCGCCGGTGGGGATCAGGCGCGCGGTGTCTTCCGGACCCAGGAACGTGGTCTTGTTGCCCTTGACCTCGTCCTTGATGTCGGCCAGCGCGGCCTTGTTGCCGGTGGGGTAGTTCAGTTCGTTGGCCATGGCAGCGGCGTTGGCGGCGCGCAGGTAGAAGTCCATGAAGACGTGCGCGTTGTTCACGTGCTTGGCGTCCTTGGGGATCGCCATGGTGTCGATGAACACCAGGCCACCACCGGTGGGCAGCAGCGGCACGATCTCGTCCTTGCCACCGGTTTCCTTCACGCGGCCGGCGGCGATGTTGATGTCGCCCGACCAGCCGATGAACGCGCAGGCCTTGCCGCCCGCGATGTCGTCGATCATGGTGCTGGAGAACAGGCGCACGTCCTTGCGCACCTTCTTCAACATTTCACCCGCGAGCTTGAAGTCTTCCGGGTTCTCGCTGTACGCCGGCTTGCCCACGTAGTGCAGCGCGACCGGCAGGATCTCGCTGGGCGAATCCAGGTAGGCGATGCCGCAGGACTTGAGCTTGCTGGAGTACTCGGGCTTGAAGACCAGGTCCCAGGCGTTCTCGGGCATGGGCATGCCGCCCAGCGCCTTCTCGACCTTCTGCTTGTTGATGCCCACGGTGGTGAAGCCCCAGGCCCACGGCACGAGGTGCTTGTTGTCCGGGTCCACGCCAGCGATCTTGGCCATGAAGTCGGTGTCGAGGTTGCCGTAGTTCTTCAGCTTGCTCTTGTCGATCGGCTGGTACAGGCCGCCGTCGATCTGCTTCTTGGCAAAGCCGGCGGTGGGGATCACGATGTCGTAGCCCGAGTTGCCGGCCACCAGCTTGGCGTGCAGCGCTTCGTTGTTCTCGAAGGTGTCGTAGTTCACCTTGACGCCGTACTCCTTCTCGAAGTCGGCGATCAGGGTTTCGGTGATGTAGTCGGGCCAGTTGTAGACGTTGAGGACCTTCTCATCGTCCAGCACAGGACCGGCCGGTGCGGCGGGTGCGGCCGCCACAGGCGCCGGTGCCGCAGGAGCGGCCACAGGCTCCTCTTTCTTGCCACAGGCGGCCAGCAGAATCGCCGACATCGCCAGAACCAGGACTTGCTTTTTCATGGTGTTGCTCACTCCAAGGAGGTTATTGACCCAAAGAACTCAACCGGGTGGGGCTGCAAAGTGCCTGAAAGTGCTAGCAATTTTCAGACCCGACACCGAACGGCGCCACCAGACGGAGGCTGGTGGAATATCCGGAAAACATTCTAGGGCCTGTCAAGCCAGCCGACCCTCGGCGCGCAGCTCGTCCAGGGTCGCGTCCAGGCAGCGGTGGATGAGATCCATCATCTCGTCGACCTGCGCGCGCGTCATCACCAGCGGCGGCGCGATGATCATGCGGTCGCCCACGGCGCGCATGATCAGGCCGTTCTTGAAGCAGTGCGCGCGGCATCGCATGCCCACGCCCAGGGCCTCATCGAACATTTGCTTCGTCGCCTTGTTCTTCACCAGCACCAGGCCCGCAACGAAACCGCAGGTTTCGGCCGCCCCCACCAGCGGGTGGTCCCGCAGTTCCTCGAAGCGCTCGGCCAGGTAAGGCCCGGTGTCGTCCTTCACGCGCTCTACCAGCTTCTCGCGCTCCATCAGCTCGATGTTGGCCAGCGCCACCGCGCAGGCCACGGGGTGGCCGCTGTACGTGTAGCCGTGGTTGAACTCGCCACCCTTCTCGATCAGCACCTTGGCCACGCGGTCACCCACCATCACGCCGCCGAGCGGGATGTAGCCGCTGGTCACGCCTTTGGCGAAGGTCACCAGATCGGGCCGGTAGCCGAACTTCTCGTAGGCAAACCAGTGACCCAGGCGGCCAAAGGCGCAGATGACTTCGTCGGAAATCAACAGGATGCCGTACTTGTCGACGATGCGCTGGATCTCGGGCCAGTAGGTGGACGGCGGAATGATCACGCCACCGGCGCCCTGCACCGGCTCGGCGATGAAGGCCGCCACCTTGTCGGCGCCGATGGAAAGGATCTTCTCTTCCAGCCAGCGCGCGGCGCGCAGGCCGAAATCGGCTTCGCGCTCGCCCGGGTTGGCGTTCTCGAAGAAATGCGGCTGCTCGATGTGCACGATGTCGGGGATGGGCAGGTCGCCCTGGGCGTGCATGCCGCTCATGCCGCCGAGCGAGGCGCCGGCCATGGTGCTGCCGTGGTACGCGTTGTGGCGGCTGATGATCACCTTGCGCTGCGGCTGGCCCAGCAGGTCCCAGTAGCGGCGCACCATGCGCACGTTGGTGTCGTTGCTCTCCGATCCGCTGCTGGAAAAGAACACATGCTCGAAGCTGCGCCCGCCGACCTTGGGCGCCAGTTGCGCCAGCTTGGTCGCCAGCTGCACCGCCGGCACGTTGGTGGTCTGGAAGAAACTGTTGTAGAAGGGCAGCGTCATCGTCTGCTGGTAGCCGGCGTCGGCCAGCTCCTTGCGGCCATAACCGGCGTTGACGCACCACAGCCCGCTCATGGCGTCGAGGATCTTCGCGCCCTCGGAATCCCAGATGTAGATGTTGTCAGCGCGCGTGATCACGCGCGAACCCCGCGTGGCCAGGTCGGCGTGGTCGGTGAACGGGTGGATGTAATGGGCACTGTCCAGCGCCTGGATGGCCTTGGTGTCCTGCTGCTCGGCGCGGCGAACCAGGGCGGGCGGGGCGATGAGGGTCGAGGTGTTCATGCGGATCTCTTCTTTCAAACTCAGACGTGCAGCAACAGGTGTTCGCGTTCCCAGGGCGAGATCACCTTCATGAACTCGTCGAACTCCAGCTCCTTGATCTCGGTGTAGATGGTGATGAATTCCTTGCCCAGCACGTCGTGCAGGTCGGTCTCGCGGCGCAGCCAGTCCAGCGCCTCGCCCAGGCTGCGCGGCAGCGAGTACGGCGAGAGGTAGGCGTCGCCCTTCATCTCGGGTTTGGGCTTGATCTTGTTCTTCAGCCCCAGGTAGCCGCAGGCCAGCGTCATGGCCATGGCCACATACGGGTTGGCGTCGGCGCCGATCACGCGGTTCTCCACGCGGCGCGCCTCGGGGCTGGAGATCGGGGAGCGGATGCCCACCGTGCGGTTGTCGTGGCCCCACTCGATGTTGATCGGCGCGGCGGTGTGGCGCGAGAGGCGGCGGTAGCTGTTCACGTAGGGCGCGACCAGCACCATGGCGGCCGGGATGTAGCGCTGCAGGCCGCCGATGTAGTGGTAGAAGGATTCGGAGGGCGTGCCGTCGTCGTTGCTGAAGATGTTCTTGCCGGTGGCCTTGTTCAGGATGCTCTGGTGCACGTGCATGGCCGAGCCGGGCTCGCCCGCGATCGGCTTGGCCATGAAGGTGGCGTACATGTCGTGCCGCAGCGCCGACTCGCGCACCGTGCGCTTGAAGAAGAACACCTCATCGGCCAGGCCCAGCGGGTGGGCGTGGAAGAAGTTGATCTCCATCTGGCCCGCACCCGCTTCGTGGATCAGCGTGTCCACGTTGAGTTTCATCTTGTCGCAGTAGTCGTAGATCTCCTCGAACAGCGGGTCGAATTCGTTGACCGCGTCGATGCTGTACGACTGGCGCGAGGTCTCGGCCCGGCCGCTGCGCCCGATCGGGGCCTTCAGCAGCGTGTTCGGGTCGGTGTTGCGCGCCGTCAGGTAGAACTCCAGCTCGGGCGCGACCACCGGGTCCAGGCCCTCGGCGTCGAACAGGTCGCACACGTGGCGCAGCACGCTGCGCGGCGCGAACGGCACCAGCTTGCCGGCGTGGTCGAAGCAGTCGTGGATCACCTGCGCCGTCGGGTCGGTGGCCCAGGGCACGATGCGCGCGGTGGTCGGGTCCGGGCGCAGCTGCATGTCGCGGTCGGTCGGCTCGATCACGTCGTAGTACGGCCCGCTGGCCGGAAACTCCCCCGTCACCCCCATGGCCACGATGCCCTGGGGCAGTCGCATGCCCCGGTCCTCGGTGAACTTCTCACGCGGCAGGATCTTGCCGCGCGCCACGCCGGTCAGGTCGGGCACCAGGCACTCGACCTCGGTCACGCGGTTCTGGTTGAGCCAGTTCTCCAGATCGTTGAAGCTCATCTTTTGGGGGGCTGTCATGTGCCATCTCCTGTTGGTGTGTTGTCGTTCGGGTAAGGCGGGGAAAGCGGGGAAATCAGGCGCTGGCGCTGGCGGCGCTTCGCGAGAGATCGGCGTGCTGCAGGCGCAGGTTCATGCGCTGGCGGCAGGCACGGCCGAAGGCCTCGAAGATCGCGGCGTAGAAAGGGGTTTCCCAGCAGCGCCATTCGGGGTGGAACTGCACGGCGTAGGCAAAG
>Ga0247738_10000288_pt1 | contig 20187 bp, 24 predicted proteins | sample UWRJL013104B2_FD_180936 | JGI IMG/M metagenome (GOLD analysis project Ga0247738, IMG submission 180936) | Plant litter microbial communities from Arlington Agricultural Research Station in Wisconsin, United States - UWRJ-L013-104B-2 | ecosystem: Environmental > Terrestrial > Plant litter >...
GAGTGTCTTTCCGTCCGCCAGCGTGATGCGCTGGGGCGCCAGCGTCGCGGCATCGATAAACGGCACGGACAGCCGGTAGGCGACATTGGCGCCGCGCTGGGGCGGAGCCGCGCGCTGATTGAAGCCGCCAAAGCCGCCGCCAGCGCCGCCGCGCCGGGCGCCGCCGAACAGCCCCTCGAATATGTCGCCAAAGTCCGCACCGCCATTGCCGAAGTCGAAGTCCGACGCATCGGGGCCGGTGCTGGGCCCTCCGCCGCGGCTATAGGTGTGGCGTGCGCCACCAAAGCCCTGACCGCCCCCGCCAAAGCCGAAGGGGTGCGCCGGGTTGCCGTCCGCATCAATCTCGCCCCGGTCGAAGCGCGCGCGCTTATCCTTGTCCGAGAGCAGGTCATAGGCCCGGGTGACTTCCGAGAATTTCTCGGCCGCCTTGGGATTATCCTTGTTCTTGTCCGGATGAAGCTGCTTGGCGAGCTTGCGATAGGCGGACTTGATCGCCGCCTCGTCCGCGCTGCGCGCAACGCCCAATGTAGAATAAGGATCAGCCATATTGTCCCATCTGGCAATTTGCCGGGGTCACCGCAAGTGGGGTGAAGCTTTGGATGAATTCGGGTCATCGCGGCATGCGCAAAAGCCCCACCGCTCGACAGCCTCGCGCCTGCGGCGTAGTGAGCCCGCATGACCGGAACCGACATGCCATCGCCCGAGCCCACCACCGAGCCGACCACCATGGGCGCCGATCCGTTCGCGCTGTTCGAGACCTGGTATGGCGAGGCGCGCGCGACCGAACTCAACGACAGCAACGCGACGGCGGTGGCGACCACGACGCCTGACGGGCACCCCTCGCTGCGCATGGTGCTGCTCAAGGGTCATGGGCCGGACGGCTTTGTGTTCTACACCAATTTCGAGGGTCGCAAGGCGGGCGAGATTCTCGCCAATCCTCATGTCGCCCTGCTCTTCCACTGGAAGTCCCTGCGTCGCCAGATCCGCATCGAAGGCACAGCAACGCCCGTCGATGACGCCACAGCCGACGCCTATTTCGCCAGCCGTTCGCGCGATTCGCAGCTGGGCGCATGGGCCAGCGACCAGTCCCGCCCCCTGCCCGACCGCGCCACGTTCGAAGCGCGTTTCGATGCCGTTGCCGCGCGCTATGAAGGGCAGGACGTGCCACGCCCGCCGCATTGGTCGGGCTTCCGCGTCGTGCCTGACGCCATCGAATTCTGGCTCGACCGCGCTCATCGGCTCCATGAGCGCACCCGCTATGAGGCTGACGGCAGCGGCGGCTGGCGCTCGGCCATGCTCTACCCGTGAGCGGCGCGCCCGACCCGGCGAGCGGCCATCTGGCCGCCAAGGGCGCGCTGAACAACCGCGCGGCCCTCGCCAGCGCCAGCGTCGCGATCATCCTGCTGGCGCTCAAGGCATTCGCGGTCTGGCAGACCCAGTCCATCGCCCTGCTGGGCTCGCTCGCGGATACCGGCCTCGATCTCATCGCCAGTCTGGTGACCTTGTTCGCCGTGCGCCTCGCCGCGCAGCCTGCCGACCATGATCACCGCTTCGGCCATGGCAAGGCGGAGGCACTCGCCGCGCTCTTCCAGGTCGCGCTGATCACCGTTGCCGCCGTCGGGATCATCGCCCGCTCGATCTCGCGCTATGGCGCCGACGGAGCGCCTCCGGCTGATGCCGAATATGGCATTGGCGTCTCGGTCATCGCCATCGTGCTGACGCTCATGCTGGTCGCCTATCAGTCGCGGGTGGTCCGCGCGACGGGGTCGCTCGCAATCCGCGCCGACAGCCTCCATTATTCGAGTGACCTCGCGCTCAACGGCGCGGTCATTCTGGCGCTCATCCTCGAAGTCTATCTGCACTGGCACGGCGCCGATGCGCTTTTTGGGTTGGGCATCGGCCTGTGGCTGGCATGGGGCGCATGGAAGACCGCGCGCCATGCCGTCGATCAGTTGATGGACCGCGAATGGCCCATCGAGAAGGTCGAGCGCTTCCTGGAGGTTGCCTCGAAGCATCCCGAACTCAAGGGCATTCACGACCTGCGCACGCGCACGAGCGGCGCGCATGATTTCGTCCAGTTCCACATGTGGGTCGACCCGCAGATGACGGTCGCGCAGGCGCATGACGTGATGGACGAGATCGAGACCAAGCTGATGGCCGAATTTCCGGGCGTCGAAATCCTCATCCATACCGACCCGGCGGGTCATGCCGACAGCAGCGACCCCATGATCGAGCGCGACGCGCAGGCACGGGTCGCCGATCTCAGGGCTGCCGGCCATCGGGCTGGCGGCGAATAGTCACAAACAGTCTCTGGAGGCTCCAGCATGACCAGCATCCCCTTCACGCAAGTCGATGCCTTCGCCCACGCCGCTTTCACCGGAAATCCGGCGGCGGTGATGCCGCTCGAAACATGGCTTGACGATGATGTGCTACAAGGGATCGCGGCGGAGAATAATCTCGCCGAGACAGCGTTCACGGTGAAGCTGCCCGCCGGCGCCGGTGCTGACTATGAGCTGCGCTGGTTCACGCCCACCGTGGAAGTCGTGCTCTGCGGCCATGCGACGCTGGCGAGTGGGCATGTGTTGATGGCGGCGGACAGCGACACGATCCGTTTCCGCACGCGCAAGGCGGGCGATCTGGCTGTGACGCGCGAAGGAGATGGCTATGCGCTGGACCTGCCCGCATGGGACAGCGTGCCTGCGCGCGCCGCCAATATGGCCGCGCTGCTCGGCGGGGTCGAACCGCTCGAGGTGCGCTGGCGCGAGGGCGGCTATCTGCTCGCGCGTTATGACAGCGAGGTGCAGATACGCGCCCTGCGGCCCGACTTTGCCTCGATGCGCGCGCTGGGCGATGTGCTCACCATCGCGACTGCTCCGGGCAGCGAGACCGATGTGGTGAGCCGCGTCTTTGCGCCGGGCGCAGGGATCGACGAGGATCCAGTGACCGGTTCCGCCCATGCGCTGCTGACGCCTTATTGGGCCGAACGCCTTGGGCGTCCGGCCTTCACGGCCTATCAGGCGAGCGCACGGGGCGGCTATATTGGCTGCCGGTTGGAGGGCGACCGGGCCGTGCTTTCGGGCAAGTGCCGGACCGTGATCGAGGGGCGGTTCTTCGTCTGATGCGAGAGCCCAAGTCCTAAGACAAAGCCTGCACCAGCCGCGCGAGCGCGTGGCGCAATTCGGCAATGTCCGGCTCATTGGTGTTGCCGAGCCGCACGATGGTCAGCTTCTTCTCGGGCACCACGATGATATATTGCCCGCGATAGCCCACCGCGCCGTAAACGCTCCGCCGCGCCTCGCCGGGGAACAGATCGCTGTGATCGCTCGCCCGATTGAGCCAGAGCTGCCCGCCATAAGCCGCGTTGGCCGGCGACGGGCTGGTCATGAAATCGATCCAGCGTTCCGGCACGATCTGCCGGTCGTCCACGCGGCCCCGATTGCGCAGCAATTCGCCGATCTTCGCATAATCGCGCGCCGTCATGTGGAGCATCGCGCCGCCGAGCATCGTGCCGCTCTCGTCATATTCCGCAACGAGGCTGCTGAGGCCGAGCGGACCGGCGATCCGCGCCTCAATGAAATGCGCCATGGCGTCGCGGCGGACCTGCGGGTTTTTCACGGGCGTCAGCAGGTCCGTGACGATGCCGCTGAGCAACATGGTGGTCGCGCTGCTATAGGTGAAATTGCTGCCCGGACGGTGCACCAGCGGCTTGGACTGCGCATAACCGGCCTGATCGCTCGCGCCGGGGCCGACCAGCATGCGCAGCGAATCCGCCTTCTCGCGCGGCTCGCCAAGCTCGACATGCTGGAGGCCCGAGCGCATCTGCATGAGTTCACGCAGCGTGATCGCCGCCCGCGGATCGCCCGGCTGGCGCCATGCCGCAACCGGCGCAGGATCATCGAGCGCGAGGCGCCCGTCGCCTGCCATGATGCCGACCAGCAGCCCGGTGAATGTCTTCGCGACGGACCAGCTCAGCAGCCGCGTATTCGGCCCGAAGTCCGGGCCATAGCGCTCGGCAATGACCTTGCCGTCATGGAGGACGATGAGCGCACGCGTCTCGCCGATCGCGGGCGTCGCGTCGTCATCGAAAAAGGGATCGGTCGCGGCCTTGAGCACTTCAGCCGGATGGGACCGGTCGCCGGTCAGCATGGTGAAGCCCGGCCTGGATGATGCGTCCTGCGACAGCGCGACACCGGCCAGCGCCAGCACGGCCACGCTGCCTGCCGCGAAAAGGGCCGATGTACGGTGGGCCAAGATGCCGTGGGAAAGCCTTTTGATCTTCATCGCGCGCGGCCCTATCACGCCGCCCATGGCAAGGGGAACCGGGTTGGAGTGGAAAGCGCTCAGGACAAATCGCACGCTGCACTGGGCGCTCGGCGCGCTGGCGGCGCTGGCTGTGCTGTTCGTGGCGATCAGTTGGCCGCGCTGGCAGTTGCGCGCGCAAGTGGCGACCGGCTTCGGCGCGCGGGTCGCCTGCTCCTGCCGCTATATCGAAGGCCGGGGCCTCGATAGCTGCAAGAGCGACTTTGCCGGGCTCAAGGGCATGGGGCTGGTGCGCTTCACCGACGATCCAGCGCAGCGCACGGTCCACGCCTCGGTGCCGCTGCTGGCCAGCCGCAAGGCCGCGTTCAAGCCCGGCTATGGCTGCCTGCCGGACAAAGTGAACTGAGATGAGAGCGAGCAACTTCCCGAAAAAGCACAAGCCCGGCCGTCGATAAGTTTTTTGGCGATAAGTTTCTTGGACTTCACGGCGAGTCAGGATTCGGGTAATCTCCTGGCAAGGATCGGGCGGTAAAATCGTCCTCCCACAGCGGCTCCTGCTGCCGCCGGCTATTCGAGGAGCGCCTCAAAATGGGTGCATATCGATCGGTCAAGCCCGACCAGACCTTCAAACTCGACCTGTCGGCACGCGGCTATCTCGTCCTGTTCCGACCTGACGAAACCAATCATTGCCCCGGCTGCGGCCATTCGCAATGGTATATCGGGCGTATGTCGGCCGAATGCGGCATTTGCGGGACGGCGCTGCCGCTTGCGGATTCGCAGCAGAACCCGGTCAGCGGTGCGCCCCAGAGGGCCGTCGCGCTCCATGTCCTGCCCGACCGCGCCAAGGTGCCCAAACCGGAGGAAAGGCGCACGCCGTTGCGGTCATCGGCGGTGGGGCGCACGCTTGGCCTTTATATCGATGGCTCGCCGCATCCCTTCCGGCTGGAAAACATCTCGGAAGGCGGCGCGATGGGCAAGGCGATCCCGGGCATGCGGCAGGCCAAGGCACTGCTCGTCGAGTTGGAAGACGGGCGCATGGTCCCGGCCGAGCTGCGCTGGAGCGACGGCGTGTTTGCAGGATTGGCTTTCGTCACGGGGGACGAGGCCTAACAGACCCTCGTGGATCGTAAGGCTCAGTGTGCCTTGCCGCGCGCTTTCTGCACCATGTGGACGATGCCCGCGATCACCATCCCGAGCAGGAAGCCGACCACGGCCGATAGCATCGCATTCACGATCCAGACGATCACGCCGCTGGAAGACACGGCTTCAGCGAGATGATGCAGCGTCTCGGTCAGGACGCCGAGCGGCGTGCCGACCAGCCCGTGCAGGATGATGCCGCCACCGACCCAGAGCATCGCGACCATGCCGACATTTTCGAGCACGGCGAGCAGATATGGCATGGCCTGGACAAGGCCGCGCCCGAGCGAGCGCACGGCAGCGGTCCGGCGCCCGGCAAGATTGAGCCCGATATCATCGAGCTTCACGATGAGCGCGACGAGGCCATAGACGCAGACAGTCACCAAGATGCTCACGAAGATCAAAGCTGCGGCCTGAATCATCAGCGGCCGCTCGGAGAGATCGGCCAGCGCGATGGCAAGAATCTCGGCGGAGAGAATGAGGTCGGTGCGGACCGCGCCCTTGACCTTGGACGCCTCAAGATGAGCAGCATCGCCATCAAACGCTTCCTCCTCGCTGCCATGGCTCTTGCCCATCAGCGTCTCGATGATCTTCTCGGCGCCCTCGAAGCAGAGAAACGCGCCACCGAGCATCAACAGCGGCGTGATGGCGACCGGCAGGAACGCGCTCAGCAGCAGCGCGGCAGGCAGCAGGATGAGCAGCTTGTTCCTGAGCGAACCCAGCGCGATCTTTCCGATCATCGGCAGTTCGCGCTCGGGGGAGAAGCCCGTCACGTAGGTCGGCGTGACGGCCGTATCGTCGACCACGACACCAGCGGCCTTGACGCTCGCCTTGCCGGCGGCGGCGCTCACATCGTCAAGCGAGGCAGCGGCGAGCCGCGCAATGGCGGCAACATCGTCGAGCAGGGCAGCGAGACCGGATGACATTTAGCGACTTTCGGATGGAGGACTGGCGGAAAGAGGGCTGGCAGAAAGAAGATCGACAGGCGGCGGCGCTGCAGGAAGAGACCAGTCGATGGTGCCCCGGCCTTTTGACGCAAGAAAATCATTGGCCTTCGAGAAATGCCGGCAGCCGAAGAAACCATTATGCGCCGAGAGCGGCGAGGGATGCGGCGCTTTCAGCACGAGATGGCGGGACGCATCGACAAACCCTGCCTTGCGCTGGGCATAAGCGCCCCAGAGCAGGAAGGCGACCGGCGTTTCCAGCGCGTTGACGCGGGCGATGACGGCATCTGTGAAACGCTCCCAGCCGCGATTGGCATGCGCACCGGCCTGCCCCATCTCGACGGTCAGCACGCTGTTGAGCAACAGCACGCCTTGCCGCGCCCAGTGTTCCAGATAGCCATGAGCGGGACGCTCGATGCCGAGATCCGTCTTCTGTTCCTTGAAAATGTTGACCAGACTGGGCGGCTGACGGACGCCGGGGGGCACTGAGAAGCACAGGCCATGGGCCTGCCCCGGTCCATGATAGGGATCCTGCCCCAGGATGACGACGCGGACCGAATCGAGCGGCGTGAAAGCCAGCGCGTTGAACCAGTCGGCCCCGCGCGGGAAAATGCGAGCGCCCGCGCCTTTGCGCTCGACGAGAAAGGCCTTGAGCGCGGCCATATAAGGCTCGGCAAATTCGCCAGCCAGCGCCGCGCGCCAGCGCTCATCCAGCCCCTCTGGAACGATTGGCAGTGCGGTATCGGAAGAGGCCGGGGACATGGCGCAATCGCTATCGCCGCAGGGCGGTCAAGCCAAGCGGCGAATCGGGAAATTTTGCGATCAAAGCGCCCCGCTGGGCGTCATTCCGGAAAAAGGCGTCAGTAGCGCGGTGCCAGTTGGCCCGTGCGGTCGACCTGCGGCGCGATCTGGCCCCATGCGTCGGCTATGTCGGCAATATAGCCGCGCGCCATCGTCATGGATTCCGGCTGGCCCAGCGCCGTCGCTTCCAGGATGCGCTTGCGCGTTTCGCGGTAGATGGTCGCAAGGCTCATGGCGATATCGCCGCCACGCTCGAAATCGAGGCTCGTTTCGAGCGCATGGAGAAGCGTGAGCGCACGGGTCTGCTTATCGAGAGTCTTCGCGCGATCGCTCGCGCGCAGGGCCAGCGCAGCGGCGTCGATCGAGAGCAGCAATTCCTCAAAGAGGATGCGCACGAGCTGATGCGGCGTGGCGCCTTCGATCCGGCTGTCGGTCTCGACGGCGGCATAGCGCTTGAGCGCCTTGATCTGCGATTGACCCATGAACATTATCTTCTCCGTCGTCTTTCCGTTGGGCCCGATGGCATTGGTAAGTCAGTCTGCGGCCGGTCAGGTCTTGTTGTTCCACAACCGGTCAGGTCTTGTTGTTCCACATGGCGATCTGCTGCTCGAGATAGGACTGGGTCGCCTTGAACTGGAGCAGCTTGCTCTGCATGACCGAGTAGGTGGTCGTGAGCCGATCCGAGTAAGCGCTCTTGTCGATGTTCATCTTGTCGAGCTGCTTTTGGTAGCTCGTGCTCAGCTTGTCGTAGATGGCCTTGGAGCTGGTGAGCGGCCCCTGATCGCCATTGAGATACTGGGTAATCGAGTTGAGCGCGCCGGCGATGCCGGGATGATTTGCATCCTTCACCGTGGGGTTCAGCATCTGCACCACGCCTTCCGGATCGGCTGCGAGCGCTGCCTTGAGGCGGGTCTGGTCGAGTGAGAGCGTGCCGTCCCGATTGGTGGTGACGCCAAGGTCGGCGAGCGTCTTGTACGTGCCGTCCGTGCTCAGCGGCGTGCTGGTCAGCTGGGCAAGGCGCGTCGACATCTGGCGCATGCCACCGTCGTTGGCGAGCAGGCCGGATGATGAGCCCGAGCCGTCGGTGTTGCGCATCGCGGTATTGAGGCCGGTCTTGAGCGAATTATACGCGTCGACAATCTCCTTCATGAGATCGGCCATGCTCGCGGTCGGCTGGTCGGTCGCGATCGTGACCGTGCTGCCCGGCAATGCGCGATTGAGATCGATGCGCAGATTGGGGATGGCGGTCGTGATCTCGTTCTTCTCGAACGACATGGCGATATTGTCGATCTTGATGAGTGCGTTCTTGGCGGTCTGGCTCTGTGCCATGCCGCCCGTCGTGCCATCCCATGTGAAGCGCGAAAGCTCAGCGTCGGCCATCGAGACGTTGGTGTCGGGATCGAGCTTGGGTGCCAGCGTGAAGGCCTTGGCCTCGCCCGTCTCGCCCTTGAGCACGAGCCGCGCGCCGCTCTGATCGGTCACGATCGATGCGGAGACGCCGCTCTTGGCGTTGTTGATTGCCGAAGCGAGATCCGCGAGGGTCGTTGCCGGTGCCGTCAGCGTGATGTCGAAGCTTTTGGCGCCGACGGTCAGCGACAATGTGCCGGCGCCGGCCACTGCAGCGGGCGAAGCCAGCGTGCTCGACTGGAGCACCTGAGCTGCGGCAAGCTGCGTCACTTCGATCTGCGCGGGCAGGCCCATGGGCTTGCCGCTGCCGGTCAGCGCGACCGAGACGATGCTGGGATCGTTGGAAACGGGCTGGCCTGAATAAGCCGTGCTCTCCAGCGTCTTGGTGAGCGCATCAGCGAAGGTCTGAAGCGCGCTCTTGGCCGAAGCAAGCGCGGAGATCCGCGAATTGTTCGACGACTGGAGGGCCGTGAGATTGGTGAGCTTGGGCCCATATGTGGCCGACGTGAGATCTGCCACGAGCTGCGCCGTGTTGATCCCCGAACCCACCCCCAGTGAGCTCGTCAGCGATGATGCGACATCGACCATATCAGAAGTCCCTTTCACAGGGGTAGAACGGCCGCGCGGCAGCTTTGTTTAGGCATTTGCGCGGGCGAAAATGCAAAAAAGCGCGCGCGCTCCGGCGGCAACCAACAGTCGCCGGCTTGCCGCTCGCCGCGGCAATGAAATCGCTGGAAAAACGGCTTTTTCTAGTGGACCGCAGCATCGGCAAGCGCGGGCGAAATCCGCGACTGCGCAGCCCGTGCCAGCGCAGCCTGGCTTGCTACCGACTGGGCGACCTGCGCCACGAATTCGATCATGTCCTTGTCGGTCGGCGGAAGCGGTAGCACGACGACCGGCTGAGGCATGAGAGCGAGCAGCGCATGATCTGCCTGCGCGGCCAGTTCGCCACCATTCACACGCGGCGGATCGAGCCGCGCGACGACATTGGCAATGTCGGTCTGCAAGCGGGCATAGCTTGCCGCTGCCTCGGATCGCTCCTGAAGATGCGCGTCGCGCTGGGCGTCCGCCTGGCTCTCGGCTGGTGTGGCGGCAGCAACGCCGCGAACCCCGGTGAGGCTGCGCTCACTTGCGCCCGTCACCGAAGCCACGGGACCTGTTCGTGGCAAGAACTCTGTCATGTTGCACCACCGTCTAAGACGTCCCCGTCAAAAAAGAACGGACGAGTGCAGCTAAGCTTTAATTTACGATGTTGTTGCCGTCCGCATCGAATCGCATCGCCTCGGGCAGATCGATGTGCGGACGGTCCATTTCGCTCGCCATGCGGTTCTCGACGCGGAAGACGAATGCCAGCACATTGGCGACGGCCATGAACAGCCGCTCGTCAATCGGCTCGTTCATCCGCGAGGTATAATAGACCGCACGGGTGAGCTCCGGGAATTGCAGCACCGGCACCGATTTTTCATGCGCCAGTTCGCGGATGGCAGCGGCAATCTCGTCCGCGCCGCGGGCCACGACGATGGGGGCGCCATCGCGGCCGGGATGATAACGCAGCGCAACGGCGAAATGGGTCGGGTTGGTGAGCACGACCGAGGCTTCCGCCACGCCCTGACGCATGGATGAACTGAGATTTTGCAACATGCGCTGGCGGATGGCGCCCTTGACCTGCGGGTTGCCGTCCTGATCCTTATGCTCGTCGCGGATTTCCTGCTTCGTCATGTTGAGCCGCTTCATGCGCTGGAAAATCTGCGCGGGCACATCGACGGCGGCGAGGAGAAACAGCGAGGCGGCCAGCGAGACGATGAGCAGGATGAACAGCGATCCGGCCTGTCCGATCGCTTCCTGAATGCCTGTCTTGCCCATCATGCGGATTTCGTCGAGCCGCGACCAGAGGATCGTGCCGCCGATCGAGCCGAGAAGCAGGATCTTCATGATCGATTTGCCCAGCTCGATCAGGCCGTTGACACTGAACAGGCGCCCCATGCCCTTGATGGGATCGAGCTTGCTGAACTTCGGCGCCATCGCACCCATGCGGAAGCCGAGCGAACCCAGCAGCGCGGGCGCGACAATTGCGGCAATGGCCGTGGCGAGCACGAGGCCGCCGACCGGCACAGCGACTATCGCCAACAGGTGCAGCCCGCGTTCGCGCGGTGAGAAATTGGTGATGTCCGCGTTGGAAAAACTCAGGCCGTCGGTCAGCATTTCCTTGATCGCGCCGATGAAATCAGGCCCGGTTATCGCCAGCCACGCGACGCCGGCCATCACCACCAAGGCTGTCGAAAGCTCTTTCGACTGGAGAATATCGCCATTCTTCCTGGCTTCCGACAAGCGCTTGGCTGTTGGTTTTTCTGTCTTTTCGCCTGCTGGACCCTCAGCCATGGCTCAGCCTCCGCTCAGGCTCTGGGCGAGATCGAGGCCACCGTTCAGCGCATTGACAATGCCCTCGCCCATGACCGGCGCACCCATGGCGAGCAGGACGAGGCCCGCGAGCAACGTGGCCGGCAGGCCGACCGCGAACAGATTGAGCGCCGGAGCCGTGCGCGCCAGCATGCCCATCACGACCTGGACAAGAATGAGCGTGAACGCGACCGGCAGCGCAATGGTGACGCCTGCCGCGAACATCGTGCCGCCGAAGCGCACAATGCTCTCGAACGCGGCATCGGGCATCATGCCGCCGCCGGGCGGCATCGCGGTGTAGCTGGCGATGATGAAGCGGATCAGCAGCAGATGGCCGTCCATCGAGAGAAACATGAAGGTCGCGATGATGGACAGCATCTGGCCGAGCACAGGCGTGGAGGAGCCGGAAACCGGATCCACCATCGTGGCCATGCCCAGACCCATGGCGTTGGAGATCACTTCGCCCGCGATATAGGCGGCCGAATAGCCCAGCTGCACCGCGAAGCCGAGCGCGATGCCGCACATGATTTCGCCGGCGACCATGGCAAGACCCGCAACGCTGGCAAGGCCGCCTTCGGGCAGCGCAATGGGCACGCTGTTAAGCGCGGCCATGCCGATCGCGAGGCTGAGGATGATGCGCAGCTGCAACGGCACGGCGGCAGCGCCGAAGACCGGCGCGGCAATGAATGCGGCGCCCGGCCGGATCATCGCGATGAGCCACAGCCACATCTGCGCCTCTACGCCGGCAAAACCCGGTGCGATCATGAGCGGCCCATCATGACTGAGCCATCATACCAGGAGGTCCGGAATGCGCTCGAAGATTTCCTGGGTGAAATCGACGACGAGCATCAGGATGGCGCTGCCAAACAGGGCGAGGACCACGCCCACGACCATGACCTTGGGAATGAAGGACAAGGTCGCTTCGTTGATGGACGTCGCAGCCTGAAACATGCCGACGAGAATGCCGGTGATGAGCGCAGGCAGCAGGATGGGCGCGCAGGCAAGCGCGGCGATCCAGAGTGCCTGCTGGGCAAGGCCGATGAAGAAATCCGAATTATCCATGAGTGCAGTCCAGTCCCCGAAAAGGCGCAGTTCAGGTCGCGAAGGAGCCGGCGAGGCTGCCCATGGTGAGCGCCCAGCCATCGACCAGCACGAAGAGCAGAAGCTTGAACGGCATGGAGATGATCGTGGGCGACAGCATCATCATGCCCAGCGCCATCAGCGTGGACGCGACGACGATGTCGATGATGAGGAACGGCAGGAACACCATGAAACCAATCTGGAACGCCGTCTTGAGCTCGCTGGTCACGAAGGCGGGCAGCAGGATGGTGAAGGGAATGTCATCGGCGCTGTTGAAAGCCGGTGCCTTGGCGAGACCCTGGAAAAGGCGAATGTCGCTCTCGCGGGTCTGCTTGGCCATGAAGCCATGGAACACCTTGCCGGTGCGGCCGATCGCTTCCTCGATGCTGATCTGGCCCTCGCCATAGGGCGTGTAGGCCGTCGCGCTGATCTGGTCGATCGCGGGGCGCATGACGAACATGGAGAGGAAGAGCGCAAGACCGACCAGCACCTGGTTGGGCGGCGACTGCGAGAGGCCCATGGCCTGACGCAGCAGCGAGAGCACGATGATGATACGCGTGAAGCTGGTCATCATGAGGACCAGCGACGGCAGCACCGTCAGCAGGCTCATGAGGACGAGGATTTGCAGCGAGAGCGAAAGCGGGCGACCTTCGCCCGACACTTCGTCCAGCGCCTTGGTCAGCGCGCCGGAGGCCTGCGTAGCGCCCGCCGGAAGCGGCCCGGTCGCGGTTTGCGCCATGGCCGGCTCGACGATGAGGAACAGGCCCGCCACCGCGACGAGCAGGACCAGCAGGAAACGGGCCGAACAGAAGTTCAGCCTGCGCTTCGACATGAACTTAGCCATGGCTCGTATCGCTCTCCGCGATTTTCTGGATCTGGCCGCGCGTCACGGAGAGCAGCAGCTTCTTGCCCTCGAACTCGACAACGGCGAGCTTGCCAAACGTGCCCATCGGCAGCGCTTCGAGCAGCTTCAGCGAACGATTGGCCTGACCGCCGAGCAAGCCGGGCTGATATTTGCGATAGAGCCACAGGCAACCGAAGGCCATGCCGCCGACCAGCGGCAGCATGATGATGAGCTTGAGGAAATACCAGCCGAGCGCGCTCATGAGCGGCGCTCGAGCCCGGCAAGGCGCGTCTCGGTCGAGACGATCTCGACCACGCGGATGCCATAGCGGCCATTGACCGTGACGATCTCGCCGCGCGCGACGAGTGTGCCGTTAACCATGATATCCAACATTTCGTCGGCCTGCCGGTCGAGCTCGACCACACTGCCTTCGCCAAGGCCGAGCACATCGGTGAGGCGCAGCTGTGTCGAACCCACTTCGACCGACATGCGCACAGGCACGTCGCCCAGCATGCGGAGATTGCCGGCGAGGCCCAGGTCGGTATTCTGATCGTCCGCAACGCGCGGTGTCTTGCTCATGTCACTCATGGGTTTTCCTCAGGCCAGTTTTTCGATCATGAAGGCTGCGACGCCGTCCTGTTCGCCGATGGTGCCACGGGCGAAGACCCGGTCACCGACGATCAGCGGCAAGTGCCGCGAAATATGGATTGGAATGACGTCGCCCGGCCTCAGCGCCATCAGCTCCGACATTTTGAGATTGGGCCGCGCCAGCACGGTCTTGACCGGCAGGCGAACCTGCTCGACCCGGTTGCTAAGCTGGGCATGCCAATAGGGATCGCGGGATGCGGGCTCCTCGGCCCGGCGCGTTCCGGCCGGCATTTCGATGCCGGAGAGACCGTCCTGGGGATAGAGGATCTCGATCAGGAACTTGTCCTTGATGCCAAGGTCGATCTCGAATGTCTGGACAATGACGTCCGCATCGGCCGCAGCGATATCGGCATGGCCAACGCCGGTCTCGCGCGACATCAGCACCGCGTCGACCTTGGCGATGTCCGCCCAGCTCTCGACGAGCGCCGCCATGATCTGACCGGAAATGCGATTGATGAGACGGATCTCGGTGGGGGTGAATTCCTGCTTCTCGGGGCCATGGCCGGGGCCGCGCCCGCCATAGAAGCGATCGACCAGCTGGCCGATCAGTGCAGCGTCGATGCGCAGGGCAACCACGCCCTTGATCGGCAGCAGGCGATAGAGCGAAAGCGAAACGAAACTGGGGACGCATGCGTCCCACATCATGAACATCGTATTGTCGAGCGGCTTGGCAGTAACGCCCGGCCGCGCGCCGCTATAAGGCTCGATCAAAGCCCGCAGCTTCTTGGCCAGGCGTTCGCCCAGCTTGTCGAGCCCGCTAATATTTGCGGCAGGCTCTGCCGCCACCCGCCCGAAGGCATAAGGTTGCACGTCCGTCATCAGCATTGTCCCCATCCGACCCCCGTCGGACATGGATGCTACTGAATAACGAAATTGGTAAAATAAACGTTATCAACGCCGCCATAGCCCGTCTTGGACTTCAGCACATCGTTGATAATCCTCACTAATTTTTCCTGAAGTTTTTCTTTACCTTCTGGCGTTGCGAGGTCGATTTCCTGCTCCTGCGCGAGCATCATCAGGATCGACGAACGGATCGCAAGCTCGTGAGTCTGGATCGCACCGATGACTCGGTTGTCATAATAGGTCGATACCGCGATCGAAATCTGGGCGAAGGCGTCGCTGTCAGAGAGGTTGCTCGTGAAGGGCGCCGGGATCTGGAAATAGGTGGCCTGATAGGATGACATGCTCTTGGGACGCGGGAGATCGACACCCTTGCCCTTGCTGCCACCGGTATCGAGATGCTGGACGCCGGCTTCCTGCGCCTTGGCGATCCAGGTGTTGGCAATTTCCTCGGCATTCTCGCCCTTGAGGACGAGCTGGGGCCGATTGGGATCTTCCGTGGACGCGGGTGCCTTGTGCATGCCTCCTGCCACGAAAAAGCCGGCCGCGCCGCCGCCGCCGCCGAGCAGCGCGATAGCGCCGACGATCATGATCAGGCGCTTGTTCTTGCCGCCCGACTTGCGCTTCTTGCCGCCTTCCTCAGCCCCATCACTCATCTCAAATCTCCTTTAGGCGAAGCGCACGCGCGGGTCGCTGGCACGGGTCGTGCGCGCGGCCAGCTCGGTGTCGCCATCTTGTTCCGATCCAGTAACGGCGGAATTGCCGCCACGATTAGGGCCGCTGTTCGAATCTCCACGACCCTGGGCCGACTGACCCTGCGCTTGTGCGCTGGCCTGCTGCTGGGCATTGCCGTTCGTGTCGGCATTCTGGCGCTGGTTCTGCTCGCGGCTTGTGTCAAACGGCGCAGAGGCCTTTTCGACGCTGACCGATCCGAGCGAAAGCGCGCCGATACGGGCATGATTTTCAAGTGCGCTGCGACCTTCGTTCAGGCGGCGCGCGGCCTCGTCCGTCTCGGCGACCAGACGCACGTTCATCTTGTCGTCGCCGCGCCACAGATCGACCTGGATACGGCCGAGATTGGGCGGCGTGAGCTGGAAGCGGCTATGGCCGGTGCCCTCGGCGATGCTTGCGATCTCGCGCGCCATGCGGTCGATCCACTGGCCCGAAACGTCCATGTCGATCGCCTTGTCGCCAAGCAACTGACCCGTCGATGCTGTGGGTGCCAGACCGGCACGTCCGACGCTGAGCTGCGACTGCACCACGGGGGGCAGTGACTGCACGATGTCGCGGAGCGGATCGAAATCGCCGGCAATGGCTGAATCGTCGTTCGCTGCACTCGTCGCGAGGGCCGGTGCGGAGAGCTTGTCCTGCTCGCGCCCGCGACCCTCGCCAGTGCCGCTACCATCGGACGCGGATTGATCGGCCTGCTGGGCTGCGAGCGTGACCGTCGCGCTGGTTGGCGATGCATCGGCCTTGGCAGTTGTGGGTGCCGCAGCGGCCTTGCCGTCGGCGCCGAGCGCCTTGAGGGCTTCGGCCGTGTCGTCCGATATCTTGGTGTCCTGACCGGTCGCGAGCGCCGCCGCGGCGTCAACGGTCGGCGCGGCCTTAGCCTTGCCTTCAGCGGGCGTCGGGGTCTCTGCAACGACAGGCGTCGTCAGCGCGACCTGGACGGGCATGGCCAATGTCTCGGCCTGCTCTGCGGTCGTCTTGGTCTTCGTGCCCGACTTGCGGGGCTTGCCGGTGAGGGGGTCCATGCCGTCAGTCGTTGCCGCGCCCTCGCCTTCGAGCAGCGCCGGATCGATGAGGGCTGGATCGATAACAGCCACCGGGGTCTCTCCGCCGACAGCAGCGCCGTCCGCAGCCCCACCGTCCGCCGCTTTGCCGAACATCGCCGCAAAAGCGCCGTCCACCGGGCTGGCGCCAGCAGGTGCCTTGGCGCCCTTGGCACCCGCATTCATCGTGGTCTGGCCAGAAACGGCCGCAAATTCGGTCATCGTTCGGTCCCCTTCATCTGCATGCGGCGATAGCTCGGCAGAGCCTGGAGCCGCTTCTCACGCTGCGCTTCGCGCGCCTCATGAGCCTGATCCTTCAATCGCTCGGCAATCTCACGATCCCGATTTGAGGCGATCCGTTCCGCGTCCCGAGCGTCGACCCGCCGGTTCGCATCGTAGAGAGCGCCATCAAGTTGCCGGCCTGCCCTTTCGAGGCGGCTGGCCAGCTCACGTTGCGATGCAAGACTCGCGCCAGTTGTGCCGCCCACCTCTCCGAAGAGCTGCGAACGGACCGTTGCGATGCGCTCGGCATTGTCCGCAATCTGGGCTGCTTCGTCACGCGCGGTGACCACGGCAGCGACGGCCTGGCTATGCTGGACATCGCGCACGCGGAGCAATCGCTTGCGAGAGGCGATGACGCGGCTCATTGGCCGAATTCTGCCATTAGAGCGTCTGCGCTGGTGTCGATATCGATGGTCGATTTGGAGCTCTGGCGCAGGAAGCCGAGCAGCTGCTGGCGACGCTCCACGGCCTCGTCGATGGTGGCGTCATTGCCGGGCCGATAAGCACCCATCAGGATGAGATCGCGATTCTCTTCATAGGCCGACCAGAGGCGGCGATAATTTGCCGCTGCGGCAAGATGCCGGTCATCGACAATGTCCGCCATGACGCGCGAGAGCGACTTGCCGATGTCGATGGCGGGGAAGATGCTCTGCTCGCTGAGCTGGCGCGACAGGATGATATGCCCATCGACAATGGCGCGCGCGGTATCGACAATGGGGTCGTCATTATCGTCGCCATCGGCCAGCACGGTGTAGATCGCCGTGATCGATCCGCCCGAACGGCTGTCCACACCGGCGCGCTCGCAGAGGCGCGGAATGAACGCGAGAGCGGACGGCGGATAGCCCTTCATCGCGGGCGGCTCGCCCAGCGACAGGCCGATCTCGCGCTGGGCATGGGCGCAGCGGGTGAGCGAATCGATGAGCAGCAGCACCTGCTTGCCGCGCGAGCGGAAATATTCGGCAATGGCGGTCGCACGAGCAGCGGCGCGCAGACGAAGCACCGGCGGATGATCGGCCGGGACCGCGACCACGACGCTCTTGTGCATCTGGCCCTTGAGCTTGGTTTCGAGAAAGTCGCTGACCTCGCGGCCGCGTTCGCCGATCAGGCCAACGACCACGATGTCCGCTTCCGCGCCCATGATCATCTGGCCCATCAGCACGGACTTGCCGACGCCCGAGCCGGCCATGATCGCGATGCGCTGGCCCCGTCCGGCGGTCAGCAGCGAGTTGATTGCCCGCACGCCGACGTCGAAGCGCTCCAGCACGCGGCCCTTGTCGAGCACATTGCCCTTCACGCCATTGAGCGGCCACTGGCCATTGGCGATCACCGGACCCTTGCGGTCTAGCGGCTGGCCCATCGCGTCGAGGACGCGACCGATCAGCCCGTCTCCGACCTGGACCATGTTCGCAGCGCTGTCCGGCTCGACACGCGCGCCATTTTCAAGCGGCGCATCCTGATCGAGCGGCACGAGCACCGCCTTGTTTCCTTTGAAGCCGACCACCTCTGCACGGACCGGATGGCCGTCCGCAGCCACGATGCGCGCACCGGCACCGATGGGCCGGTTGAAGCCGGTGACTTCGAGCATGCCCGCGTCATGGCCGACAAGGCGCCCGACATGGCGCGGTGCGCGATTGGTGACCTCGAGATGGTCGAGAAGCTTGCCCGCCTTTGCGAGCTGGGCCTGCATCATCGCCGACCCTCCATGTCATCGAGAAGGGCCTTGAGGCGCGCAAGACGCACGTCCGGGCCATCCTCGACCCAGCCGTCGGTCGTCGCGAGGCGCACGGAGCCGCGTGGCAGATCGGGATTGGCGCTCAGGGCCACGCCCATCGCTTCCTCTTCGAGCAAGTGCATATCCTCGGGATTGACCTCCAGCACCGCGCGCGATTCATCGCGGTCGATACAGGCAGCGACTGCGGCGCAGCGATCCTTGAGCAAGGCTTCGTCAATGGGCACATCACCCATGATCTGTCCGACCAGCCGCACGACCGCCTGCGAGAGCATCCCGGCAAGCGCGCCTTCGCCGCTCTGCGCGACATGCTGGATGGCGGCGGAAAGCTGGATGCGTGCCTCATTGTCGGCCTCGCACGCTTCACGCGTGACCCGTTCGCCCTCGCGGAACCCCTGGAGAAAGCCTTCGCGGGCCGCCTCCTCGACCGGGTCGACCTTTTCTTCCTGCGGCGCCCGCGCATCGGCGGAGGTCCAGGCGGATTGCCCCGGACCGGTCGCATGCCAGGTCTTGCTGGCCTTTTCCTCGCCATAAATGGTGCGGAAATCTGCGCCCTGACGCCCAAGCGTCCCGAAATCGCCGAACCCGCTGACCGTTGTCGCCGAGGCCATGTCGGCCGACCACAACTTAGACATAATCGTCGTTCCGTCCGCCCAGCGTGATCGAGCCATCTTCGGCCATGCGGCGCGCTTCGGCGATGATCGCCTTCTGCGCTTCGAGCACATCGGCCAGACGCATCGGGCCGCGCTCTTCCATCTCGTCCTGGATGGACTGAGCGGCGCGTGCGGACATGCAGCCGAGGATCTTGGTGCGCAGCATGTCGGACGCGCCCTTGAGCGCAACGACCAGCTGCTCGTTGTCCACCGAGCGCATGAGCGTGCCGAGGTCCTTTTCGGCCGTTTCGAGCAGGTTCTCGAAGATGAACATCTCATCCTCGATCGACTGAGACACGGCCTTGTCGCGCTTGTTGAGCGCCTTCATGATCCGCTGTTCCATATCCTTGCGGACGTTGTTCATGATCGCTGCGGCGTCGGTCGTGCCGCCGCGTTTGGTCGGCGTGCCGGACGCGGCCTTTTGCGCAGTGCGGCCCAGGAAGAGCTGCTCGAGATCGTCGATCGCCTCGCTGCTGACCGGGCCAAGCGTCGCAACGCGATAGACCACTTCGTCATGCAGGTCGGCGGGCAGGATCTGCAACACAGCCGCAGCCACGGTGGCATCGAGATGCGCCAGCACGATGGCCATGATCTGCGGATGCTCCTGCTCGATGACGAGCGCGATTTCCGCCGGCTCCATCCATTTGAGCATGGCGAGCTTGGTCGAGCGGGTCGGCGGCGTGATCCGGGCGAGCATATTGTCGGCGCGCTCCGGGCCCAGAGCCTTGTGCATGGCGCCGCGAATATGATTGCTCGCGCCATAGCCGATTGTCGTGCGGCCCTTGGCCTTCTTCACGAACTGGTCGAGCGCCTGATTGACTTCATGCACTTCGACATCGGCCACGTCGTACATGGCATAGCCGAGCTGGCGCACTTCCTCCGGCTCGAGGCGCGAGAGAATCTCGGCTGCCTCATCCTCGTCGAACAGCATGAGCAGGACGGCCGCTGCCGCACTGCCGCGCAGGCCGCTAGTTTCCTCAGGCATCCGCCTTGGCTCCATCCTTGAGGAGATCGCGCACGACTAGCGCCGCACGATCGGGGTCCTGTTTCACGAAATTGCGGATGAGCGCGGCCCGGTTGGTATAGTCATGGGTCGAGCTGATCATGTCGAGCGTCACGGGCCGGGCGGGATCGTGCACGGCTGCATTGGCGAGCTCTGCCTTGATCTCCGTTCCGACCTGCTGCTCACGCTGGGCGCGCTCGGCCTGATCCTCAGCCTTGGCACTGGCCCAGCGCTTGAGCAGCGGGCGGCCGACGCCGAGAATGAGCACAATCACCACCAGCAATGCGGAGATATTACGCACCAGCATCGACACCCAGCTTGCTTCATACCAGGGGGCGAGATCGGCGGGATTGATTGCATCGACGAACTTGCGTGAGGTCAGCGCAACCA
>Ga0247738_10000289_pt1 | contig 20112 bp, 16 predicted proteins | sample UWRJL013104B2_FD_180936 | JGI IMG/M metagenome (GOLD analysis project Ga0247738, IMG submission 180936) | Plant litter microbial communities from Arlington Agricultural Research Station in Wisconsin, United States - UWRJ-L013-104B-2 | ecosystem: Environmental > Terrestrial > Plant litter >...
TTGAGGCAGTCGCAACGGGTAGCATTCCTGCATTTCCAATAGTTACGTTTGTCTCGCTTATTTGGGTATTATTTTTTGCAATTTTAATTTCAAAGTTATTCTCCAAAGCTATTTTCATAGCATCTTCAATAGTCAGCGTTACTTGTGCATTTATTTTTATAATGCATAAGAAGAATAATAAACTGCTAAATAAAATTTTAATATTCATATTGGTTTTCTTTTGCTGTAAATTCAGGAACTAAATCAGGAATTTACAGCCAATAAATTATTTGTTACTTTCTCTTTCGTATTCGTCAATATGGTCAAATTCCGGATAATGTTTTCTGGCTTTAGACCACATTAAATAGATTGCAGGAATAACAAAAAGTGTCAATGCTAATGAAAAAATTGTTCCTCCAACAATTACAACTCCCATTCCAATTCTACTTGTAGAAGCCGCTCCAAGTGACATTGCAATTGGCAAGGCTCCTAATGCGATGGCTAAACTGGTCATCAAAATTGGACGTAAACGCGCTTCCGAAGCTTCTAAAATAGCCTCAAGTTTTGGCTTGCCCTGTTCTCGCAACTGGTTGGCAAACTCTACGATCAAAATACCGTTTTTGGTTACCAGACCAATAAGCATTACAGTACCAATCTGGCTAAAAATATTCCATGTCTGATTGAATAACCATAAAGAAAATAATGCCCCGGCAACAGCCATTGGAACAGTTAAAATAATAATTAACGGATCTATAAAACTCTCAAACTGAGCAGCCAAAATTAAAAATATTAATAACAAAGCCAATCCGAAGGCGAAAGAAGTATTCGAGCTGCTTTCGACAAAATCGCGGGATTCTCCACTTAAATCGGTTGTAAAGCTCTGATCCAGAACTTTAGCTTTAATTCGGTTCATTTCCTCAATACCATCGCTGATACTTTTTCCCGGTGCTAAACCTGCGGCAACAGTTGCAGACATGTAACGGTTATTATGGTATAATTGCGGTGGATTACTTTGCTCTTGTATTTTTACAACATTATCCATCTGAATCAACTGACCGGATTTGTTTCTCACAAACATCGAGGTTAAATCCAAAGGTTTCGAACGGTCTTTTTGATCAAACTGACCAATTACCTGATATTGTTTTCCGTTTTTAATGAAATATCCAAAACGCTGACCGCTTAAAGAAAGCTGTAAAGTCTGCGCAATATCCATAATTGATATACCTAAACTTTCGGCTTTTGCACGATCAATACTTACGTTAATTTCAGGCTTGTTGAATTTTAGATTTACATCGGTCGTAGAAAAAACATCACTTTTACCGACTTCTTCCATAAAAGCAGGAATTTTTTCTCTAAGTTTATCAAAAGTTGGTGCCTGAATGATATACTGAATCGGAAGTCCGCCACGTCTGTTTACGGAAATTGTAGGCTGTTGAATTACAGACGTTTTAGCGTTTGGATATTTTTTAGTCCATTTGGTTAATTTATCAGCGATATCTTTTTGAGATCTGGCTCTTTCATCTGGTTCTTTCAGCGAAAGTCTAATAAAACCTGAATTTGTTGCAGAACCTCCGGAACCTCCCGCGGTAATGACTAAACTAACTTTTTTCTCAGGAATAGAATCATCAACTAATTTTGACATTTCCTGCATAAAACGGTTGGTGTATTCATAAGAAGAACCTTCCGGAGTGGTCATACGCATCGTTACAGAACTACGGTCATCATATGGAGCTGTTTCTTTTGGAAGAATGGTAAAGAACAAATAAATCAATCCAAAACAAACAATCAAAATAGGGAAACTGATCCACTTTTTATCCATAAATCGGCCAAGTGACTCTGCGTAACCGCTGTTTAATTTTTCAAAAAACGGTTCTGTTTTAATATAGAATTTCGATTTTTTCTGTTCGCCGCCTTTCATCAAATAGGCGTTTAGCATTGGTGTTAAAGTCAGGGATACAAAGGCAGAAATTAATACCGCGGCACCAATTACGACACCAAATTCCCTAAAGAGTCGGCCAACGAAACCTTCTAAGAAAATTACAGGTAAAAATACCGCAGCAAGTGTAACCGAAATCGAAATTACAGCATAAAAAATCTCGTTTGATCCTTTAATGGCAGCTTCAATTGGCGACATTCCTTCTTCAACTTTCTTGAAGATATTTTCGGTTACCACAATTCCGTCATCCACCACCAAACCTGTAGCCAAAACAATTGCTAATAAGGTTAATACGTTGATAGAGAATCCGAAAAGCCACATGATAAAAAACGTAGCGATTAACGAAACAGGAATATCAATTAAGGGCCTGAAAGCAATTGCCCAGTCTCTAAAGAATAAATAAATGATGATAATTACCAGAATGATCGAAATTCCCAATGTTTCGGCAACTTCAAGTACTGATTTCTTTACAAACAGCGTATTATCAAGTGCGATATTAAGTTTGATATCTTTTGGGAGATCCTTTTTTAAAGCTTCGTATTTTTTATAAAATTCAGATGAAATATCCAAATAATTAGCTCCCGGCATAGGCACAATGGCTAAACCAATCATAGGAAGTCCGGACGATGTTAAAGAGGTTTCAATATTTTCAGGACCTAATTCGGCACCTCCAACATCACTTAAGCGAACAATTTTATCTCCATCGGTACGAATAATAATATTGTTGAATTCTTCCGGTTTAGAAAGATTTCCAATTGTTTTTACGGTAAGTTCTGTATTGTTTCCTGTTAGTTTTCCAGAAGGTAGTTCTACGTTTTGTGCGTTTAAGGCATCGCGAACATCAGAAACAGTACAATTGTAAGCATTTAATTTTATCGGATCGATCCACAAACGCATCGCGTAACGTTTTTGTCCCCAGATTTGAACACCACTTACTCCTGGAATAGTTTCTAAACGCTGCGAAATAACATTTTCTGCATAATCACTTAATTCTAAAGAGCTTCGGCTGTCACTCTGAACTGTCATCGAAATAATAGATTCACTGTCAGCATCAGCTTTAGAAACTACCGGCGGCGCATCAATATCCTGAGGTAAACTTCTAACGGCTTGCGAAACTTTGTCTCGAACATCGTTTGCAGCTTCTTCTAAATTTTTATCTAAATTAAATTCGATGGTAATATTACTACTTCCCTGATTGCTTGACGAAGTAATATTTCTGATTCCATCAATAGCATTTATTGCCTTTTCAAGGGGTTCCGTAATTTGCGATTCAATAATATCAGAATTGGCTCCGGTGTAGTTGGTTCTAACAGAAACCTGTGCCGGATCAATAGAAGGAAATTCCCGAACACCCAGAAAGGTATAACCAATGAAACCGAATAAAATAATCAAAAGATTCAGTACAATAGTTAAAACAGGTCTTCTTATACTTATGGTTGATAAACTCATTATGATTTTAGATTTTAGATTTTGAATAAGGAAAATAGAGTATAGAGAATAGATTTAAGATTTAAACTTCATCATTATTAACTCTTAACTCATAATTCAAAACTACTTTTTTACGTTAACTTTTATCGGAGCATCATTTTTTAATGACATTACACCACTTGTAATCAAAGTGTCACCTGCTTTTAATCCTGATAAAATTAAGATTGAAGCATCTGTTCTGGTTGTTGCGTCTACCATCACTTCTTTGGCCTTGCCCATATTTGCGATATAGACTTTTTTACCATCCTGTATAGGGACGATAGCCTCAGAAGGAACTACAATAGCATCTTTAATAATACTTAAAGGCAGTTTTACATCGGCAAATGTTCCGGGGAAAAGTTTTCCGTCAACATTATCAGCAATCGCGCGAATCTTTAAAGTACGGGTTGCAACTTCAATTTCCGGCTCAATAGCGTAAATTTTTGCAGTATATGTTTTATTAGATCCTGAAACAGAAAAATCAATTACAGAACCTGATTTTACTTGTGAAGCATATTTTTCGGGAATAGAAAATGTAATTTTTAATTTTCCGGTATTTACCAATTTTGCAACCAAAACGGTTGGGGTAATATAAGTTCCCGGTGAAATAGAGCGCAAACCAATTTTTCCTGAAAAAGGAGCTTTGACAGAAGTTTTGGCAATCTGGGCTTTAATTAATTGTGTTTGAGCCTTCATCGATGCGTAATCTGCATTGGCAACATCAAACTCTTCCTGACTAATAGCTTCTTTTTGCAAAAGTAATTTTGCTCTTCTTTCGTTTTCAGCGGCTAAACCTTCTTTTGTCTGTGCTTGCTTTAACTGAGCTCTTAATTCAATATCGTTTACTTTAAAAAGCACCTGACCTTTATTTACATATGTGCCTTCAGTAAAGTAAATTCCCTCAACAATTCCCGAAACTTCACTATGAACTTCTACTTGTTCATTGGCTTCAATAGATCCTGATAATGATAAATTATTATCAAAAGTTGAAGTGTGAACAACAATTCCGGTTACAGTTGTAGGTTTGTCTTTATCGCCGAATTTTTTAGATTCATCATTTTTACTTTTGTTAGACATCACCCTATAAGTGATAAACCCTCCGAGTACTATAATTATAAGGGCGTAAATTAGGTTTTTGAGTTTCATAAACTTGAGGTAAAGATATTTTTTTGGTGTTTTTAGTAGCTGGCAAATTTAACTTTTTGTATTGAAATCAAAAGGCGTTAGCTTTTATTTAACAATAAATTTAAACAGCTGTTTAATAGGTTATTTGGGCAAACTTTTGCTTTTAGACTGGTTTTTTGACAAAAGGTTTAAAATAGAATTTGATTTTTTTTTGTTAAAGTTAACAATTTTTAGATATCTATTTTTAAAACATTTATAATCAATTAATTAGATGTAGTGCATGGTTTATAACAATTCTAAACAAGTATTTTTTTTGCATTTTGTATGATTTATTTTGCAGTTTATCGTTTTTATTTGTAACATTGATAAGCTTAAACAAAATGGTAGTTTTTTGTGAGAATATTAATGTTTTCGGAGGTTAAGTGTTAAAGTATGTAGGTTTTTTATCTAAATTTAAGTTAAAAATATACTTTTTTTAAACAAATTAATTAACAAGTGTTTATTAATTTGTTTGCTTTTTAAATTAAAAACTACCCATTTATGAGAAGAAAAATACTCGTTGGTTTATGGATTTCTTTATTGTTTTGTGCTATTTCATTTTTGTTTTGGCAGAATGAAATAAAATATACTTTGCCTACGCCAATTCCTCAAAATTTCCATCAGATAGCAATAGGAAATAAAGTAGACTTAAAATGCTGTATAACTGATAACAGACCAGTTTTTATTCATTTTTTTAATCCCGATTGTCCATGTTCCCGATTTAATATTCCACATGTAAGTGGATTGATCAAAAAATACGGAGACCGGATTAATTTTAAAATTGTTGTGCTGAATATCAAAAAGAAATTTACCATAGAAGAAATTCAGCAGAAGTTTGATGCCAAAATCCCTGTTTATTTTGACAAAGAGATTGCCGAAAATTGTGGTGTTTTCTCAACTCCCCAAGCCGTTATCGTTGATCCGTCGCATAATTTGTATTATCGGGGAAACTATAATAAAACAAGATATTGCACTAATGCCGACAGTAATTATGCACAAATGGCAATAGAATCATTATTACAACAAATCAAAGCTCCATCATTTGATGCTTTAGCTCTAAGAGCGTACGGATGTTCATTACCAAAATGTTCTAAATAAATCTAACCTTAACCAAAATCACCAAAATTATGAAAACAAAAGCCAGTTTAAACGAACAGGATTATTTGCACAGTTTTATGTCAACAATGACGCAAAAATCTGACACTATTATCAATTATGTTCTTGCAGCCTATTTCTTTCTGGGAATTGGCCTTTCCTTTAAATACGATACCTTTGAAATTGGCGTAGGAGTTGGTACATTAAACCTGTTGATGTATTATTCTGCAAAACTTTTGCTTAAAAAATCAAATTTTTATCAGTATGTTTTATCAGTTGTGCTGGCTATTTTTATGGCGCAGTATATTTACCAGATGCATGGTTTGTTTGAAATGCATTTTACAGTATTTATTGCCAGTACGATTCTTATTATTTATCAAAACTGGAAATTACAAATTCCGCTTACGCTTTTGGTTGTAATACATCACGCAGGTTTGGCTTATATGCAGAATTTTGTTTACCATGATCCAAATGGTTTACAAATTTATTTTTCGCAGGTAAATTTTGATATAGAAACTTTAATTATTCACGTGATATTGGCGGCTGTAGTATTTTTTATGAACGGTTACTGGGCTTATTATTTTAAGGAACACAGCCAGAATCATATTTCTAAAATATCTGACGAATACGAATTGGAAAACATCAAATTGGCTTCGGCAAAATACAGTTCACTTTCTGCCACTAAAGAATACAATGATTTTGTTCACAGAACGACTTTAGATTTAAAACTTCCCGTAAGCTCTGTATTAAAATTAATTGATGTTTCTAAAGGGCATACAGATAATGACCAATTGCTGAGCTATCTGGATATGATGAGAGACAGTGCAAAAAAAATTGATGATTTAGTGAATGATATTCATGTAAAATCGACGAATAGCAGAAGTTAGAAATGAGTAGTTCAATACTCCGGCGATTTCCAAATCAATTTTAACTTAATCTTATTTTATGCCCAAACACGATTTCGAATCGGCAAATACTATGCTGACAGACTTAAAAAAATCTTTTGATGTTTTCTTAAAAAATAATGTTTCGTCGAAAACAGAATTTAAAACTGATTTTGGTAAAGAAGTTACTAAAATTTTTGATGAGAACCCGGATAATCCAAATGCAAAGAAATTAGATTTTCAATACAAAAAAATCATTCAGATAGCAAACGATATTCAGCATTTAAAATCTATAAATGATGATACTTTGCCAGACTGGCTGGAAGATGAGCTTGAAGCTGTTTTTAAAAAAATCAAAGATTTATTAAAGATTTTAGAAGAAGAACTTAATTAAATAAACTTAAGAAATATCATTTTATACGTAAAAACGTAAGTACATATTAATTTTAAACACAAGATTTATGGATACCAGAATTACTCGCCCAACTCCATCTGATAGAGAAGTTGATTGGAATAAAACTAAAGTGTTACTAAGTAAAACAGATACAAAAGGAACCATTTTATATGCCAATGAAGCTTTTATCGACGTTTCTGGTTATGATGAATTTGAGCTGATCGGACAGCCGCACAACGTTATACGTCACCCGGATATGCCAAAAGTGATTTTCAAATTTTTATGGGATAGTATTAAATCAGGCAAAAATATTCATGCAATTATCAAAAACATGTCTAAAACAGGCAGATACTATTGGGTAATTACCGATTTTAAAATCATTGCGGATGAAGATGGAGAAATTGTTGGATATTTTGGAACCAGAAAATCGGTGCCCGAAACTATTATTGTAAAATTTATAGAACCATTGTATAAAAAACTAATACATATTGAAGAAGTTAGCGGAATAGGAGCTTCTGAAGATTATTTGACCGGCTTTCTTGAAGAACGCAAAAAAACATACATGGAATATGTTGATCACCTTGTTGCAACAGGTAAAGACGATAAAAATAAAGTAAGCAAAGGTTTTTTTAATGGTTTTTTTGAAAAGAAAAACACAAAAAAATAATAGTAAATTATTTTGAAGATTAAAACATGACGTTGTACTTCATTGTATCGATAAAATTATTCAACTTCAAATTTGCTCCCCAACAAATTTAAATCAATTTTACCATGCCGGTAAATGAATGTTTGATACAGTGAAGTATTTTTTTTCTTGAAGATTCTAAGGCTCTGAGATGCTAAGGTTGTAAGATTCTTAGGTTCAGAGTTGTAAAATTCAAAAGGACAAAGAAGTAAAATTGGAATTTAAAAAAAAAATAGAATTCAGAAATCTTAGAACCTTAGCAACTTAGCCTCTCAGCAACTTAACTAATATAATTCCAAATATTTTTCTTCTTCGTTAATTCTATAAAAATGGCTTTTAGGGTTGCATGTTCGGGTTTTTGGAGTGGTGCATCATTTTTTAAGATCATCATGGCATAATTCCTGGCCAGCGCCAAAATATCACGATCACGAACAATATCAGCGATTTGCAGATTTAAAACACCGCTTTGCTGAGTCCCCATTAAATCTCCCGGACCGCGAAGTTTAAGGTCTACTTCGGCAATTTCAAAACCATCGTTTGTTTGCACCATTGTTTCCATTCTGGTTTTACTATCGGCACTTAATTTATGGCTCGTCATCAAAATACAATAACTCTGTTCGGCGCCACGACCCACGCGACCACGCAATTGGTGAAGCTGAGACAAACCAAAACGTTCGGCACTTTCGATAATCATAACACTCGCATTGGGTACATTTACACCAACTTCAATCACAGTCGTTGCGACCATAATATTAGTTTTTCCTTCAGAAAAACGTTTCATTTCGGCATCTTTATCCGCAGGTTTCATTTTTCCGTGCAAGATTGAAATTGAGTATTGAGGAAGCGGAAAATCACGTGAAATACTTTCGTAGCCATCCATTAAATCCTTAAAATCCATTTTTTCTGATTCCTGAATCAGCGGATAAACAATATAAATTTGTCTTCCTTTGGCAATTTCATCTCTTAGGAATTTCCAGACTTTCAATCGGTTACTGTCAAATCGATGAACAGTCTGAATTGGTTTTCTGCCAGGAGGCAATTCATCAATAACAGAAATGTCCAGATCGCCATATAAGCTCATTGCCAAAGTTCTTGGAATAGGCGTGGCGGTCATCACCAAAACGTGTGGCGGAATATCATTTTTCTTCCACAGTTTAGAACGCTGCTCAACTCCAAAACGATGCTGTTCATCAATTACGGCTAAACCTAAATTTTTGAATTTTACTTTATCTTCCAGCAAAGCATGCGTTCCTATCAAAATATGTAAACTGCCGTTTTCAAGCTCTTCGTGAATTATTCTTCGGGCTGCTGTTTTGGTTGAACCCGTTAATATTTTTATGTTAAGATTTAAAGTTGCAGCCAATTCAGATAAACCAATAAAATGCTGATTGGCAAGAATTTCTGTTGGTGCCATCAAACAAGCCTGAAATCCGTTATCAATTGCCAAAAGCATGCTTAAAAATGCCACAATTGTTTTTCCGGAACCTACATCGCCCTGTAATAATCGGTTCATTTGGGCGTTACTTCCCATATCAGAACGGATTTCCTTAACCACACGTTTTTGTGCATTTGTAAGTTCAAAAGGCAAATGATTCTGGTAGAATTCATTAAAAAATTCACCAACTTTAGTAAACGGATGTCCTTTTATTTTATGTTTTCTAATGAGGTTTTTGGTGATTAATTGCAATTGAATAAAAAACAGTTCTTCAAATTTCAATCGAAATTGGGCTTTCGCCAAAGCCTCAGTACTTTTTGGAAAATGAATATTAAATAAAGCTGCTTTTTTTGAAATCAGTTTTAATTCTTCGATTAAATAAGCCGGAAATGTTTCAGAAAATAATGCCTGGGTTTCAATAAACAATTGCTGCATTAATTTATTGATCGTTCGGTTCGAAATTCCGCGATTTGTCAGCGTTTCTGTTGAAGGATAAACAGGCTGCATTGCCGAACGAAGACTTTTTTCGTGTTCGCTTAACAACTCAATTTCCGGATGCGCCATACTGAACTGGCTTCCGTAAAGGGAACATTTTCCAAAAATCACACAAACTTCATTTAGTTTTAGACTCTCACGAACCCATTTATGTCCCTGAAACCAATTCAGGTCAATTTGCCCTGTATCATCCACGAAAGTGGCAACTAAACGTTTTTTATTTTTTGCAAACTCAACCGTTTTAATATTGATGATTTTTCCAATAATCTGAACTTCAGAGCCCGTGTTTTGCAGTTCATTTATTTTATAATAACGCGTCCTGTCAATATATCTGTTTGGAAAAAAATTAATCAAATCTCCATATTTATGAATACCCAATTCCTTACGAAGCAACTGACCACGGCTTGGGCCAACACCTTTTAAGTATTCGATTGGGGTTTCGAGGAGATTATTAGACATTTTTTAGACTTCTTAGATTTTAGTCCCGAAACTTCGGGATAGACTTTAGTAAATAGAAATTAAGAAAATAGAACAAAGAATATAGACAAAAATCTTTACTCTATATTCTTTACTCTATATTCTTTTCTCTTTAGGATAGCGAAGATAGATTTTAATTAGGAATTTTAAAAACGAATAATTAGAAAGAAAAAATGTAAGAAAAATATTGTATTGTATTTTTTTATTGTATTATTGTAAGATTAATTGTATTTTAAATTAACTATTAAACCAGTATCAAAATGAATAATAAAATTCTTTATTTACTAATTGTTTCATTCTTTTTGTTATCCAATTCAAATTTATCAGCTCAAAGTCAAAATATTACCATTTTATCAATAGAAAATTCAGATAGAAGTGTTGACTTATTATATGAAAAGAAAAATCCGGGAAGTTATACCTTAACTCTTGAATTTTCAAAATTAAACAATTGTAATGTGGCTACTTACGAAAAAGTAATAAGCGAAGATTCAGGATTTATTATGAAACTTGAGCCAATAAATAAAGATCAGGATATTACTTATTCGATGCGATATTCTGCAACTTTAGGAGTTGTGAATCCAAAGATTGATAATTTATTTCGTTATATACTTCCTTTCAAAAATGGCAAAAAAATAAAAATATTTGAATCAGAATCTGCAGGTGAAAAATATTTTGGTTTGAAAAAGTCTGTAGATTGGAAATCGTATGCTGTAGCTTCAAATAAGCCGGATACAGTATATAGCATGAGAAAAGGTATTGTGGTTTTGATAGATAATCAATACAACGACAACTCTCTTTTAGATGCTCAATTTACTTCCAGAAGAAATCAAATAGTGATAGAACACGAAGATGGAACTTTTGCGATGTATAAAGGTTTTCAAAAAAATGGAATCTTTGTCGAACTTGGACAGACAGTTAATCAACAGACTGAATTAGGAGTAATTGAAAAATACAATAAGAAGGGCTATAGATTAGATTTTGATGTTTTTTATCTGTCGCAGGATGTTTTAAACTCACAAAACAACCAATCTTCACTAGATGCTAAAAATACATATCAATATTTCCCACCTGTTTTTTACACTCAGGAGGGAAGAAAGCGCCTGGAATCTGGTAAAGAATATACTGTCTTTTTAAATGAAAATATTTAATAGAGAATTTTAAAAAGCCGAAAAGAAAGAATTTATAAGAAAAAAATATTCTTTAAAGTGAAACCGTTTCTTTAATTGTTGCCAAAGTTTAAAAACTATATCTTTGAGTTTTTAAATTTTGAAAAATGACAACACATTTAGCACTTCTGCGCGGTATCAATGTTTCGGGGCATAACATGATGAAAATGGAAGCTTTGAAAACAATGTTAGAAAATATTGGTTTTCAAAACGTGAGAACGTATCTACAATCCGGAAATGTTTTTGTAGAAAGCGAAGAAGAAGCTTCAAAAGTGGGATTTATGATCAAGCAGGAAATTTTTAAAGTTTTTGGACACGAAGTTCCTACGATTGTGATTACGAAAAAAGATTTGGAATTGTGTTTTGCAAACAATCCGTTTTTTAAAGAAAAAGATATAGATACCAAAAAACTCTATGTTGCTTTTGTGTCAACTGTTTTGAAAAAGGAAAACATAAATGACTTAAAAATCAGTCAGTTTAAACCCGATGAAGCAAGTATAGACGGCAACAGAATTTTTATTAAATATGAAATTGGTGCCGGAAAAACCCGATTGGAAGGTAAATATATTGAGAAAAAACTAAATGTTATAGTAACAATGAGAAATTGGAATACGGTTACGAATTTGCTTGCAATGTATGATGAAAATTAGAAAATGTGTCAATTAGAAAATGAGATAATTACGAAGCGTTCTAATTGACACATTTTCTAATTGTCTAATCTAGTTTTTAGGTATCAAATCGCAATACCAAAATCCAAAATCAAAAGGATCAACTGTATTTGTATCGCATGCTGTATTTGAAGTGTCCTCATTTCCGGATTTTTCATATTTTCTATAAACAATCTCTCCAATTTCAAAATTTATAGGTTCTGAAAAAATAGGTCCTTCAAAAGTAAAAGTATGGAATTCGCCGTTTTCTCCGCATACATCGACATTATCCGGTAAATCATTAATGAAATCCTGATCGATAATTCGCCCGACAAAACTTTTATCTAAATAACGTTCGTTTACGCAAACTACAATAGTTTTAAATCCCAAAGTAATAAATTCCTGTATCAGATTTTGCGTTGGAATTTTCCAGATAGGAAAAACACCTTCAAAGCCAATTCTGGACAATTGATCTTCACGATATTTTCGTAAATCTTCGAGAAAAATATCTCCAAAAACAGAATGTGTAATTCCTTCGTTCTTTAATTCTGTTAACGTTTCTGTCATTACATTTTCGTAAACTTCCATGGATGGCATTTCCGGAATCTGTAAAACTTTTAACGGAATTCCGATGCTTTTCGATTGTGATTCTAGCAATTCAACCCGAACGCCATGCATTGAAATTCGCTGAAATTGCTGGTTTACGCTTGTTAAAAGATATTTGATCTTATATTCAGGATTTTGAAGTATTTTATATAATGTAAGTGCAGAATCTTTACCGCTGCTCCAATTGAATATGGCTTTTTTTTGTTTTGACACGATGTTGTAATTTTCTATCGTAAACATACAAATTTCATTCGATTTGTTGATTAAACCTTTGTAACTTTGAATACTTATACGCCGATAATGACATTATTTCAAGATAAATATAAAACCAATTCAAATCGATTACAAAACTGGGATTATTCGAGTGAAGCCATTTATTTTATTACAATAACTACAGAAGAGCGTAAATGTATTTTTGGGTCTATTGTTGAAGACAAAATGATTTTAAATAATGTTGGGCAAATTGTTGAAAATGAACTTTTAAAATCGATTAAAATTCGCAAAAATTGGTTTTTTCATAATTGGATTGTTATGCCAAACCATATTCATTTATTAATTGAAATTCAAAATGAAAATGAAATTCAGAACCAAAACGAAATCGTAACCACAATCAAAACCACAACGCATATCGTAGAGACGCACAGCAGTGCGTCTACGTCCGGCGCATCGACAAAGATTGGGTCAAACGTTGCGGAGACGCACTGCTGTGCGTCTCTACACATACAGGGCGTAGATAAAATCGTGAATAAAAATACAAATCAATTACAATCAAAATTATCACGAAAATCAAATTCAATTTCATCTTTTGTTGCTATATTTAAATCTGTTACCACAAAACAAATAAATGATTTGTATAAAAACAGACAAATTACCAACACAAATAACAAAAAAATATGGCAAACCAATTATCATGATCATATTGTTAGAAATCACAAACGATTCGAGACCATATACAATTATATAAAAGCAAATCCAAGATCTTGGGAAACAGATTCTATAAATTCAAAATTTCAATGAAATACATCCTACTATTATTTACCACTTTCATATTTGCACAACAAACCCAATTTGTCGATTTTAAATCGGTAAACGGACAATTGAAATTAAATGCCAAAGAAAAATCTGTTTCAGGATCTGTAGACTATGAATTTGAGGTTCTAAAACCTTTAGATACCATAAAATTAGATGCCAAAAACATGGAGTTTTCTAAGGTTGAAATCAACCAAAAGGATGTGATTTTTGTTAATACAGGTAAACAATTGCAAATTATTTACAACTTTCAAAAAGGACAAAATCATTTAACTTTTGATTATGTTGTAAAACCAAAACAGGCTTTGTATTTTGTAGAAATCGAAAACGCTGAAGTTCAAATCTGGACACAAGGGCAGGGAAGATACACCAGCAATTGGTTTCCGAGCTTTGATGATGTGAATGAAAAATTGATTTTTAATCTGGGAATTACTTATAACAAAGATTATCAGGTTGTTTCAAACGGAGTTTTGAAAGATAAATCGTCAAGCGGAGATTTAATTCATTGGCAATACCAGATGAAAAATCCAATGAGTTCTTATTTATTGATGCTTGCGATTGGAAGGTATGATAAAAAAGAATTTACGGCAAAATCTAAAATTCCGTTAGAATATTATCTGGAAAATAAAGACGTAAACCGTTTTGAGCCAACATACCGCTATTCGAAACGTATTTTTGATTTTTTAGAAAAAGAAATAGGGGTAATTTATCCATGGGAGATTTACAGAGAAATTCCCGTTCGGGATTTTTTATATGCGGGAATGGAAAACACAACAACAACACTTTTTGCAACCCGTTATGTGGTTGATTCAATTGGTTTTGAAGATCGAAATTATACTAATGTTGACGCACATGAATTGGCACATCATTGGTTTGGAGATTTAATAACAGCCGAAAGCAGTACGCATCATTGGCTTCAGGAAGGTTTTGCAACTTATTATGCTGCTTTGGCCGAAAGGGAAATTTATGGTGATGACTATTTTTACTCGAAATTATATAACACAGCTCAACAAATAAAATTTGCTTCAAGAACTGACACGATTCCGGTTCTAAATGCCAAAGCAAGCTCGCTTACTTTTTATGAAAAAGGTGCCTGGGCTTTATTTGTTTTACATGAATCAATTGGTGATAAAGCATTTAAGAAAGCCGTAAAAAGTTATTTGAAAAAGTATGCGTATCAAAACGTGAATACTCAAAATTTCTTTGATGAAATTAAGAAAGTATCCAATTTTGATTTGGTTCAGTTTCAAAAAATCTGGTTAGAATCTACTGTTTTTGATACTCCTGCAACAAATGCTTTGTTGAGTAAAAATAAAGCAATCCAAATTCGGTTAGAAGTTGATAAATTGAAAAAGACACCAATAGCCGAAAAGCTCGATTTTTTAAGAAATACTTTGAAATCGGATGTTTATTATTCTGTAAAAGAAGCAATAGTTGATCAATTAGAAAATGAAAAATTTGAAGCAAAAAAAGAACTTTTGCTCTTAGCTTTACAAACCAACAATATACAAATTCGGCAGGCTGTTGCAACTACTTTAACCAAAATTCCGGAAGAATTTAGATCAGAATATGAAACTTTATTAAATGATAAATCATATCAAACGCAGGAAATTGCTTTGTATTGGTTATGGAAAAACTTTCCGGATCATCGAACATCTTACTTAGATAAATCAAAAAACTGGATAGGTTTTAATGATTATAATCTTCGCACTATGTGGCTTTCATTGGCGTTATCAACTCCGGATTATGCTCCTAATTCAGAAGATTTAATTAATGAATTAATTTCGTTTTCATCTAATAAATATGAAGCCACAACACGACAAAATGCTCTCGAAAAATTAATTGCATTTAAAATAATTAACGATCAGGTTCTCAGTAATTTGGTTAGTTCTACAACGCATCATATGTGGCAATTTTCGAAATTTGGAAGAGACACGATTCGATTTTTATTAAAAAAACCTGAAATGCGTGCTTCATTTGATAGAATTTTACCTAATTTGACCCCCGATGAACAGTTTCAATTGAATCGTTTGTTGAAAGAGTAAGAAGAGGATAGAAGCAAGAATAAAGAAGAAAGAAAATAGATTTTGCGAATAGCTTATAGTCTTTGTTCTTGGCTCTTAAAATCTATTTTCTCAAAAAGCCCAAAAACAAAGTAATACCTACATTAAATTTATGAGAGCATTGGTTATTTCAGGTGGTGGCAGCAAAGGCGCATTTGCCGGCGGAGTTGCACAATATTTAATAGAAGAAAAAAATCACGAATACGATTTGTTTCTGGGAACTTCAACAGGAAGTTTGCTGATTCCGCATTTAGCCTTGGGGCATATTAAAAAAATTCACTCTGTTTATACTAATGTTACCATGTCAAGTATTTTTAATATTTGTCCGTTTGTGGTTAAAAACAAAGATGGCGTTGATATTGTAACGATAAACCACTTCAATGTTTTACGTCAGTTTTTTAAAGGGAAAAGAACATTTGGCGAAAGCAAAGGTTTAAGGAAATATATTAAGAATAATTTTAGCCTTACTGATTTTAATAAGCTGAAAAAACTAAATAATGATGTAATTATTACGGTAACCAATTTTACTAAAAATGAATCAGAATATAAATCTATAAAAGATTGTAGTTATGAAGAGTTTTGCGACTGGTCGTGGATTTCGAGTAATTATGTTCCGTTTATGAGTTTGGTTGAAAAGGACAATTGCGAATATGGTGATGGAGGATTTTCTAGTTTGGTTCCTATTCGCGAAGCTATTAACCGCGGAGCCACTGAAATTGATGTAATTATTTTGGAAACCGAAGTAAATATGGATAAAACCGTTATTGGTAAAAATCCATTTTCGTTAATGATTGATTTGTTCCGAATTGCCCTGGATCAGGTAGAGAAACACGATATTGCTATAGGAAAACTTATGGCAAATAATAAAAACGTGAAACTTAACTTATATTACACTCCAACAAAATTAACTGATAATGCCCTTATTTTTAATAAAGAAGTGATGAAAGAATGGTGGGAGCAAGGTTATGAATATGCTCAGAATAAATCTGAGGTTATGAGTGATAATAGATAATTTTAGATTGTTGATTTTAGATTTTAGATTGCCATCGTAAACTTAAAAAGTATTCTTGCAAAATCTAAAATCTAAAATCTGAATTCTAAAATTAATCTACCAAAGATCTGCAACCTCATTCTTAATATAACCCAAAGCAGCATTACTAGGAGATTGTTTTTCTAATAGATCATTCAAAATCACTTCACGTAATTTATCTGCGCTGTCAACACGGTCGCTCATGGCAGCTTTACGAATAATTTGAATTGTTGAGTTTTTAGCTGTTGTGATGATTGTCCAACATTCATCAGACATGTAAATTTGCTGTGTTAAATTATGCTCGAATTCTTGTTCGATTTGGTCGATTACGAAGTTTTCATAATCGTGTTTTTCGTTTGAAATTGGCGCAACTCTAATTAATAATTTTGTTAGGTTGATACGCTCTAAATATAAAGTCATACGCTCGTAAGCCTGTAAACGTATCGGCAAAGATTGTTTCTGATATTCTTTATTCAATAAAAAGGCACGTTTTTTATCGTTGTTTTTAATATGTAATTCAAAAAAACTGTATGCTACAAATCCTGTCACGATGGCGGGTAAAGTATAACTGGCTAATTCTATAATTCTTGTAAAATCCATTTGAATAATTTTTCAACAAAAATATACTTTTTGATGAGAAAACAACATTATTTTTATTGTAATAAATGAAACGGAAGTCTACTTTTGTGCACAATTCTTTAAATCTGCTGAAACCCAATATAAATGGAATTATACATCATTGTTTTACTTTGTTTAGCTGCTTTTGCTGCAGGATTTATTGATGCCATTGTAGGCGGCGGTGGATTAATCCAAACACCACTGGGATTGATTTTATTACCAAATTTGCCTGTTTCTACTGTTATTGGAACTTTAAAATTACCTGCTTTCACCGGAACTGCTTTTGCAGCTTTTCAATATTTGAAAAAAGTAGTAATTCAATGGAAATTACTTTTGATCATGATGTGTTTGGCGGTTCCATCTGCGTTTTTAGGTTCTACGATTTTGACGATGGTTAGTAATGATTTTATGAAACCGCTATTACTTGTGGTTTTGTCTTTGCTGTTTGTATATACTTATGCAAAGAAAAATTTTGGTCAGCATGTTGAAAAAGACCACTCACCAATTACTCAAATAATTTATGCGGTTGTAATTAGTATAATTGTCGGTTTTTACGATGGCTTTATAGGTCCGGGAACGGGCAGTTTTTTTGTAGTTGCCTTTATAGCTTTATTGGGCTTTGATTTTCTGCATGCTTCTGCAAATGCCAAAATGGTAAATCTTGCCACTAATTTTGGCTCGATTTGCTTGTTTATGATAAAAGGAAAAATCATTTGGTCAATAGCAATTCCGATGGCCGTTAGTAACGGACTTGGCGGCTGGCTTGGTGCAAAACTAGCCATTAATAAAGGAAATGGTTTTATTCGAATCTTCTTTTTAGTTGTGGTAATTGGGACTTTGATACGATTTGCTTATGATGTGTTTTTTAAATAGAGTTGCTAAGATACTAAGTTGCTAAGGCTCTAAGTTTTTATACTTTTTAATTGTTTGCGGGATTTTTATTGTAAGAAAAATTAATTACTTCTGTTTGAATATTTACAATATTTTATAAAATGACTGAAACAGATAATAAAAATTTAGAGAAGTTGATTGAGGGACTTCAAAAAAGCGAAGAAGATATAAACGCATGTAGAACAATTGATTTTTCGGAGTTTAAAGAAAAGCTAAGAATTATGTATAATATTTAAAACTTGTATTGCTGTACTAAGTTTCTATTGTTTTAGCAAAAAAACTTAGGATCTTAGCATCTTAGAATCTCAGTAACTTTTTATAAAAGAAGCCAAATGTTTGAACTTAGCCCCGATAGAGGCGGTATCCTCGAAGTGAAACGAAGAGATATAGCCGAAAGCGGGAACTATGTTTATTAAAATGCCTATTGTTCTGCTTCGGAATAAAAAAATTAGCATACCAAAACTCAAATCTTAAGAAAAAAAACTTAGCATCTCAGAACCTTAGTATCTTAGGAACTTTCTTTTTTAATTCTTATTTTTGCATAAAAGGAGAAAAATTTCATGCAAAAATATATTGACCAGCTCAACGAAGCGCAACGAGAACCCGTTTTAAAGAAAGATGGGCCAATGATTATTATTGCTGGTGCAGGATCTGGAAAAACCCGTGTTTTAACGATTAGAATTGCTTATTTGATGGCGCAGGGTGTTGATGCATTCAACATTTTATCGCTTACTTTTACGAATAAAGCAGCCCGTGAAATGAAACACAGGATTTCGGATATTGTGGGTGCAACTGAGGCTAAGAACTTATGGATGGGAACTTTTCACTCGATATTTGCCCGTATTCTGCGTTCAGAATCAGATCATTTGGGTTATCCTTCCAATTTTACTATTTACGATTCACAGGATTCGGCGAGACTTATTTCTTCTATTATTAAGGAAATGCAGCTGGATCGTGATATTTATAAACCTAAACAGATTTTAGGCCGAATTTCGAGTTATAAAAACAGCTTAATTACTGTAAAAGCCTATTTTAATAATCCCGAACTTGTTGAAGCCGATGCAATGGCAAAAAGACCAAGATTGGGTGAAATTTACCAACAATATGTAGAGCGCTGTTTTAAAGCCGGTGCTATGGATTTTGATGATTTATTATTGAAAACCAATGAATTGCTTACTCGTTTTCCGGAAGTTTTAGCAAAATATCAAAATCGTTTCCGTTATATTTTGGTTGATGAGTACCAGGATACAAATCACTCTCAGTATTTGATTGTTAGGGCTTTATCAGATAAATTTCAGAATATTTGTGTGGTTGGAGATGATGCCCAGAGTATTTATGCTTTCCGTGGGGCGAACATTAATAATATCCTGAATTTCCAGAAGGATTATGAAGGTGTTGTAATGTTTCGTTTGGAGCAAAATTACCGTTCGACACGAAATATTGTTGAAGCGGCAAATACTATAATGGAGCATAATAAAACCAAACTGGACAAAGTAGTTTGGACGGCGAATGATTTTGGAGCAAAAATTAAAGTTCATCGTAGTTTGACTGATGCCGAGGAAGGACGTTTTGTGGCCAGTACCATTTTTGAGCAGAAAATGCAAAATCAGCTTCATAACGGAGCTTTTGCAATTTTGTATCGTACTAATGCCCAGTCGCGTGCGATGGAAGATGCTTTAAGAAAACGTGATATTCCGTATAGAATTTATGGTGGATTGTCTTTTTATCAACGTAAGGAAATCAAAGATGTTTTGTGCTATCTGCGTTTGATAATTAATCCGAAAGATGAAGAAGCGTTGATTCGTGTGATCAACTATCCGGCACGTGGAATTGGAGATACAACTGTAGAAAAGCTAACTATTGCTGCCAATCATTACAAACGCTCGATTTGGGAAGTAATGGTGAATATTGATAAAATTGATTTGAAACTGAACGCGGGAACAAAGAATAAATTGAATGATTTTGTGACGATGATTCAGAGTTTTCAGGTGATCAATGAAAATCAGGATGCTTTTTATATTACAGATCATGTGGCTAAAAAAACAGGTCTG
>Ga0247738_10000290_pt1 | contig 20058 bp, 17 predicted proteins | sample UWRJL013104B2_FD_180936 | JGI IMG/M metagenome (GOLD analysis project Ga0247738, IMG submission 180936) | Plant litter microbial communities from Arlington Agricultural Research Station in Wisconsin, United States - UWRJ-L013-104B-2 | ecosystem: Environmental > Terrestrial > Plant litter >...
TGCCGGGTGTCATCACGCTTGGCACGGTGGCATGGATAAATGAACCTGCATAAAACCACTCGCCCCATTCCACATCGTGGTTATAGCGGTTGATCAGGTCACCGGCATGAAGCATGAATGAAACGGTGGGCATCGTTTTGTAAGCCTCACGGATCACCCTCGACCAGTGTGATTTAACGTCATTCTGGGCATCTCCAAAATACAGGAATGAGATGGGTTGCTTCAATTCCGGCATTCTGAACTGAAACCATTCGCTCCAGTTCTGGTCATGCCCTACGCGATATACGTATAGTTTACCAGGGCTGAGCTGATCCATCACCGCCGAGTGGTAATTTGCATGAATTTCAGGTTCGTCCGGATAAGCCACTTTCAGAAATTCGGTTTGGGCCCTGATGGTTTTTATTTCTTTTTGAAACTGCGTAGCATCGGTAGAGAGGGCAAACTGAACCTCGCCCTGTTTTTTAGTGGTGTCCGTACGCCAGTTGACCGCCACAGAAGTTTCCGGGGTGGCGGTAAGGTTAAGAATGATCCTGTCCGGGTTAACAGAGGGAAACAGGATTTTGACATCCAGGTTGAGTTCAATGGCACGGGCCTGCCAGTGAGCAGGATAATTTTTTTGTGCAGATGCGGCAATGGAAAATAGAACGGAAAAGTAAAAAAGTATTTTTTTCAAGGAGACTGGTTTTTAAATTTTCAAATGATGGTGAAGATAAGCCTAATTGACGGAGACTCCAAAGTCGGCTCTTCTTCTCAGAAACTGCTTGGCTTTTACCAGCTGGTTTTTGACGGTGTTTTTCGATATTCTCATAATTTCGGCAATTTCCTGGTATGACTTGCCTTCTTCAATATTGAGTTTGACGATCATCTTTCTTTTTTCAGGCAAATGATCCATCGCGGTTTTTAACAATATAATGCGGGTATCTTCAGCTTCAGAATCAGTGTTGTTGTTGTCTTCCATCATCTGCATAAACTGCTGCTTCATCTGATGGCTTTTTTCTACTTTTTTCAGGTGATCAAAGGCCATGTTGCGAAGACAGGTAAACAGGTAGGAATTGAAATTAAGCTCGGGGTTGATCTGTTCGCGTCTCAGCCAGATTTTGATAAAAACATCCTGAACCATATTTTCAGCCTCTTCCTTATCTTTAATAATAGAGGTCAGAAACAATAAACCCTGCCTGTAATAGAGGTTATAAAGCTCTTTAAAGGCGTCAAAGTTTCCGTCAATTAACTTATGAATGAAATGGTTGTCAAGTTTTTCCATCAGCTGACTTTAATATTTGGTTCGGTTTTAGATTAAGGTTGTACCTGTCCGGTTAAGCTCACTCAATTATATAAAAGTTGCAGATCACAATGATGATTTATTGGAATGTGGGAAGGTCAACGGATGGTGTTATCTGTTCTCTGAGAGCCAGGGCTACCTCATTTGATTAAGTAAATCTATACATTAGTCTACAGAAATTGTTCGCATACTGCGTAAAATAATCCTCAAATCACGCAAATGATGAAAATATTAACATTTATATAAAATTTAGGCTTTTTTCTTTATCATTTCTTAATGATTTTGTGAACGAATGGTAACAATATTTATGCAGGTGTAACATTAACGGAAGCGGAGGTAGTCCTAACCGGGTGGTTTCGAGTAGTATATAGAATAACTCTTTAAACCTTTATAACATGAATTCAAATATACTTACTCAGGTGTTTCTGCCGCTGGCATTGGCTTTTATCATGCTGGGCATGGGACTGACACTCGTGGCTGCAGATTTTAAACGGGTTTTGCTTTTCCCGAAAGCTATGACACTCGGTTTGTTCAACCACGTTTTTTTATTACCCGCCATCGCCTGGACCGTCATATTTTTACTGGACCTGAAATTGGAACTGGCTGTGGGATTAATGATCCTGGCTTCCTGTCCTGCCGGGCCCACTTCCAACCTGATTACCCATCTTTCCAAGGGAGATACGGCCCTGGCCATCACCCTGACCATATTCTCGAGCCTCATTACAGTATTTACCATTCCTTTTGTGGTCAATTTTGCCATCACCTATTTTATGCCTGATGGTAAAGAGCAGATACTGCCGATTTTTGATACTATATTATCGGTGCTTTTCATCACGGCTTTGCCCGTAGCTTTGGGCATGCTGATCAAAAGCAGGTTTCCTTCATTCGCAGAAAAGTCCGGTAAAACCTTTAAAATACTTTCGGCGGCTTTCCTGATTATCATTATTGCCTCTACGCTTGTGAAAGAGCGGGAGCATCTGAAAGATTTTTTTGTGGTTTCGGGACCTGCAGCTTTGTTACTTAATATACTGACTCTGGGAATAGCCTATATTTTATCCAGACTGATCCGTCTAAGTACTAAACAAAGTCTGACCATTTCCATAGAGTCAGGCATTCAGAACGGAACACTGGGCATAGCCATTGCCACAACATTGCTCAAGAATCCAACGATGTCCATTCCGTCCGCGATTTACAGTATCATCATGTTTATTACCAGCATATTTATTATTATGATCGGGAACAGGATATTGAAGTAGGTGGGGAGGGAAAATGGAAAGAAGGAGGAAGGAACAAGGAGAAACCGTGTCATGTTCTGCAACGGCACTCATTGAGGCATTTAAAACTGATACATTCAATATTATTAGTAAACCTCGTCCAGCCATTTCGAAATCTTCAGAAAGACGTCGAACATTCTTGATTTACTGATTTCGTGTTTTTCGTTCGGGTAGGTGATCAGTTGGGTCTTAATACCTTCATCGTTTAGTTTTTTATGTAGTCTGATGGACTGGTCGATATGAACCAGTTCATCATTTTCACCATGGATGATTAAGGTAGGCACCCCCGTATTTTTGTTCAGGAAGAAAATCGGGCTGGCATCTCTTGCGATCCGGGCTTTCGGGTCGGAGTCTCCGAGGAAACGGTTGATCGTAACATTGGCCACTACATTGTTTTGCCGTACCAGTGAATCTGTCAGGTCTGTCGGGCCGAAAAGATCCATTACGGTGCTGATTTGTTTTCGGGTATCGTGGCCATAAGCATACAACAAAGCCAGGTGAGCTCCGGCACTGGCCCCAAGCAAGGCAAAGTGTTTGCCGTCGTACCCAAGGCTGTCTCCTTTCTGACTCAGAAAAGCAAAGACTTTTTTCATGTCTTCTATCTGGATGGGAAACTTATTGGCGTCGTCTTTCACCAGGTGATAGTTAAACGAAGCCATGGCATAACCTTTTTGCCCGACCAGGACGTCTATGAGCACCTTGGGAAGCTGACTTTTACTGCCTTTACTCCAGAATCCGCCGTGCACAAACACTATCATCCTGGTGGAGGCGGAATGCTGAAAAGGAAGAAAAATGTCGATCAGGTTGGCCGGGTCATTGCTTGAACTGTAGTTGAGATTCCGGAATTCAAGATAAGTAGAATCAGAAAAAGGCATCCCCGTTTTCGTTTCATTTCCATATACCAGGCCGGCAACAGAAACCAGACAAAAAATGAGGAGTGCCTTCAATGTCATCATGGCTGTAAAGTGTAATTAAATAAGTAATACGGAGGAATTTGGGAATAGTACTACTTGCTGCTTAAAAAAAAGAACAGTTTTTAAACGGATTCTTTGTTTCTGACAGATTTACAGGCATTTTATGATGGAAAATATTTTAATTACCCGGACTGATAGCCTTTTGGACAGGATTTTTAGTATTAACTTTAATCGTATCTGAAAGTTTGAATGAATCAGCTGACCTTTATAAATGAATAAAATGAAAAAATCAGGATTAATGCTCCTATGCCTTCTTGCGGCAGGCATAAATTATGGAATGGCCCAGCAAACCTACGCCGAAAAACTGGGTTTCCCGAAAGGTAAAAAAGTAGTTATTTTTCACGTAGATGATTGTGGAATGTCCTATTCCTCTAACCAGGGAGCGATCAAATCGATAGAGCAGGGGGTGGCTACTTCCTGCAGCATCATGATGCCGTGTCCGTGGGCTTCGAGTTTTATCAATTACATCCAGAAAAAACTCCCGGATCTGGACGCGGGTCTTCACCTGACGCTGACTTCTGAATGGAAAGATTACCGCTGGACCCCGCTCTCAGGATTTATGAATGTGCCCGGACTTTGTGACAAAGAAGGCTGTATGTGGCACACCGTAGAGCAGGTAGTGAGCAATGCCAGTGCTGATGAGGTGGAGAAAGAAATCAGAGCCCAGTTACAAAGAGCACTGAAAATGGGTTTGCAACCCACGCACATGGATTCTCACATGGGGACACTTTTCGCTAACCAGGCATTTCTTGAAAGGTACATCAAAGTAGGTATTGAGCACAAAATTCCGGTGATGTTTCCGGGAGGCAACAACAAATTGCTGATAGAAAGCATGAATAACCCGATTATCAAACAAATGAAAGCCCAGGGCAAATGGAAAGAGGGTACCGTACTTCCTGTACCCGATGTGGTCAAACAATCCAAATCTGTCGGTGAAATGATCTGGAAGGCGGGATTGCCGGTATTGGATGACCTGCACACCATCAGCGGTGACTGGAAACCTGAAGGGGCCACCACTCCGGAAGCCTGGGGTAAATACAAAGCCCGGAAATTCAAAGAGACCCTTAATAATATGCAGCCCGGTGTGGCGATGATGATCGTTCACAGCAGCGACATTACGGACGCATTTAAATACATCAGTGGTTCGGGAGGCTCAAGATACGCTGATATGTTATCAATGATGGACCCTGACCTCAAAGCCTATATCAAATCTGAAGGGATCATTCTGACTACTTTCAAAGAGTTGATGGAAAGACGCAAAAAACTGAATTAAATGAAAAAAAGCCTGCTTGTTGTTTTACTGTTGGTGTGGCCTGCTTTATTTCTTGCTGCACAGCAGTCGTTTATCAAATCCTCAACACTCATTTTCCCGGTACAGGAAAAGCATGTGCATGGCAGCAGTATTGTCAGTCTGCCCAACGGCGACCTGCTGGCCGTCTGGTTTTATGGCAGCGGCGAGCGTACTTCGGATGATGTTAAGCTGATGGGGTCAAGACTCAGGAAAGGAGAGAAAACCTGGGCTGAGCCTTTTCTGATGGCCGATACACCGGGTATTCCGGATTGTAATCCGGTATTGTTTCTGAATGCGGAGGGTAAATTATTCCTGGTCTGGATAGCCGTACAGGCCAACAAATGGGAGCAATCCCTTTTAAGATTCAGAACGTCCGTTAACTATTCCGGGTCCGGAGCACCGCAATGGAACTGGCAGGATAATATCCTGCTGAAACCTGACAGCAATTTTGAGGCTGAAGTGAAAAAGAAAATGAAAGAACTGCCCGAGAGTACCATGGGCTGGGCCGGGTATGCTCCGAAATATGACGACCTGATCATTACTGCCAGTGCCGATGCCACCAAACGCAGCATCGGTTGGATGACGAGGATTAAACCATTGCTGCTGGAAAACGGCCGCATCGTGTTGCCACTTTATTCTGATGGCTTTAACATGAGCCTGATGGCTATTTCTGATGATCATGGCAACTCCTGGCATCCAAGCCTTCCGGTGGTCGGACGGGGGCCTATACAGCCGGCTGTGGTCCGTAAAAAGAACGGCAACCTGGCGGCCCTGATGCGGGACAGCGGGGATGAGCCTACCCGGGTGCATTTCAGTGAGTCTTCTGATAAAGGAGAGTCCTGGACGGCCACGGTCAAGACCGATATTCCCAACACCGCCAGCGTCGAGTTGCTGGTGTTAAAAGACGGCAAATGGGCTTTCGTGGGCAATGACATCTCCGACGGTCGTTATCAACTGAGCCTCTACCTGTCTGACGATGAAGGCAAAAGCTGGAAATGGAAAACCAAACTGGAAAATGACAAGCCCGATACCGCCGGTTACTCGTATCCGGGTCTGATCCAGACCGCAGACGGGCTTTTGCACATTACTTATTCAGCCCATTTTCAGAAAGACAAAAAATCAATAAAATACGTGGTCGTTGATCCTGAAAAAATCATCAGACCATAACTCAGTCATCATTTTTAAATAGCCAAAAATTTACCGGAATGAGATTTACATTATTCTGCCTTTTCCTTTTCAGTATTGCAGTCAAAGCACAGCAGCCGGTTTATAAAGACGTTCCTTTTGAACAGGATTACAGCATCAAATACTATCTGCCCGAAAAAAGTAAAGCCAGGTTGCTGCAGGCTTTTACCGATCGAAACGGCAACACGAAGATATTTACCACTGAAGGCCTGATGGTGCCTCATAACGGGGAGTTTCTTTACCCGGGAACACTGCTTCAGGATAAAACGTACAGAACGATCGGGAATAAGAAGTTAAAAGGACTGACTGCTTATCAGGATCAGTTTGTGTTGCTGGACAACAAGACGGTATTCAGTAATGCCTGGGCAGGTAACCTGTTTCTGAAACACCAGCTGGAAGATGCAGATATCATAGCTGCCGGAGATGATTTTTCATTCCTGGTATCTGACGGGAAAAAAATGAGCCTGCTGAAAGGTTCCGGAAGTACCTGGGACGGAAACCTGCCGGGTGATGAGGTCATTCAGATCAGGTATCAGAAGGATGCCAAATTGTTCTGGATTTTGGGAAAGAAAACGCTGAGTGCCTTTTCTGAAAAGAATAAAAATGTGGTAAAAGTACTGGACGGGTCAGACTTCACAAGCTTTGATCTTAACCCGGAAGGCAAGAAAGCTGTCATCGGCACACCACACGGATTTATTACTTTTGACCTGGGGACAAAAGAGCAGGTCAGCTATCATAAACTGCCATGGACGGAAATCACGGCGGTGAAAACGATAAAAAGCAAAGTCTGGTTCGGCACTACCAAAGGGGCCTTTGCATGGCGTAAAGACGGAAAATTTGACTATTATAATGGAGAGAGATGGTTGCCGGGCGATGTCGTCACCAATATATCCGAAGGTTCAGACGGCTCTGCATTGATCCTGACGGATGCCGGATTGGCACAGATAGCCGTTAAAAAAATGACCCTGGAAGATAAAGCCGGGTTTTACGACCAGCAGGTCAGAAGCAGGCACATCCGCAACGGCTTCAATGCCTCCCTGGATGATATGGAAAAAGGAAATCTTTCCACAGGCTATCTGGCAGATTCTGACAACGACGGACTTTGGACGACTATGTACCTTGGGGGAGAGATATTCAGGTATGCAGTTACCAAAAACAAAGAAGCTCTTCAGAACTGCCGTGAAGCCCTTGATGCCATGGAGCGTCTTTATACGGTCAATCCTGTTCCGGGATTTCCGGCCAGGTCGTTTGAAAGAAGAGGATTTATTAATCAGCTGGCGGATCCGGAACGCTGGCAGCCATCTCCTGATCCGGAATGGGACTGGAAGTCAACCACAAGCAGCGATGAGGTAATCGGTCATATTTTTGCTTTCGGGGCCATGGCTGAACTGATAGACGATGTTCAGATGAAAAAGCGTGCCGTTACGCTGATAGATACGCTCATGAGCCATGTATTGAAAAATAATATGTACCTCATCGATTTCGATGGCAAGCCCACCATGTGGGGCAAATGGAATCCGGAGTATGTTAACAGTTTTCCGACTAATGTAGGGGACAGAAAACTCAATTCTTCCAATATTGTGGCGATGCTGCAAACCGCTTATCATTTTACTAAAAAGGAAAAGTACAAACAGAAAGCTTTTGAGCTGATGACCAAACACGGCTATTTCGAAAACCTGATGCGGCCTATGAGCCACATCGGAGAAGCCCCGGACGAAGCCGACGCCCACGCCAAAAAGATGTCTGACAGCTGGAATCATTCGGATGATGAAATGTATTTTGTGGGTTATTGGGGGCTTTACAGGTATGCATTCAATGATACTTTAAAAGCAGCCTTTAAAAAATCAATCATTGACCACTGGCAGGCCGAACGCCCTGAAAAAGAAGGAGCATGGAATATATTTACGGCCCTCACCGGGACAAAAAACTTTGACCTTGACGAAGCCGCCTGGTACCTGAGGGAACATCCGCTGGACATGATCGACTGGGCTATTGCCAACAGTCATAGGAAGGACATAGAGCTTCTGGAACCTAATTTCAGAAAACAGACCACGAAAGAAGTGCTGCCGCCGGACGAAAGACCTGTTCAGCGGCACAATGCCAACATGTTTAATCTGGACAGAAAAGGCAGTAACGGTACCTCAGAACACAGTGCAGGAGACATCTGGTTATTACCCTACTGGATGGGGAGATACCTTCGGGTCATCAGTCCGCCGGTTAAATAATAGCCGGTTATAAAACGCTCAGGTTTGGGTCTCAATCCAATGGTGACCCAAACTTTTTTTTGCAATTCAATTTTGATAATAGTCCTTTTTGTCTCTTCCGGGGTATTATTTATCGTATATCCGGTGGATGTATTTTTCTGATTACTTTATACTGAAATTTCAAGATGAACAAATTACCTGAGGGTTTATGGCCGGTTATGATCACACCATTTACAAGTTCCAATCATCTGGACCTTGGAGGACTGGAACAACTTACCCGAATGTATATAGAGGCCGGTTCTGCCGGAATGTTTGCCAATTGTTTATCCAGTGAAATGTACCAACTGACCTCAGAAGAAAGGTTATTGCTGACTTCTTCGGTAGTTAAGTTTTGTGGTGATCAGGTGCCGGTGGTAGCCACAGGTACTTTCAGCCGGGATGTGAATGCGAATGCAGAGTTTATTAAAAAAATATACGATCAGGGTGTCAAGGCAGTGATCCTGATTACCAGTTTATTGGTTGAACCCGACGAAAGTGAGGATGTTCTGAAACAAAGACTGGAAAACATCATGGCTCAGACAGGTGACATCCCCCTGGGTGTTTACGAATGTCCTGTGCCGTACAAACGCCTGCTGAGCCCCGGGATCATGCAGTGGATGGCTTCTACGGATCGTTTTGTCTATCATAAAGACACCAGCTGTAACTCAGTGTCTATACAGAAAAAAGCAGAAGGTATTAAGGAAACCACTCTCGGGTTTTACAATGCAGACACACCTACTGCCCTCGATTCCCTGGATTATGGCGGAAGGGGTATTTCCCCGATCTCCGCTAATTTCTATCCGGAACCCTACACCTGGCTATTGAATGAATACTATACCAATGGCCGCACTGAGCAGGTGAACAGGCTTCACGCTTTCCTGACGATGATGGACAGGGTTACGCATACTTTTTATCCTTACTCGGCCAAGTTGTTTCTGCAAAAAAGAGGACTGAAAATAGAGACCCATTCAAGAATACCACAGGAAACCCTCACCAACGCCGACAGTATCCGGATGACCGCCCTGATGGATTCATTCAAAGCCCTGGCTGAAATGTATGGGATGAATTTAGTGTTCTAAAATGAATAGTAAAGCCCATTCTAAAATAAGGGATTTTAGGTATAATTCTTGAAAAAGCATAATATTTTCGGATTTGATTCCGAAATAATCATAATATTTTCGGATTTGAATAGATTTTTATAAAAAAACAGGAGAATTATAACACAAACAAAAAAGACGTGCACCAACTCCTGATACACGTCTTTTCCTTTTATACTTTCAGAAGCCAAAGGGAATTTTTCCCCGTTCTCCTTTCTTACCTTCTCCTTTCTTCCGTTTTCCAGTTATTCAATAACCACCGCCGTGCCAGAAGCTGTCACCATCAGCATACCGCCGTTCTTACCTACAGTTTCGTAATCAAGGTCAATACCCACAATGGCATTGGCACCGAATTGCCTGGCTCTGGCGATCATTTCCTGCATGGCTGTGTCTTTGGCTTCTCTCAAAACCCTTTCATAAGAGCCTGAGCGACCTCCTACGATGTCCCTGATCCCGGCCAGAAAGTCCTTGAAAATATTGGCACCAATAATGGTTTCTCCGGTTACGATGGCACGGTATTCTTTTATAGATTTACCTTCAAAACTATGGGTAGTCGTTAACAGCATTTTTTTATTTGTTTAGTTATTGGGTTCAAAACTCTCTAAATGAACTGATAACCACAATAAAAACTAGATGAGGCTCAATATTCAGATTACAGGAGGCGAAAAACCTATTTCATTTTTGATCTTTTCTTCAGAAATGAGTCCAGGATAGGATTGAAACCCTTACTGATGTCTGCCTCTATGAATTCGATTTTGTATGTTCCGCACTTCAGTTTGAGTTCATGATAGAAAGACTCAATGGTCTTTTTATAATGTTCTTTCACCTGTGAGGGCTGCACCCTTACTTTTTCACCTGACTCCAGGTCTATGAATTCGTAAGGTCGCTCTTCAAATTCAAAATCCCTTTCTGTATGCTGGTCGGTCACATGAAACAGGAGTACTTCGTGCATGTTGTGACGAAGGTGTTGAAGGGCTGAGAATATCTTTTCCGTATTTTCAATATCGTCAAACATGTCACTGAAAATGATCACGAGCGAACGCTTGTGAATTTTGTCCGCAATGGCATGGAGGGTTTCCACCACTGAAGTCCGGCGGTTGGGTTTCGATTGTTTGAGCAGACCTTCAAGGTCAAGAAATATCTTATGTATGTGCGTCGGCGTTGACTTACATTGTGTCTGAATCTCAATGCCGTCAGAAAAAGTGGTCAGACTTACTGCGTCTCTCTGCTTCTGAAGCATGTTGGCTATCGCTGCTGAAGCCATCACCGAAAAAGTCAGTTTACCGAAGTCTTTCTGCGGATAAAACATAGAAGAAGAGGTGTCAATCAGCAAATGACATCTCAGGTTGGTTTCTTCCTCATATCTTTTGACGAACAACTTATCTGTTTTGCCGTAAACCTTCCAGTCGATGTGCCTTGTACTTTCTCCGCTGTTGTAAAGCCTGTGCTCGGCAAATTCCACAGAAAACCCGTGAAAGGGAGATTTGTGCAAGCCCGTTATAAAGCCCTCCACCAGTTGTTTGGCCAGAAAATCAAGGTGACCGTATTCTCTTATTTTAGCTAAGTCTAATTGCATTGGTTCTTACTAATTTACTCTTCTTTCTTTTCTCCTGATGATCAGGTCTCTCTTGGTGATCTTAATCGTTTCTATCTTCTTGGGCATCAGGGGTATTACTACCATCGTGCTGTCTCTTGTAAATATCTGCTCGGTTTCCGTCAGTTTCGGTTCTGGTCTCGAGATATATATTTTACCTTCTTCTCCCACAATCATGGCATGAATGGTCATTACCCCCCTGTTCAGCATACCTATTTTCTGAGCTGCGGCAAACGAAACGTCAATGATCCTGTTTTTTGAATAAGGCCCGCGGTCATTTACTTTTACAGTTACCCATTTGCCGTTGTATGGGTTGGTTACCTCAATCATTGTACCAAAGGGAAGTGATCTGTGGGCACAGGTAAATTCCTGGTTGTCCATCGTATCCCCGTTAGCCGTTCTCCGGCCATGAAATTTATCGTGATAATAAGAGGCTTTACCTTTAAATGTTTTTCCGATCTGGACAGTTTGGGAGAATGATTGTAAGCAAAACAGGCATAAAACGGTTGATAATATTAAAGTATTTTTAAAGGAATAGAAATAACTTCTCATAGAGACAAAATAATAAAATATTATAACGTTCAGGGTAAAAATAAGGTATGTTTTTGCAGGATTATATGCAAAATGCAAAAAACACGAGGAAAAATCTAAATATATTTGTTTTATTTTAATTAATATTTGGCTTATTTGTTTTTTTTAAAGCATAAAAAAAGTATTTTTGAATCTGTATTTAACCTCAAAAACCTTTAAGACTGTGCATAGAGAAGAGCGAGAAAAGATTTATTCCAAGCGGGTAAGGGCCGGCAAACGTACTTATTTTTTTGATGTCAGATCTACCAGGTCAAACGATTACTATCTCACCATTACCGAAAGTCGCCGTTATCAGAAAGACGGAGAGTTTGTTTTCGAAAAAAGTAAAATGTTTGTTTACAAAGAAGATTTCGATAAGGTGGTGGAAGCTCTGCAGGAGACGGTTGATTACATTAAAACCGAGTTGATGCCGGGTGTGGACTTTTCTCAGTTTAAAACGATGTCAGAGGACTACGAAGAAAAACGCACACCTGCCCTGACAGATGAAACAGAGGACGATGCCTTCGGAGGTTCAGACCTGAAGTGGGAATAATCAGTACATTTCATCAGATTCTATTATTTTAACCCCTTTAAATGAGTCCCGGCCAGCCTTGATCATGGCTTCTGCTACTCTTGCAGCTTGTATCGCCTTGTATTTTTTAGGAATTAAGAAGTCCAGCCACAACATCACTTTTTGTCCGAAGGATTCTCCAGCCCTGTTTTCTTTTCTGTCTCCCAGTAACATCGAAGGTCTGAAAATACCCAGTTTTTCAAAACCCAGCCCTTTTAATGCGGTTTCAATATCTCCTTTTACACGGTTGTAAAAAATAGAAGAACCGGCATTGGCACCCATGGCTGTCACAATGGCAAAATACTCAGTGCCGTTATTTTTGGCCATTTCAGCCAGTTCAAAAGGATAAGTAAAATCAACTTTATAAAATGCTTCCCTGCTTCCGGCTTTTTTGATCGTAGTGCCCAGGCAGCAATAAACGTGGTCGGCTTTTACCATTGAAGCCTGGGGCCGGTCAAAGTCAAAAACGATTTCTGTCAGCAGCGGATGTTCTTTGCCTGATTTTTTACGGACGAGAACTATGACTCTTTCGTAGTCATCACCGGCCAGCAATTGATCAGTAAGTAGGCTTCCGGTTAAACCGCTTGATCCGGCTACCAGGGCAGTGGGTCTGGTCATGGTCTGATTGTTTTTTAGTTAAGCAAGATAATCAATCATACCGGCAATGACAGCGATATTACTGAAAATCTGATACAAAAAAAGGTGCTTCTGACAAACAGAAGCACCTTTTCTATATAGATGGTTATTACCAGAAGTAATAGTATAAACCAGCAATGACAACGATGACCAGCCCGGCTCCGATAGCGAAACTTTGGTTGGGTTTAAACATGGAAGCATCGATCTCAAGACCTTTTTTCTCATCAGGCATCATCACTCCTAAAGCCAGCATCACCGATACACAGATCACAAACACAAGGCCCATTCTGTCAAGGAAAGGGATCTCGTCAAGCATGAAATGCATGGTAAGGGCGATCAGGAAACCTCCGACGATAGCAAATAAAGCTCCGGCAGAGTTGGTTTTTTTCCAGAAGAAACCCATGATAAAGGCTGCGAACACACCAGGAGAAACCAAGCCGGTCATTTCCTGGATAAACTGGAAGCCGCCTTTTTTGTCAATACCCATGTAAGGAGAAACAACGATGGCCAATACCATCGAGACAAGAATCACGATCTGGCCGATTTTAACCAGTTCTTTTTCAGTTTTATTCTTTCCGAAATACTCTTTAAATATATCCAGGGTAAAGATGGTCGAAATACTGTTGGCTTTTCCGGCCAGTGAGGCTACCACGGCAGCGGTAAGGGCTGCAAATGACAGGCCCTTTAATCCTACCGGAAGTAAGCCCAGCAGCACAGGGTAAGCCTTGTCAGGGGCTATAGAGCCGTCAGCTCCGAGCATTTCCTGCTGGAACAATCCTTTGCTGTGCAATGTATAAGCTGCAATACCCGGCAATACCACGATAACCGGCATCAGTAATTTCAGGAAGGCGGCGAAAAGGATACCGTTTCTGGCAGTTTTAAGATCTGCACCCAGAGCCCTCTGCGTAATGTACTGATTACATCCCCAGTAGTTAAGGTTCACGATCCACATACCACCGATCAGTACGGTAAGTCCCGGAAGCTGAGAATAAAATGTGCTGCCTTTTTTGAAGATCATATGGAAGTGATCGTCATGATTCTCAGTCATCAGTTTAAAGCCGTTGACAAGGCCTTTCATGCCGAATTCGTCAGAAACAAGGTTCAGAGCCAGGTAAGTGGTAGCCAGACCTCCGATGATCAGGAAAAACACCTGGATGACATCGGTAAAGCCGATTACTTTCATACCTCCGATGGTGATGATGATGGCAAAAATGGCCAGACCCCACATACAAACCCAGAAATCAATACCTGAAATACCGGAAACCGCAAGAGCCCCAAGGTAAAGGATAGAGGTAAGGTTAACCAGGATATAAAGACCTAACCAGAAAATAGCCATGATCAGACTCACGGATTTGTTATACCTCTGGTTGAGGAATTGCGGCATAGTAAAAATTCTGTTCTTCAAATAGATAGGCATAAAAAACACTGCTACGATGATCAGTGTGGCGGCGGCCATCCATTCGTAAGTTGAAATAGCGAGTCCCATCGAAAAACCGTTTCCTGACATTCCGATGAATTGTTCTGCGGAGATATTTGAGGCGATCAGTGAGGCTCCGATGGCCCACCAGGTCAGTGAACCCTCAGCTAAAAAGAAGTCTTTTGTAGAAGCTTCTTTCGCTTTTTTCTTATTATAAATCCAATATCCATATCCGGCGACAACAAAAAAGTAGAATAAGAAGACAAAATAATCCAAAGTCTGGAGTTGCTGCATAATTATATAGGGTTAAATATTGATAGTTTTAAAACCCACAAATAAAGCGGAGATTGTTGATTATTTCAAGGTTTTTTTTAGGCCGGAGAAAAATAAGCTTATATTTGTCTTTATTTCAGAGTTTTGAAATGAAATTTTAGCCAGATTCACTCTAAAATACTTTGTTTTGAGCAGAAATACCATTCGACTAATAATTGTGCTTGGCGTTTTGTCAATTAGCGGGATCATAGCTGTACAGGCCTATTGGGTAAAGCGTGCCTTCGATCTTCAAAATCAGCAATTCAGACAGACCGTCATGGTAGCTCTTCGTAACGTAGCCAACCACATTTCTAAAGCCTACAAACTTTCCAGTATTGACAACCCGGTAAGCGAGTACTCCTCTGATTATTATGTGGTCAATCTCCGAACCCCACTAGACGAACAGGTCCTGGAGCATTATCTTAAAGAAGAATTCAAAAGGAATAACCTGAAAACGGATTTTGAATATGGTATTTATGACTGCGATACCGATAAGATCGTTTACGGGGCCTTCATCAATGCCAATTATGAAGCCGATGCCAAAAATCCGGTTATTCTGCCGAAAACAGACAAGTTTCTCAACTATTTCGGGGTTAAATTTCCCGAAAGAAAGAGCTATCTGACCAGTAAACTGGACTTCTGGATCATATCCTCTTTTATTACGCTGGTCGTTACTGCTTTCTTTGGTTATTCCATGTTTGTGATCCTGAAGCAGAAAAGGCTGAGCGAAGTGCAGCGTGATTTCATCAATAACATGACGCACGAGTTTCAGACGCCTATTTCAACCATAAGGGTGGCTACGGATGTACTGGCCCAGCAAAAAATACTGGACCAGCCTGAGCGTCTCAAAAAATACGTGAACATCATCAGGCAGGAGAACAACCGTCTTAAAAACCAGGTGGAGGCCGTTTTGGCGACTGCAAGAATAGGAAAAGGGAATATTGAGCTGGATATACAATTGCAGGAAATCCATTCGCTGATCGTCGAAGTAACAGAAGGGGTGAGGGCTGAGCTGGAAGACGGCCTGAGCCTGGACCTTAAAGCAGAACGTACCAGTATTTACGCAGACAGGATGCACCTGATGAATGTGGTAAGGAATTTGATAGACAACGCTGTAAAGTATTCGCCCAAACCGCCGGATATTTCGATCACCACCAAAAATGAAGGCAACAACCTGGTTCTTGAAATCGTTGATAAAGGCATCGGGATTCCCAGAGAATACGTATCTAAGATTTTTGACAAGTTTTACAGGGTTCCGACCGGTAATTTACATAATGTAAAAGGTTTCGGACTTGGGCTCAGTTATGTCAAAGAGATCGTGAAATCTCACAAGTGGACCATTGAAGTGGACAGTGAATACAATATGGGAACAACGTTCAGGATTGTGATTTCTCAGTCCACCTGATTCCGGTAAAAATGAGCAGGCAATAACAAAAAACAACCTTAATTTAATAGAGCATAATGGCCAAGATTTTGTATGTTGAAGATGATCCTAACCTCGGGTTTGTGACCAAGGACAGCCTGGAAGAAGAAGGTTTCGAAATTCTTCATTTTTCAGATGGTAAAGAAGCCTGGAAAAGTTTCAAAAAAGAGAAATTCGATTTATGTCTGTTAGACGTGATGCTTCCGGAGCTTGACGGGTTTTCACTGGCTGAAAAAATCAGGGTACAGAACCAGCAGGTGCCTATCATTTTTCTTACGGCCAAGTCATTGCATGAAGATAAGATAGCCGGGCTTAAAATCGGGGGGGATGATTACATCACAAAGCCCTTCAGTATAGACGAGCTCGTTCTGAGGATCAAGGTTTTTCTGAAAAGAAACGCCATTTCGGATTCTACCAATACTTCTGATAATTTTTCCTGCGGGAAATACGATTTCTGTTTCTCACAGTTATCCCTGACACATAAATCTGATGTACAGAAACTCACTCACAGGGAAGCGGAAGTGCTCAAATTCTTATGTGAAAGAAAAAACCAGGTCATCAAACGCGAAGACATCCTGACAGCCATCTGGGGCAGAGACGATTATTTCCTGGGCAGAAGCCTGGATGTTTTTGTGACGCGTATCCGGAAAATGCTTTCGGGAGATCCTAATATCAAGATTGAGAACGTACACGGTGTAGGTTTTAAATTCATCTGCTGATATGGAGCAAATTCCTCTTTATATCATGGCAGTTTTTTATATAGCTGCGGGAGTTTATCACTTTGTCAATCCCGGGTTTTACCTGAAAATTATGCCGCCCTATTTTCCTTTTCATAAAACGGCCGTCTGGGTAAGCGGGCTGGCAGAAGTACTGCTGGGTGTGGGTTTGTCGTTTGAGCCTTCCAGGAGCTTTTCGGCTTATGGTATTATATTTTTGCTGGTGGCTGTTTTCCCGGCGAATGTTTACATGGCTACTTCAGAGAGATTTCATAAAGTCCCTGCCTGGATCAAATGGGGGCGTCTTCCGCTTCAGTTCGTGTTGGTTTGGTGGGCTTATCTTTATATCTGATTTTTTGTTGTATTTTGTGTGGGTTCGTGCCTCGAGGCACGAACCCACACAAAAATTATAGTGTCCCTACAGTTCTTTCGATAAACCTGGTCAGGTCATTTCCGCTCAGCATGCCTTGTGACAATAAGGCCAGATCATGCAATTGTTTGGAAAGACTCTTTCTGACCTCTTCATTTTCTTCGTTGGCAATTTTGCCGATCAGCGGGTGGTTGCCGTTCACCACAAGATTGTAAGTAACCGGCATAGAACCAAACATTCCGGCTTGTCCGTTCACTTTGGACATATCCTGCCAGCGACGCATAAACTCAGGCATGACAATGCTCACAGGAAGTTCGTCAGTCGGTAAAGCTTCAATTTGTACGATGTTGGTCCCCACCAGTTCTTTGAAAGTTTCTTCTACTTTTTTCTTCTCATCTTCGCTCAGAACACTTTCCGACTTAAGGCCTTTGTCGATCAGTTTTTCGAAGGTGTCTGCATCCACACGTTTGAAGCTGAATTTCTCAATTTTAGATTCAATCGTATTGATAAAGTGAGAATCAAGCACGTCGTCAAAGATAACGACATCAAATTCGCGTTTTTTGGCTCCGCTGATGTAAGCATCCTGTTTGGCTTTGTCACTCGCATACAAACCTACCAGGTTGCCGTCTTTGTCTTTCTGATTGGCTTCCAGTTTGGTTTTATATTCTTCTATCGTGAAATATTGATCATCAACATTTTTCAGTAAAATAAAGTCCTTGGCTCTGTCATAGAATTTCTCATCTGAAATAACACCGTATTTAACAAACAGACCAATACTTTCCCATTTGTCTTCAAATGCTTTTCTGTCATTGTTGAAAAGCTCATGAAGTTTATCAGCCACCTTTTTAGTGATGTGAGAGTTGATTCTTTTTACATTGCCGTCAGCCTGAAGATAACTTCTTGACACGTTCAAAGGAATGTCCGGAGAATCGATCACCCCATGAAGCAACTGAAGGAACTCAGGGACAACATCTTTTACGTCATCTGTAATAAATACCTGGCGGCTGTACAACTGGATTTTCTCACGGTTAAGCTGGAAATCCTTTTTGATTTTAGGGAAGTACAGTACTCCTGTCAGATTGAAAGGGTAGTCTACGTTCAGGTGAATCCAGAACAAAGGATCTTCGCCGTAAGGGTAAAGTTCTTTGTAGAAAGCCAGGTAGTCTTCGTCAGTCAGTTCAGAAGGAGGCTTAACCCAGACAGGGTTCGGATTATTAATAACTTTTTCGTTGAATTCAATCTCTACAGGAAGGAATTTGCCGTATTTTTCTAGAATTTGCTCCAGTTTTGATTCTTCGAGGAACTCTTCAGAATCTTCAGCGATATGAAGAATGATATCGGTTCCTCTTTCGGTTCTGTCTGATTCAGAAATTTCGAACGCCGTGCTACCGTCACAAATCCAGCGGGCTGCGGGAGCATCCTGGTACGATTTGGTGATGATTTCAACCTCTTTGGCTACCATGTAGGCAGAATAGAAGCCCAGACCAAACTGTCCGATGATCTGCGTTTTGTCACTTTCGTCTTTGTACTTTTCCAAAAACTCCTTGGCTCCAGAAAAAGCAATCTGGTTGATGTATTTTTTGATCTCGTCAGCCGTCATACCGAGGCCTTTGTCGGAGATAGTGATGGTTTTGTTTTCTTTATCTACAGAAACCTTGATCTTAAGGTCGCCCAGTTCTCCGTCAAATTGTCCTAATGAAGACAATTTTTTAAGTTTTTGAGTGGCGTCAACTGCGTTTGAGACTAATTCGCGAAGAAAAATCTCATTGTCTGAATAAAGGAATTTTTTAATTATAGGAAAAATGTTCTCCGTGTTAATCGAAATAGTACCTTTTTCTGTAACCATTTTATATATTTTTTTAAAACTGTGAAACTTCAACAGACGGATACCATCAAACGGCATTCCAAACGGCAGATTGCTGACAGATTGTCATAATCCGGAAGAATTCAAGCCTCTTGAAATGACAATAGTTTTTTCCGGCAGGGTATAATTATTTTTCTGATATTTTCAGTGAATTCTGTGTCGTATATTCCGGCCATTTTGTGATTACTTCGCTATATTTGTCAGTTAAACATTTATTCATCCTTAAAACATACTTGTTCTGACCGGGCACAGATGAATCCTGAGGTTTTCTTTTGGATTTTATTTTGAGTACAAAAGTCAGGAGTTTGTTTTGAAAATAATTAATTACATGCGAAAAGTACTAGGTCCGGTTCTGCTTTTTCTATGTTTTTCATCTGTTTTTGCTCAGTCTCCGCAAGAAAGAATTTTGATAAACCAGGTAGGTTTTTATCCTGATAAACCTAAAATGGCCGTGATCGTAAATTCGGACGCCATGAATTTTGCGGTGAAGTCAAAAAAAGACAACAAGACGGTTTTCAGAGGTAAGCTGAGCGAAAAGAGAAAGTCGCCGTTTTCAGATAAGTACACCAAAATTGCTGATTTCTCCGCTGTCAAAAAGGCGGGTACCTACTATGTCGAAGTGCCTGCCCTGGGTAAATCCTATAGTTTTGAGATCAGGCCTGAAGTCCATAAAGAAGTAGCTAAAGCTTCCATAAAAGGCTTTTATTTCCAAAGACTGGGCATACCCCTGGATGCCAAATATGCCGGACAGTGGGCCAGACCCGCCGGGAATCCTGATACCAAAGTCTATATTCACGGCTCTGCTGCTACAGAAAAACGGCCTGAGGGGACGAAAATCTCCAGTCCGGGAGGCTGGCTGGATGCCGGTGATTACAACAAATACATTGTCAATTCGGGTATTACGATGGGGACATTGCTCTCCTTGTACGAAGATTTTCCTGCTTTTTCGAAAACCCTGGATTTGAATATCCCTGAGAGCGGTAATAAAATTCCTGATTTGCTGGACGAGGTTTTGTGGAATTTACGCTGGATGCTTACGATGCAGGACCCGGAAGACGGGGGAGTGTACAACAAACTGACAAATCCGGGTTTTGACGGGATGATCATGCCCCACGAAACCCTGAATAAAAGATATGTGGTGCAGAAAGGAACGGCCGCAGCTCTTGATTTTGCGGCGGTTACAGCACAGGCCTCAAGGGTTTTTAAGGCTTATGAAACTGCTTTGCCCGGCCTTTCTGATTC
>Ga0247738_10000291_pt1 | contig 20046 bp, 17 predicted proteins | sample UWRJL013104B2_FD_180936 | JGI IMG/M metagenome (GOLD analysis project Ga0247738, IMG submission 180936) | Plant litter microbial communities from Arlington Agricultural Research Station in Wisconsin, United States - UWRJ-L013-104B-2 | ecosystem: Environmental > Terrestrial > Plant litter >...
TGAATCCAGTGCGGGGTCGCGCTGCGTATCTCCTTCAGCCGCAGTTCCGGCTTCAACCCAAGGAGATTCCATGATCACCCAAACCCTCAGCAAGACCGTCCTGGCTCTGGCCATCGGCACCGCATCCCTCGGCGCCTTGGCGCAAGTCATGGTCGGCGGCGCCCCCATGCTGGCCAGTAAAGACATCATCGACAACGCCGTGAATTCCAAGGACCACACCACGCTGGTGGCCGCCGTGAAGGCCGCAGGTCTGGTGGACACGCTCAAATCGCCCGGCCCGTTCACCGTGTTTGCACCCACCAATGCCGCGTTTGCCGCGCTGCCCGCCGGTACTGTGGACACCCTGCTCAAGCCGGAGAACAAGGGCATGCTCGCCGGCATCCTGACCTACCACGTGGTGCCTGGCAAATGGGACGCGGCGGCCATCAGCAAGATGATTGCCGACGGCAAAGGCATGGCCTCAATCAAGACCGTGGCCGGTGGCACGCTGGTGGCCAAGTCGGCCGGCGGCAAAGTCACGGTGACGGATGAGAAAGGCGGCGTGGCCACCGTGACCATCGCCGATGTCTACCAGTCCAACGGCGTGATCCACGTTGTGGACAAGGTGCTGCTGCCGAAGTGATCGGCGCCGCAAGGCCTACTTCGCCAGCCGGGCGAAGGTCTTGCGGAATTTCGCCACCTTGGGCGCAGCCACGGCCATGCAGTAGCCCTGGTGCGGGTTGCGCTCGAAGAAGTCCTGGTGGTAGGCCTCGGCGGGCCAGTAGTTGAGCAAGGGCTTGAGCTCGGTGACGATGGGCTTGCCAAAGGCGTTGTCCTGGGTGAGCTCGTCGATCAGCGCCTGCGCCACCCGCTGTTGCTCGGCCGTGGTGAAGTAGATGCCGCTGCGGTACTGCGTGCCCACGTCGTTGCCCTGGCGGTTGAGCGTGGTCGGGTCGTGGATCACAAAGAAGATCTCCAGGACCTCGCGCGTGGTGATCTGCGTCGGGTCGTACTCGAGCCGCACCACCTCGTTGTGACCGGTGGTGCCGGTGCACACCATCTCGTAGCTCGGCTGCTGCACCTCGCCGTTGCTGTAGCCCGACTCGACATCGGTCACCCCGGTCACTTCCTTGTAGACCGACTCGGTGCACCAGAAGCAGCCACCGCCCAACACCAGCACCTGTTTGTCGCTCATTGCCTGTCTCCAAAAGATTCAAAAGACACCGCCGGGCCGGCTTCGCCGGACGGCAGGTGTGCCCCTGGAAGGGTCGCGCAGAGCGCGGCGGGGTTGGCCTACTCTACCGGTTGGGCAAAGGCCCGCACTGCGTCCAGGAATGCGCCGAGCGCTGCCTGGTCGCGGTCGGTCTTCCAGAGGCAATGGGTTTCGTAGGGCGGCGTGTCCACGTTGAGCGGTACAAACACCGCGCCGGGCAGGCCGGCCTGCTGCAGCGCGGCCGGCACGAGCGCCACGGCCAGACCCTGCGACACCAGGGAAACCACGCTGAGCCAGTGGCGCAACTCGTAGCGGATTTCGGGGGAGAAGCCCGCGTCGGCGCACAAGCCGAGGATGCGCTCGTGGTAATCGGGCGAGACCGCGCGCGATACCACGGCGAACGGCTCACCCTGCAACTGGACCAGGGGCAAGCGCCGGCGCCGTGCCATCGCATGTCCCACCGGCAGGCAGGCCACGAAGGGCTGGCTCGACACCAGGATCTGCGAGAAGCTGGCCGGCACGCGCGTGGTATGCACGAAACCCAGGTCCAGCCGCTCGTGCATGAGGTCGATCAGCTGGTCGCTGGAACTCATTTCGCGCAGCACCAGCCGAAGGCGCGGATGGCGGGCCGCAAACCCCTGAAGGATCTGCGGCAGCCCCCGGTACAGCACGGTGCCGGCAAAGCCGATCTGCAGGCTGCCCACCAGGCCCTGGGCCACTTCACGCGCCTCGCGCGCGGCCTGCCCGGCCTGATCAAGCAAGGCGCGCGCGGCCGGCACGAAGGCCTGGCCTGCGGCCGTGAGCTGCACGCCACGGCTGTTGCGCGTGAACAGCTGCGCCCCCACCGAGGCCTCCAGCTGCTGGATGTTGAGTGAGAGCGGCGGCTGCGTGATGGCCAGGCGCTGGGCCGCGCGGCCGAAGTGCAGTTCTTCGGCCAGCACGAGGAAATAGCGCAGGTGGCGGAATTCCATGAATCTGAAATTTATATGGATGGATACATCATCGATATTAGACAGGTATTCATGGCCCGCCGACAATCGCCGCATCGCCACCCGAACACCGGAGACAAACCATGAGCACCACCAAAGCCCGCTTCAGCTGGGAAGACCCGTTCCAGCTCGACCAACAACTGAGCGACGACGAGCGCCAGGTGCGCGATGCCGCCCACAGCTACTGCCAGGAAAAGCTTCTGCCGCGCGTGACCGAGGCCTTCCGCCACGAGAAGACCGACGCGGCCATCTTCCGCGAGATGGGCGCGCTCGGCCTGCTGGGCCCGACGATTCCCGAGGCCTACGGCGGCAGCGGCTTGAACTACGTTTGCTACGGCCTGGTGGCGCGCGAGGTGGAGCGCGTGGACTCGGGCTACCGCTCGATGATGAGCGTGCAGAGCTCGCTGGTGATGGTGCCTATCAACGAATTCGGCTCCGAAGCTCAGAAGCAGAAGTACCTCCCCAAGCTCGCCACCGGCGAGTGGATCGGTTGCTTCGGCCTGACCGAACCCAACCACGGCTCCGACCCGGGCAGCATGGTCACTCGCGCCAAGAAGGTGGCCGGCGGCTACAGCCTCTCCGGCGCCAAGATGTGGATCACCAACTCGCCGATCGCCGACGTGTTCGTGGTCTGGGCCAAGGACGACGAAGGAGCGATCCGTGGCTTCATCCTTGAAAAGGGCATGAAGGGCCTGAGCGCCCCGGCCATCCACAGCAAGGTCGGCCTGCGTGCCTCGGTCACCGGGGAAATCGTGCTGGACGAGGTGTTCTGCCCCGAAGAGAACGCCTTCCCCGAGGTGCGGGGCCTCAAGGGTCCGTTCACCTGCCTCAACAGCGCGCGCTACGGCATTGCCTGGGGCGCGCTGGGTGCGGCCGAAGATTGCTACTTCCGCGCGCGCCAGTACGTGCTGGACCGCCAGCAGTTCGGCCGCCCGCTGGCCGCCAACCAGCTGATCCAGAAAAAGCTGGCCGACATGCTGACCGAAATCAGCCTGGGTCTGCAGGGTTGTCTGCGCCTGGGCCGCATGAAGGACGAAGGCACGGCTTCGGTGGAGATCACCTCCATCCTCAAGCGCAACAGCTGCGGCAAGGCGCTGGACATCGCCCGCCTGGCGCGCGACATGATGGGCGGCAACGGCATCAGCGACGAGTTCGGCGTGGCGCGCCACTTGGTGAACCTGGAGGTGGTCAACACCTACGAAGGCACGCACGACATCCACGCCCTGATCCTGGGCCGCGCGATCACCGGCATCCAGGCGTTTTCCTGAACGGGGATCCGGAGGGCCACGAGGCCCCTCGGCTTGTCCCAGCGGCGCCGTCGGCCATGGGGGGTGGGGTATATTACTAACCCACCGGTCATTAAACCCCCATGTCTGCATCCGCCCCCCTGCCCCCGTCGGAATCCGACGCCGAACCGCGCCAGCGCCGCGCCCGGCGAAAGGAGGCTCGGCCGGGCGAATTGCTGGATGCGGCGCTGCGCCTTTTCGTTGAAAGAGGCTTTGCCGCGACACGGGTGGAGGAAGTCGCCGCCCTGGCCGGTGTGTCCAAGGGCACCCTCTTTCTGTACTTCCCGAGCAAGGAAGAGCTTTTCAAGGCCGTGGTGCGCGAAAACCTGGCCGGGCGATTTCCCGAGTGGAACGAGGAACTCGACCACTTCGAGGGCGACAGCGCCGAGCTGGTGCGTTATTGCCTGCACACCTGGTGGGAACGCGTGGGCATGACCCCCGCTTCCGGCATCACCAAGCTGGTGATGAGCGAGGCCGGCATGTTCCCGGAGATCGCGGCGTTCTACCAGAAGGAAGTGATCGAACCCGGCCACGAACTGATCCGGCGCATCCTGCAGCGCGGCATCGACCGGGGTGAGTTCCGCCCGCTGTCCATGGACTACGCCATCTACAGCCTGATCGCACCCATGATCTTCGTGCTGATGTGGAAGCACTCCATGGCGCCCTGCTGCGCCTCGAACGAAACGCTCGACCCGATCGGCTTCATCGACAACCAGGTGGACCTGCTGTTGCACGGCATGCTCGCCCCTGGCCCCACGCCCTGACCTTCACTGCACCATGAACGCTCCCCGCTCGCGCTCGACCTGGATCAAATGGCTCTTGCTGGCCATGCTGGTGCTGGGTATCGGCCTGGGCCTGGTGCGCGCGCTGGACAAGCGCAAGACCCAGGGCGAAACCGCCCGCGCAGCCGCCGAGGCGCTCAAGACCGCGCCGGTGTACACGCTCTCCGCGCGCGACGTGGTGGCCGTGAAGGCGCTCGAACTGACACAGACGGTGGGCATCTCTGGCTCGGTGCAGGCCCTGCAGACCGCCGCCATCAAGGCGCGCACGGCCGGCGAGATCCAGGGCCTGACCAAGCGCGAAGGCGACACGGTGAAAGCCGGTGAGGTGGTCGCGCGCATCGACAGCACGGAAGCCGACGCGCGCGTGCGCCAGGCTGCCCGGCAGGCCGAATCGGCCCAGTCGCAGGTGGCGATCGCGCGGCGCGCGCTGGACAACAACCAGGCCCTGGTGCGCCAGGGCTTCATCTCGGCGACCGCGCTGGAAACATCCACCGCCAACCTGGCCGGTGCCGAGGCCACGCACCAGGCTGCGCTGGCTGCGCTTGACATCGCGAAGAAGGCCTTGGCCGATACCACGCTGCGCTCCCCCCTGAACGGCCAGATCTCGGCCCGCCTGGTGCAGAACGGCGAGCGCGTGGGCGTGGACACGCGCGTGTTCGACGTGGTGGACCTCTCGGCGTTCGAGATGGAAGCCGCCATCACCCCGACCGACGCGGTGTCGGTGAAGGTGGGCCAAAGCGCGACCCTGCGGGTGGAAGGCCTGGCCAACCCGGTGCAGGCCACGGTCTCGCGCATCAACCCCAGCGTGCAGTCGGGCAGCCGCAGCGTGCTGGTGTACCTGCGTGTGCCGCCCGCCGAGGGCATGCGCCAGGGCCTGTTTGCACAGGGTCAGATCGTCACTGGCGCGGTCAACGCGCTGGCGGTGCCGCTGTCCTCGGTGCGCAACGACAAGCCCTCACCTTATGTGCAGGTGGTGCGCGACGGCAAGATCGCCCACCTGGTGCTGGACGGTGGTGCCAGCGGCCTGCTCGGCACTGAGCCCATGCGCGAGGTGAAGGGCCTGCAAGCCGGCGAGCAGGTGCTCAGCGCCCAGGCCGGCGCCATCCGCGAAGGCACGGTCGTTCGCCTGGCCCCGAACTAAGCGCCGCACCATGTGGTTCACCCAGGTCTCGCTGCGCAACCCGGTCTTCGCCACCATGGTGATGATCGCGTTCGTGGTGCTGGGCCTGTTTTCTTTCCAGCGCCTGCAGGTGGACCAGTTCCCCAACATCGACTTCCCGGTGGTCGTGGTTCAGGTGGCCTACCCGGGCGCTTCACCAGAGATCGTCGAATCTGAAGTCACCAAGAAGGTCGAGGAGGCCGTCAACGCGATCGCGGGCGTCAACACCCTCACCTCGCGCAGCTACGAAGGCCAGTCCATCGTCATCATCGAATTCCAGCTGACGGTGGACGGGCGCAAGGCGGCCGAGGACGTGCGCGAAAAGATCGCCATCCTGCGCCCGGTGTTCCGCGACGAAGTGGAAGAGCCCCGTGTGCTGCGCTTCGACCCGGCCAGCCGCTCGATCTGGTCGGTGGCGGTGATCCCACAAGCGGTGGATGGCAAGACGCCGAGCGCGGTTGAACTCACGACCTGGGCCGAACAGGTCTTCAAGAAGCGGCTGGAGAACGTGCGCGGCGTGGGCTCGGTGACGCTGGTGGGCGCCACGCAGCGCGCCATCAACATCGACCTCGACCCGTCGGCCATGGAGGCACTGGGCGTGACCACCGAGCAGGTCAACGCCGCCGTGCGCAACGAGAACCAGGACCTGCCGGTGGGCACGCTCAAGACCGGCGACGCCGAGCGCGTGGTGCAGGTGCTCTCGCGTTTGCAGAACCCGCAAGACTTTGAAAACATCATCGTCGCGCGGCGCGGCGGCCAGGCCGTGCGCCTGGGCCAGGTGGCGCGCGTGAGCGACGGCACGCAGGAAGTGGAAAGCCTGGCGCTCTACAACGGCCAGCGCACCCTCCTCTTGCAGGTGCAGAAGGCGCAGGACGAAAACACCATCGCGGTGACCGATGGCCTCAAGGCCGCCGTGGCCGCGCTGGGCGCCGAGTTGCCACCCGGTGTGCGGCTGGAGCAGATCGCCGACGGCTCGCGGCCGATCCGCGTCTCGGTCGAGAACGTGCGCCGCACGCTGATCGAAGGTGCGGTGCTCACCGTGCTGATCGTGTTCCTGTTCCTGAACTCCTGGCGTTCGACCGTCATCACCGGCCTCACCCTGCCGATCGCGCTGATCGGCACCTTCTTCTTCATGAACCTGTTCGGGTTCACGATCAACATGATCACGCTGATGGCGCTCACGCTCTCGGTGGGTCTGCTGATCGACGACGCCATCGTGGTGCGCGAGAACATCGTGCGCCACGTGCAGATGGGCAAGAAGCCGTTCGACGCGGCCATGGACGGCACGCAGGAGATCGGCCTGGCCGTGCTGGCCACCACGCTGTCCATCGTGGCCGTGTTCCTGCCCATCGGTTTCATGGGCGGCATCATCGGCAAGTTCTTCCACGAATTCGGCATCACCATGGTGGCGGCGGTGCTGATCTCCATGTTCGTGAGCTTCACGCTCGATCCGATGCTGTCCTCGGTGTGGCACGACCCGGAGATCGAGAAGCACGGCAACCCCACCGGGCCGAAAACGTTTTACGACAAGACCATTGGCCGCGTGACCGGCTGGTTCGATCGTTTTCAGGAAGACCTGAGCCACACCTACCAGGGCACGCTGCGCTGGTCGCTCAAGCACAAGCTGGCCACGCTGGGCCTGGCACTGGCCACCTTCGTGGGCAGCCTGTTCATCGTGCCGCTGCTGGGCACCGAGTTCGTGCCCACGGCCGACTTCTCCGAGACCTCGCTGAGTTTTCACACGCCAGTAGGCTCTTCGCTGGAAGCCACGGAGGCCAAAACGCGCGAGGTCGAGGGCATCCTGCGCGAATTCCCCGAGGTGAAGTACACACTGTCCACGCTGAACACGGGCAACGCGCAGGGCACCATGTACGCCAGCATCTACGTGCGCCTGAGCGACCGCCATGAACGCACGTTGAGCGCGCTTGAGATGTCGGCCCGCCTGCGCGAGCGCCTGCGCGGCGTGCCGGGCATCACCGTGACGCACGTCGGCCTGCTTGACGCCGTGGGCGGCAACAAGCAGGTGGAGTTTTCGCTCCAGGGTGACGACCTGGCCGAGCTGGAGCGCCTGACGCAGACCGTGATGGAGCGCATCCGCCCCATCGTCGGGCTGGTCGATCTCGACGCCAGCGTGAAGCCCAACAAGCCCACGGTGGACGTGAAGATGAAGCGCGACCTGGCCTCCGATGCCGGCGTGAGCGTGGCCACGGTGGGTGCCAGCCTGCGCACGCTGGTGGCCGGCACCACGGTGGGCAACTGGCGCGCCGCCGACGGCCAGAGCTACGACGTCAACGTGCGCCTGGCGCCCAGTGGGCGCGAGCGTGCAAGCGATCTGGAACAACTGCCTTTCGTGGTCGGCACCGAAGCCGACGGCACGGCGCGCGTGGTGCGTCTGGGCCAGGTGGCCGACGTGGTGGACGCCACCGGGCCGAACCAGATCAACCGCCGCAACCTCAACCGCGAGGTGTCGATCAACGCCAACGTGTACGGCCGCTCGCCGGGCGAGATCTCGGGCGAGATCCGGCAGGTGCTCGACAGCATCGCGTTCCCGCCCGGCTACCGCTACGAGTTCGGCGGTTCCACCAAGAACATGCAGGAATCCTTCGGCTACGCCCTGTCCGCACTGGCACTGGCCATCATCTTCATCTACATGATCCTGGCCAGCCAGTTCCAGAGCTTCCTGCAGCCGTTGGCGCTCATGACCTCGCTGCCGCTCACACTGATCGGCGTGGTGCTCACGCTGCTCATGTTCGGCTCCAGCATGAGCATGTTCTCTGTGATCGGCATCGTGCTGCTGATGGGCCTGGTCACCAAGAACGCGATCCTGCTGGTCGATTTCGCGATCCGCGCGCGTGAAGGCCGCGCGGGCGTGCCGCCAATGGACCGCGAGTCCGCCCTGCTGCTGGCCGCGCGCGTGCGGCTGCGCCCCATCCTCATGACCACGCTGGCCATGGTCTTCGGCATGGTGCCGCTGGCGTTCGCGCTCACCGAAGGCTCGGAACAGCGCGCACCGATGGGCCAGGCCGTCATCGGCGGCGTCATCACCTCGTCGCTGCTCACCCTGGTGGTGGTGCCGGTGGTCTATTGCTACATGGACGACCTCGGCAACTGGTTCCGCCGCCGGCTCGGTCTGGCAATACCCCACCCCGTCCCCGAACGTCCCACTCCTTAAAATCTCGCGGTTCCCGCCCCCTCGAAACACCGTTTCCTACGAGCTGATGCCATGACCACTTCCTCTGCCCCCGCCCTCAGCCTGAGCCAGGCCCGTTTCAACATGATCGAGCAGCAGATCCGTCCCTGGGAAGTGCTCGACGCCCGCGTGCTCGCCCTGCTGGACCGCGTGCACCGGGAGGCCTTCGTGCCGGCGGCGCACAAATCACTGGCCTTTGCCGACATGGAACTGCCCCTGAACCACCCGGCGGTGGACGGCCAGGCCATGCTCGCGCCCAAGGTCGAGGCGCGCCTGCTGCAAGACCTCGCGCTCAAGCCCACCGACAAGGTGCTGGAAGTCGGCGCCGGCAGCGGCCACATGGCGGCCTTGCTGGCCAGCCTGGCGCAGCGCGTGGTGACCATTGAAATCGACGAAACACTGGCCCGCCTGGCGCGCGAGAACCTCCAAAAGGCCGGCATCCCCAACGCCGAGGTGCGCTGCGCCGACGCGGCCGCCAATGGCTTCGCGGCTTGCAGCGATGGCGCACCGTTCGATGCCATCGTGCTCAGCGGCTCGGTGGGCGAGATTCCCCCGGCGCTGCTGGCGCTGCTGGCCCCGGGTGGTCGCCTGGCCGCCATCGTCGGGTTCGAGCCCATGATGCGCGCCACCATCGTCACCCGCACGGGCGAGGCGGCATTCCAGACCGCCCAGCCGTGGGACACGGTGGCCCCCCGCCTGCGCCACTTCCCCGAACCTTCGCGCTTCCGGTTCTGAGCCCGGACAGCCTCCAACGCCAACGGACCGCCGCCATGAACTCGATCACTCCCGCCCAACTTCCCGATTGGCTGCAGCAAGCTGCCGACCCCGCTGCGCCGCAGGCCCTGCCTGTCGTGCTGGACGTGCGCGAACCCTGGGAGCTGCAGACCGCTTCCGTGAAGCCCGAGGGCTTCGAGTTGCGTGCCATACCGATGCGCACGGTGCCCGCGCGCCTACTGGAACTCGACCGGCACCAGCCCATCGCCGTGTTGTGCCACCACGGTGGCCGCAGCGCGCAGGTGGTGCAGTTCCTGGAAAGCAATGGCTTCACCCATGTGGTGAACATCCATGGTGGCATCCATGCGTGGTCGCAGGAGCGCGACCCCGGCGTGCCGGTGTATTGAGATGGAACACCCCCTGCGCCGCTTCGCGGCTTCCCCCTCCGTGGCGCGCCTTAGGCGCTGCGAGGGGGGACGGCATCTCGGGCCGGCGAAGCCGGACCCTTGATGCCCCTGGGGCAGTTGCCTCTCTCACGAGTCCTCAGCACCTCCGTCCCGCTCCAAGGAACACCGCATGAAAGCCGCTTCGTCCGCTCGCAAATCGTCTGCCAACCGCCCTCTGTTTCCGCTGGCGGTCCTGCTGGTGCTGGGTTCGCTGGCCACCGGCGCCCAGGCGCAGAGCCTCGTGCAGCTGTACGAGGCCGCTCGCGGGTTCGATGCCACCTACCTGTCGGCCCGCTCGCAGTACGACGCCTCCCTGGCCCAGGCCGCGCAGGCGCGCGCCGGGCTGCTGCCGCAGGCAGGGCTGGGCGCGGCCGCGACCTGGGCGCGGCGCGAGGTAAGCAACTACGGCGCGCTCGATGGCAACAGCAACAACCAAAGCGCCACGCTCTCGGCCAGCCAGCCGCTGTACCGACCGGCCAACAAAATCACCAACGACCAGGCCGAGCTGAGCACCGACATCGCGCGTGCCCGTCTCACCCTGGCGGAGCAGGACCTCATCGTGCGCACCTCGCAGGCCTACTTCGACGTGCTCGCGGCCCAGGACACGCTGGCCTTCGTGCAGGCGCAGAAGACCGCGGTGGCCGAGCAGCTGGCTGCGGCCAAACGCAACTTCGAGGTCGGCACCACCACCATCACCGACTCGCGCGAGGCGCAGGCCCAGTACGACCTGGTGCTGGCGCGCGAAATCGCGGCCGAGAACGACCTGCGCGTGAAGAAGCTCGCGCTCAACCAGCTGGTGGGCCGCCCATCGGTGGAGCCTCGGCCGCTGGCCGCGCCCGTGGCCCTGCCCGAGGTGGTGCCCGCCGACCCACAGGCCTGGGTGGACCGCAACCTCGGCACGCACCCCACCATCCTGCAGGCCACGCGCAACCTGGAGATCGCCCAGCTCGAAACCAGCAAGGCCGAAGCCGGGCACAAGCCCACGCTGGATCTGGTCGGCCAGTACCAGGTGGCGCGCGGCCCCATGACCACCCTGCCGATTCCCGGCAATGTGCGCACCAACACCGCCAGCGTGGGCGTGCAGTTCAACCTGCCCCTGTTCGCCGGCTTTGCGGTCCAGAACCGGGTGAAGGAAACCCTGGCGCTGGAAGAAAAAGCCCGCTCCGACCTCGAAGCCGCGCGCCGGGGCGTGGACCTGTCCACGCGCAGTGCCTACCTGGGCGTGGTTTCCGGCCAGGGCCAGGTCCGCGCCCTGCAGGCCGCCGAGGCCTCCAGCCAGAGTGCGCTGGACGCCAACCGCCTGGGCTACCAGGTGGGTGTGCGCATCAACATCGACGTGCTCAACGCCCAGAGCCAGCTGTTCCAGACCAAGCGCGACCTGGCCCAGGCGCGCTACAACGTGCTGCTGAGCAGCCTGCGCCTGCGCCAGGCCAGCGGCGCCCTCCTGCCGGAAGACCTGCTGCCCATCGATTCGCTGCTGGTGAAGTGAGCTCCGCTACACTCGACCGCCAAGTTGGCGTCAGCCAGCCAACACCCGCCGAAGAGGAAGCCATGCAGACCGTCAACGTGTTGTGCATCAAATGGGGCAAGAAGTACGGCCCCGAGTACGTCAACAAACTCCACAGCATGGTGTCCCGGCACCTGCATCGCCCCTTCCGGTTCGTCTGCCTGACGGACGACGGTGAAGGCATCAACCCCGCGGTGGAGGTCAAGCCCATCCCTGCCGTGGGTTTCGACGAATTCGACCAGCGCAAGCCCTGGAGCTTCGGCCACGGCTGGCTCAAGCTGACCAGCTTCGCCGACCCGCTCTACGACCTCACCGGTCAGACGCTCTTCCTCGACCTGGACATCGTCATCGTCGACAGCCTGGACGAGTTCTTCGACCAGCCTGGCACCTTCATCGTGATCAAGGAATGGGACAAAAAGGACGGCACGGGCAACACCTCGTGTTACCTCTACACCATTGGTGCGCATGCCGACGCGCTCGAACACCTGAAAACCGGTTACCCCGCGTCGATCGCCGACGTGCGCAACGAGCAGGAGTACATCACCGGTTACCTCAACCGGCAGGGCAAGGTCAGCTACTGGCCCGAGGCCTGGTGCCGCAGCTTCAAGCGGCACTGCATGCGCCCGGGCATCCTGGGTTGGTTCTCGCCGCCCACCATCCCGCCCGGGGCCAAGATCATCGTGTTCCACGGCAAGCCGAACCCGCCTGATGTCATTGCCGGCGTGAGCGGCAAGTGGTACCGGCGCGTGTTGCCAGCCCAATGGGTCGCCGACCATTGGCGCTGAGCCCGGTTTCGCTGCCCCATCGGGCGTACCGACTGATCAGCCGCGCCCTGGCCGCCCCGTTGCTGGGCTGGTTGTGGTGGCGCGGCAGGCGTGAGCCCGGCTACCGCCAGAACCTGCGGCACCGGCTGGGCTTCATCCCCATCGATCCCGAGCAGCTCGGCTGCATCTGGATCCATGCCGCCTCGGTGGGCGAGGTGCAGGCCATGCAGCCCCTGCTGCACGCCCTGCTTGAAGAGTGGCCCTCGCACGCCGTGGTCGTCAGCACCCAGACTCCCACCGGAGCGCGCGCCCTGCACGCCCACTGGGGCGATCAGATCCGCCACGTTTACGCGCCCATCGACACACCTGGCGCCGTAGCCCGCTTCCTGAACCGGCTGCAGCCCCGGCTGCTGATCCTTGTGGAGCGCGAACTCTGGCCCGAATGGCTGCAGCAATGCCGGGCGAAGGCAATACCGGTCGCCCTCGTGAATGCGCGCCTCTCCGAAAAATCCGCGCGCACCTACCGACGGTGGCCCGGCCTGATGCGACCCGTCTGGCCACAACTCATCGTGGCCGCCGCCGACATCGACAGTGCCACCCGGCTGCGCGAGCTGGGCGTGCCCGCGCCGCGCCTGTACGACACCGGCAACCTGAAGTTCGACGTCGCCGTGCCTGCCGCCCACGTCGCACTGTCGCCCGAATTGCAAGGACGCACCCTGGTGGTGGCGGGCAGCACACATGAAGGCGACGAGACCGCCTGGCTGGCGATCTGGAGCGAACTTGCGCCCGTCAACCCGAGCTGGTTGCTGGTGCTGGTGCCGCGCCATCCTCAGCGCTTTGACGAAGTCGCGGCCCACCTGCAGCACAGCGGGCTGAGCCATGTGCGGCGCAGCAGCGGGCAGGTGGTCTCGCCGGGGACGCAAGTGTTGCTGATCGATGCCATGGGCGAGCTCATGCACTGGTACCAGCATGCTTCGCTGTGTTTCGTGGGCGGCACGCTGGCGCCGGTGGGCGGGCACAACCCGCTGGAGCCCATGTCGGTCGGCCAGCCGGTGCTGTTCGGGCCCCATGTCCACAACGCAGCGCCCCTGTTCGAGGAGATCGCTCGCAGCGGCGCGGGCGAGTGCGTGCGCAACGCACGTGAACTCGCGGCTGCGGTGCAGCGCTGGTTGATGCAACCCCAGGCCTGGCAGCGCCGCGCCAATGCGGCGCGCGAGCTCATCACCCGCAACCAGGGTGCCTCGGCCCGCACGCTGGCCGTCGTGCGGCCGCTGTGGCGGCCCGCGCAGACTGGCAACATCGCGCGCGTTCGGGCCTCGGTCACTGCAGGCCGAACCTGTTGGTTTGATCCGCACCACCTGAGCCAGGTTTCGGCGCGCACGTTCGACCCGATCGCCCATGTGGGCGGCACGGCCCTGGCCACCGGCAGCGGCCGAGGGCAGGCGCTGCTGGTGCACGAGGGTGAGCGGGGCTACGTGTTGCGCCACTACCGGCGTGGCGGCCTGATGGCCCGACTGAGCCACGACCGATTCTGGCGCGCTGCGCCACACGACAGCCGCGCCATGCGCGAGTTCACCCTGCTGCGCCTCATGCGCTCCTGGCAATTGCCCGTGCCCGAACCGATCGCCGCCAGCCACTGGCCGCGTGGCGGACTGCTCTATGAGGCCGACATTCTCGTCGGCCTCATTCCCGACAGCGCGAACGTGGTGCAGCTGCTCCAGCAGAGGCCCCTTGCTCCAGCGGAATGGCAGGCCCTGGGCCGGGTGATCCGGCAACTGCACGAACGGCAGGTCTTCCACGCCGACCTGAACGCCCACAACCTGCTGCTCGACAAGGTCGGCCAGGCCTGGGTGGTGGATTTCGACAAGTGCGAACAGCGCACGGGCAACGACTGGAAGCCGCGCAACCTGGAGCGGCTGCTGCGCTCGCTGCGCAAGGAAGCCGGGCGCGTCACCCCCTACCACTGGACCGAAGCCGACTGGGCCCTGCTGATGGCGGGCTACCAGGATTTCTCCGCCCACCCATGACCTCATCCTCTCTCATTCAACAGGGCGCCAAGGTTTCGCTCGTGCTGGTTTTCTTCGCGTTTCCGATGTCGGTCGCGCTCGCCAACGTCGGGATGCTTCTCACGATGGTGTTCTGGCTGCTGGGCTGCCTCTGGGGCCATTCGCTGCGCGACACCCGGCAGGCGCTGAGCAACCCCTTGGCGCCGCCGGCCTTGGCGCTGTTTGCCTGGATCGTGGTGGCGGCCCTCTGGTCGCCGGCCGAGGGGGCCCTCATCGGCGCAGCGCTGGCCAAGTACACCAAGTTTCTCTGGGTGCCGATTTTCATCGGCCTGCTCAACGATCCGGCCACGCGCCGCCGCTGCTGGCAGGCATTCGCGCTGGCGATGCTGTTCACGTTGGTGGTCACCTGGCTGAATGTCTGGTTCGACTTTTCATGGACGCGCACGCACAACCAGGGCTTCGGCGCAGACCACACCGTTTTCAAGGACCGCATCTCCCAGGGCATCATGATGTCGCTCTTCACGGTGATGGCTTTGCACTGCGCCGTGCAGGCCCCCTCGCGAGCCCGCGCCGTCGTCGCGGCGATCGTGGCCAGCCTGGCGGCGGTCAGTGTGCTGTTCCTTTCGGCCGGCCGCACGGGCTACCTGGCCGTGTTGCTGGCCCTGGCCGTATTCGCGGTGTTCGTCATGGGACTTCGTCCGCGCCGGCTGGCGTTCGCCGCCGTGGTCATGGGCGCTCTGGTCGCTATCACGCTCACCACTTCGACCCAGCTGCGCTCCCGGGCCGCCGACGCCTGGCGTGAAGCGCAAAACAGCAGCATCACGGCGCCCGTCACATCCACCGGCGCCCGCGTGGAGATGAACCGTTTCGCCCTCGAGGCCTCGCTGGAGCACCCCGTGCTCGGCCACGGCACCGGGTCATACCCGGTGTTGGCGCCCTTGCACTTCACCGATGCCTCGTGGTGCTCGGTGGTCTGCGTGCACCCGCACAACCAGTTCCTCTTTTTCCTGTTTGAACAAGGCCTGATCGGCCTGGCCCTGTTCCTGTGGTTCGTGTTCGCCATCGTGCGCCAGGCCTGGCGCGAGGACACGCCACGCCGGGCTTTGATGATGGGTTTCGTGGCGGTGCTGCTGGTCTCCAACATGACGCACAGTTCGTTCTGGCTCTCGACTGAGAATCACTTCTTCATCTTGATGTCGGTGCTGTTGATGGCCGCCGTCCCGGCGCGCATGGGCCGTGCGGGGCCAAAGGCCAAAGCGGTAGTGTGAGCGCATGACGAAAACCATTGCCTTTCACTCCAACCAGCTGTCGATCCGGGGCACCGAGGTCGCGCTGTTCGACTACGCACTCAACAACGAAACGGTGCTGGGTCACCGCAGCCTGGTGGTCTACAACGCCGACAGCCCGCACAACAGCGCCGAAGCCCTGGCCAAATTCAGCGCACGCTTTGAAGTGGTCGGTTACCGCCGGACCGACGAACTCGACGCCCTGCTCGGCCGGCACAAGGCCGACCTGCTGTACGCCATCAAGGCGGGCAAGAACGACGGCGTGTGGTCGCGCACAGTCCCCACGATGGTGCATGCGGTCTTCCCGACCAACCCTGCGCAGGCGCATGGCGCGTCCTATGCCTTCATCTCCGAGTGGTTGAGCCGGCACTGTGCGAACGGCAAGATCCCCAGCGTTCCACACATCGTGGAACTGCCCGAGGTGGATGGCGATCTTCGCCACGAACTCCAGATACCCCCGCAGGCCAAGGTGCTGGGTTGCTACGGCGGCGCCAACAGCTTCGACGTGCCCAGCGCGATCAAGGCAGTGCGCCAGGTGCTGGTGCACTCGCCCGACACCTGGTTCGTCTTCCTCAACATCGATCGTTTCGTGAACCACCCGCGCGCCCTCTTCCTGCCAGGCAGCAGCGACATGGTCTACAAGACGCGCTTCATCAACACCTGCGATGCCATGCTGCACGCGCGCCTGCAGGGCGAGTCCTTCGGGCTGGCGTGTGGCGAATTCTCGATCCGCAACAAGCCTGTCATCACCTATGCCGGCAGCAAGCACCGACACCACATCGACGTGCTGGGCGACGCGGGCTTCTACTACACCGACGCGGGTTCGCTCGTGAAGATCATCGAGAAACTCGACACCCAGGACATCAAGCGACGGTCCTGGGACCGGTATTCAGCGCTCTACAACCGCGAAGTGGTCATGGGCCTGTTCGATGAGCACCTGATCCAGCCAGCGCTGCGCAACCCCGACCGCGCCAAGCCCCAGCTCAACCTCCGGTGGACCGACCGGCTGCCCTACTACCGGCTCAAGCTGAGCATGCGGTTCGGCTAACGCCGCGCCAGGTCCGTCGCTTCCAAGGCGTCGTAGCGCAAGGCCGCGTAGCGGAAGAAGGTCTCGAGCGCGATGAACTGGCTGTAGAGAAAACCCGGGCCACCGCAGAGAAAGGCACGCTGGAAGAGGTATACGCGCAGGAACACCACGCAGCCCATGACCAGCCCCCGCAAGACGCCACCCTTTTTGCCCTGCGCACTGCGTTTCGCGGCGCCCAGCTGAACATACTGCGCGAGCTTGCGAAGACTGCCGTACACCGTGGGGCGCGAATGGTGCAGCAGGCGCTGACGGAACTCACGCACCGGCACCGCGTGGTGCAGCACCGGCGCTTCGTGCACCACGCCCTCGAAGCGTTCGAGGGTAGAGCGGCGAAACAGGCGCTGGATGCCCCCTCTTGGCTTCATGCGCGTGAGCGCACGGCCGAAGGCGACTTCGTCCCACCAGACGCGCCAGACAGCGTCCTCGTTCGACGACACCGCCCGCTCGATCTCGGTTTGCAACGCAGGCGGAATCTCCTCGTCGGCATCCAGGAAGAAGACGTAGTCGGTGCGCAGATGTTCCAGGGCGCGGGTGCGCTGCACCGCAAAGCCTTGCCAGTCTGCATGCAGCTGAACCACGGCGCCCAGGCGCTCGGCGCGCTCGCGCGTGTCGTCGGTGCTGCCGCTGTCAACCACCACGATCTGGTCGGCAAACGCGGCGCTGCGCAGGCAGGCTTCAATGCGCTGAGCTTCGTTGAGCGTGAGCACTGCCACCCCCAGCGTCGGGCGTCGGAAGGCGGCTTCAGTCACGCAGCCTCCAGCGTGCCAGACCCATCCAGCGCCCCGCCATGCGCGCCAGCAGGCGCGGCGACCATGCGACCGCGCGCAACGGCAGCGCCAGCGTGGTGCCCAGCAACACCGACCAGCGCTGGCGCCGCGCCTTCGCATGCGATCGGTGCTTGGCGGTGTAGATCAGCTTGGACTGGGCGTGGTGGTAGCCGCGCAGGTACTCGCTCTTCCAGGGCGTCTTGCCCTTGACCGAGCCGCGCGCGCGGTGCACGGCCGCCACGCCGGGCCAGACCACGATGGGCCGCTGCTGCTGAAACAGCCGCAGACACAGATCGTCGTCTTCGTAGTACAGGAAGAAGCGTTCGTCGAAAAAACCCACGCCTTCAAAACGCGAGAGCCGGAACAACATGGCCGCGCCAACCACGAAGCCCACGCAGGCGGGCCCCTCGGCGCCGGGCCCACGCGAGGCCCAGGCCGTGCTGGGCCAGCGGTAGTTCACGTCGGGACGGCCGGGCGCGCCTTCGAGCTGCGGCGCCACGATGGCGGCCTCGGGCATCTGGTGGGCCACCCGAACCAGCTCGCGCAGGCCATCGGGCGTGACCTCGCAATCGGGGTTGACCAGCAAGGCCAATGGCGTGCGGGTCACGGCTAGGGCACGGTTGTTGGCGGCGCCGAAGCCGAGGTTGCGGCCGTGCTCCAGCACGGTGGCCTGCGGCCAGCGCGCGCGCGCCAGGGCGGGGGTGTCGTCGGTGCTGCCGTTGTCCGAAATCACCACGTACGGACAGTGCGCGAGCAGCGCATCCAGCGCATCCAGGCAATGGGCACTGTGGTACGTGACCAGGACGACGGTGACCTGATCAAGCAAATCCTCAGCCCCCATGTGCCCGACCTTTCAAGCATGCCGCGGAATCTGCAATGGACGCCACGCGCCCGTCCAGAAATGCCGCAGAACCGGCTTTGCCGGGCTGCAGGCTTTGCCCCCTCAAGGGGGTGGCGCGAAGCGCTTCGGGGGTGTTCATCTAGTGCGCGCTGGCGCCGACGACGGCATCGGGCTTGGCCTGCTTCAGCAAGGCCAGCATGGTGGCCTCGATGCGGTGCAGCGCCTCGGTGGTCTGGCCTTCGAAGCGCAGCACCAGCACCGGCGTGGTGTTGGAGGCGCGGATCAGGCCGAAGCCATCGGGCCAGTCCACGCGCACGCCGTCGATGGTGGAGAGCTTGGCCGGTGCATCGAATTTCGCCAGCGCGATCAGCTTGTCCACCACCGCATGCGGTTCGCCTTCGGCGCAGGCCACGTTGAGTTCCGGCGTGCTGAAGCTGGTGGGCAGCGCATTGAGCACGGCACTTGCATCGGGGCTGCGGCTGAGGATTTCCAGCAGGCGTGCGCCGGCATAGGTACCGTCGTCAAAACCGAACCAGCGCTCCTTGAAGAAGATGTGGCCGCTCATCTCGCCGCCCAGCGGGCTGTCCAGCTCCTTCATGCGCGCCTTGATCAGCGAGTGGCCCGTCTTGTAGATGTGGGCCACGCCGCCCGCCGCTTCGATCGCCGGGGCCAGGCGCTGCGAGCACTTCACGTCGAACACGATGTCGCCGCCGGGCACGCGTGAGAGCACGTCCTGCGCGAACAGGATCATCTGGCGGTCGGGATAGATGGTGGCGCCGTCCTTGGTGACGATGCCCAGGCGGTCGCCGTCGCCGTCGAAGGCCAGGCCCAGTTCGGCATCGGTCTCGCGCAGCGTGCGAATCACGTCCTGCAGGTTCTCGGGCTTGCTCGGGTCGGGGTGGTGGTTGGGGAAGTTGCCATCCACTTCGCTGAAAAGTTCGATGACTTCGCAGCCCAGCGCGCGGAAGATCGCCGGCGCCGAAGCACCGGCCACGCCATTGCCGCAGTCAACCACCAGCTTCATGGGACGGGAGAGCTTGGCGTCCGACACGATGCGGGCCTGGTAGGCGGCCTGCACGTTGATCAGGCGCACACGCCCGCCGTCAGCGCGCTTGTGCGTCTCGGCTTCCATGGTCTTGCGCAGGGCCTGGATGTCATCGCCATAGATGGCGCGCCCTGCCAGCACCATCTTGAAGCCGTTGTAGTCCTTGGGGTTGTGGCTGCCCGTGACCTGGATACCACTGGTGCACAGCGTGCTGGCCGCGAAGTACAGCATGGGCGTGGTCGCCAGACCGATGTCGATGACGTCCACCCCGGCGGCCACCAGACCCCGGATCAGCGCGGCGGACAGCGCCGGGCCGCTCAGCCGGCCGTCGCGGCCTACGGCGACCGTCTTTTCACCCAGCTCCAGGGCCCGGGTGCCGAACGCCAGGCCCAGTGCTTCGGCCACGCCTTCGTTCAGTGCAGTGGGGGTGACGCCACGGATGTCGTAGGCCTTGAAGATGGACGAAGCAACTTGCATGGACGATTTCCTGTGATGGATGCAAAAAAGGCATTGTAGGAGGGGGTATCCATGATGCCGAAGGCAGATGTCCGGAAACGGCCAGTCACCCTCCCCCGAACGGCCTACCATGGCAGCCATGAACCGCTCAGACCGCATCGACGAAGACGCCTGTTACCGCGCGCTGTGCTCGCACGACGCGCGCTTTGACGGCCAGTTCTTCACCGCTGTCACCTCCACCGGCATCTACTGCCGGCCCGTGTGTCGAGTGCGAACGCCCCGGCGCGAGAACTGCCGCTTTTTCGCCCACGCCGCGCAGGCCGAACAGGCCGGCTTCCGACCCTGCCTGCGCTGCCGGCCCGAGCTGGCGCCCCTGGACCGGCATTGGTCGACGGAAGACGCGTCCACGATCCTCGTGCAACAGGCCACGCTGTGGCTGGACGACCCGCAGCACTGGCAAGACGACGACGGTGGCGCGATAGGCGAGCGGCTGGCGGCCCGGCTGGGTGTGAGCGACCGCCATTTGCGG
>Ga0247738_10000292_pt1 | contig 20043 bp, 37 predicted proteins | sample UWRJL013104B2_FD_180936 | JGI IMG/M metagenome (GOLD analysis project Ga0247738, IMG submission 180936) | Plant litter microbial communities from Arlington Agricultural Research Station in Wisconsin, United States - UWRJ-L013-104B-2 | ecosystem: Environmental > Terrestrial > Plant litter >...
AGATGGCAACTGTAACTGGTATTCTGGCGTACGTTAAACTGCAACAACCTGACTTCAAATACGGCTCTACTACTGAGAAAGAGTTTGCTGTAAACTTGATTGTAGATAAGCCTACAGCTAAAGCTTGGAACAAGGAGTTTCCTAAGCAGAAAGCAAAAGAAGTTGATCGTGCAGACTTTGAAAAGTCTTACAAGATTGCTCCTCCGACAGACGATGATGAGTTCTTTGTCTTGAGCATTCGTAAACCTGCACAGTATAAAGACGGTAATCCAATTCCCGATGCAATGCGTCCACGGGCCTTTATCAAAGGTGACAATGGTAAGCTTCAAGACATCACTAAAGATGTTCTGATTGCAAACGGTTCTGTTGGTACTGTGAGCTACGATGTAAAAGATAATGACTTCGGTCACTTCTCTAGTCTCAAAGCTGTTCGTGTTGATCAGTTGATTGAGTATAAGAAGAAAGGTGGTGCTTCTAATGACTTCTCTGAGTTGGGTGACGTAGAGAGTTTGGCAACTGACTTTGACGATGTTCCTGAGCGTGTTCAGAGTGAGGCTCAGAAGGCTGTTGTGAAAAAGGTTGAAGAACCTGAAGAGGATTTTGACAGCGAACAATTGCCGTTCTGATCTAAACACTTAGGAATTTAAGGACAAGGATTGTCCACTTATTTAAGGAGGGATTTATGAGTACAGCTCCACAGCCTGCGAAGGTGGTAGATCTTACACAAGAACTAAATATGATTGTAAATATCGAGAAAACTAAAGCTCTGAAGACGTTGGCTAAGTTTGATATTGAGTGGTCGGAGAATCGTCAACTGGTAAAACATTATCCACTAGACGATATGTGCAATATTAATGATCCAGAAGGATTGACAAAGAAGCTAGAGAACCTGTCTCACGCCTTTTGGCTGACATTCAATCACTACGTTGAACAAGCAATTGGCCCACAAGTTCCTGTGCTGGAGACGGGTGTTCTGAGTCCTTGTGAATGGGGTGAACGTCCAGAAAAACCTAAGAAGATTGGTAAGATTTATACTTGTCAACCAAATCGGTTTATGACTGTAAACAAACCAACTGAAGTTGTTCAACCATACTTGTATTCTTATGATAATCTTAAAGAAGATCATAAAGAGTTGATGGGTGAAATTAACTTTGGTATTGAAATCTATTAATTAGGAGAAACACTATGACTGAAACAACTTTGAACACAGAGGCACAAACACTTAAGAACCTGTACGCAGCACTTGATAAAGCTATTGCAGAAGAACAGGCTGATATGATTAACGTACTGAGTTCTGCAATTCAACGACTGACACGATAAGGAGAAACACATGAAAGAGAAACAGGCACTTTTTGATCGTACTTACCAACTGGAACAAGAAATCCTCACTCTTCAAGAGGATCTTAAAGAGTTGAAATCAGAGTTCACCTACGAAAAAGAATACAACACTGACGGATTCCCTAAAGCTGATGTTGCAGATATTATGAAAGCAGCAAAAGCCAAAGTGAAACAAGATGACTTGAAAGCTAAAGCAGAAGAATTTAGTAAGCTGCAAGAGATTCAGGATCTGTATTCGAAGTAAATTGTTGGATAATATTGAGGGCCGTTAAGCCCTCTTTGTTTAAGAGGAGAATTATTATGGGCGTGGATGTTGATTCAGTAATCTTTGTAGGTAAACACACAAAAGATCCTAGTGAATACTTTACAGAAGAACAACTAGATGGTTTTGATGGTGATTGGCAAGAACATGGTATGGATAGTGAGTTGGAAGTTCATCCAGTAAGCGGTTATTCTGATCGTGGTTGGTATGTAGGTTTCCAAGTTGGTGTGAAAGATCCAGAAGCAACAATTAGGCAAATTCGTTCAGCAATTGATGATTTTAAAACAATTACTGGTGAAGATGCAGAATTTCATAATTGGGCTTATTACTGGTAGGGGGTATCGTGACAAAACTAACATCAATCATTGACCTAGATTACGTAAAATATGCCTCTGCATCTGTTGGTGAGAAACGTTCTATTATTGTCACACACAAATCGTCTGGACGTGAGAAAGAGTTCAACACACGAACTGAATTCTACGGACGAGATAAAGCTAGGTCTGGTGGATGGCTTGGTGAACTAAATGCTAAACGTGAAAGTCCCTTTACTGTAGATGAGTTTGATATTGTTGACCGTCAAGTTGCTGAACCAATTGACCACGTATTGCAGATTGCAAAGACTCAAGTTGAAGGTGATCTAAAAAGACTTGGTACGAATAAATACAAAGCTTTCTTGGGTAAAGGCGATAGTTTCCGAGTAGAACTGTCTACACTGAAGAAGTATAAAGATAATCGAAAAGATATGCTTCGCCCCTTGCACATGGATGCAGTTACAGAGTATCTTGAACGTAAGTTTAAAGCTGAGATTGTCACAGGGATTGAAGCTGATGATCGTTGTGTAATTGAAGCTTACAATAATCCCAATGCTGTTATTCAGGGTTTGGATAAAGACTACTATGGACAACCAGTAAAGTTCTTCAACGTCAACCGACCAGATGAAGGCATTCAAGACTGCAATCAGTTTGGTAGCTTGTGGTTAGATGATAAAGGAGATGTTCGTGGTATTGGACGTATGCACCTTTATTGGCAAGTAGCTTCAAATGATACATCAGACAACTATGCTGCAAACTGTTTCTCAGACATTAAGTGGGCGGGGAAATCAGCCTATAAAAGCTTAGTAGAGGCTAAGACTGACACTGAGGCATGGGAGAAGCTTAAAGGGATTTTCCAGTACCTTTATCCCGAAGAAAAGGCTGTTTTAGGCTGGAGAAATGACCCTATCAACATCACTTGGGACTATGTATTGAATGAGATGTTCATGATGGCTAGGATGCTTAAGGTTGATGGTGAGAATATTAATGCTTATGATGTTATGGATAAATTGGGTGTAAGTTATGCTTAAGGAGCCTTGGAAACAGTCTCCAGACGTATGGCCTACAAAGTCTAGCTTCTTCACATGGCTGAGAGGGGCACTTAGAAAGTCTATCTGGCAGTTCTACCCACCAAAGATGCAATTCAAGAATGAAGGTTGTTCAAAACCACCGGAGGATTATAAAGGTCGTGCGAAGTCTGGTGCTTACTGTGAACTGACAGGAGAGTGGACAGGGAAGTCGCTTTTGGAGGTGGACCACAAGATTGGCAATGTAAAGTTCACTGATTGGGAAGATGTACTCCCTTTTATTCTTCACTTGTGCTGTGATAAAAATGAAATGGCCTTGGTAAATAAGGAAGCGCACAAAATCAAGAGCTATGCTGAACGTATGGGAATCAGTTTCGAAGACGCTGTTATCCAGAAAGAGATTATTTCTATCTGCAAAGCAAAGAAAGATATTGCTTGGCTTAAAGAACGTGGTATAGTGCCAGCAAGCAATGCTCAAAAAAGACGTAAGCAAATTGAGGAGGAGATGAAGAATGAGCACAACTGAATATCTAGATAAGCTTACTATTGGTCAGCTTAGGTTTGCACGAGATGAGGCTGATAAACGTATTAAGAAAGCTGAAGCTCAGCCTAAGAAAATTGTTTGGGTCGTCACTAACGGGATGTGTAATGTAAGTTGGCACCGAGAAGAAGATTATCAAAAAGCAATTGAATCGTATATCAATGTAATGCAGCGTGATGAAGTTGTGGAAACATTTACAGACATGATTGAAGATCGTTCCAGTGTATACGACTTTAAGCAGTGGCTGCCTGAAATTACTGCTTACTATCAAAATGAAACTGAGTATGAGGGGTGGTTCAAATGACTAAATTCACAAAAGAAAAGTTGTACACAGAACTTAGTATTCAAATTGCAACACTTGAGGCGAAGGTTGATAAAATTCTTCAGTTACTAATGGAGCCTGAAGTTGAGTATCAGACTAAACCTGTAATGGTTAATCTTAAAGGCCAAGTTGAACACTTTAACAATACACCTCCACAATGGCCTAATGAATCTCACACAGATTATCTGAAACGAATTGGTCAGTACAATGAAGCTCAAAGTGAAGATGAGTATTATGGAGAAGTTTATAAATGAAGACGTACACCTTGAGCCTTCAAATCAATGAAGGTAATGATGAATTCTGGGAAGGTTTGGAAGGTAAATCAGGTTGTGATGAAGTTCTGCAACTACTAAATAGTATGCTTAATGAATATGGATTTTACCCTGATAATTCTGAATTGAAACTTACTAAGTTTGAGGATGTTTAAATGATTAAAGATTATTGGACAGCAATCTTCTGGTGTGAGTTTATCCAGTTTAGTGTTTATTTCAATGTGTGGTGCTCACAATTGGGGATTTAGATATGGCTATTGCAATTTATCTTAAAACTGAGAGTAATGATCCATACTTGTTCTGCTACGATGTTACTGAACAACAAGACATCAAATACATTGTCAATGCCATAGCTAATATTATGGGCGATGAAATGGCATATGTCTTTGATTGGGAAGTTGCAGATTCAACAGGTAAAGGTACATCAGAGATTGAACAATATTTGAAACAAGCTATTAAAGAAGCTGAAAACTTTGAGGATTAGGTATGTCAGTTATAGAGATGTTTCCTAAGAAACCAGATACAGATAAATCAGTAGAGCACACTATCTCTAAGTTGGACTTCTGGATTGGTAGGAATGAGATTATAAGCAGAGATTTCAATACTTTCAGTGTTTATCAAAAACAAGAGACGCTGGACACTGTGCTTGACATCAATAACAAGCTTTATCAGCTTATTTTAGAATTGAAGGGAGAGATTTAATTGAGTGAAGTAGAATGGAAACAACAGGCGATTATACTAGCAAAGAACGGCCTTTCGTGGCGCAAGGTTGCAAACCAACTTAATGTTCCTAAGAGTTCAGTGTCTGATTTCCTGCGTAAAGTATTTAATAGCGTCAGCGATAAGCCTGAACAACTTGGCCCAAAGATTCTATTTATCGACATTGAAACGAAGCCCATCCTTGCACATGTATGGCGACTATTTGACCAGAACGTTGGATTGAACCAAATCCAAGAAGATTGGTCAATCCTGTCTTATTGTGCTAAATGGAAAGGTTCTGATGAAGTTATTTATGAAGACCTTCAAGGTTCTGCTGATTTCGAAGATGATAGTAGTCTTCTAGGTAATCTCTGGAAGTTAATGAATGAAGCTGATATTATTGTTGGTCAAAACAGTAAGCGATTTGATGTGAAGAAAATCAATGCCCGTCTTGTGCTGAATGGCTATCCTAAGCCAAGTACATTCCGACAGATTGATACACTGAACATTGCAAAGGCTCAGTTCGGGTTCACTAGTAATAAGTTACAGTATATGACTGACAAACTGTGCACACGTTATAAGAAACTTGAGCATGGTAAGTTTGCTGGCCATCTGCTTTGGGCTGAGTGTATGAAGAACAATCCAGATGCTTGGGCCGAAATGAAGCTTTATAATGTCAATGATGTTCTGTCTCTAGAAGAACTCTACGATATCCTCAGTAGTTGGGATAATACACTTCCCAACTTTGATGTTTATGTAGATGAAATTCTAGATATGTCTGTGTGGGAAGAAGATGGTTTCCATTATTCGAACGTTGGGAAATACAAACGATATAGGAATAAAGTTACTGGTGTTCAACGTCGCAGCCGAGTAAATCTATTACCTAAAGAGAAACGAGATTCTTTGCTGTCTAATATTGCAGGATAAATAAGTGGAAATAAACGAGCTTTACGTCTATGATGAAACCAGCCCTACTTGTCTTAGGTGGGCTGTAGACATCTACTCAGGACGCTGGAAGAATCTTAAGAACGTAGGGATTGGTGATGTTGCTGGCGGGCTAGGAAATAGCGGTTATTATCAAGTTCGTAAAGAACGGAAACTACAATTAGTGCACAGAGTTATTTGGGAAATGCATTATGGACCAATTGAACAGGGGAAGTTCATTGATCATATTGACGGAGACAGAACAAACAATAAGTTGGATAATTTGAGGCTTGTTTCTAGGTCTGGAAACGCTCGTAACTGCACACCAAGGCATGACAACACTTCAGGGGTTGTTGGCGTTTCCTTCTTTACTAACATCAATAGAAATGGCAGTTTGTCATATATTTGGAGGTGTAAGTGGACAGATTTGGGCGGTAAAGAAAGAAGCAAGGCTTTTAGTATTAATAAGTATGGTAATGCAGAAGCTTTTAAATTAGCTTGTGAACACCGTGAAAAGATGATACAAGAGCTTAATGAACTTGGTGCAGGATACACAGAGAGGCACGGTAAATGATCGATTACAAGCTCTACAAGACAATAGAAATATTAGAATTAACTGTTGACAACCTTAGCCGTGAAGTGCATAATCTTAAACAACAGCAAGCGGATATGCTTGAGCAGATTAAACGATTGAAGGGAGAGAAAGATGACTTTAAGTAATAAGTTAGAAGTCGGAGATTACTTTATCATTCGTAATCTTCCGGAGTTTGCTGAAAGTGTCACAGCCTTTAAAATATATAAAGTTGAAGGATTTGATGAGTATGGATCTTCATGGTTCTTTGATGATGTAGGAGAACAGAACTTCGCATCAAGCTATCCAGAAGAGTATGATATTCAAAAGCTGTTCTTTGCAGATGTCGGTATTAGTCAACAGACAATTGCACGTCCTGTGCTAGAAGAACGTAAGATTGGCAAGGTAAAGATGCAACTCTTTGATGAGGGTTTTCCTAATGCTATCCTAGAGATTGCAAAGGTGATGGGTTGGGCTGAAGAGAATAAAGGTTATAAGCCTAATGACTTCAAGAACCTCCCTAATGCTGAGGCTGAGTTCTCTGCTGCTGCTAGTCGTCATCGAGTGAAGGGGTTTATTCAGAAAGCTGAAGGTATTCCAGCCATTGAGCGAACTGATGAGGAAAGCAATATTGTTCATCTAGCACATGCCGCGTTTAACGTACTTGCTGAACTTGAACTTGTATTGACAGGGAAGATTAAATGAGGCTGCTTGGTATTGATGTTGATGGCGTAGTTGTAGACACGCTTACCCTTTACAAACAAGCATCTCCTCACTTGGAAGATCCACTAGACTTCTGGCGAGATGAAAACCTCTACGACAACCTTATCCCAATGGAAGGTGCTGTAGAGAAACTTGAGCAGCTTAGTAAATACTTTGGTATAGTGTTTGTAAGCCGATTGAAAGGTAATCATCACAGATCGAAAGTGTATTTTCTCAAGAAGCACTTTCCGTTTATGACTGGTTTTGTTGGAAGTCACGAGAAGTGGATTCTGAATGATTCTCTTGTTGCAATGGTAGATGATTTAGAGGATAATCTTACCAAGTTTGATGCTCACAAGAGGATTCATTTTGGACGGGGTGAGTATAAAGATTGGAAGACATTTGATGTTGAATACTTTTGTGAACAATATTTGTAACTAAGGAGAAAGAAATGAGCGTAATCAATATTAGTAAACAACGAGTTGAAGAACTTGTAAGCTTTGTTGAGTTTGAGAAAGAAATGTTCATGGATCTTCACGCAGATATGGACGAAGAAGATTTTGATGCAACTCTTGAGAACTTTAATGATACAATTGAAGTTATGAAATCAGTATTTGAAGCTTTGAATTAAGGAGAATTTGTGAAAGATTTGCAAGGCTACTATAATCAAATCATTGATTGGAACAAGAAAGCCGGTATTAAAGATCATGAATTCAGCACACTTGATTGGGAGCGAGCAGTAGAGCTGCAAAGTAAGCTCTTGGTAGAAGAGGCCACTGAAACTGTTGATGCAATGGCTGTAGGAAATATGAAGGAGCTTCTGGATGGAGCAGTTGACACATTCGTGATTCTTTGTAAGTTGTTTGACATGCTTGAGAAAGCTGGTTTTGATGTTGAAGGTGGTATTCAACAAATCATTGACAACAATCAGAATAAGATTTTCAACTCTTTCTATGAAGCTTGTGAAGCTAAAGAGAAACTTGAAGAACGTGACGATGTAGAATACTATATTGAAACTTCTGTTTTGAATAATATCTCTTTCTACACTGTACGTCGTCCAGATGGAAAGATTGCTAAACCTGTAGGATTTGTTGCTGTAGAACTGGATAGTTTTATCCCAAAGGAAGTACGATGATTCACGCATATGTCCCAACACAAAGACCAAAGCTTATCTGGCAAGACATAATTAAATCAAAAGAAGACTATACAAACTTAGCTAAATCAGGCATGATGTACGTCTACTTTCCAGAGATTAGTTGGAAAGAAGTTGAAGAGTATTTGAATAAGGAGAACAGTAATGCTGACGTATAAAATCACTCAAGTAGATGATGGTGGTGAAGGCTATTATGAAGCCAGCTATCGAGGAAGCACCATTACGGCAGACACTTTGGAAGATGTTTATTATGAAATTCTGACAATGAATTTTGGTGTTCAGTTTACTTATGAGTTTCGGGAGGAAGAAGGTGTTTGATTTTATTCGTTGTAAAGTTATTGGGGTAACACAACCTGTAGTAGACTTCATTCCAGACAGTGAGGGTATTATCAGTTACGCAGCAAGAGTTTCAGCACCTCAGAATCAAAGTAACTTCGATACAGCAGCAAAACTCCTCAAATATTGTGTAGATCACCAACATTATTCAGTATTTGAAACATGTAACATTACTATGGAGATTGAAGCACCACGAGACATTGCAAGGCAGATCCTTCGTCACCGTAGTTTCAGCTTCCAAGAGTTCAGTCAGCGGTATGCAGAAAGTACAGATTTCATTACTCGTGAATGTCGTTTGCAAGACGAAAAGAATCGTCAGAACAGTATTAAATCTGAATTTGAATATTTGAATGCATGGTGGGAGGACGAGCAGACTTATATTCTTGTGGAGATTAAAGACCTTTACGAAAAAGCTCTTAAACAAGGCATTGCTAAAGAAGTAGCTCGTTGTATCTTACCAGAAGGTCTAACAATGAGTAAGATGTACATGAATGGTACAGTGCGTAGTTGGTTGCACTACTGCTCACTACGAGAAGCAAACGGAACACAGCTAGAACATCAAGATGTGGCTATCAAGTGCAAAGAAGAAGTGGTAAAATTCTTCCCGTTCCTGAAAGAAGTAATGGAGAAATAAAATGATTAATAACGAATACACAATTTCTAACTTTATCCAAGAGCTTCAGAATCTTTATATGGTGAGACTTGGTATGTCTATCTCTGAATCTAGTCGGTACATCGTTGACACCATCGAAGATATTGAGATTGCACTAAATAATGATGTCTCGGCATTTGAATACTTTCAAGAAGATTTGGCTAATGGGGTAGAAGTATGAGCGGTATTGGACATGTATTGAGCATTAGTGATTTGCTTCTTATTGATAACTTTAAAGCCGCTTTCGGTAGTGATGATAAAGTGGCCCTTGAAAAGATTCTTTTTGATAACGGCATTGATGTAGAAGAACCGTACACACTTGAGTATTCTAAGCATCGTAATTTGCGTGGCAATATTGTAAGCTGTGAACGATTTGTAGGAATTGAAAGGTCCGATATTAACTGGCTGAAGTCTGGGGCAAGTAGCTGGGAAAATATCGTGGCTAATTGTGACCTAGACCTACGTATTCAGTTGATGAATATGGGCAAGAATTACAGCAATACGGCACACATTGTGTCTGAGCTTGAACGACACGCTAATTAAGGAGATTGGGGTTTGAAAGAAGTTGACGAAGATACACTAAAAGAATATCTGGGGATTTACATTGATTATGCACGAGACAACCTGATCCCCGAACAGGGCAAGGCAATGTTGACCCGTAAAGGCTTTTACAAGAAAGATCATGAAAACAGTCCACAAGAGTCTTTTGCTCGTGCTGCTACATGCTACTCTTTCGGAGATTATGAGTTCGCAGAACGTATCTACCACGCGGTAAGTAATAAGTGGTTTACTTTTGCAAGCCCTGTTCTTAGCAATGCCGTGGATATTGAATGGCCTACATTTGGTAAAGATCAATTTGATGAAGCTTCTGATTGGTTGGCAGAGAATGTAGATCCTGATGGAATGCCTATTTCTTGCTTCTTGTCTAAGATTCCAGACACTAAGAAAGGGTTGGTAGAGGCTCGTAGTGAAGCTGAGTGGCTTTCTATGATGGGTGGTGGTGTTGGTATTTGGGCATCTAATCGCTCTCCAGATGAAAAATCTACTGGCGTAATGGCCCACTTGGCTGGATATGATGCTGATACACTAGCATATAAACAAACAGCTTCACGTCGCGGTTCAATGGCAGCTTACTTGGACATCGACCATCCAGAAGTTAAGCCATTTATTGAAATGCGTAATCCTGTTGGTGGTGATCAGAATCACAAATGTTTTAACTTGAACAATGCCTTGAATATCCCAGACTCTTTCATGATGTCTATGATTAAAGGTGAAGACTATGAGTTGGTAGATCCAAAACACGGCCCAACAGGACGTATGTTGCCAGCTCGTGAAGTGTGGGAAGAGTTGTTGAGCTTGCGCTATGATACTGGCGAACCCTACATGTTGTTCAAGGATACTGTAAATCGCAATATTCGGCCTTGGATTAAGCGGCCTTTGTACCATGTAAGTCAGAGTAACTTGTGCTCTGAAATTACACTGATGACATCGGATAAACGTACTGCTGTATGTTGCTTGAGCAGTTTGAATCTTGAGATGTACGATGAATGGAAAGACAAGGGGTTGGTTGCAGATTTGGTTCGTCTGTTGGATAACGTACTTGAATACTTTATTCGCTTGGCGCCACCAGAGCTGAAACGTGCTGTCTACTCTGCATCTAAAGAAAGGGCAATCGGAATTGGGAGCCTCGGCTGGCATTCTTACTTGCAAAGTAAGATGATTCCTTTTGAATCGGGTGGTTTTAATAGTGCAGCACAACATGTATCAATGATTCATTCTAATATTGAACGCCAAGGTATTGCAGAGAGTTTGCAACTTGGTACGGAACGAGGTGAATCTCCAGATACTCGTGGTAGTGGTATGCGTAATAGTCATTTGTTTGCTATTGCCCCTAATGCAAGTTCAAGTAGTCTCATTGATGTAAGTCCAAGTATTGAACCTTGGAGTGGATGCGCTTTCAACGCACAGGGACGGGCTGGTAACTTCCTTATCAAGAATAAATACCTTGAGAAGTTGCTTGAAGAAAAAGGATTTAATACTCCTGAAATCTGGAAGTCTATTGTTGAAACAGAGGGTAGTGTACAACATCTGGATTGCTTGACTTCTGAAGAGAAGTTGGTATTCAAAACTGCTTACGAGATTGACCCAATGTGGATTGTCGAGTTGGCAGCTATTCGTCAGAAGTTTGTATGCCAAAGCCAAAGCTTGAACCTCTTTGTTCCTAAAGATATTACTATGGAAGAGATGTCAGATATCCACGTAAAAGCTTGGGCTTCTGGTGTAAAAAGCTTATACTATTGCCGCACTAAAGGCGTAGCCAAGGCAAGTGTAGGGGTAGGTGGTAAGCTGCCTTTGAACAGTGTCCCAGTGCGTAAGACCATTGTTTACGATGAATGTAAAGCATGTGAGGGTTGAATGAGTATTTTTGAAGAGAGTAAGTCGTATCGACCTTTCCAGTATAGCTGGGCAGTCGAAGCAGCACAGAAACACAGTATTGAGATGTATTGGGATATTCATCAAGTAAACCTTCAAGATGATATCCAACAGTATTTTAGCAAAGATGGGTTGGCTACACAGAACGTAAGTCATGCGCAAAACAAGAATATCTTAGATCGGACATTGTGTCTGTTTACTGAGATGGACCGAACTGTTGGTGCTGGTTATACGAAGATGATGTCAAACATTCGGAACAACGAAATTCGTAATATGTTCTTGACGTTTGCATCACGAGAAGTTACACACCAACGAGCTTACGCTTTGTGCGCCGAAACATTTGGTTTCTCTGATCAAGATTGGATTGCTTTCTCTGACTATATTGAGATGGTAGATAAGCTTGATGTAATGACTGCTGATTTTATTCCTGAAGGTGCTTCTGAGGAACTTAAAACTTGTGTTCTGCTTTCTCAAGTTTTGCTCGGTGAAGGTATCGGTTTGTTTGCAGCATTTGCTACACTGTTGAATCTTCCACGACATGGCTTGATGATTGGCTTCAACGATGTAAATGAGTGGAGTTTGAAAGATGAACAGGAGCACGTAATCAACAACATTCGTGCTTTGAAGGAGGGTCGCAAGTCTCTGTCAGAGCTTGAGAATGATGCACTAGATCGGGTCATCCTTGCATTCATTGAAGCTTATAAACAAGCTGAATTTAAGTTCATTGATCTAGTGTTTGAGATGGGGGGTGCTGAAGGACTTACTGCACAGGAAATGAAAGACTATATTTCTTATCTGTGTGAGTTCCGTGAATATCAGTTGGAACTGCGTTCGATGAAGGATGTTGGTAAGAATCCTTTGGAATGGATGGAGTGGGTGCTGTCTGGTTCGAAGCATGGTAACTTTTTTGAGAAAAAGATTACAGAATATTCTCATGGTGGCTTGCCCGGTAAGATTGATTATTCAAAATATCTGCATCTTGCAGCTTGACATAGCTTTGAAAGAAGCCTAAACTGAATCCCATAGGCAGAGATGCTTGTGGGATTTTTCTTTGGAGAAAATAAAATGCGATTAATACAACACCGTACACGAATGTCCTACTGGTCACACAGTAATCTATCCAAATATATTCGTACTAAATTTGGCCTTGATAATCCTAAGTGGAACACACTAGAGGGTTGGGATCAACACAAAGAAGAATGCAAACAGAAAGCACCATTCATCCATTGGTTGACAGATAAAGGTTTCAATAAACTTCAGAACATCTGCTTGTTTATCCCAGATGTAATCTATACAATCCGTGTAGCCGATGTGTGGAAGTATTTCAGAAACCTCTACATATTCCACAAAGCCTTACGTCAATATCGCTCATGGGATTATTCAGGCTTGCTTTTGTTCATGGAAACTGCTACAAATGACATGCACAACTGTCATAAGAATCATGGGCATCTGATGCGTTCTGAAGATACAGCTAAAGAGCTTCTGATTGTGTCTACATTGTTGAAACGTATCCGTGAAGATAAGTACACAGATGAAGTCGAAGGGTATAAGCATACAGAGGGAAAGATGTTTGGTGGAGAGTTTTATCAGAAGCCCAATACGTTGCCGAGTATCAAGACTAAACGATTCTACAAGATGCGTGAGGCTGTAAAACAGAATGATCTTGACTATCTGTGCAAGATTCTTAAACGTAAGTTGTTCACATTTTGGCATTAATTTAAAATAGGAGAAGTATTGTGGAATTTCGTAAATTTAGCAGTTTGGAAAACACCTACCGTCAGAACCTTATTGACAAAACTCAATACGAAGGTAAAGATGGCGGCTTGTGGATAGCTACAGAGAAACTGCACGGAGCTAACTTCAGCTTTTGGTGTGATGGTACAGAAGTAAAGGTTGCATCTCGCTCACAATTTGTAGATGGAACTTTCTATAACTGTCAAGCTGTAATCAATGAATACTCCCAAGGTGTGCTTGAGACTTTCCGTACCTTCTACAATGAAGGAGATATTCTTGTCATTTACGGTGAACTGTTTGGTGGTAATATCCAGAAAGAAGTTGAATACGGGGAGAAAGACTTTAAAGGTTTTGATGTCACTGTTAACGGCACACCGCTTGAGAAGCTTCAAGCTTTCAACATCATTCGGTGGGCTGGTATCTCTACTGTTCCAGTCATCGGAACTGGTACTTTCTCCGAGTGTTTAGCTCTGTCAAACACGTTTGAATCTGTATTGACACCAGAAGGCTATGAAGGGGAGAACAGGTCTGAAGGGTTGGTAATTGAGCCCGTAGAGCCTAATTGGTTTAATAATGGAAGCCGTATCTACTTCAAGAACAAGACGGAAAGTTTTAGTGAACGACAAGCTAAACCAAAACAAGTGTTTGAGCTGTCTGAGGATGAATCAAGTCTGTTGAATGAAATGCTTGAATACAACACTCCACAACGAGTGTCTAATGTAATCAGCAAGATTGGTCAAGTAACAAATAAAGACTTTGGTAAGATTCTTGGACTGACTACACAAGATTTGCTTGAGGAGTACACCAAAGATACTGAAAAAGATCCCAAGCAGATTGCTGAAGACAATTGGAAACAGTTTCTAAAGCTGCTACAATCAGAAGTAGGTAAAGAGGTTCGTAGTCAGTTTGTTGTGGCTTTGGAGGATTGAAAATGAAATCACCACTCGTTGATGTCGCTGCCATCCTAATGTGTGCAGTTCTTGTAGTGATAATTGGTCAATATTATATCCACAAGAAGCAGAATGAAGTTTTTCAAATTCCTGCAAAACTTATGGACGCTCCAGTTAAGCCCAAGGTTGATATGAGTACGTTTCAAAGTGCTGTGAAGAGGACGGAATAAAATGGTTGCACCTAAAACTAATATCCACGGTGTTGGTATTAATGATGCCGACTACCCATGTTCTGGTAAAAATTGGGTGACTCAAGAGGGAAAACACGGCAAGTGTCCTTTCTATCGCAAGTGGTGTCATATGCTAGACCGAGTTTATGACCCAATCCATATATCTAAATTTCCACATTGTAAAGGTAACTCTATTCAGGATGAGTGGTTATATTTCTCTAACTTCAGGAAATGGATGTCCTCACAAGTCTACGAAGGGCTCCACCTAGATAAAGATATTCTTGTCCAAGGAAATAAACACTACTCAGAAAGTACCTGTGCGCTAATCCCAAACTACTTAAATTTGTTATTTGTGGATGGGTTCGCCAATAGGGGATCTTATCCTCTAGGGGTTTGGAAGGGTACACCTAAAAATGAAAGGTCTCCGGACAGGTTCGTTGCGCAGTGTGGTACAGGGCATAACAAAGGTAGAATTTACTTAGGGAGTTATAAATCTCCGATGGAGGCTCACTCTAAATGGCAAGAACAGAAAATAGTTCAGATTGAATACTCTATACTTAGATTCAGAAAAGAGTCTTGTTATCGTAAAGATATAGAAACATCCTTAGACATGAGGATAAACCAACTAAAATTTGAAAGCGCTGTTGGCATAGAAACTACCTTTCTTTAGGCCAAAATAAAGCCCGAGGACGTGAGTCTCTCGGGCTTAAACATTTCTGAGATAGGTTGATGGCACAACCTTTATAGTGCTCTAAAGAACATCTTATTTTTGTTCTGGTGTATTCTGATAAATAATAGCGTTGCTTTGGTTGTTGTTAATAATTTTATTATTTTTCTTATCTTCTTGTTCCATCTTCAAAACCTTCTGCTTTAAGATGGACAACTCACCACTCGTACTGACTTGGTAATTATCTTGTATCTCTGCCACTCTATTAATTTTACCTTCAAGGTAGGCTATATTATTAGACCTAACTTTACTCACTTCTTGTTTGAATTGCTCAAGTTGTAAACCAAAATTACTAGTTTCACTATTAGACTTATTGCTACTAAATACAATACTGACCATCAGTATTAAAAGAAATAAGGTCATCAGATGAACGAATCTTTCTATAATCACCCAGACCATAATTCACCCTACCTTCCAGATTTAGCTTTATCAAAATAGAACTGAAACTGACGTAGGATGTCTTGTTGGTTAGAGTCAATCCTTTGTGCTAGGCTACTAAAGCCTGCATCCATTCTTCCGTTCACTCTGACTTCCATTTCCCTGATGTCATCTTTTCCAGCTTTGTTCATTTGCAAGAGAATGATTTTATCATTGGCTTCTTTAACATCTTTAGACAAGCCTTGGTAGGAGAGAAACATAACTGTTACACAAAGACCAAGCAAAGCAATACAAGTTCTTTCTATGAGTAGGGTGACTCTGGTGTTAGCATCATTTGGGTTGGACATTATGTAGAGCCTCTTGCGCCTTTTTATTACTCTTGATTTTTTCCATTTGCTTCTGCCAGATGGAGATGCACGCTGTGTTCTTACTGTAAGCCACTGCCAAATCCATTACACTTTCACCGGAGGGCACTGCTTTGCACGGAGTTACCAGAAGGCTGTCCGGTGGTCCCACATAAACTGTCACTGGGGCTTGCAATACAGTAGGCTTGGTTGAGCAAGAGACGCAAATCAAGAGAAAGCAACTCAGGACCATAAATTGTAAAGTTTTTAGCATTTTTAAGTGTCTCAGTTTCGGAAGGGGTTATTGCAATTCCTTTCTTAAGGTTAGTAATCTTAACAACCAAATCGTCAATCTTTTCTCTGACTTCTTCTTTCTCTACCATGAACTCAACAGTTGAAGCGTCGTCAGTCTTGCACGACAAATACTTCAAGTTAAGGGCTTTTTGATACCCTGCAACAGCTTCAGTTGCTTCCTTGAGTGCTTCCACAGCTACTACTTTATCGTCGTGTAGAGATAGAGAAAGCCAGCCTAAAGCTGCTGTACTTGCAGACAGTCCAAGGATAACGTAGAACATCCAGCTATTGAACATCCTCTTCATCCTCTTTCTGTTGTTTGATAAAGCGACCTAAAGCACCAAGACTAGCAACACCACCCATAACCAGAACAATGTAGAAAGGGCTCATATAAACAAGCCCCATTCCAAATGCTAGTGATAGGCCGTAGGCTAATGCAATTAGCACATTAGCAAAGAGACTCAAGGCAGAGTAAGAACGAAGTTGTTTCTTCCAATCACTTATTACTTTGTTTTTTAACTTCATTTTCATACTCTTTCTGGAAGGCTTCAAAGTCTTTCTGTTTATCGTAAGACAACTCACCTAAGCAATATGGCATAGTGTTAGCACGTCTTGTCACAAGTCCTTTAAGCTTTTTACCCTTTGCATAAACCCAACGTACCAATTGCTCACAGGCTTGTTTATGCTTACCTTGATTAACAAGAAAAAGAAGAGTGCTAGACTTGACGTTGCCAATACCATTGTTGAAAGTGAAGTCTGTCAAAGCTTCACGCTCCCATTCAGAAGCGTAAGGCACCTTAACAACACTGTCTAATTCTGCACGATGCTTCTTGTAATCTTGTGCAAAGATAGTCATACACTCTTCTTCGGTGTACTTATCTTTAACAACATCTTTCTTGGTCGCTAAGTGGCCTACACAATATGTTGTCAAACCAACCGGGTCGGGGTAAGGGGAAAGTACTAAACCTTCTGCTGGTAAGGTAAGGTCAAAACCAACAAAAGCAGCCGGAGCTGATAATCCCGCAGCAACGAAGGCTATAATCAATTTCTTTCTAAGTGCTGCGTTCATATATTACCTTTAAATATTACCAGTCAGGGGGTAGCTTACAGTAGACAATTTGACCGTTTCCATACATATAAGACGAGCCAACCGCCCCACCAACACTACCACCCCGTGCACGGAGTTTAGGAAACATGGTTCTGGAGAATGGAAACAACGTTTTCTGACCTATACGGTTTTGATGGTCATCACTGACTTCATTACCTAAGTTCATGGAAGTAGCCGGACCAGCCAGACCAGCCCACGAAACATCGTCAGATGAGTAGGAAAGACACATCCCTTCAGAGAAGTCATTAGGAAATAGTACATCCGTATTGTTGCCGTACGCTGTACCTGATGGAATCTCTACTCGAATATTAAATGATGGTAGATCGCGGAGTTTTTGCATCCGCTCGAAATAAAGTCCACGAGGGTCGTCAATATAACGGCTGTCTGTATTGACCACAAGTGCCGGCCTGCAAGTAAGATACATGGACCACTGGGATTCACTATGAAACTCGATACGTGTTCCTGCTGTCAACATCGTAGCTTTGTCAACATCGGGTACGCGGTGTGTGAAGCGGGAAAGACCTGATGCGATACGCACGTAGAAAGTGCTAATTGCGTACCAGCATTCACCAGCCGGGACCACTTCAAAGAACGAAGCCCCATCAAGGTTTTTAGCTTTTAGTACATAAGCCTTAGGATCAAGCAATGCTGCCTTGTGCTGCCAATACGTTTTTTCATAGTCCATTAATCAATTCTCTTCTGGATAGGGAAACATTGCTCTGATAGCTTCTTTTACTTCAAGAGACTTTGCGTATAGTGCTTTTACTTCTGCTGATGCTGGAGTTGATCCACCAGCAATTAGGCTAGCTGCCTCCGCCAAATATCGATCGCTACCATGCACTGGATCTGCAAAAGCAATCAGGCGAAGTGTGTCTGTACTAGGTTCTTGTGGTTTTATTTCTGGTTGATTTTCTGAATAAAATTCGTCAACCTCACACCACGACTCATCATCAGCCCCACGAAAGCTAGACATATCTTTCTTAATTGCAAATCCCATTTTATTCCTCCCAACCCATTGACAAGATAGTTGCAGCGCCTGCTGTCCCCACTGCGTAATAAACACCGAGGTTATATGGATCTGGGGCGTCAAATTGTGCTCTGATTGTTGTTGTTCCGTTAGAGTTAGCTTGGGCTAAGATACCACTTGCAGCGCCAGTTGGGCCGCGCATTACTGAAGTAAATCCTGTAGTACCACCACCATGAGAAACACCAAGCCTTGCGGTTTTAGCACTTGGTGGTGCGAAGTTCTGAAGACTAACTGCTGTTGTAGATGTCGAAGTACCTGACGCCAACACTAAAAGGAAATCGTTTGGAATGTCTGTTGCAGCAGTAGGTGTGAGGAATGTTCTAGCCCCCAGTCTAAGCATTGGCCAGATTCTGGTATTAGTTGTACCAACACGAACACTACCTATAAATGCAGAGTAGGTATAGCCAGACGGCAGTGTTGGTGCGGTATAGCTCAAGCTCGCCAATCCAGCGACAGTAGAGGTAGTAGGATTATAGATAATATAAGTGGCATACCAAGTGTTAGCAGTCATACTGCCAGTGTCTAGTCCATTCACACCATTTGTTGCCAAATTAAGGGATGCAATTGACACGGAGTTTAAGACCTTCTGGTGTGCGGTTGAATCCTTTACGCAAATTGAATCAGCAGTAATAACAGCAACAGCGTTAGTACCCACGGCAGTCATTTTTAAGTTTAATGCCGTGCCTGAAACTCCCGCAACTACAGCATCAGCAACCCCGAGGTTAGTCCTTGCTGTGGCAGCGCTGGCCAAATCACTCAGATTATTAGCTCGTTGGGTATAACGAGCATCTCCAGTAATAGTGGTGAGGGCTGTGCTATTATCAGCAAAAGCTACCTTCCAGTAAGTATCCGAAACGTCTGTAGTAGGATTCTGACCAATACTATCCGCAACAGCCACATAGATAACACCGTCACTACCTTGCACATATGAACGAACACCAGATGTGGTAAAATAGTAGTTAGATGCAGCATCCCACTCACTAATACCCTTCTGAAACAAGTGCAGGATTGCGTTATCCTGACGATTTTGCAGGTAGTTTTCCCATTGGAATGGTGGTACTTCTGCTGTCCAGCCAGTCTGAATCTTTACATTACTAGGTGCTACAATTGCACCACCAGAGGACCACTGATAAGAGAAGTCTGGTTTAGCGATTTCATTTGCCATTTATTTTCATTTCCTTTTAGATGAGCTGAGCATACTGCCCACCCAATGATAAATCACTTAAATCTCCGTAGCCTCTGGCATTAGGAGCACCCTGAAAACCAAAATAATCTTCAGCAATAAATTGTCCGAAATTAACCTTAACTCCAATTGGCTTAGGAACAAACCTTGAAGGATACCCTGATGAATAGGATACATAAGTTAAAAGAACCTTTTCAAAAGAAGTAAGTTCCTTACCCAATAATATCGTAAACTCAGCATTACCCTCTGCCACAACAACACTGATATCTACACCAAAAACAAACTTCATAAAATCCATAAACTGATTTGGTGTTGCGTTTGTACTATTTTTAATAATTTTAGCTTTTATGAACAGGCGGTATTGTTCATCTGTAAGCAGCGTATTACCTGCAAGAGGGTTGCGAATATCGTAGTAGGGACCACCTAAAGACGCATTATTCAAATCACCATATGATTGAGCATCTGGATATCCTTGGAAAGCAAAGAATGTAAGCAAGGCTGTATCAATAAGCTCTCTTGGTTGACCAACAATCTCTCCAACTATATCCAGTTGAGCACCTACAGCCGTGTCAATAGAACGTTCT